>OLRU01000017.1_pt1 | contig 187230 bp, 161 predicted proteins | sample 1672961 | NCBI WGS metagenome assembly OLRU01 (sample SAMEA3136741, study PRJEB25190) | human gut metagenome | biome: human gut; feature: human-associated habitat; material: faeces | place: Austria | collected 2013
GGTAGAAAAAGAACCTCCTTTTGCTATAATTAGAAGCGGGTAACGCCAACCGCATCTTGGCGATGATATCGAGAAAGTCATTGTTAGAAGAGTGACTTCGATGACGGCTTTTGGGATGATGTCACTGTGTAAAGACTACCTCAAAGATCGTTCCACCGGACGGGCTGGACTGAACGGTTATTCTGCCGTCATGTACGCGCACGATTTCACGAACCAGGGCCAGCCCAAGGCCTACTCCGCCAAGCTGGCGGCTTCTGGATTTATCTACACGGAAGAATGGTTCAAATATGCGTTCTTTTAATTCAGCCGGGATTCCGCTTCCGGTATCTTCTACGGACAGGCAGATGTTTTTTCCCTTCCGGTATGAGGTTACGGTAACCTGTCCGCCGAAATGGTTGTATTTGATTGCATTCTCAACAAGATTGTATACCATCCGGTAAATCAAAATGTCACTTCCGACCATCGTGGTATCTTTACAGTTCCCGATCAGTTTTATCTCCTTTTCCTGGGCAAGCGGTTCCAGATCCACCAGTACTTCATCGACAAGGGCGTCAACGGCAATGGTTTCATCCCTGCTTACTGTTTGAAGCTCACTCATATCGAGCAGTGTCTTGACCATTTTGCTGAGTCGGCCGTTTTGCTCCGTCACCATTTTCAGTGTTTGTAAGGTGTCGGCGTCATTGCCCGGATGCGGGGTGGAATGGTATAAATCGAGCTGTACCTGCATGACAGACAGTGGAGTGCGAAGCTCGTGTGCTGCATTTGCCGTAAACTGTCTCTGGATTTCAAAAGCATCTGCGAGACGTTCCAGCATCTTGTTATACGAAATACGAAGCTGGTTCAGCTCTTTTACTTTGTTTTCTTCAATGCGCGAATCGGCCAGATTCTGTGCCTGCACCTCCTCAATTTTTTCGGAGAACTCACGAATGGGTCTGAGTGCATGGCCGCTGATAAAATAGGTAGCGACACCGCCAAGAAGGGCCAATAAGGCGGAAAGGATCAGGCTGTTTCTTTTGTAGTCTGCTTTATTGTTGTACACCTGAACAGAGAAATCCCTGGCAAATTCATCCCACTTGTCCTCCGGAATGCTGATATAGATTTGATCGGAACCGTCTGCGGCACCGTTTCCGCCCTGATCGCCGGCATCATCGCCCCTGGCATCTACGGTCTCCTGCAGGGAATCGATATAATAAATTCCGTTTTTATAGACAAGCAGGGTCAGACATCCACAGATGACCGCAATATACAGGGTAATGATACAGGTAAGTCTCCACTGCAGTGATATTTTTTTCATCGGTCGGACTCCTCTCGTATTTGATATCCTTCGCCTACTTTATTTAAAATCGGATCGTATCCAAGTACCGCCCTGAGCTTTCGCCGAAGCGAAGACATATGGACGCGGATGGATCCGCTGAAGCTGTCCACGGAGGCATCCCAGACATGCTCGATCAATTCTTCCTGGCTTACCGGTCTGCCAAGGTGAAGAAGCAGATATTCCAAAATGCCGTTTTCTTTTCTTGTCAGGGAAACCAGGGTTCCGTTGGCATAGGCCTCTCGTTTGATGGTATCGAATTTGATCCCGCCACTTTCCAGACAGACATCCTTTTGCACAAATTTTCTTCTCGTCAGACTGCGGATCCGCGCTTCCAGCTCCTGCAGATGGAACGGCTTTTCCATATAGTCATTTGCCCCGGCATCGAGTCCTTCTACTTTGTCTGCAATCTGTCCTCTTGCAGATAAGATCAGCACATTCGTTTCTTCGTTTTCCTTCCGGAGCTCTTTTAGAAGATCCATTCCGTCCATGCCGGGCAGATTGAGATCCAGGACAATCAGATCATAATTTTCTGCCAGGATGCATTCCAGAGCCTCTGCCCCATCGTAACAGGTATCTACCTCGTACCCGGCGGCGTACAGACTTCTGGCAATTGTGTCACACATTTGTTTCTCATCTTCCACGATTAATAATCTCAAAATTTTTTTCACCTGCCCGTTTCTTAACAATGATTTTACAACTGCTATTGTATAATATCAGAGTCAGCTGGTCAATCAATAGAATAAAAGGAGCAACCATATTTTGAAGTGCAGAAAAATATCTCAAATTGTTTTAGTTATCACAGGCATAGCAATGATGGGTTATGGCGCCGTCAGAGGGGAAGCGGCTGCTGTGCTTGGGAAAGCAATTAAATTATGTCTGGAGTGTGTCGGAATTGGATAAGAAAAAGAAGTTACGATCAAAGAAAATAGCCGGAATACGCGGGTGGATACAGGCAGCGGCCACACTGCTTACCAATCCTCATATCCCAAATTTTTTTCAGGGCAAAATATATCAGGGCAAAGCGAAAACGGTATGTGTACCGGGACTAAACTGTTATTCCTGTCCTGCCGCGACGGGAGCGTGCCCCATCGGAGCCTTTCAGGCAGTTGTCGGATCATCCAAATTTAAGTTTTCCTACTATATAACCGGGTTTCTGATTTTACTCGGCGTGACACTGGGAAGATTCATCTGTGGTTTTTTATGTCCGTTTGGATGGTTTCAGGATTTGCTTCACAAAATCCCCGGAAAGAAATTCTCCACGGCCAGACTGAAGCCGCTGAGGTATCTGAAATATATCATCCTTGTTGTTTTTGTGATTCTTCTGCCGATGTTTGCAACGAATTCGATCGGGATGGGAGATCCGTTCTTTTGCAAATATATTTGTCCGCAGGGCGTTCTGGAGGGGGCGATCCCGCTTTCCATCGGAAATGCCGCAATCCGGTCTGCACTGGGCAAGCTGTTTTCGTTTAAATTCTGTATTCTGATTACGGTTGTCGTGCTCAGCATCTTGTTTTACAGACCCTTCTGCAAATGGATCTGTCCTCTTGGGGCAATCTATTCCTTATTTAATAAGGTAAGCTTTTTACATATCACGATTGAAAACAGCAAATGTGTCGGATGCAATCAGTGTTCCAGGGCATGTAAAATGGATATCGATGTGTGCCGGACCCCAAATCATCCGGAATGCATCCGATGCGGAGCCTGCATCAAGGCCTGCCCGAAGGATGCGATCCACTACCAGTTTATGGGAAAAACGTGTCAGAAAAAGGACACTGGAGATCAACAGTCAGAGATCAGAAACCATTGATCAGCAGCAGATCACGAAGCATCGAAGGATGATATTGAATTCTTGTTTTTACATTATACTATCTTAAAAGGAGCCATAATTTATGAAAACCAAAAGAACTTTTATCCCTGTTTTTACACTCAGCGTAGCATTATTACTTACCGCATGCAACGGAAAAGAGGCTGCAGACACAAAGAAAACGCAGACAACCCAGACGGAATCCGGCACAGAAGCTGTTACGGGATCTGTTGCGGAATCCGGAACCGAAACGGCAGGGGCTTCCGGCACAAAGCTGGACGATTTATATCAGCAGGAGAACCAGATTTTTGCAGATCATGCGGATGTATGGAACAAGGTGTTTGGCATGATGAATAAAAGCACGGCGGATCCGAGCGGAAATTATGCGGATTATCTGGCAGACACGGTTGAAGCCAACAAGGACTCTTTTTCTGAGGACGAGCTGAAAACACTGACGGATGATATTGAAACGATACGAAAAATCGAGGAACAGATGGCGGAATTGGAAAACGGCAATACAGCATCGGAAGATAGCGATGCGAAAAACGATTCCGAAGAGGCATCTCCGTTCCGGGATTTCTCGGGCCAGGATTATGATGGCAACACCGTTGACGAAAGTCTGTTTTCCAAAAATGCGGTAACGGTCGTGAATTTCTGGTTTACCGGCTGCAAGCCTTGTGTTGCGGAGTTATCCAAGCTGAACGAATTAAACGATGCAATCAAATCCATGGGAGGCGAGGTTGTAGGCATCAACACAGAAACCTTCGACGGAAATCAGGATGCGATCAAAGAAGCAGCAGCGGTTCTTGAAAGCCAGGGTGCGAAATACCGCAATCTTTCCATTGACTCTGCTTCCGCTGCAGGAAAGTATGCTTCCGATATTATGGCATTTCCGACCACAATCTTAGTCGATCGAAATGGAAATATTGTGGGAGAACCGATGCTTGGCGGAATCGACAATCAGGAGAATTATGATACGCTGATGAAACAGATCCAGTCTGTGATAGATGCAGACAGCGCGAAGTAAGACGAGAGCTGCGGCAGCCAAAGGAAGCAAGCGATACCGCAAAGTGGGGCTTGCGGAAGTGATTTAGGGCTTGACATTATAGGAAGGGAGTGCGAAAAAGCAAAGTTACGTTTTTTCGCACTCCCTTTTCATAACAGGATTTTTTTCAAATACATTTACAAGACGAGGTAGCAGACAAAGGAAAAAGGAACGTTTTATTTTCCGTTTTGTTATGAATGGATAGTCCGTTCTGAATCCGCAGGTTTCATGGAGATCGTCAGTGATTTCCTGACGTTTATATACCGGCATGAAACCCTGTTCTTCTATATCCGCAAATGTTATGTCTTTTAAAGTGTGAAGTAATTGTTCTGTGGTATAAGTCCCTTTCAAGGAGCGGTTTAATAACCGGATGAAAAATATTGCGGTGGCTCCTGTTATTCTGGAAGATGGAAGGCTGTCCTTCTGTGTTCCGGGGGATGATGGTCCTCCGTGGTCCGGGGTGTGGAACCTGACTGGAAAGATTGTTTTGGACGGGGATGATTATATTTACGAAAGCATCGGTCACCTGGTTGGCTGGTGCTTTTTTCGCGGGGAAATGGAGGTGGCGGAATGACGTATGAGTTCGGGTCGAAGGAGATTGTGAAGGGTTCCGGATATATTTCCAGGCAGTGCTGAACCACATTGGGGTCAGACCCCATTACTGTTGTGGGAAACTTTTGGGCGGTTCCTGTTTTTGGGCTTGAAATTCGAAAAATCTTTATACAATCTTAATGCCATGGAAAAGGTATTTATACGTTTTTAAAACGGAAGTCTCTAAAATAAGGAAGAATCAAAAAGAAGGAGTAAAAAGAGAAATGTGGAGTATAAAACTGCGATACAGGAAACAATGGTCGTCGTTTGAAATTATCATTCTTGGATTTGCGGGGGTAATTCTGGCAGGAGCACTGCTTTTGATGCTTCCTGTGGCTTCGCGGGAAGGAAATGTAACGCCATTTACAGAAACACTGTTTACTGCAACATCAGCCGCCTGTGTGACAGGACTGGCAGTCAGGGATACAGGAAGCTACTGGTCCGTCTTTGGACAGAGCGTGATTTTGCTGCTCATTCAGATCGGTGGTCTTGGTGTGGTTACGATCGCTGTTTCGATTGCGATGCTTTCCGGGAGAAAAATTTCCCTGATGCAGCGAAGCACGATGCAGGATGCGATTTCTGCCCCGAAGGTGGGCGGAATTGTGCGCCTGACGCGTTTTATCCTCAAAGGAACCTTTGGAATTGAACTGTTGGGGGCGTTGTTTCTTCTGCCTGTTTTTTTACGGGATTACGGCGGAAAAGGAATCTGGATGGCGTTGTTTCATTCTGTATCCGCATTCTGCAATGCAGGATTTGATCTTCTCGGAAAAACGGATCATCTGTATCCGTCCCTGACTTCTTATGTGGGAAATCCACTGGTTAATCTTACGATTATGGGGCTAATTGTAACAGGTGGAATCGGATTTCTGACCTGGGATGATATCTATACAAAAAAATACCATTTTCGTCAGTACTGCATGCAAAGCAAGGTGATCCTGCTTACAAGTCTGTTCCTGATTTTTGTTCCGGCGGCCTTCTTTTTCTTCCGGGATTTCGCCGGAATGCCGGTCAAGGAGCGGACGCTCTGCGCATTGTTTCAGTCCGTGACAACAAGAACAGCCGGATTTAATACAGCAGATCTTTCCGGGATGACAGGTGCCTCCCAGGCGATTATGATTGTTCTGATGATGATTGGCGGAGCACCGGGATCAACGGCTGGCGGAATGAAAATTACCACATTTGCCGTGCTGACAGCTAATGCGTCTGCTACGTTCCGTCAGAGAGAGGACACACAGATGTTTGGACGCAGGGTGGGCCAGGAGGTATTAAAAAATGCATCTACGATTCTGATGATGTATCTTTTTCTGGTGCTAATGGGAGGAATGGTGATCAGTGTGGCAGAAAATCTGCCGATTTCTGAGTGTCTGTTTGAGACAGCATCTGCTGTTGGAACGGTTGGCCTGACGCTTGGAATTACGCCGCGGCTCGGTGTTCTTTCGAAAGGAATTCTGATCGCACTGATGTTTCTTGGAAGGGTTGGCGGTCTGACGCTTGTTTATGCTGCGATGCCGGGGAGAAAGAGCGCACATGCAAAAATGCCGCTGGAAAAAATAAATGTAGGATAAGAAGAGAGGAAGAGATGAGATGAAAAATATTTTACTGATTGGAGTAGGAAGATTTGGGAGACATATTGCCATGCATCTGAATCAGCTTGGACATCAGGTGATGGCGGTAGACCGAAATGAGGAACGGATCGACGCCGTGATGCCGTATGTGACAAATGCACAGATCGGTGACAGTGTCAATGCAGACTTTCTGCGATCCCTTGGTGTGGGAAATTATGATGTCTGTATTGTGACGATCGGAAGCAGCTTTCAGGATTCGCTGGAAACCGCATGTCTTTTGAAGGAGCTGGGCGCAAAATGGGTCGTGTCCCGGGCAGAACGGGATGTACAGGAAAAATTCCTGTTGCGGAACGGAGCGGATCAGGTTGTTTATCCGGAAAAACAGATGGCAAAATGGACAGCAATTCGTTACAGCTCGGATCATGTGTTTGACTATATTGAAATTGACAGTCAGTATGCGATTTTTGAGGTTGAAATCCCGGAGAACTGGATTGGAAAAAATGTCGGCCAGCTGGATATCCGGAAAAAATACGGTATTAATATTCTGGCAACAAGAAAATATGGAAAAACAGATGTTGCGGTGTCTCCGGAGACAGTTCTGGATGGCGATGCTACCATATTGGTTCTTGGTGAATATAAAGCGATCCAGAAATGTTTTCGAATCTGAAAGAGAGGTGATTTCTGTGTTAAGTGTAGGACTGCTCTTCGTTACCCTGGTCGGTTTTTTGTCTGGAGGCGTGCTCGTAGATCAGATAGAGACATTTTTCACGGAAAACAGAAGAGAGGAACCGGAAACGGGACAAAATTTCACGGAAAACAGAAAACAAGAACAGGGAACGGGAGAAAAAAAGATTTCCTGACTATAGCTTTCTCTTCGTTTATGATCTACAATAGGAGGCGGGGTGAGACAGTTGGAAAAAGAAAAACAAAAAAAAGAGCATATCCTGGTGTGTCTGTCCTCTTCGCCATCCAATGAAAAAATTATTCGGACTGCGGCGCAGATGGCACAGGCGTTTCAGGCCGGCTTTACGGCATTGTATGTGCAGACAGCAGAAAAAACAGAAAAAACACCGGAGGATCTGGCAAGGCTGCAGAAGCATGTTCGTCTGGCAGAGCAGAGCGGGGCAGAAATTGTAACGACACACAGTGAGGATATTGCCCTGCAGATTGCAGAATACGCAAGAATTTCCGAGGTGACGCGGATTGTCATTGGAAAGAGCATGATGAAGCAGGGCTATTTCCATCAGCGAAGGGTGTGGACCGAGCGTCTGACGGATCTTGTGCCTGATCTGGAAATTCACATCATTCCAGACTCAGATGTGTACCGGAGATATCAGAAACGAAAAAAATTTCCGGAGTGGATGGAGCTGCCTTCCTGGAAAGAACTGATGCTTACGGTTCTGATTCTGGCTGCTGCGACCGGAATCGGAGAAATCTTTTTTCGGCTTGGTTTTACGGATGCCAATATTATTACGGTATATCTGTTTGGCGTCATGCTGACATCTATTCTGACCAGCGGTTATACCTGTAGTGTGGTCAGCTCTGTGGCAAGTGTTGTCCTGTTTAATTATTTTATGACAGAGCCAAGGCTTTCGTTGCATGCGTATGGTTCCGGCTATCCGGTGACTTTTGCGATCATGCTTGGCACTTCAATCCTGACCAGTACGCTTGCTTCAAAATTGAAAGAAAATGCAAAGCTTTCTGCACGAGATGCCTTTCGAACCAAGATTCTTTTTAATACCAGCCAGCTTCTGCAAAAGGCAGAGGATGCGTCGGAAATTTTTGATATTACGGCAACGCAGCTGATAAAGCTTCTGGGAAGAAATCTGGTTGTGGCGCCGGTAGAAAAAAAGAAAAACGGCATTGTGCAGGGAACTCTTTATAACGCCGAAACAGGAATAAAATCAGAAAAAGTTTTTAATGAGAAAGAACAGGAAATCCTGCAGTGGGTTCTGAAAAACCGGAAACGGGCGGGAGCTATGACAGAACGTTTTTCTGAAGAACCGTATCTGTACCTTTCCATCTATGCGGCACAGAACAGATATGGTGTGATCGGCATTTTCATCGGACAAAAGCCACTGGATGTGTTTGAGAACAGTATCCTGCTTTCTATTCTGGGAGAGTGCGCCATGGCACTGGATCGGGAACAAAGTGCGAGAGAAAAAGAAGAGGCGGCAGTCATGGCGAAAAATGAGCAGCTTCGGGTGAATCTGCTGCGGACGATTTCCCATGATCTGCGCACACCACTGACATCAATTCTCGGCAATGCAGACTCTTTGATCAGTAACTTTGACGCACTGGACGAAGGGATGCGGAAACAGATTTTTTCGGATATTTATGAGGATGCCGGATGGTTGATTGAACTGGTGGAAAATCTGCTTGCGCTTACGAAAATAGAAGATGGAAGTGTAAAACTGCAGTTATCCGATCAGGTGGTTGAGGATGTAGTCCGTGAGGCGCTGCGCCATGTAGAACGGCGGAAAAACGAACATAAAATTACGGTGGACTGCGGGGAAGATGTACTGCTCGCCCGCATGGATGCAAAGCTGATTGTACAGGTACTGGTAAACCTGATCAACAATGCAGTAAAATATACACAGGCAGGATCCAAGATCCGGATTACAGCCGGAAAAGAAGAAAAAAACGTATGGATTGCGGTGGAGGATAATGGACCCGGCATTCCGGCGGAGTGCAGGGAGCATGTATTTGAAATGTTCTATTCCGGAAAAAATAAGGTGAGTGACAGCCGCAGAAGCCTTGGCCTTGGGTTGGCGCTGTGCCGTTCCATTGTAAATGCGCATGGCGGGGAACTGGTGCTTCGTGACTGCGCTCCGCACGGCTGTCATTTTCGTTTTACGCTGCCGCTCAGTGAGGTGAATTTAAATGAATAAGACATTGATACTGGTCGTGGAAGACGATACGCCGGTCCACAACCTGATTACGACAACACTGAAAACACACGATTATAAATAACCACATTGGGGTCAGACCCCATTACTGTTTAGAAATTTTGTTCTTGTTTTGGCAATTCTGACACTGCAGACTGTGCTGAATGACAATATCAAAACGGCAGAAGATGTTGAAACTTATCTGGGTCTTAACACCCTGGTCGTTGTTCCGGATTTTGGAAGCAAAAAGAAATCCAGAAGACGAAGAAAAGACTGAACATAAACACAGAAAATTAAAAAGGAGTATCTCCGGTTTCGAACTTGAAACCTGGAGATGCTCCTTTTTCGTATGCTGCAGAATGAAAAATTATTCTCCCGCCACCGTCACATCCCGCAGCAGTACCGCACACGGTACCACGCGGTTGTTGAGCTGCTGTGTCTCTTTCGAGAAAGTCAGATTTTTCAGCACATCGTCATAACGGGCGGAAAGTGATCCGCTGGTTGTCGGATGGGAGGTGGTTCCGTCGCTCTCATACGCGAGCCGGATCTCACCGCCGCAGGTGCCGCTTACGGCATCCATATCAAACGCACTGAAATCGGTGATTTCTATATGCGGCATGCTGCGCAGCTCGTCGAGTGTTTTCGAACCGCCTTCAACTACCATGTTATTCATGGAAGTAGTATCCTTCATGCCGATATAATGGGCATGCTGAAGGCTGCCCCAGTAGGAGCGGCAGATGCCGTTTTCAAACAGAACGCGCTCGGCTACCGGCATACCGGTTTCGTCGTACGGCGCGTTTTTGGCAGAGCCGTCGAGCGTCGGCACGAGGCGGATATTCAGCGGATCAGCATCCGCGCCGGTGATGGATTCACCGATTTTTGCTTTTGCAACGCCCATATACTGATAAGAAGCGTTGGTATGCATGGCAAAATACTGGAAGAAGCTGCCGACGGCGTCTCCACTTAAGAGAACATCGGCGTGCTCGTTCTGCCGGGTCGGAACAGCATTCAGACGCTGGCGGCCGGTGTGGAACATTCCGCGCACTTCGGCGATGATCTTCTCGGCAGATTTGTCGGAGAAGCGGAGATCCCTGTAGATCTCAATCTCATGATCATCCTTGCGGGAGTTTGTGACAACCTCGATCTCACAGTCAAAGCCGGAGAATGTGACATCGACACCGCGGGAATTGCGGATGCGTGTCTGCTTCTGATTGACAAAAATCTCATAGGAGTTTACGCGGGAATCCTCTTCCGATTTGATTTCCTGCATGGCCTGCACCAGTTTTACGAGTTCAGAGGTAAGATCGCGGGAGGCATCAGGCATTCCATCATTTGCCGGTGCATCCGATGGCTCTGCAATCGGGTACCATGGGTTCTGCACGAACTGTGCAGCGAACAGCGCCTGGTCAATTTCCTGCTGCATTTCTTCGCGGGAAATGCCCTGGTGGATTTCTTTTTCTGCGCTTCCGCGGAATTTCCCATCCTCACTGTCGACAAAGACAGTCAGAAACGTGTGCGTTACTTTTTTCGCGCGGCTCATGTCGAGCTTCTGACCGATGAAAAATGCCTCGCGGGATTCGGTCTGTTCTTCGCGGATCAGAAAGTCGCTGGCTTTGCTTGTTTTTAATACATCGTATAATTCGTTCATCAGCCTAACCTCACTTTACATTTCAGATACGGGCCGCCATCGCTGACTTTGACCCATTCTTTGTGACCTTTTCCGCACATGCCGGAGCCGAAGAGCTCTTCTTTGCCGGAAACCATGGAGATGCTCTTTAAGAGATCCGGAACGTAGCCGGTCAGGGTGACAGGAGATACGACTTTTCCGGTCAGCTTACCGTCTTTGATCTCGCGGCCGAGTCCGACCATGCACTGGATGCCCCAGTGTTTCGGGTCTTCCATACCGGACTGAACGCTTTCGAGAAGATAGCCGTGCTCAATCGAAGCGATCATATCATCGAGTTTGTCTGTGCCTGCGGTGAAGTAGGTGTTGGTCATACGGGAGTAGACTTTGCGCTCGAAGCTCTCGCGTTTTCCGTTTCCGGTCGGCGTGGTGCCAAGGCGGAGTGCGCTTACGAGATCGCTGATGCCGGTAACGAGTATACCGTGGTCGATGACTGTGGTGTCGGTGCCGAGCGTTCCCTCATCATCAAAAAGATAACTGCTGACCTGCTGTGCGCCGACTGCTCCGTCGTGCATGGAGGAGAGCTGGGAGGCAACAGGCTTGCCGATATACTCTTTGGCGAGTGCGCGGTCTTTGACAAACATATCCATCTCGACACCGTGGCCGAATGCCTCGTGTGCAATCACGCCGGTGACATCCGGTGCGGTGATGACATCGTACATGCCAGGGGTGACCGGATCGGAGTGGAGCTTGTCGTACAGAACGGCGATGATTTCCTCAACAGTCGCATCCATCTCATTTAAGATTTCCACGCCTTTCAGGCCGGAGCAGGAACGGTACGACATATTCTGTTTTCCGTTTTCTGTGCCGATTGCGGAAAGGGAGCCCTCCGAGAAAGCGTAGGACTGCATCAGATCCTTTTTGGAGGAGAGGAACAGCTTGTTGACACGGGCAAAGCTGACGGTACTCTGGAATTCCAGAATTCCCTCATGGGCAGCGCCGGCGTCGCAGAGCTTCCGAAGGTGGGAGAGAATCTCCTCTGCGGAGACGGTCTCCGGGTCAATCCCGATTTCATTCTGCATCGTTTTTGCGATGGATTCTTCCTGCACGAGAGGAGACTCCATCTGCGCAATGCCGAGTGCCTTTAATGCCTGAAATTCGGATTTCAGCGCGGAAGTAATTTCCTCCGCAAGATCTGCGGCATCGGTGAGGTTGTTGAAGGAATATTCGGTGTAGGAACCGTCCTGCCATGCACGGACAACGAAGCCGCGTTCACAGAAGTGATAATCGCCGACGGTGGTCTGATGCATGCTGACGCGGTAGGTCGTACCTTTGACATCGGTGCAGAGCACGCTGACGTAATCAAATTCGCGCTCGAGCAGACGGATCAGTTCCTGAATCTGTGGTTTGATTTCCACAAGATAGGATGACATTGGAACCTGCATAAGTTTGGTGTCCTTTCTGGAGCCTGCCGGAGTGTTCGATAGAGAACCTGCGCCGGGGCTCAAAATAATAGAATCCGGAAAAAATAGTTTCGAAAAAATCCCGAACATAGTTTCATTATAGAAGTGGGAAATGGAAAAAGCAATAAAAAAAGGTTGACAAAATGAATTTTGATGATATACTTTGAATATCAAAACATTTGAAAAGAAAAATGTTTGAGAATGAAATAAGCAAGAGGACAGTAAGGTGAAAAACGGCAGAATTGCGGGAACCGGTTCGTATGTACCGGAGACGATATGGAAAAATGAAGATCTGGAAAAGATGGTGGAGACGAGCGATATCTGGATCCGGGAGCGGACAGGAATCGGTGCGCGCCACATAGCCGGGGAGGAGACGGTTGCCCAAATGGCAGTAAAGGCGGCGAGAAGAGCGCTGGAAAATGCCGGGATCTGTTCGACAGAATTGGATCTGATTCTCGTCGGAACCTCCTCGTCGGAGAGCATCTTTCCGAATACCGCCTGTCTTGTGCAGGATGAAATCGGTGCCTTCCGTGCCGCCTGTCTCGATGTCAGCGCCGCCTGCACCGGATTTCTTGCAGTGTATGAGCTGGGCCAGATGTATATCCGGAGCGGCAAGGCAAAAAACGTGCTGCTGATCGGCGCGGATGCCCTGAGCCGCCTGGTGGACTGGAGTGACCGCGGAACCTGCATTCTGTTCGGGGACGGCGCGGGAGCCGTTGTGCTGACGGCGGAGGAGCAGGAGACAAAAGCGTGCGAAAAGATCCATTCCGATGGAGAAAAAGGCGTGTCGCTGACCTGCGAAAAGGGAACGTATCTGCAGATGGACGGCCGTGCCGTGTTCCAGTTTGCCTTATCCCGCGTGCCGGAAGTCATCCGCGAGGTGCTCGCGGAAGCCGACATGGCAGTCGAAGAGATTGATGCGTTTATCCTTCATCAGGCAAACAGCCGCATCATCGACGGCGTGGCAAAACGACTGAAGGCACCGAAAGAAAAATTTCCGCGGAATATCGAAGCATACGGCAATACGTGTGCGGCGAGCATTCCGATTCTGCTGGATGAGTGGAACCGGTCCGGCAGAGCCCAAAAAGGACAGAGAATCGTTCTCTCCGGTTTCGGAGCAGGACTGATCTGGGGCGCGGCGTACCTGGAATGGTAAGAAACGCCCATATAAAATAAGAAGAATAAGAAAAAAGTGAGGACAAAAACATGTTAGAAAAAGTAAAAGAAACCGTAGCAGAAGCACTGGGAGCAGACATCGATACCATCACAGCGGAGACTTCCTTCAAAGAGGATCTCGGAGCAGATTCCCTGGATCTGTTTGAAATGGTCATGTCCCTCGAGGACACCTGCGGCGTGGAAATCCCGACCGAGGATCTGGAAACGATGGTAACTGTCGGTGATGTTGCAGAGTATCTGGAGCAGCACAAAAACTAAGAAAGATCGGGAAGCAGGAGGAAGCGATTCATGATCACAGAAGTGACAAAATTACTCGGGATTCAGTATCCAGTCATTCAGGGCGGCATGGCCTGGGTGGCGGAGCATCATCTGGCAGCGGCAGTTTCCGAGGCCGGCGGCCTTGGCCTCATCGGAGCATCGGCGGCACCGGCAGAGTGGGTTCGGAATGAAATCCGCGAAGCAAAAAAACTGACGGACAAACCGTTCGGCGTCAACATCATGCTGATGAGCCCGTATGCGGATGAGGTGGCAAAAGTGGTTGCCGAGGAAGGCGTAAAAGTCGTTACGACGGGCGCAGGAAATCCGGAGAAATATATGGAACTGTGGAAAAACGCTGGTATCCGCGTCATCCCGGTGGTCGCTTCCGTGGCTCTTGCAAGACGAATGGAGCGCGCAGGCGCAGATGCCGTTGTGGCAGAAGGATGTGAGTCCGGCGGCCATATCGGCGAGACGACAACGATGGCACTCGTTCCGCAGGTGGCAGATGCTGTAAAAATTCCAGTCATTGCGGCCGGTGGAATTGCGGACGGACGCGGCATGGCGGCAGCCTTTATGCTGGGTGCCGAGGCGGTTCAGATGGGAACACGTTTTGTCGCTTCGAAAGAGGCCGTTGTGCATGAAAATTACAAGCAGCTGGTGATCAAGGCGAAAGATATTGATACCCGCGTGACAGGCCGCACAACCGGTCATCCGGTGCGGGCGATCCGAAATGAGATGACACGCCATTATCTGGAACTGGAAAAAGAGGGAGCTCCGTTCGAAGAGCTGGAAAAACTGACGCTCGGCGGTCTTCGAAGAGCCGTTGTGGACGGCGATGTCAAAACCGGAAGCGTGATGTCCGGTCAGATTGCAGGTATGGTAAAAGACGAGAAAAGCTGCAAAGAAATCATAGAGCAGATGATGAATGAGATGGAAGAACTTCTGAAAGGAGCACCGGCGCGGTTATGAGTAAAACAGCATTTATGTTTCCGGGACAGGGTTCCCAGTGTGTCGGCATGGGCGCGGATTTTTATGAAGCATGTCCGAAAGCGAGAGCCGTCTACGATATGGCATCCGAGCTGATCGGGATTGATATGAAAAAACTCTGTTTTGAGGAAAATGAACATCTGGATCAGACAGAGTTTACCCAGATTGCACTGCTGACAACCGGAATGGCGATGGAGCAGTCCATCCGGGCGTGCGGCCTTACGCCGGATGTGACAGCGGGCCTCAGCCTTGGCGAGTACAACGCGATTGTGTCCGCCGGCGGTATGGAAATGGCGGATGCGATGAAGGTCGTCCGCAGAAGAGGCATCCTGATGGAGGAGGCCGTTCCGGCAGGCGAGGGCGCGATGGCGGCGGTGCTCGGCATGGAAGATGCAAAAATCGAAGAGATTTTGAGCGGGATTTCCGGCGCCTACATTGCCAATTACAACTGCCCGGGTCAGATTGTCATCACCGGATATGAGGCGGCAGTGGCAGAGGCTTCGGAAAAGTTAAAAGAAGCAGGCGCAAAGCGGGTACTTCCGCTGAACGTAAGCGGCCCGTTCCATTCCCCGATGATGGAAGCTGCGTCCCAGGGGCTGACCGAAGCGCTCGAGGGTGTCGGCTTTATGGAGTTGAAGATTCCGTATGTGACGAATGTAACCGGCCAGTATGTGCGTGATACGGCACTGACGCGCGGCCTTCTGATCCAGCAGGTGGCATCCGGTGTGCGGTGGCAGCAGAGCATCGAGGCAATGATTGCGGACGGCGTTGATACCTTCGTGGAGATCGGACCGGGAAGAACACTGACCGGCTTTTTAAGAAAAATCAACCGGGATGTAAAAGGTTACAATATCCGCACCTATGAGGAAATGCATCAGGTGTGCGAAACTTTATTATAGATAGTGGATTATGCAGCAGGAGAATGAGATGTTAAGTGGAAAAACAGCAGTAGTAACGGGCGCATCCCGCGGAATCGGGCGTGCGATTGCAGAAAAACTGGCGGCGGAGGGAGCCTTTGTTGTCATCAATTACAATGGTTCGAAAGAGGCGGCCGAAACCGTGCTTGCGGGAATCCGCGCGGCAGGAGGAGACGGCTGCGTGATGCAGTGCAATGTATCGGATTTTGCGGCGTGTGAAGCGTGGACGAAGGAAATTCTTGCTTTGTATGGGAAAATCGATATTCTGGTCAACAACGCGGGTATCACAAAGGACGGCCTTCTGATGGGCATGTCGGAGGAAGCCTTCGACCGTGTCATTGAGACAAACCTCAAGGGAACGTTCAACTGCATCCGCTTTGCGGCACGGCCGATGATCCGTCAGAAGAGCGGCTGCATCATCAACATGGCTTCTGTGGTCGGCGTGGCAGGAAACGCCGGACAGGCAAATTATGCGGCATCGAAAGCAGGTGTGATCGGCCTGACGAAAACAGCGGCACGGGAACTGGCGTCCCGCGGCATCCGCGTCAATGCGATTGCGCCGGGCTTTATTGAGACTGATATGACGGAGGTTCTTTCGGATAAAGTGAAAGAAGCATCCGTATCCCAGATTCCGCTCGGCCATTTCGGAAAGCCGGAGGATGTGGCAAACCTGGCTGCATTTCTGGCATCCGAAGCGGCAGCTTACATCACCGGACAGGTGATTCACTGCGACGGCGGCATGGTGATCTAAGAAAAGGAGAGTTGGAATGAAGAGAAGAGTAGTCATCACAGGGCTGGGTGCGGTAACCCCGATTGGAAATACCGTGGAGGAATTCTGGAACGGCGTCCGCAAGGGAGCCTGCGGAATCGGAACGATTACGAAATTTGATACAGCAGAATATAAAGTACATCTGGCAGGCGAGGTCAAAGGCTTCGTGGCAAAAGAACGCATGGATTTCAAGGCGGCAAGACGAATGGGAACTTTCTCCCAGTATGCCGTTGCGGCAGCAAAAGAAGCGTTTGCAGATGCCGGCATTTCCATGGAGAATGAAGATCCGTTCCGCGTCGGCGTTCTGGTGGGCTCCGGCGTCGGTGATCTGAATGCATGCGAGCAGGCGAAAGCCAAAATTGATGCCGGAAATCAGTCCCGCGTCAACCCGTTTACCGTTCCGGTGATGATTGCGAACATGGCGGCGGGAAACGTTGCGATTGCACTCGGCGCGAAAGGAAAATGTACCAGCGTGGTGACGGCGTGTGCGACAGGAACGCACTGCATTGGCGATGCTTTCCGCGCAATTCAGTACAACGACGCGGACATCTGTGTGGCAGGTGGTGCGGAGAGCGCAATTACGCCGGTCGGCGTGGCAGGCTTTTCGGCACTGACCGCACTTTCCGAGTCGGAAGATCCGCTGCGGGCTTCGATTCCATTTGATAAGGACCGGAACGGTTTCGTCATGGGCGAGGGCGCCGGCATTCTCGTACTTGAGGAGCTGGAGCACGCGAAACAGCGCGGCGCGAAGATCTATGCAGAGGTAGTCGGATACGGCGCAACCTGCGATGCGTACCACATTACTTCTCCATTGGAAGATGGAAGCGGTGCGGCACGTGCGATGGAGCTTGCGATGGAAGAAGCGGGAGTAAAACCGGAAGAAGTTACTTATATTAATGCACACGGAACGTCCACACATCACAACGATCTGTTTGAAACGCGTGCGATCCGGAAAGCCTTCGGTGATGCGGCAGACCATGTGCTGGTCAACTCGACGAAATCGATGGTCGGTCATCTGCTCGGCGCGGCAGGCGGTGTGGAAGCTGTTGTCTGTGCGAAATCCATTCAGGACGGCTTCGTGCATCAGACGATTGGAACAAAGGAAGCAGATGCGGAATGCGATCTGAATTACTGCATCGGCGCTCCGGTGGAAACCGATGTGAAACTGGCAATGAGCAATTCACTTGGTTTTGGCGGCCACAATGCGGTGCTGCTGTTTCAGAAATATGAATAAAGCGGCATCGTGTTCCGGTGCAGAAAGGAAAATAAGATGGAATTAGATCAGATTTTACAGTTGATTGATAAAGTTTCGGATTCTTCGCTGACCGCGTTTGATTACGAGGCTGATGGGATCAAGATTGCCATGGAGCATGGAAAAGCAGCTCCGGTGCAGGTGCAGATGAGCGGGGTTCCATCCGGTGCCGGTCTGCAGATGGCAGAGATGATGGGCGGAGCAAATGGCGTGACAGCGAAAGAAGCAGCCATGCCGGAGAGAAAAGAAACGGCAGGAAAAAGTACAGCGGCTGAGGATCACAGCGAAGCAGAAGAAGGCGTTTTTGTGACATCCCCGCTGGTCGGAACGTTTTATACAGCTCCGGCAGAAGATGCCGAGCCGTTTGTGAAGGTCGGCGACACCGTGAAAAAGGGACAGGTTGTAGCGATTGTGGAGGCCATGAAGCTGATGAATGAGATTGAGAGCGAAGTGGACGGAGTGATTGCGGAGGTTCTGGTGAAAAACGGCGAGATGGTTGATTACGGAAAACCGCTGTTCCGGGTAAAAGCGTAAAGCCGGGACGAGAAAGGAAGCAGCGAATGAACAGTTTGACAACGAAACAGATTCAGGAGATTATTCCACACAGACATCCGTTTCTGCTGGTGGATTACATAGAAGATTTTGAGCCGGGCGAATTCGGCATTGGGTATAAATGTGTGACGTACCGCGAGGATTTTTTTGCGGGTCATTTTCCGCAGGAGCCGGTGATGCCGGGCGTGCTGATTATCGAGGCGCTGGCGCAGGTCGGTGCGGTTGCGATTCTTTCTCTTGACGAGAATAAGGGAAAAATTGCATTTTTCGGCGGCATCAACAAGTGCCGCTTTAAGGGAAAAGTGAAACCGGGAGACAAGCTTCGTCTGGAGACGAAAATTATCCGCCACAAGGGACCGATGGGCGTCGGGGAAGCGGTTGCTTCGGTCGACGGCAAGGTGGTCGCGCAGGCGGAACTGACCTTTATGGTGGGGGCAGCACAATGATTCGAAAAGTTTTGATTGCAAACCGTGGGGAGATCGCGGTCCGGATTATCCGGGCATGCCGTGAGATGGGAATTCTCACGGTTGCTGTTTATTCAGAGGCGGACCGGGAGGCACTGCATGCGCAGCTCGCGGATGAGGCGGTGTGCATCGGGCCGGCACCGTCGAAGGACAGTTATTTAAATATGGAACGCATTTTGAGTGCGGCGCTTGTGACGGGGGCGGATGCGGTTCATCCGGGATTTGGATTCCTGTCGGAGAACAGCACGTTTGCGCGGAGATGCCAGGAGTGCCACATTACGTGGATTGGGCCATCTCCTGAGGTGATGGACCGGCTGGGTAATAAGTCTGAGGCGCGAAATACGATGCAGGCAGCCGGTGTGCCGGTGATTCCGGGGACGAAGGAACCTGTTTTTGACTGGGAGACGGGTCTTTCTGAGGCCGACCGGATTGGTTTTCCGGTGATGATTAAGGCGGCGCTTGGAGGCGGCGGCAAGGGTATGCGCATGGCGGAGACGCGCGGGGAGTTCCAGAGCGCGTTTCAGACGGCGCAGAAGGAGGCTAAAAGTTCGTTTGCGGACGGGACGATGTATGTGGAGCGGCTGATTCGTCATCCGCGTCATGTGGAGTTTCAGATTATGGCGGACTCGTTCGGAAATGTGATTCATCTTGGCGAGCGGGACTGCTCGATTCAGAGGAATCATCAGAAGATGATTGAGGAGTCGCCTTGTGTGGCGATTGATGACACGCTGCGGGAGCGGATGGGCTCGGCGGCGGTCCGGGCGGCGAAGGCGGCGCATTATGTGAATGCGGGGACGATTGAGTTTCTGCTGGAGCCGGACGGGAATTTTTATTTTATGGAGATGAATACGCGGATTCAGGTGGAGCATCCGGTGACGGAGTGGGTCACGGGGGTGGATCTGATTCAGGAACAGCTTCGGGTGGCTTCGGGGATGCCGCTGTCGGTGACGCAGGGGGAGGTCCGGCTTTCGGGGCATGCGATTGAGTGCAGGATTAATGCGGAGAATCCGGCGAAGAATTTCAGGCCTTGTCCGGGGAAGATTACGGAGATGCATCTGCCTGGGGGATTTGGAGTACGGGTGGATACGGCGGCGTATGACGGGTATGTAATTCCGGCGTTTTATGATTCGATGCTGGCGAAATTGATTGTGCATGGGAGGACGCGTGAGGAGGCGATTGCGCGGATGAGGAGTGCGCTGGGGGAAGTCGTCATCGAGGGAGTCGACACTAACGTTGATTATTTGTATTCTATTTTAAATGAAGAGGAGTATCTGGCCGGGAGGGCGGATATTGAGTTTGTGGAGCGGTTGACGGAGAGATTGTAAGAGACGGACGCCGCCCGGCAGTACAGCAGAGAGGGACGGCGCGGTTTCAGAGGAAAGAAACACTAATGTCTCCAGCATTTGCTAAAACCATTTTCAAAAATCCAAAACTCGCTGTCGCTCAGACAGTTGGATTTTTGAAAATAACGCAAATTCTGGAAGCCTAAGTGTTTCTATAGCAAATGCGCCGTCCCCCTCTGCTGTACTGCCGGGCGGCTGAGATCAGACACACGACTGGGAGAGTGTGGTCAGCGACACCGCGGGGCGGTGCGGCTGGGATGACAGGAGTGAGCGGTGAAGAGAGAATGAATGCCTCGATGGGTGAGGTGTGTGGTTGGAAGATTGTTATGGTGACAATAGAGTGAAAGTGTTATGACGTAAGGAGTGATGGTGGTATGATGCTGGGTAAGTATTTTAAGAAGACGGTGTTTCGGAAGGAGCACACGGCGGATGGGGTGGTGCCGGAGGCGCCGCAGGGGATTTTGAAGAAGTGTAATGCTTGTAAGGGGGCTATTTTTACGGAGGATGTGAAGAGGAATCTTTATATTTGTCCGAAGTGTGGGAATTATTTTCGGGTGCATGCGTATCGGAGGATTGAGTTTCTTCTGGATGATGGGAGTTTTGAGGAATGGGATCAGGGGATGACGGCGGGGAATCCGCTGGGGTTTCCGGGGTATGAAGAGAAGGTGAGGGCTCTGCAGGAGAGAACAGGACTTACGGAGGCTGTTGTGACTGGTAAGGGACGGATCAACGGGATGGAGACGGTGATCGGGGTCTGTGATGGCAGGTTTATGATGGCCAGTATGGGTGAGGCTGTTGGGGAGAAGATTACGCGGGCGGTGGAGAGGGCGACGAAGCTCTCGCTGCCGGTGATTTTGTTTGCGTGCTCGGGAGGGGCGCGGATGCAGGAGGGGATTGTTTCTCTGATGCAGATGGCGAAGACGTCGGCGGCGCTGAAAAGACACAGTGATGCGGGGCTTTTGTATGTGAGTGTGCTGACGGACCCGACGACGGGCGGCGTGACGGCGAGCTGGGCGATGCTGGGGGATATTATTCTGGCGGAGCCGCATGCGCTGATTGGGTTTGCGGGACCGAGGGTTATTGAGCAGACAATAGGACAGAAACTGCCGAAAGGGTTCCAGCGGGCGGAGTTTCTGGTGGAGCATGGGTTTGTGGATCGGATTCTGCCAAGAGAAGAGGCGAAAGAGGTGCTGGCGGAGATTCTGCGGATGCATGGGAAGCGTGCGGAAGGTATGGCATCGGGCGGTGGCGATTTGATGAAGAATTCTGTGCCGGAAGAAAATGGGAAGGAACTGCAGAAAGAAGAGACTGCGGCAGAAAGCGTGAAGGCGCTGGCAGAAGAAACTGAAAATACGGAAACTTCCAGGGACGGACAGGAAAAATCGCTTCGGGGAGAAAAAGAAGAGACGGAGTGGGAGAATCTGCGGAAATCGTCGGCCTGGGATTGTGTGCAGAAAGCGCGGAAAAAAGACCGGCCGGTCGGAGGGGATTATATTCGGGAGCTGTTTCCGGATTTTATCGAGTTCCATGGCGACCGGCTGTATGGCGATGATGCGGCGATCATCGGTGGTATTGCGTCGTTTGACGGCACACCGGTCACGGTCATCGCCGAGGCGAAAGGCGCGGATACGAAAGAAAACATCCGCCGCAATTTCGGCATGCCGTCCCCGGAGGGCTACCGCAAAGCCCTGCGTCTGATGAAACAGGCCGAAAAATTCCACAGGCCTGTTATCTGTCTCGTAGACACCCCAGGCGCCTTCTGCGGAATGGAAGCCGAAGAACGCGGCCAGGGCGAGGCGATTGCGCGGAACCTGTATGAAATGTCAGCGTTAAAAACGCCGGTTCTTTCTATTGTCATTTCAGAAGGCGGCAGCGGCGGTGCACTGGCACTCGCCGTGGCGGATGAAGTGTGGATGATGCAGAATGCCATCTACTCCATCCTGTCGCCGGAGGGATTTGCAAGCATCCTGTGGAAAGACGGCAAACGCGCGCCGGAGGCCGCCGAGGTGATGAAGCTGACGGCGGGGGATTTGAAGGAACTGGGAATTGTAGAAGAGATTGTGGAAGAGCCGGGGGAGTTTACGGTGGACACAATGCCAGTGGTGTGTGAAGAATTGAGAGGCAAAATTCTGAGATTCCTGGAAAAGTATGAGAAGATGGATGGGGAAGAACTGGTAGAGGAGAGGTATCGGAGATTTCGGGATATGTGAAAAGAAGATTTTGACATATTCTGAAATGCATGATATTATGATATTGAAAAGAGTGCTACCGATAGACGGTTAGTCCATATTTATTGGTTTATGTAAAAATAGTCGCCAAAGTTTGCAGGACTGGGCGGCTATTTTTGTGATTTCGCAGTATCTTTGCCGAAGTTGTATCCAAGGCTAAAACAGCTTCGTGCTGGATTCCCTGCGTGGCCTCGACGAGACGATTCAGTACGGACAGGGCGAAAAACGGAAAGAGCAGATGTCAGAGCGGTCGAAAGAACTGGCTTCTGTGCAGGAAAACTTAAGCCGCATGGAAGGCTCCCAGCGGTCTGTCACCAACATGGTGATTCTTCTGGCATCGTTCGGCATGCTGGCACTGACGATCTATCTTTACACGAAAGGCGGGATTGGATTTGAGGGAGTCCTGACCTGCACAATCGCGATGATGGGTTCCTTCGGCCCGGTCGTGGCGCTGTCCAGCCTGTCGAATAACCTGAATCAGACGCTGGCAAGCGGCGAGCGTGTGCTTTCCCTTCTCGAGGAAGCGCCGCTGGTGGAAGAAATTCAGGGAGATGCGGCATCTGGCGGTGACCACGCATTTGCAGGAGCCGAGGCGCAGAATGTAACGTTTGCCTACGAAGACGAGACGATTCTGGATCAGTATTCGCTGAAACTGGAACCGGGAAAAATCACCGGCATCCACGGCGCGAGCGGTTCCGGAAAATCGACGATCTTAAAACTTCTGATGCGCTTCTGGGATGTCCAGACGGGGCGCGTTTCCGTGGACGGAGCCGATGTCCGCGAAATCCCGACGAAGCATCTGCGCGATATGGAAAGCTATGTGACGCAGGAGACACATCTGTTCCACGATTCGATTGCGAACAACATCGCTATTGCAAAACCCGGCGCGACGCGGGAAGAAATTATGGAGGCAGCGGAGAAGGCGTCTATACATGATTTCATCATGACACTGCCAAATGGCTACGACACCGAAGTCGGAGAACTCGGCGATACGCTGTCCGGCGGAGAAAAACAGCGGATCGGTATCGCGCGGGCATTCCTGCATGACGCATCCATGATCCTGCTGGACGAGCCGACATCGAATCTTGATTCCTTAAATGAAGGAATTATTCTGAAATCCCTGAAAGAATCGGCAGAAGAGAAAACCATTGTGCTCGTATCGCACAGAGTGTCCACGATGAACGTCGCGAATGTGGTATATGAAATGGAAAATGGCCGGATTTCCTGATTTTACGGCACTTGACAGAGAAAAGATGATGTGCTACACTAACAGTCGTTAAAGAAAAGACAATTAAATATCGATGTGTAAGGTGTCGGACATACGTGTCCGGTGAAAAGGGAAGCAGGTGTGAATCCTGCACGAACTCGTCACCGTATTTTGCAAGCAGGGGAATGATCCACTGGGAAACCGGGAAGGAGACCGATGCGCTGGAGTCAAATCCTGAAGCAATGAGCCGGGAGACCTGCCTTTCGCAGTACAGGAACGTTACGTTCGTGTCACGAGGAACTGGCAGTACAAAACAGGAAAGCGGACATTTGCCCCACAGCGGGTGAAATGGTTTTCTTTGTGATGAAAATACTGGAAGCCCCTCGTTGAAAAACGAAAGGGCTTCTTTCTATTTACGCGGGCAACGAGCCAAAGTCCGTGCTTGCACGAGACCTTAGCGACTGCCGCGATAACTTGAGAAACTCGCGGAGCGTGTTTCTCATAGTTTGAAATGTAAAACGTCCCCGATATTGGTTGTTGCAAAGATACCAGCAAATGGGAGGAAAACAAAAATGAAAAAGAAACTTGTAGTCGCTTTAATTTCAGCAGCTATGGTAACATCTATGCTCGGCGCATGCGGAAGCAACAACGCATCCAGCAGCAGCGCAAGCAGCACAGCAACAAGCAGCGTAAGTGCATCTTCCGCATCTGAGGAAGACACCACAGCAGCAAGCAGCAGCGTAAGCGCATCTTCTGCATCTGAAGAGGTATCCGCAGACGCAGACCAGGAGGCAGCAGATAAAGTGGCAGATCTGATTGATGCAATTTATGTACAGGAAAGAAATGATAACACCGACGAGCAGTGCAAAGAAGCAAAAGAGGCATGGGATGCCCTGACAGACGCGCAGAAGGAACTTGTAGAAGGCGAGAACGCAGATCCGGATTACTTCGGAAGAGACACAGGTGATGCATCCAAGGATGATCCGTTAAACGGAGACGAGATCGGCGAGAATGAGCTTCTGGTTGTAAGCTTTGGTACTTCCTTCAACGACAGCCGTGCTGAGGATATCGGAGGCGTTGAGAAAGCTCTGCAGGCTGCATATCCGGACTGGTCCGTAAGACGTGCCTTCACCGCACAGATCATCATCAACCATGTACAGGCCCGCGATGACGAGAAGATCGACAACGTGGATCAGGCACTGGAAAGAGCCGTAAGCAATGGCGTGAAGAACCTGATTATCCAGCCGACTCACCTGATGCACGGAGCAGAGTACGATGAGCTGAAAGAAGCAGTAGATGGCTATAAGGATAAATTTGAGTCCGTAACCATCGCAGAGCCACTGCTTGGCGAGGTTGGAAGTGACGCTACCGTAATCAACGAGGACAAACAGGCCGTTGCAGAAGCAATCACAGCACAGGCAGTAAAATCTGCAAACTATGACAGCCTGGATGCAGCAGCAGAGGATGGCACTGCTTTCGTATTCATGGGACATGGTACTTCCCACACTGCAAAAGTAAGCTACAGCCAGATGCAGACACAGATGGATACCCTTGGATACAAGAACGTATTTATCGGAACCGTTGAGGGCGAGCCGGAAGAGACCGCCTGCGAGAATGTGATCGAGGCAGTAAAAGCAGCCGGATACAAGAAAGTAATTCTTCGTCCGCTGATGGTTGTTGCAGGTGACCACGCAAACAACGATATGGCAGGCGAGGATGAGGATTCCTGGAAGAGCCAGTTTGAGGCATCCGGTGCATTCGATGAGATCGACACTCAGATCGAAGGTCTTGGAAGAATTGATGCTGTTGAGCAGCTGTATGTACAGCACACCAAGGCAGCTATGGACGGCAACGGCGTTCAGGACGATGCTGAATAATTAGGGGTTGTATTCCGAACGTAAAATAGAGTAAAATAAGATCCGGCAGTACGGCTGAAGAGACTCAGTGTGCTGTCGGATTTTAAGTTGAGCGGATGAAAAAGATCCGCTTCAAGGTGATACAAGGAGGAATTTTATTATGAGAAAAAAATTAGCAGTTCTTTTTCTTGGAGCAGCACTGACTGTATCCATGCTCGGCGCATGTGGCGGAAAGGATGCAGCGTCATCTTCTGCATCTGCAGTATCTGCGTCTTCTGCGGCAGACGCATCTTCCGCTTCTGTACAGGATGCATCTAAGGCAGAGAGCAGTACATCCACATCAGATGTTTCAGCAGAAAGCGCATCGGCAGCGGAGACTGCAGGAGAAAGCAGCGCATCAGAGCTGGAAGACGGTACGTATACGGCAGACTTCAATACAGACAGCAATATGTTCCATGTCAATGAAGCAAAAGAAGGAAAAGGTGTCCTGACGGTAAAAGACGGAAAAATGACCATCCACGTCAGCCTGGTATCCAAAAACATTGTCAATGTCTTTGTGGGAACAAAAGAAGAAGCACAGGCAGATGGCGCAGAGCTGATCGAGCCGACCACAGATGAGGTAACGTATTCTGACGGCACTACAGATGAAGTGTACGGCTTTGATATCCCGGTAGAAAAACTGGACGAGGATTTCAATGTTGCGATCATTGGTAAAAAAGGAACCTGGTATGATCATGTAGTCAGCGTATCCAATCCGGTACCGCAGGAGTAATCCGGGAAAAAACAAAAAGATATCCACAGAAGGTGAACCATTTTGCACCGTCTGTCCACAGAAATTGTGGACAGAGAGGGGAAAAACGGTTCCCTTTGTGGATATCTTTTCTTATTTCTCCGGAAACAGTTTGCGGAACAGAAAACGGATGAAGGGTCCGCAGTACATGAGCTGCCAGAAGAAGGCAACCGGGAAATTTAAGAACGTGGTCTGGAGCCAGACAGCGACAAATTCTTTTCCGGCATTTTTAAACAGCAGCGTTGCAATAAAACTCATAATCGGACACATAATAGCAATAATCATAATGGAAATTGCCAGCGTGATTACGATCGGACGATCCTGCGGTGTTACCATGCAAAAAGCTAATTTGTGAGCCAGATGATCCACGAGGAAAAACTCGAGGATAAAAGCGGCTGGCCACATGATTATCATCTCGTGGAAGGCCATCAGAAAGACCTGATTTGTCATTCCGCCGATGTTCATGGAAATGTTATAGCAGATCATGGCATAGACCATCAGAAAGGACATCATGAGGGTAAATACAACGTTTTGAAATTTTGTTTTTGGCATCGATTGTTCTCCTTTTCTTTGCAATTTTGAAAAATGGGCGCAAAAAAGACACATGTGTTGTTCGTTAACCAAGCAATGCACTTGTGCCGTTTCCAATCTGATACCAATCTTTTCTGCAGTTTTTAATTTTGAACCGTCGATTATTATAACGTCTCCGGCGGCGTTTGGCAAGAGGAAATTGAGAAATTTTTAAAAAAGACAGATAAACAAGAAAATTCGATGCGTGCTGGAAGCACGGTTTGGCGAATGGTGCGGGGAACGGCACCGGCGGGAAAAAGAATGGATTGCGAAACGGGAGCGGGATTGCTACAATAGAACATAGTGAAAACAAAGAGAAAACGCAAAAGGAAATCAATATTATGTCAGAGATCAGAAAAATCGAAAACTTTGCGGCGCCGGAGCTCGACGTGTATGCGCGTCTTTCAGAACCGCAGTTATTGCACTATTATGAACCGCAGCCAGGCCTTTTTCTCGCAGAGAGTCCGCGTGTCATCGAGCGCGCACTGGATGCCGGTTATGAACCGGTTTCATTCCTTGCCGGAAGCGCAGAGCTTGCCGCAAACGAAGCACTCTTTGCGCACTGCCCGGACGCGCCGGTCTATACAGCAGAGACGAAGGTGCTGGAACAGCTCACAGGCTTTGCCCTCACGCGCGGCATGCTCTGCGCGATGCACCGCCGCACGCTTCCGGCTATGGAGGAAATCTGCCGGAATGCCCGCCGCGTGGCGATTCTGGAAAATGTCGTGAACCCGACGAATGTCGGTGCGATTTTCCGTTCCGCCGCCGCGCTTGGCATCGATGCCGTGCTCCTCACATCAGGCTGCAGCAACCCGCTGTACCGCCGCGCCATCCGCGTGAGCATGGGAAATGTATTCCAGGTCCCGTGGACCGTGCTGCCAGGCGGCAGTTACTGGCCGGAGCAGGGAATTGCTGCACTGCAGGAACTTGGATTTTATACCGTTGCGATGGCATTAAAAGAAGACTCTGTTCCGATGGATGATCCGTCGTTAAAAACGCATGAAAAGCTCGCCATTCTGCTCGGAACCGAGGGTGACGGACTGGCAAGTGATACGATCGCTGAAACAGATGCAACCGTGCTGATTCCGATGACACACGGTGTGGATTCACTGAACGTCGCTGCGGCGAGCGCTGTCGCATTCTGGGAGCTGGCGGGAAGAAGATAAAGATGTTCCGTCGGTACCGGAGATTACGGAATAAAAATAGGATCAGAGATAGATTTTCGGGATGCATATTTTGATGCATCCCTTTTTGAATTTACGAATTTTGAAATTCCTTCCGATACATCTGCGGCGTACATCCCACTTTGTTTCGGAACTGCCGGTTGAAGTTGGAAAGGTTGCGGAAACCATTGTCGTACGCGATTTCGGACACACTCCGCGTCGTACTGCGCAGCGCCTCGCAGGCGGCTTTGATCCGAAGCTGTGTCAGATATTCAACGGCCCCGAGTCCGAAGGTCTGCTTAAAACAGCTCATAAAATAGCTTTTGCTCAAATGCGACAGCCTGGCAAGTTCCTCTATGGTAATCGGGTCGGCGAAGTGCTCCTGGATATAGGCGAGCACAGGCCGCAGGTTTTCAGCAGCCGCAGGCATGGCGGGATGATCGGTGCAGAGTTCCGGCGATGCGGCGAGCAGATAGAAGAAGCGGAGCAGCTCACTTTTCAGCAGAAGATCGGAGACAGCAGAGTTTTCACGGATGCAGCGGAAAATCTGATGGACGGATGCAGAAAGTGCAGCATAACCGGAATGTTCGGGTGAAATCGGTGCCTGGATGCGGCGCCGGGCAGAGAAAAACGGCTGCAGAATTTCCGTGTAGCTGCGGTCGTCATACCCGCCGATCAGCATATTCTGGTGGAAAACAATCGTATCATAAAACATCGACTCCTGCCCGGCGGGCAGAATGGCATGTACGAGGTTCGGCTGAATCAGAAAAATATCACCGGCATGCGCCGTAAGCAGACGGTCCTCATACTGAAAATACCCCGTTCCGCGTTTGATATAATTCAGCTCCATCTCCCCGTGCCAGTGCAGCGGTACGCCGGGAAAATAGTCGGGCATCCGGCAGTCATAATAACTGTAGGGAACCTGCATGGAGCCGTGATGGCGTTTTTCTTTCGCAGCAGAAAGCATCATAAAATCCTCCTCCAAAAAGCATGTCCGTAAAATGCCGGAAATGGCAGAGCGCGGCATGCATAAAATCATAGAATAGTATTAGAATGAAATAGGAAATTACTGGTATTTCAGCGGATACAGTAGTAATATATCATATAGAAACACTTGCTGCAACGACGAAAATACAGTAGAAATAAGAGCGAAAGAGGAAAAGAAAAAATGTCAAAATGGTTAGATAACGCAGTATTTTATGAGATTTACCCGCAGTCCTTCAACGACACCAACGCCGACGGAATCGGAGATTTCCAGGGTATCATTGAAAAATTAGACTACATCAAGGAGCTGGGCTGCAACGCCATCTGGATCAACCCGTGCTTCCTGTCCCCATTCGGTGATGCAGGATACGATGTCGCAGATTACTGCCGCGTTGCACCGCGCTACGGAACGAATGAGGATCTGAAGAGAGTTTTCGAAGAGGCACACAAACGTGACATGCACGTTCTGCTCGATCTGGTTCCGGGCCATACATCTGTTGAGCATCCATGGTTCAAAGAATCCATGAAAGCAGACCGCAATGAATTTACAGACCGCTACGTATGGACCAATAACGTATGGGAAGCACCGGAAGGAATGGGAAGCCTGCGCGGCATTTCCGAGCGTGACGGCGCCTGCGCCATCAACTTCTTCTCCAACCAGCCGGCTCTGAACTACGGCTTTTATCAGCCGGATCCGGAAAAAACGTGGCAGCAGTCCTTTGATGATGAGGGACCGCAGGCAACGCTGGCAGCGATGGAAGATGTCATGAGATTCTGGCTGAACATGGGCTGCGACGGCTTCCGTGTCGATATGGCGGGCTCCCTGGTAAAGAACGATCAGGAAGGCAAAGGAACCATCCGCCTGTGGCAGCAGGTACGGAAATTCCTCGACGCCGAGTTCCCGGATGCAGCCATGGTATCCGAGTGGGGCGAGCCGGACAAATCCTTACAGGGCGGCTTCCACATGGACTTCCTGCTTCACTTTGGACCGTCCCATTACAACGATCTGTTCCGCTGCGATGAGCCATTCTTCTCCAAACGCGGAAAAGGAGATATCTCTGAGTTTGTAGAGACCTACAAAACCAACTACAATAAGACCGCACAGAAAGGCCTGATCTGCATCCCGTCCGGAAACCATGATATGGACCGTCTGGCACGTCGTCTGCAGGGGGATGAGCTGAAAATTGCTTTCGCTTTCCTTCTTTCCATGCCAGGTGCGCCGTTCATCTACTACGGTGATGAAATCGGTATGCGCTACGTCGAAGGCCTGAAATCCGTTGAGGGCGGATACAACCGCACCGGTTCCCGTTCTCCGATGCAGTGGGATGACAGCACCAACGCAGGATTCTCCAGCGCACCGGCCAGCGACCTCTACATCACCATGGATCCGGGCAAAGACCGTCCGACCGCAAAAGCACAGATGGCCGATCCGGATTCCCTGTACCACGAAGTTAAAAAACTCATCCAGATCCGCCAGAGCAGCAAAGCACTCTTAAGCCGCGGAACCATCGAGTTCGTTTATGCAGAGAAAAACCAGTATCCGCTGGCATACGTCCGTGAGGCTGAGGGCGAAAAAGTCCTCGTTATCATCAACCCATCCGACAAAGAGCAGTCCTTCCCATACAGTGCAGAGCTGAAGGATGCCCTTTACACGATCGGAGGAAAAGCAGAATCCAAAGACGGAACCATCACCATCCCGGCACAGACCGCAGGATTCTATCATATCTGATCGAAAATAAAAATGACAGGGAGATCCAATCGAATTTTTTCGGAGGATCTCCCTGTTTTTAAATATGATACACTCTCAGCTCATGCAATGCCCTGGTCGCTGCAATATACTGCGCCTGCATCATCATCTCCCGTTTCTCGTCCTTCGGGAAAATCGAGAACACCTGATCAAACTCCAGCCCTTTCGCCAGATAAAATGTGGTAACCGTCAGTCCTTTCTTAAAACTGGAGCTGTCACGGTTCAGCCACGAAAGCCGCTTCTCACAGTCAAAATCTTTTTCCACCAGAATCTCCCGCAAAATCAGATAAGCCCGTTCCGCCGTCTTCTCATCCGGTACAATCACCGCCGCTGTCTCATACGTCTTCTCCTCTGGAAACAGCGTATCCACTGCCTCCCGCAGAGCCGCCTCAAGATCCGTGACATCCCGTTCCAACACCGGCATTCCGTGCCGTTCAAACAGCTCCAGATCCGTCACGCCAATGAGATTTGCCGCATACGACGCAATTTCCACCGTATTCCGGTAACTCTTCCGCATCTCAATCCGCCGCAGATCCTTCCCGAAAATCCCCGGTAAAAACTGCAGGACATCCTGCTGCTGATCCGCCATCGTCTGCGCCCGGTCGCCGAGAATCGTCATCTTACAGGAAAACATCCGCCGGATAATCAGATACTGGAGCCGCGAATAATCCTGCATTTCATCAATAACCAGATGCTTAATATTCGAACGCTCCGCCTGCCGCGACAGGCGGTACTTCAGATACAAAACCGGGTACACATCCTCATACCGCAGTTTCCGCTTCTCCAACGGCCGCCGCGGCAGCGTCTGATATCCCTCTTTCTTCAGAAAACGATTGTAGAGAACATAAAAATCCATCGTCTCATACATCTTCCGGAATTTTTCGATGAGCGGAATCCGCTCCTCCTCCGGCAGATCCCGGTTCAGCAGCGTCTCGATCTCGTCAATAAACGTCTCCGCCACCGCATCCATCCGCGAGAGCAGCGGAATATCCGCAAACTTGTCATAAAACAGCGTAATAATCTCCGATTCTGACTTCACAAACGACTTATACGAAACGTCTGAGAAATTCATCAGCTCGTCCTCAAGCTCCAGCGCAAATCCCTCCATCTGGTCCACAAACGCCTGCGACTGTTTTAAAGCAAACCGTTCTGCGGCTTTTGGATCCCGCATCTCCCGCTCAATCTGATCACAGCGATCCTCACAGTCCGCCGCCGTGTCCTGTAATTTGCGGTAAGCAAAGAGATCAAAACTCATCTCCTGAATATTCTCCTCACCGAGCTCCGGCAGAATATGTGAAATATAATCCGAAAATACCCCGTTCGGCGATAAAATCAGAATATTCGAAGACTTCAGATTCTGTCTGTCATGATACAAAAGGTAGGCAATCCGATGCAGCGCCACCGATGTCTTGCCGCTTCCCGCCGCTCCCTGAATTACCAGAATCCGGTCCTTCGTATTGCGGATGATCGCATTCTGTTCCTTCTGAATTGTGCGGATAATATTCTTCAGCTGTACCTCGCCGTTGCTGCCAAGCTCCGCCTTTAAAATATCATCATCAATTTTCACATCACTCTCAAATCCGTAAATCATCTTTCCATCCCGGATCTTATACTGCCACTTGGAACAGATTTCCCCTGTCATCTCGCCGCCCGGAGCCAGATAGGAAGCCGGCCCGCGGTCAAAATCGTAGAAAAGACCGCTGACCGGGCTTCTCCAGTCGTAAATCAGCGGCAGCTCGCCCGGCCGCTCTGCAAAATTGCCGATGCCGATATAGAAAATTTCCGGCTCATCATCCCCGTCATAGCAGAAATCCACACGCCCGAAGAACGGAGAATCCAGCATTTTCCGGAAGCGGCTCCGCAGAAGAAGCTGCTCCTGATTCGCATTCACCTGATGCAGCAGCGCCTGCTGATTGTCGTAATCCTCATATCCGTACTGGTCCATCTCGGTATAGTTCTGCCAGTAATAATCGTGCATATTTTCAATTTCTTTCTGTCCGTCCAGCAGAGACTGACTGATCTCGGCAAGACGCGCCTGCAGCTTTTCCAGCACAAAAGAAAGATATTCCTGTCCGTTTTTCTGGTCTGTCATAAAAGGAAACCTCCTCTTAAAAATATAATGTCGAGTGCCGGAAAACCCGGCTGATTTTATCAGTATAGCAGACAGGCACGTTTCCTGCAATTCAAACATAAAATAAAGAAAAATCCCCTTTGAGGTGCCGCTTTTCTTGGAACCCTTTTTAAAACCACTGTCTGCACAGGAAGAAAAAAGCTGTCTGGATGCGTATCAGAGGGGCGATACAAAAGCCAGAGACATTCTGGTCGAGCGGAATCTGCGCCTGGTCGCGCACGTTGTGAAAAAGTATCAGGGCCTGCCCGATGATCTCGACGATCTGATTTCCATTGGAACGATCGGCCTCATCAAGGCGGTGATGACATATGATTCGAAAAAAGGAAACCGGCTGGCCGCATACGCCGCCCGCTGTATTGATAATGAGCTGCTGATGTATCTTCGGAGCAAAAAGAAAACGGCACGGGAGATTTCCCTCTACGAGCCGATCGGAACCGACAAGGAGGGAAATGAGATCCATCTGCTCGACATCGTGGAGGGCGGCGGGGAGGATATCGCGGAACAGTACAACCGGAAAGAGGACGCGGTGCGGCTGTACTGTTATCTGGATTCGGAATTAAAAGAGCAGGAAAAACAGGTGCTTCTTCTCCGGTACGGCCTTGGCGGAAAAGCAGAATACACACAGAAACAGGTCGCTGCCCGGCTCGGCATCAGCCGTTCGTACGTGTCGCGGATCGAGAAGAATGCAATTGAAAAGTTGCGGTTACGGTTTGCCGCTTCGTAAATGCTTGACATTTCAAACGGACTGCTTCTATAATAAAGGGTAAGGAAATCAGGTGCAGAAAAGGTTTCCTTATCCTTACCTTTTCGAACAAAAATCAAAGATAATATCTTCCCGGTGTTCTTGCCGGACATTTTCCCAAAATGAAAAATAAATAGGAACTATACGACCTGCTACTGAAAGAAAAGGAGGTTTTCTTTGTATTGCAGTGTATTATCAGCCACCGTCTCGGGCATGGAGATGATTCCGGTGCAGGTGGAGGCGGATGTCAGTGACGGCATGCCGCAGTTTACGATGGTCGGCTACGTGAGTGCCCAGGTAAAGGAGGCGCAGGACCGCGTGCGGACAGCCCTCAAAAACATGGGAATTTCCCTGCCGCCGAAACGAATTACGATTAATTTATCCCCGGCGGACGTCCGAAAAGAAGGATCGCGTTTCGATCTTCCGATTGCAGCGGGCGTTCTGATGACGCTCGGCCGGATTCCGCCCAGGTCACTCCGGAAAACGATGGTGCTCGGTGAACTCGGCCTTGACGGCCATGTGCAGGAGATCAGCGGTGTATTTCCGGCAGCGGCGAAGGCGCGGGAGCTTGGATGCACAACGCTTCTTGTTCCAGCCGGAAATGCCGCGGAAGGGGGTCTGGTCGGCGGGCTTCACGTCGTTGGAATCCAGAATTTACAGGAACTTTTGAACTACTGCTGTGAAGGGAAAATGCCGTCGCTTCCGTCTATAGAAAATCAAAAGAAGGAGGACGGAAAAGAGCCGGACTTTTCCGAAGTGCAGGGCCAGACGGCGGCGCGGCGGGCGGCGCTCATCGCTGCGGCCGGATTTCACAATCTGCTGATGCTGGGGCCGCCGGGCAGCGGAAAATCCATGATCGCAAGGCGGATTCCGACGATCATGCCTCCGATGTCTGAGGAGGAGCAGATGGAAGTAACGCGGATCTACAGCATCGCCGGAATGCTTGCCAAAGGAGAGGGTGTCCGCCGGGAGCGGCCCTTCCGTGCTCCGCATCACACGATGACGCCGCAGGCTCTTGCAGGCGGCGGAAAACAGCCGTCTCCGGGCGAAATTACGCTGGCACACCGAGGTGTTCTCTTCCTTGATGAACTCCCGGAGATGACGCGCACAACCATTGAGATCCTGCGCCAGCCGCTCGAGGAGCACCGGATTGTGATTTCCCGTGTCAGCGGAAACTATGTGTTCCCGGCGTCATTTCTGATGGTGGCGGCAATGAACCCCTGCCCCTGCGGCTTTTACCCCGACTTATCGCGCTGTACCTGCGCACCCGGCGACATCAGCCGGTATCTCTCGAGAGTCAGCCAGCCGTTCCTCGACCGCATGGATCTCTGCGTGCAGGTGGAAGCACTTTCCTACGAGGATCTGCACGGCGAGGAGCGGTGCGAATCCTCGGCCAAGATGCGGGAAAAAGCGACGGCAGCGGCGGAAATTCAGGCGGCGCGCTACCGGCAGGAGTCGATTCATTTCAATAGCGAACTGAAAGCGGGCCAGATCGAGAAATACTGTATCCTGGAAAAGGCAGCGGAAGAGCTTTTAGAGGATGCCTTCCGCCGCCTGCGCCTCAGCGCGCGTTCCTACCACGGGATTATCCGCACCGCGCGGACAATTGCGGATCTGGACGGGGCGGTCAAAATCGGCGTGCCGCATATCAGTGAGGCGATCTGCTTTCGGAGCGCCGACAAAAGTATATGGAGGATCTGACGTATGGCGATGGAAATCTTTACAGTCGGCCGCGGGCAGGAGGGCTATCCGGAGCGGCTTATGCCGTTCGCGGACATGCCGTCCCGCCTTTTCGTGCGGGGCGCGCTGCCGGCGGATGAGCAGAAAACAGCGGCGATTGTGGGCGCGCGGATATGTACGGCGTACGGAAAGAGCCAGGCGGCCTTTTTCGCGCAGGTGCTGGCGGCAAACGGCGTGGCGGTGATCAGTGGACTGGCGTGCGGAATCGACGCGGCGGCGCACGAGGGGGCACTGCGCGGAAAGGGAAAGACGTTTGCCGTGCTTGGCTGCGGCGTGGATATCTGCTATCCGAAACAGAATTACCCGCTGATGCGGCGGATGCTGGAAAACGGAGGCGGTGTCTTAAGCGAATTTCCGCCGGGCGCAGAGCCTCTTCCGTGGCATTTCCCGATCCGCAACCGCGTGATCAGTGCGCTGGCAGATGTCGTTCTGGTAATTGAGGCAAAAGAGAAGAGCGGCTCGCTCATTACGGCGGACTACGCGCTGGAGCAGGGAAAAACGGTATTTGCCCTGCCCGGACGGACAACGGATGCGACAAGCCGCGGCTGCAACCGCCTGATCGCGCAGGGAGCGGAAATTGCGATTTCACCCGAAACGATTCTCGAGGAGCTGGGCGTGAAAAAGGCCGGGACAAAAAGAGCCGCACCGCGTCCGCGCTATGGAAAAGAGGCGGAAATGGTTCTGAAAACACTCGCGGCAGAACCGCAGAATCTTGCACAGCTTGCCGGTAGCACCGGAATCCCGCTGCAGGAGCTGACCGGCATTCTGCTGGCACTCGAAATTGACGGCGTTATTGCGGAAAATCCGCCGGGCGTGTACATGGCGTTATCGTAAAAGGGACGAGGAAAAGAAAGGTTTTGTGATATTCCGCCCGGTGCACAATTATAATAGAAGAAAAAGAAAAAAGGGGGCTCTTCTGCGCCGCGTGCATGTCTGAAAAAGGAAAAAGAAAAGAAAAAAATCAGGAAAAATCGTTAAAAAATAGAAAAAATCCTGTTATTTTGTCGGGAAACATCGAAAAATGGTACATTTTAAAAATGGAAAACACTTGCAAGAAAAAACTTTTTGGTGTATAGTCAGTGGAAGTTACGACTAATTTAGGAATTATTCTGGAATTTGTAATGATGCAGAACTATGCGATATGAAAAACGCAATATAGATCTGGACAGTTATAAAAATATGTATTCAGGAGGCATCAGAGGTGGCAAAATATCTTGTAATAGTGGAATCACCGGCAAAAGTCAAGACGGTGAAAAAGTATCTCGGGGCAAATTACGAAGTTGCAGCATCTATGGGCCATGTGCGCGATCTGCCGAAAAGCCGGCTTGGAATTGATGTAGAACATGACTTTGAACCAAAATATATCACCATCCGCGGAAAAGGAGAGCTTCTGGCATCTCTTCGAAAAGCCGCAAAAAAAGCAGATAAAGTTTATCTCGCAACTGACCCTGACCGCGAGGGAGAGGCAATTTCCTGGCATCTGTCGATTGCGCTGAATCTCGATGAGAACAAGATGCGCCGCATCACCTTCAACGAGATCACAAAATCAGCAGTCAAAGCGTCGATCAAACAGGCACGCGACATCGATATGAACCTGGTGGACGAGCAGCAGGCGCGCCGCTGCCTCGACCGTATGGTAGGTTATGAAATCAGTCCATTGTTATGGAAGAAAATCAAACGCGGACTTTCCGCCGGCCGTGTGCAGTCCGTTGCACTGCGCATCATCGGCGACCGCGAGGATGAGATCAATGCGTTCATTCCGAAAGAATACTGGACACTGGAAGCAGATCTGAAAATTCCGGGCGAGAAGAAACCGCTCGTCGCAAAATTCCACGGCAAAGGCAGTGAAAAGATGGCGGTCGAGACGAAAGAGCAGCTCGATGAAATCTTAAAGGGACTGGAAAATGAGACCTTTACCGTATCCGAAGTGAAAAAAGGAGAGCGTTCCAAGAAAGCGCCGCTTCCGTTCACCACGAGTACCCTGCAGCAGGAAGCATCGAAGGTGCTGAACTTCTCCACGCAGAAGACGATGCGTCTGGCGCAGCAGCTCTACGAGGGCGTGGAAGTAAAGGGAAAGGGAACGATCGCTCTGATTTCCTATCTGCGTACCGATTCTACACGAATCAGCGAGGAGGCCGATGCGGCAGCACGTTCCTTTATCCAGGAGCAGTACGGCACAAAATATACCGCAAGCGGGGACACGACGGAGAATAAAAACAGCAAGGCACAGGATGCGCACGAGGCCATCCGTCCGACCGATGTGACGAATACACCGGTAATGGTAAAAGAATCCCTGCCAAGAGATCTGTTCCGCCTGTATCAGCTGATCTGGAAACGCTTTGTGGCAAGCCGCATGCAGCCAGCCGTCTATGAGACAATTTCCGCACGGATCAATGCAGGAGAGTATCTCTTTACAGCAGCTTCCTCCCGTCTGGCATTTGATGGTTTCATGTCCGTTTACACCGATCCGGATGAGGAAAAGAAAGAGAAAAACGCCGCTGTCCGGAGCCTGGAGGCAGGAACGAAGCTGGCACTGGAAAAGATGGATCCGCAGCAGCACTTCACACAGCCGCCGGCACACTACACCGAGGCATCCCTTGTCAAAACACTTGAGGAACTCGGCATCGGCCGTCCAAGTACGTATGCGCCGACCATCACAACGATCATCAACCGCCGTTACGTGGCAAAGGAGAACAAGAACCTCTATATGACAGAGCTCGGCGAGGTGGTCAACAACATGATGAAAGAGGCATTCCCGAGCATCGTGGATGTCAACTTTACGGCAACGATGGAAGCTCTGCTCGACAGGGTTGGAGATGGAAGTGTTCCGTGGAAGACAGTAGTCGAGAACTTCTGGCCGGATCTCTATGAGGCGGTCACAGAGGCAGAAAAGAACCTCGAAGAAGTTAAGGTAGAGGATGAGGTGACAGATGTCATCTGCGAGAACTGCGGCCGCAACATGGTGGTCAAATACGGCCCGCACGGAAAATTCCTCGCCTGCCCGGGATTCCCGGACTGCAAGAACACGAAGCCGTATCTGGAAAAGATCGGTGTTCCGTGTCCGAAGTGCGGAAAAGAAGTGATCCTGCGCAAGACGAAAAAAGGACGGAAATATTATGGATGCGAAAACAATCCGGAATGCGATTTCATGTCCTGGCAGAAACCGTCTGCCAAGAAATGCCCGCAGTGCGGCGGCTATATGCTGGAAAAAGGCAATAAGCTGGTCTGCGCGGACGAGCAGTGCGGCTATGTAGAAGCACGCGAAAAGAAAGACGAAGACTGAGAATGACAAAGCGGTCTGCACTGGTGAAAAACTGGTGCAGGCCGTTTTTTTGCTTATCGCGGCGGAAAAACAGGAAGATCCGAAAAAATTTAGCATGAATTTTTATAAAATTTATAGTTTTCTGAAAAATATATTGATTTCCGGAAAACTACATGATAGAATGAGCTTAGTTTTAAGGGTTGTCTGAAAAAGGCATCAGTGTGCATTTTTTTCGGCGGATACGCCAAAAAAATGCAGAAAATAAAGAAAGGAGAAGAACATGAGCGTACAACTGCTGGATAAAACCAGAAAAATCAACAAACTGCTTCATAACAATCACTCCACGAAGGTCGTGTTCAACGATATCTGTGAAGTCCTGATGGAAACGTTAAGTTCCAATATCCTGGTGATCAGTAAAAAAGGAAAAGTGCTGGGCATCAGCCTTTGCCCGGGCGTGGAAGAAATTACGGAGCTGATCGAGGATAAGGTGGGCGGTTATGTCGATGCCGCATTAAACGAGCGTCTCCTCGGCGTACTCTCCACAAAAGAGAACGTCAATTTACAGACCCTCGGCTTTGAGCGGCCTGGTGTAGAGCGCTACACCGCAATTATCTGCCCGATCGAGATCGCCGGAGAACGCCTTGGTACCGTATTTATGTACCGCTGCACCCCGCAGTACGATATCGACGATATCATCGTCAGTGAGTACGGCACAACCGTTGTCGGACTGGAAATGATGCGTTCCGTCAACGAGGAAAATGTGGAGGAAAACCGCAAGGTTCAGGTGGTTAAATCCGCATTCAACACGCTGTCCTTCTCCGAACTGGAAGCCATCATCCATATCTTTGATGAACTGAACGGGGATGAGGGCATTCTGGTTGCAAGCAAAATTGCAGACCGCGTCGGCATCACAAGATCCGTCATCGTAAATGCCCTCCGCAAATTCGAGAGCGCAGGCGTCATCGAGTCCCGTTCCAGCGGTATGAAGGGAACGTATATCAAGGTATTAAATGATTATATCTTTGATGAACTCGACGAGATCAAAGCAAGAAAGAACCTGAAAGGAAAGGGCGATGCCCATCCGGACGAGGCGAAAAAATAAAAAAGTGGAATGTAGAAAAGAATCGGAGCCGTTTAAGAATGGCGCCGTTTCTTTTTGTGCAAAAAGCATTCGGGGAGCGGAAAAAAATGGTATCATTCCCGTTTTTAGGAATAAACTATAATTAGATTCTAAAGAGAGTATAAAATATGAAAAAATTGCCAAAATAAGAAAAAACGAGGAAATAAGAGAAATTAAGAGTTATCACGAGAGAAAAAAAGAGAATTACAAAATTCATGCATTTGCGAAATGAGGTGGAAAACACTATAGTAAGAACCATCAAGTAGCACTCGAATGAACTGAGTGCTAATAAATAAAACTGAATGAAATCTTGAAGGAGGAAACATAAATGAAGTTAGTACCTTTAGGTGACAGAGTTGTATTAAAAGAGTTAAAAGCAGAGGAAACCACAAAATCCGGTATCGTACTTCCGGGACAGGCACAGGAGAAACCGCAGCAGGCTGAGGTTATCGCAGTAGGACCTGGAAAAGTAGAAGACGGCAAAGAAGTAAAAATGGAAGTTGCAGTCGGAGATCAGGTAATCTATTCCAAATATGCAGGAACCAACGTCAAACTGGAAGATGAAGAGTACATCATCGTAAAACAGGATGACATTCTGGCAGTTGTAAAATAAAGAATAATCAAGTAAAAATCAGGAGGCATGACAATCATGGCAAAAGAGATTAAATATGGAGCAGAGGCAAGAAACGCTCTTCAGAATGGTGTAAACCAGCTTGCAGATACCGTACGTGTAACCCTTGGACCGAAAGGAAGAAACGTTGTTCTGGACAAACAGTACGGCGCTCCGCTCATCACAAACGATGGTGTTACGATTGCAAAAGAGATCGAGCTGGCAGACGGCTTTGAAAACATGGGCGCACAGCTCATCAAAGAAGTTGCTGCAAAGACCAACGACGTAGCAGGTGATGGTACCACAACCGCAACCGTTCTGGCACAGGCTATGGTAAACGAAGGAATGAAAAACCTGGCAGCAGGTGCGAACCCGATCGTTCTTCGTAAGGGAATGAAGAAAGCAACCGATAAAGCTGTTCAGATCCTTGCAGAGATGAGCCAGCCGGTAGCAGGCAAAGAGCAGATTGCAAAAGTTGCAGCTGTTTCTTCCGGAAGCGAAGAAGTAGGCCAGATGGTAGCTGACGCTATGGAAAAAGTTTCCAAAGACGGCGTTATCACCATCGAGGAGTCCAAGACCATGCAGAACGAGCTGGAGCTGGTAGAAGGTATGCAGTTCGACCGTGGATATATCTCTGCTTACATGTGTACCGATATGGAGAAAATGGAAGCCGTTCTCGACAATCCATATATCCTGATTACCGATAAGAAACTGTCCAACATTCAGGAAGTTCTTCCGCTGCTGGAGCAGATCGTACAGAGCGGCGCAAGACTGCTGATCATCGCTGAGGACGTAGAGGGCGAGGCTCTCCAGACACTCGTGATCAACAAACTGCGCGGAACCTTCAACGTAGTAGCTGTCAAAGCACCGGGATACGGCGACAGAAGAAAAGCAATGCTCGAGGATATCGCAATCCTGACCGGCGGCCAGGTGATCTCTGAGGAAGTTGGTCTGGAATTAAAAGACGCTACTCTGGAAATGCTCGGACGTGCAAAATCTGTTAAAGTTCAGAAAGAGAACACCGTTATCGTTGACGGTGCCGGCGCAAAAGATGCCATCGCAGCAAGAATCGGCCAGATCAGATCCCAGATCGAGGAGACCACTTCTGAGTTCGATAAAGAGAAACTGCAGGAGAGACTGGCTAAAATGGCAGGCGGCGTAGCTGTTATCCGTGTAGGTGCAGCAACCGAGACCGAGATGAAAGAAGAAAAACTCCGTATGGAGGATGCTTTAAATGCAACGAGAGCAGCCGTAGAAGAGGGTATCATCGCAGGCGGCGGTTCTGCATACATCCATGTAACAACACAGCTTGCAGAGCTGATTGACAGCCTGGACGGCGACGAGAAGATCGGTGCAAGAATCGTACAGAAAGCACTCGAGGCTCCTCTGTTCCACATCGTAACAAACGCAGGTCTGGAAGGCGCTGTTGTGATCAACAAAGTAAAAGAGTCCAAAGTAGGTGTTGGATTTGATGCATACAACGAAGAGTATGTAGACATGATCCAGGCTGGTATCCTTGATCCGGTTAAGGTTACCAGAAGCGCACTGCAGAACGCTACCAGCGTTTCCGCAACCCTGCTGACCACCGAGTCCGTAGTTTCCACCATCAAAGAGCCGGCTCCGGCTATGCCGGCAGGCGCAGACGGCGGAATGGGAATGATGTAATTTCCGGGATAAAAATGTCTGGTAAAACAAAATAAGAAAACCGGCTGGCAAAGACCGTAGCGGAACATGGGTTCCGAAGTCCTGTCTTTGCCGGCCGGTTTTTTAGTGGAAAGTTTTTCTTCCATTTCGCATGGCTCTGAATCGTTACAAAAAATTTCAGAAAGTTTTCATGCTTTCGCCGGGCGGCGTATATGGACGCTTCCGGCGTTTTATGCTATACTGATTTGTAGGATGTTGGGGGAAATACAACAAAGGAGAAGAAACACACATGGCAAGTCGTTATGAATCCGACATGACAAGGAAGGAGAAGATGCAGCTCGAAAAAGAGAAGCTGTCGAAAATGAATTTTAAAGAGAAACTGGCTTATATCTGGGAATACTACAAGGCTGTCATTTTCGGCATCATCGCTGTTATCTTCATCATCGGCACGATTGTGAATATCCATGAAAATGCGAAGTATTATGACCTCGTGAGCATTGCCGTAGTGGATTACGCAGGACTGCAGGATGTAAGTCCGATCGAGGAGGACCTAAAAGAAGCGCTCGGAACCGGAGATAAGTACGAAAAGGTAAGCATCGATACGAGCTACAGCTTCGGTGAAAACCTGGAAAACGCGGATTACAACACGCTGATGAAATTCACAGCCGTGATTGCCGCACAGAGCATGGATGCTCTGATCTGTTCACAGGCCGTGTACGACAACTACAGCAAAGACGATTATTTTCTGGATCTGTCCACACTGTTTGACGAAGCGACGTGTGAGAAGTACGGGATAAAGGCGGGAGATACCTGCCTCGACATTTCCAAATTGAAAAAGTACCAGGATATGGGCCTTACGTACTATGAGCCGTGTTATCTGACCGTGTTGGTCAATACAAAGAACGCGGACAATGTAGCAAAACTGATCGAATATCTTGAGGAGGATGGAGTAAATGAGTGATCTTTACACAGAAGTGCTGGTGAAAAAACAGCAGACAGGAAAAGACAAGGTGATCAAAGGAGTTCTGATCTTCTTTACCGTTCTTTTTGCAGCCGCAGGAATTATGATGAATCCGCTGATTCTGCTTCTTGCGCTGGTACTTGGAATCGTAGACTATATTTTTATCCCGAAGCTTTCGGTAGAGTTTGAGTATCTGTACGTCAACGGCGAGCTCGACATCGACCGTATCTATTCGCAGTCAAGAAGAAAAAGAGCCGCAAGCTATGAGCTTTCCAACATGGAAATCCTGGCTCCGTACCAGTCCCATCAGCTTGATTCCTACAAAAAAAACCAGAGTATCAAACGTTACAACTATTCCTCCGGAATCGAAGGACAGGGCCACAAACCGTATGCATTTGTGATCTCCAAGGACAACACAATGCAGATGGTGATCTTCGAACCGGATGAAGTGATGTTAAAAGATATCCGCAACCGCGCACCAAGAAAAGTATTTATGGATTGACAGCTTTTTTGTTTTGTGTTAAATTAGGTGATAAATCAAAAAGACTTAAGAAGAAAGGAAGATAAGAAAATGGGTACAATTATTGGTGATGGTATTACCTTCGATGATGTGCTTCTGGTTCCGCAGTATTCTGAAGTAACCCCAAACATGGTAGATCTGACTACGCATCTGACCAAGAAGATCAAGCTGAACATCCCGATGATGAGCGCCGGCATGGATACGGTTACAGAACACCGTATGGCAATTGCCATGGCACGTCAGGGAGGAATCGGTATTATTCACAAGAATATGTCGATTGAGCAGCAGGCAGAAGAAGTAGACAAAGTAAAACGTTCTGAGAACGGTGTTATCACCGATCCGTTCTATCTGTCTCCGGAGCACACCCTGGAAGATGCCAATAATCTGATGGCAAAATTCCGTATTTCCGGTGTCCCGATTACCGAGAACGGAAAACTGGTTGGTATTATTACAAACCGTGATTTGAAGTTTGAAACTGATTTCACCAAGAAAATCAAAGAGTCCATGACCAGCGAAAACCTGATCACTGCAAAAGTAGGCGTTACGCTGGACGAGGCAAAAGCAATCCTTGCAAAATCCAGAAAAGAAAAACTTCCGATTGTCGATGACGATTTCAACCTCAAAGGTCTGATCACCATCAAAGATATCGAGAAAACCATCAAGTACCCATTGTCCGCCAAGGATGAGCAGGGACGTCTGCTCTGCGGTGCCGCAGTCGGCATCACGGCAAACGTGCTCGATCGTGTCGATGCGCTGGTAAAAGCACATGTAGACGTGATCGTCATCGACTCCGCTCACGGACATTCCGCAAATATCTTCAAAACACTTCGTCTCATCAAAGAGCATTATCCGGATCTGCAGGTAATCGCCGGAAACGTGGCAACCGCAGAGGCAACAAGAGACCTGATCGCAGCCGGAGCAGACGCTGTTAAAGTCGGTATCGGACCTGGTTCTATCTGTACGACCCGTGTCGTTGCAGGTATCGGTGTACCGCAGATCACAGCCGTTATGGACTGCTATGCGGAAGCAAAGAAGACCGGAACTCCGATCATCGCCGACGGCGGTATCAAGTACTCTGGAGACATGACAAAGGCTATCGCAGCCGGTGCCAATGTCTGCATGATGGGAAGCATCTTCGCAGGATGCGATGAGAGCCCGGGAGATTTCGAACTGTTCCAGGGAAGAAAATACAAAGTATACCGTGGAATGGGATCCATCGCAGCCATGGAGAACGGAAGCAAAGACCGTTACTTCCAGACCGGCGCCAAGAAACTGGTTCCGGAAGGTGTGGAAGGCCGTGTAGCATACAAAGGCCTCGTAGAGGACACTGTATTCCAGCTGATCGGCGGACTTCGTTCCGGTATGGGCTACTGCGGAGCGAAAGATGTTGAGACCTTAAAGGAGACCGGAAAATTTGTGAAGATTTCCGCAGCATCCTTAAAAGAGTCCCATCCGCATGATATCCACATCACCAAAGAGGCTCCGAACTACAGCGTGGACGATAAATAAGAATAAAAAGTCGCAAAAGGCAGAAGGGGGAAAGGGCAGAAACTTTTCAGCTTCTGCCTTTTCAAATGAGGGGCGCTTATTTGCAGCGGGGAGAGAACATATGGCACAGAAGAGACGGGGAAAAATGACAAGAAAACAGAGGCAGCGCCAGCTTCACCGCAGAATGTTTCTGACGGGAGTTCTGGTGGTGCTGATCTGCGTCGGCATTTACAGCGGCATCCGCCGTGTGGCAAAAACGGCAAGTGATATCACGGCCGTTGACTATTTCGGTTCTGATTATGAGGACAACGATATCACCGACTGGACCGGCGCTCCGCCGATTGATGTGGAGCTTCTGACGCCGAACAGCTGGTCCAGACCGCAGACGAGGCTGAAAAAGGTGGACGGTATCGTTATTCACTACACCGCAAACCCGGGAAGCACGGCGATGCAGAACCGTGATTACTTTGAAAACCTGTCTGAGACGCAGGAGGCGCAGGCCAGCAGCCATTTCGTCGTCGGCATCGAGGGAGAAGTCGTTCAGTGTATCCCGACGAGTGAATGGTCGTATGCATCGAACCAGCGTAATTTCGATACAATCTCGATTGAATGCTGCCACCCGGATGACAGCGGTGAATTTACCGATGAGACATACAATTCTGTGGTCCAGCTCGCCGGTTTCTTATGCAAGCGGTTCAATCTGACTTCGGACGATGTGATCCGTCACTATGATGTAACCGAAAAGCTCTGCCCTCTGTACTACGTGGAGCATGAGGATGCCTGGATTCAGATGAAGGCAGATATTCAGGCGTATGCGGATTCACTTTCCTAAGAGCTGTTTTTAAGAAAAATGAAAAAATCCCCGTTGGGAAAATCAGTTTCAGGAGAAATGATTTTTCCAACGGGGATTTTTCTGTTATCCAATATTTTTAGTAATAGTAACGCCGTCTGCGCCGCTTTCTTTTTTTCGTATTTCCGCCGAGTGCAATCCAGCAGAACAGCCGTACAAACGTGATGCCGAAGAGAACGCCGATGCTGTCGATGCCGACGTCCTTTACCGACGGGCCGCGGTTGGCGACCGTCGTCTGGTGGAATTCATCGCTCGCGGCAAAGGCGACACAGAGGATGCCGGCAAGAAACGTGAGCGCGAAGCCGCGCAGGCCGTAGACGTAGAGCGGAAGCGAAACACAGATTGCAAGCAGACAGTACTCTGTCATATGAGCCAGCTTCCGCACCGGGTACTGATACTCGTCAGCCAGTTCCTGGATCTTCTCATCATCCCATCCGCGGTCCATGACGTGGTCGATCGTGATGAAAATGCTGCGCGCCACTTTTTCACTGAGCTGTGAGGATTCCGTTCCGTTCTGGGAAGAGAAGGAGAAAATCAGCGACATCATCAGAATCGCCGGGATGAAGGAAAACGGTTTTAACAGTGCAATTACAATTCGATTCATAAAATACCTCCAGTAAAACAAAGCAGGTCAGATCGGAAACTTTTTATGCGGTATGCTCGCGGATTCTGGCAATCGCAGAAAAGATCAGGAATGCCAGCAGGTTCACGATTACGACCGTCGCTCCGGCAGGGGAGGACAGGAAAAACGAGAGGGACATGCCAAGAAGGAAGCACACCACCGAGAGAACCGCGGAGCAGATCACCACGCTCTGGAAGGTATGGCAGAGACGCATCGAGGTCAGTGCCGGGAAAATCAGCAGGCTTGAGATCAGAAGCGCGCCCATCATGCGCATGCCGAGGACGGTGGTGATGGCGGTTAAGAATGCCAGCAGCATGTTGTAAACCTCTGCGCGGACACCGGTTGCTTTGGCAAATGTCTCGTCGAAAGTGACGGCAAAAATACGGTTGTAATACAGGACGAACAGGATCAGCACGACGATGGAGAGCACCACGGAGAGAACAACGTCCTCATCACTCATCGCAAGGATGCTTCCGAACATGTAGTTGTTGACATCGGTGTTCATGCCGCTCGACCACGAAACCGTGATGACACCGATCGCAAGCGCAGAGCTTGAAATCAGGCCGATGGCGGCGTCGCCTTTGATCTTGCTGGATTCGTTCATGCGGAGCAGCAGAAAGGCGGCAAGCACGACGACAGGGATTGTGAAGGCAAGCGGAGCAAAACCGAGTGCCGCTGCAATTGCAAGAGAGCCGAATCCGACATGGGAGAGGCCGTCGCCGATCATGGAGTAGCGCTTTAACACGAGGCTGACGCCAAGCAGTGCGGCACACAAAGAGACGAGAATGCCGACCACAAGGGCACGCTGCATAAACGGATAAGAAAGCATTTTCAGCAGATTTGAAATCATAAGTCAGCACCTCCTAAAAACTGTTTTCCCGCCTCGGTTTTCAGATACTCGTCCATCGGACCGAAGAAGACCTGCTTCTGGTCGAGCTGGAGAATGTGCGTTGCGTCCGGCAGAATATTGCGGATATCGTGGGAAACCATGATGATCGTAACGTTCTGCTCGCGGTTGATGCGGCGGATGAGCTGGTACATTTCGTTTGTCATGACCGGGTCAAGGCCAGTGACCGGCTCATCGAGGAGCAGCAGTTTCTTTGTGGCGCAAAGCGCACGAGCGAGAAGCACACGCTGCTGCTGGCCGCCGGAGAGATCACGGTAGCATCGTTTCTTTAATGGAAGGAGGTCGAGAAGCTCCATATTGCGGAGCGCGTCCTCTTTGTCTGCCTTTGTGTAAAACGGCGGGAAATGCGGGTGGTTCTGCCGGCCGGACAGCACGACTTCCCAGACGCTCGCCGGGAAATCCTTTTGTGCGGCGGTCTGCTGCGGCAGATAGCCGATCTCGCTTGGATGAAGCCCGTCGCCGGTTGTGATCGAGCCGGTGGACGGATTTTTTAAGTGAAGCAGTCCCTTGACCAGAGTACTTTTTCCGGAACCGTTCTCGCCCACAATACAGAGGTAGGAGCCGGCTTCCAGGGCAAAGTTGACATCGGTCAGGACCGGGATGCCCTCGTAGGAGAAGGTGACATCACTGCAGGTAAGTAGAGCCATTAGTTCAGAGCCTCCTTTAGTGCGGCGACATTCTGTTCCATCAGGGAAAGATACGTGGCGCCGTTTTCGAAATCATCTTTGGATACGTTGTGACAGGAGTGAAGCAGCAGCTTTTTCGCGCCGGTCGCCTCACAGATGCAGTCCGTCATTTTTTCGTTGGACAGCTCGGTGTGGAAGACGACAGGAATCTGCTCTTCGTTGATCTTGTCAATTAAAAAAGAAAGTGTTTTGGCACTCGCCTCGGATTCCGAGGAGCAGCCGGGGAATGCCGCGTAATAGTCGAGGCCGTAGGCGTCCGCGAAATAGCGGAACGGAAAACGGTCGCCGAAAACGATGGTGTGGCGGCTGGCATTCGCTGTGACATCGGAAAATTCCTCATCGAGGGAGGTAAGCGAAGCGAGGTATGAAGCAGTGTTTGCCTGATAATCGTCCGCGTTTTCCGGGTCGAGGCGGCAGAGCGCATCGCAGAGCTTCTGGACAATCCGCATTGCATTTTTCGGTGAAGTCCAGACGTGCTCGTCCTGTTCGCCGTGGGATTCGTCTTCGTGATCGTGGGAATCCTCGTCGTGATCGTGGGAATCCTCGTCGTGGTCCGTATCCTCGTCCTCATGATCGTGTGCGTGGCCGTGGGTCTCCATTCCCTCGACCGTTTCCTCGGCAACGGTGTCGACGCAGTCCATCAGCGTGACGACTTCTTTGTTCGAGGTATCGACGGAATCGAGAATCGTTTCCACCCAGGCATCGGAATCGCCGCCGACGTAGACGAAGAGATCGCATTCGGAAACTGTGATCATATCGCCCGGTGTCGGCTCAAATGAGTGGCTTTCTGCGCCCGGGGAAAGCAGCATGTGGAGATCGAGGTGATCGCCGCCGATGGCACGCAGAAAATCGTACTGCGGAAAAATGGTCGCCACGGCGGAGAGCTTTTCGTTCTCTGTGGAATCCGCCGTCTCCTTTGCGGAACCTGCGCAGCCCGTCAGAAGAAGGAGCGCAGGAAGGAGGAGAAGGCGTAAATGTTTTCTGGAAAAAAACGTCATGATACTCCTTTCTGAAAGAAAATACGGAAGCATTGTGAAAAAGCTCCGTATCAGACCGTTCAGTAACAAATGCCGCAGGAGTGGGAAGCGGCAGACGGAGAGTGTACCCCTCCGAAAAAAGATCAGTTACCATCATATAGCAGGGGTGATTCATTTGTCAAGGAAAGACACAAAAAGCTGCGTCCGCCAGAAGCGGGGAAGCAGCTTTTTGCAGATATTTGATACGTTTTGTGAAACCGGATTACGATACCCTGCGGAACTGTGCCTGGTAGAGCTGGTAGTACGCGCCCTGTTTTGCCATCAGTTCGTCGTGGGTTCCCTGTTCGAAAATCTTTCCGTGGTCGATCACGAAAATCCGGTCCGCATTTTTAATAGTAGAAAGACGGTGCGCAATGATGAACGAGGTACGGCCCTTCAACAGGCTTTCGATTCCCTGCTGCACCTGAATTTCTGTCTGTGTGTCGATGCTGGACGTCGCCTCGTCGAGAATCAGAATCCGCGGATCAGACACCATCGTTCTGGCAAAGGCGAGAAGCTGGCGCTGGCCGTTGGAAAGACGGGCACCGCGCTCGCTGATCTCGGTGTCATAGCCGTCCGGCAGCTCTATGATAAAGTCATGGGCATGCACGGCCTTTGCGGCGGCAATGATTTCTTCCTCCGTGGCATCGAGCTTTCCATACGCAATGTTGTCGCGGATCGTGCCGGAGAAGAGAAAGTTGTCCTGTGTCATCACGCCCATCTGGGCACGCAGGCTGTTGATGGAGACATCCGTCAGGCTGTGGCCGTCGACGCGGACCGTTCCCGAAGTAATATTGTAGAAACGGCTGATCAGATTGACAATGGTCGTCTTTCCAGCGCCGGTCGGGCCGACGAGTGCGATTGTCTCACCGGGAGCCGCTGTAAAGCTGACATCTTTTAAAACCAGCGTGTCCGGATCATCGGAGTAGGCAAAGCTGACGTGGTCGAACGTTACTTCTCCTTTGATCGGCGGCAGTTCTGTGACGCCAGGCTTGTCGGCAACCTCCGCCGGTGTGTCGAGGATCTCAAAGATTCGCTCCGCAGCGGAAAGGTTCGTGATCAGCTTGTTGTAAAAACCGGCCAGGTTCTGGATCGGATCCCAGAACATCGTCAGATACATCGCAAACGCCGTGAACGTACCGATCGGAACGGCATCCACGCCGAGCACGGAAATACCGATAAAATACAGAAGAAACGTTCCGATGCCCCAGGTCACCTCGATCACAGCGGAAAAACCATCCGCCAGGCGGACCGCATGGATAAAGGAGTTCTGATGCTCAAGAAGAAGCCGGTCAAACTCGCCCTGCGATTCCTGCTCTGCGGTAAAGCTCTTGATGATGCGGATACCGGAGAAGTCCTCGTGGATATACGCCGTAACATTGGAAGATTTTTTCCGGAACGTCTGCCATCTCTTGTGTGCGACGATCTGAATAAAATACATGCCGACAGCGATCAGCGGCAGCACGAGAATCGCACTTAAGGAGAGCCAGATGTTTTTGATCATCATGATCACCAGAATGGCGATGATCGTGAGAATGTTCGGAATCAGCTTTGTGACACCGTCGTTCAGCACATCCTTTAACGAGTTGACATCGCCGATGATGCGCGCCAGAATCTTTCCGGCCGGGCGGGTATCGAAAAAGCTGAAGCTTAAGGTCTGGATATGCGTGTAGAGCTCGTCACGGATTTCCAGAAGAATGTTGTTGGTAATGCGCGCCATCAGAAGCATCCGCAGGCGGACACCGGCCGCGTAAACCAGGTTGATCACAACCATGAATACGCAGAGGGCAACAAGCCCGCGCCAGTCTTTCTGCGCAATATTGACGTCGATGGCGTACTCCAGGAGCAGCGGGTTCACAGTGGAAATCGCGATGGTAACGGCGAGAACCACGAGAACGACGGCAACCTGGCGTTTATAATTTTTTAAGTAGGAGAAGAGGCGGCGGATGGTCGCGCTCTTTAAGACCTCTTTCTGCTCTTCATCTACTTTACTGGAATTGATAGCCATAATCGTATTGTTCCTCTCTTAACGGGTAAGTAAATACAGAAGTTGTCGGGTAACAGATTAAATTGAATTAAGCATTGGCAGGAAGTGCCTGCTCGAGGGCTGCCTTTGCTTTATGGTAATCACCGTACTGAGCCTCCCAGGTGGAGTAGTACAGGCCTTTCTGTGCCATCAGACTCTCATGCGTGCCGCGCTCGGCGATGCGTCCGTGATCGAGATACAGGATCTCATCGGCACTCTGCACCGAAGAAATGCGGTGGGCAATGATGATCTTGGAAACATCTTTTTTCTCGGCGAGATGGCTCTGGATTTCGTATTCGGTCTCCATATCGAGCGCCGAGGTGGAATCATCCAGTACGAGGATCGGAGCCTGTTTTGCCAGGGCGCGTGCGATGGAAAGACGCTGCTTCTGACCGCCGGAAAGTCCCATGCCGCGTTCGCCGATGACGGTTTCGTACTGATCCGAAAGATGGTCGACGAACTCGGAAGCACATGCAGCGGAGACAGCGTTATGTACCTCCTCGGATTTCATCGTGCTGCGGCTGCCGAGGCGGACATTCTCAGAAATGGTATCTGAGAACAGGAAGACGTCCTGCATGACGACGGAAGAAGTATCGCGCACGGTGCGCAGCGGCAGGGTGCGGATATCGTGGCCGTCGAGACAGATGTAACCGTCGGTGACATCGTAAAAACGCTCGAGCAGATTGACGATGGTTGTTTTTCCGGAACCCGTCATACCCATGATGCCGAGTGTGTGGCCCTGCTTTAAGGTAAAGTCGATATCCTGCAGAATCGGTGTGTCATGCAGGGAGAAATCGACGTGATGGAATTCCAGGTCACCCGGAAGTTTTGAAAGCTCCACCGGATTTTCCGGTTCTGCGATCTGCGGCTCCTCTGCGAGAATTTTGTTCAGCTTCTTGTTGGAAGCAATCGCAGAAGCGAAGCAGTTGCCGAGCCAGCCGACGTTTTCGATCGGCCAGGTGATCTTGGAGGTGTACTCCATAAAGGCCGTTAAAACACCGAGCGTAATGCGTCCGTGGATGACACCGTAGCCGCCCGCGAGAAGGACGAGCACGCGCATCAGCTTCGTAAGAAACGAGATGGCGGGATCGTATTTCATCAGGACGCGCGCCTGATCCATGTTGAGATCGCAGTATTTCTGATTGTGTTTCCGGAATTTTTTGATCTCATACGGTTCCCGTGCAAAGGATTTGACGGTGCGGACACCGGCGAGATTTTCCTGTGCAACGGTATTCATGACGGCGTTTTCCTCGCTGATCGCATCGTAGACACGGTCGAGTTCTTTTTCGAGGCGGATTGCGATGCCTGCAACGAAAGGAAGGATCGCCACGGAGACGAGTGTCAGCGGCAGATCCAGTTTGACCATACTGACCATTGCCATCATGATACAGATCAGGCCTTCTAAGATCAGCATGCCGGCAAAGCCGAGGATATCCCAGATCCGGTCGACGTCATCGCGCACGCGGGCGAGGAGTTCGCCGGTATTGTTTTTGTCAAAGTATTCCACCGAAAGCCGCTGGACGTGGCGGAACAGGTTGCCCCTCATCTGGCTGGCGACGCGGACGCTGCTGACATCGAATAAAAATTCTTTGATGTACTGAAACAGGGCTTTTGCGGCACCGATCAGAAGAAAGGCGGCAAGGTATTTCCAGAGCAGTTCCATTTTGCGACCGACCAGCACGTCATCCACGATGTGCAGCGTGACAAGCGGCGCGAGCATATCGAGAAAGACACTTAAGGCCATGGAACCAAAAGCGAAAACGTAGTAGTACCAGTTCTGGAGCAGGTACTTACCGATTGGATTTTTCTTCATGAATGTTAAAACCTCCTCATTGATGTCGTTTGGGTGTCTGGCAGAACATAGGCTTTCAAAAGCTCCGTAAGTGTGGGAACGGAACAACGGGAAACGAAAGCGAAGGCTGCGTTTGTATATAAAAGAAGGGAATCGATGCGGTAAGAAGACCGCGGAATCTGCCTGCCGGAAACGGAGCGAAGCCGGAAAGAACGGTTTCGTACTGTTTATAGCAATAAAAAAAGCCGCAGTATCAACGTACCGCGCCTTCTGTGCGAAATAGCAGGCATAAAGAATGCATAGAGATTTGTTATGCAGAGTTAATGCTTACAAAGAATTTCGAAAGAAGGGCAGCCACCTGGTTTGATCGCCATACGAAGTTTATTCTGTTTTACGCTGGATGCATAAATAAGATTGATCATAAGTGGTGTTCTCCTTTCATGATTTTTTCTGCCGCATCTGATCGAACACGACAGCTTATGGTTCTAAGCTACTCCTGTTTTCCAGATTTGTCAATTGTTATTTTCAAAAATTAAAAAATAAAAGCTGCAAAAGGTATGAAAATTGCGAATTTGGGTAGCTGTTTTGGGGAATATGAGATATAATATTACTGTTCAATCAGCAGTGAAACACTTGCTGTTTCGCTGCGTAAGAAAGTGATTCAGGTGTGAGCAGCCCTCCTTTTGCGTAGCAAAACTTTCAATGAGGGCTGCGAATGTTACAGTTCGCAGGTATCTGTGAACTGTAACGATATAATAAACGAGAGTATAAGCAGAAAAATCACAAGCTAACATGTGAAACGAGGGGACAAAAAGATGGAAAAAATAATTGCAGGTCTGGTGCAGATGGATTCCGGGCCGGATATGAATGAAAATATGCGTATGGCCGAGCAGTATGTGCGGGAGGCGGCGGAACAGGGAGCGAAGCTGATTCTTTTCCCGGAGACCGCAGAATACACGGGAGCAGACATGCCGGGCCACGCAAGTGCAGTGCCGGGCTACGTCAGCCGCCGGTTTTCCAGCCTTGCCAAACGGTACGGTGTCTATCTGCACTGCGGCAGCATGACGGTACGGCGCCATCCGGGGCGTCCGTCCAACACGTCGTTTCTGTTCGGACCAGATGGAGAAACGATTGCAGAATACAGCAAAATACATATGTTTGATGTAAATATTCCGGGCAGTGTCTCCTACGAAGAATCACACGAGATCTGCCCGGGAAATGAAATTGTTCTTGCGGACACGGCGCTTGGCCTGTTCGGCATGAGCATCTGCTACGATATCCGCTTTCCGGAACAGTACCGGCTGATGGCATCCTCCGGAGCAGATGCATTTCTGATAGCGGCGGATTTTACGAAAGCAACGGGAGAGCGCCACTGGGAAGCACTGCTGCGCACGCGCGCCATTGAAAACGGATGCTACGTGCTCGCCGCCAACCAGTGCGGCCAGAAAGCGCGGTTTGAGGCGTACGGCCATTCCATGATCATTGCGCCGGACGGCGAAATTCTTGCGGAGGCAGATGATACCCCGCAGGTACTCATCGCAGAGCTGGATCCGGAAGTGCTGGAGCGGACAAGAAATGAAATCCCGTCTCTGGAAAACAGGAGAGACGATCTTTACCGTGTAAGCTCGGGAAACGTACGGATTTATGAAGAATAAAAATGCAGGGAGGAAATAAGAAGATGGATCAGTTTATACAGTATACCCCGACGGAAGTCGTGTTCGGAAAAGAGACCGAAAACCAGGCAGGCGCTGAGGTAAAGAAATGGGGCGGCACAAAGGTGCTCGTCGTTTACGGAGGCGGAAGTGCAAAACGGAGCGGTCTTCTGGACCGAGTGGAAGCATCTCTTGCAAAAGAGGGCCTTGCCTTTGAAGAGCTTGGCGGCGTAAAACCAAACCCGAGACTTGCCCTTGCCGAGGAGGGTGTGAAAAAAGCAGTGGAAATGCAGGCAGACTTTATTCTTGCCGTCGGCGGCGGAAGCTCGATTGACACCGCAAAAGCCGTTGCGCATGGAGCTGCAAATCCGTCGGAGGCACTCTGGGATATCTGGACGAAAAAAGTACCGCTGACAAAATCTCTCCCGGTAGGAGCGGTTCTGACGATACCGGCAGCCGGAAGCGAGATGAGCGATTCAGCAGTTCTGACAAACGAGGCAATCGGCAAAAAGGCCGGCATCAACACGCCGTTCAACCGCTGCAAATTTGCCATCATGAATCCAGAGCTGGCAGCAACCCTGCCGAAATACCAGATTGCCTGCGGAGTAACTGACATCATGATGCACACGATGGAGCGCTATTTCATTCCGGAGAGCCAGTGCGAGATGACGGACGAGATCGCAGAGGGACTCCTCCGTACCGTAATCAAAAACGGACCGAAGGTTCTGGAAAACCCATCCGATTACAATGCGATGGCGGAAATCATGTGGTGCGGAAGCCTGTCACACAATGGACTGACGGAGTGCGGACGCGGCAAAGATTTTTCGGTACATAAATTTGGCCATGCGTTAAGTGCAAAATACGATGTAGCACACGGCGCATCCCTGGCGGCAGTCTGGGGTGCCTGGGCGAAATACCAGTACGATGAGGAGACGGTTCTCTGGCGGTTTGCACGGTTTGCAGAAAAAGTCTGGGGCATCACAGAGGGAAGCGATCACAAACGGGCAACGGAAGGCATTGAGCGCACAGTAGCGTTCTTCCATTCGCTCGGCATGCCGACCTCCCTGCATGAGCTTGATATCCCGAACCCGTCGGATGAGGATCTGCGTGCCCTTTCCATGGATGCAACACAGCAGGATACTGTAAAACTGTCCCGCATCCGCAAGCTGGGCGCACAGGAAGTATATGAGATTTACCAGATGGCGCGATAAAAGGAGGAAAAACAGATGGCAAAAAAGAAAATCGCAGCACTGCTGATCGCAGCGGCCGTTGCGGCAGGAGGCTGGGCGCTTCCAGCAAGGGTAAGCGCAGCAGAAAATGACGGCACGGCCGTAACCTGGCAGCAGGATGAGACGGAAAGTTCCGAGCAGAATTCGGATGAGGAAGCGGCAGTGCAGGAGCAGAGCGGTACTTCGGAAAACGAGACGCCGGCTGTTACGATTCCAGGTGAGGACAACGAACAGGAGCCGGAAGAGAAACTTCCTGCCGGCTGGGTGAAACAGGAGGACGGAAGCTGGAAATACAGAAAAGAGGACGGCACGATGGCCGCCAGCGAGTGGATCACCCATCTGAACCGGAGATATTATCTGAATGCAGACGAAATCATGTGCACGGGTCTTTCGATGGTCAACGGAAAGCTCTATTATTTTGAGAGCTGGGGCGGAGCCGGATACAAAGGCTGGAAAAAAGTCGGCGGGGCATGGTACTATCTGAACGAGGACGGAAGCGTCAAAACGAATGAATGGTTCGTTCACGACAAGAGAACATACCATGTAGATGAAAACGGTGTGATGAGCACCGGACTGCAGAAGATTGACGGAACGCTCTACTACTTCGAGAGCTGGGGCGGAGCCGGATTCCAGGGCTGGAAAAAAGTCGGCGGAACATGGTACTATCTGAATGAGGACGGAAGCCTCAGAACGAATCAGTGGTTTGTGCATGATAAAAGAACGTACCATGTAGACGCAGACGGTGTGATGAGTACCGGCTGGCAGACGATTGACGGCGTTGATTATTACTTTGAAAGCTGGGGCGGCATGCGCGTGAACGCCTGGGCGGCCAAGGGCAGTGACTGGTATTACATGGACAGCAACGGAACCCCAAAAGGGGAAGGCTGGCTGCTGTATGACAAGAACTGGTATTATCTGAGGCAGGACGGCAAAATGATGCACAGTGAATGGCTGTGGTATGATAATAACTGGTATTACCTGCAGAGCTGGGGCGGCATGTATAAGAGCCAGTGGGTAACGATCAAAGGCGCAACGTATTACTTCAGGAGCTGGGGCGGTATTTACAAGAACGGCTGGCAGGAAGTGGACGGAAAAACGTATTACTTCCGAAGCTGGGGAGGCATCTATAAGGATACCTACATCGACGGCTATTACGTTGATAAAAACGGTGTCCGCCGGAACAGCAAAAATATCTGCGTGGCAATCGACGCAGGACACCAGAGAAGAGGAAACAGCGAGAAAGAGCCGATCGGACCGGGATCATCGACCTATAAGGCGAAGGTTGCTTCCGGAACATGCGGTGTGGCAACCGGCATCAATGAGTATGAGCTGAACCTTGCGGTATCCTTAAAGGTACGCGATATCCTTGAGGAGCGCGGCTACGATGTTTACATGATCCGCGAGACGCACGACGTCAATATCAGCAACTCCGAGCGTGCAAAACTTGCCGCGCAGAACGGAGCAGACATTCTCGTGCGTGTACACGCGAACGGCGATTCGAACCAGTCGGTTTACGGAGCACTCACGATGGCACCGAGCAGCAGAAATACGTATCTTTCCGGTGATGTGATCAGCAAGAGCCAGAAGCTCTCCCAGAAGATGATCGCAGCATTCTGCAAAGACACCGGTGCGAAGAACCGCGATGTGATTTACACCGATTCCATGAGCGGTATCAACTGGAGTACCATTCCGGTCACGATCATTGAGCTTGGCTTCATGAGCAATCCTTCCGAGGACCGTTTGATGGCAACCGAGGATTACCGAAACAAGATGGCACAGGGAATTGCGGACGGAATCGACGCATATTACGAATAATCAAAATTGGTCCACTGGACCAATTATTGATATGCCTGGCAACAAAGGGACCTGCCTGAAATGGGCGGGTCCTTTTTGCATGCAAAAAAAGAAAGCGGAGCGAGTCCGCTTTCTTTTGGGAATCCATAGGATCAGATCTTATTTGTTGTTGTTTTTCTCCAGCTCCTGCATTTTCATCGCACGAACCTTCAGCGGCAGACCGAACAGTGTGATGAATCCGTCTGCATCGTGGTGATCGTAGAGATCGCCGGTGGTGAAGGAAGCAAGAGACTCATTGTACAGGCTGTACGGAGAAGACTCGCCGGCTTTGATGATGTTGCCTTTGAACAGTTTGAATTTTACTTCGCCTGTTACGTATTTCTGGGTTACATCAACGAATGCCTGGATTGCCTCGCGCAGAGGAGTGTACCATTTTCCTTCGTAAACAACCTCAGCAAGCAGGTTTCCGAGATCTTTCTTTGTTTTCAGGGTCTCACGGTCGAGAATCAGCTCCTCTAACTGCTCATGTGCAGCCATCAGGATAGTTCCGCCAGGAGTCTCATAAACACCGCGGGATTTCATGCCGACAACACGGTTCTCAACGATATCAACAATACCGATGCCGTGTTTTCCACCCAGCTTGTTCAGCTCGGTGATGATTTCAGAAACTTTCATTTCTTTTCCGTTTAAGGTCTTCGGAACGCCGGCCTCAAAGGTCATGGTTACGTACTCGCCTTCGTCCGGAGCTTTTTCCGGAGGAGTGGTCAGTACGAGAAGATCGTCGTAGTTCGGTTCGTTGGACGGATCCTCAAGCTCAAGTCCCTCATGGCTGATGTGCCACAGGTTACGGTCACGGCTGTAGCTGTGGTTTGCATCAAACGGAAGGTCGATGCCGTGTGCTTTACAGTAAGCCAGCTCGTCTTCACGGGACTGCATGGTCCATACATCGGTCATTCTCCAAGGAGCGATTACTTTGATATCCGGAGCAAGGGCTTTGATGCCGAGCTCGAAACGGATCTGGTCATTTCCTTTACCGGTAGCGCCGTGGCAGATGGCAACAGCACCTTCTTTTCTTGCGATCTCAACGAGTTTCTTTGCGATAACCGGACGTGCCATGGAAGTACCGAGCAGGTATTTGTTCTCATAAACAGCGCCTGCTTTTACGCACGGCATGATGAAGTCTTCACTGAACTCGTCGATAACGTTTTCGATATATAATTTGGAAGCACCGGAAAGTTTTGCTCTCTCATCGAGGCCAACCAGCTCGTTTCCCTGGCCGCAGTCGATGCAGCAGCAGATTACTTCGTAGTCAAAGGTCTCTTTCAGCCACGGAATAATGGCAGTAGTATCAAGTCCGCCGGAATAGGCAAGTACAACTTTTTCTTTCATAATGTAAGATCCTCCTTGGATTTCTCGTGCACCTATATGCGCGGTGCATCGTCAATGACTAAAATATACATCATACGACAGGATTATGCAAGCTTTTTTTCAGAAATTCAAAAAAAACTTGCATAATATACATTTGAGGTGTATACTTATGCAATCGACGGTATATGACAGCAGAAAACAAAGATTTTTCATTGAAAAAAGAAAATAATTGAGCTATCATAAAGAGAAAAGAAAAAATGTCCGGCAAGACAAGAAAACGGGCGAAAGAAAAAAGGAGAAAAAGGTATGATCAGAGCAGGAATTATCGGTTCTACAGGATATGCAGGAGGCGAGCTGGTGCGTATTCTCCTGGGACACAAAGATGTGGAGATTAAATGGTATGGTTCCAGAAGCTATATCGATAAGAAATATGCGTCGGTTTACCAGAATATGTTTCAGTTAGTAGACGATGTCTGCAAGGACGACAACATGGAGCAGCTTGCAAAGGAAGTAGACGTCATTTTTACAGCAACTCCGCAGGGACTCTGTGCTTCCCTGGTAAATGATGAAATTCTTTCGAAAGTAAAGGTCATCGACCTGAGCGCCGATTTCCGTATTAAAGATGTAAAAACGTATGAAGAGTGGTACAAGATCGAGCACAAATCCCCGCAGTATATCGACGAGGCGGTTTACGGACTGTGCGAGATCAACCGTGAGAAAGTAAAACAGGCGCGCATCGTGGCAAACCCGGGATGCTATCCGACCTGCTCGACTCTTTCGATTTATCCTTTATTAAAGGAAGATCTCATTGATGGCAACACCATCATCATCGATGCAAAATCCGGAACCTCCGGAGCAGGAAGAGGAGCGAAAGTGGATAACCTCTACTGTGAGGTCAATGAAAACATCAAGGCATACGGCGTTGCCGGCCACCGCCACACACCGGAGATCGAAGAGCAGCTTTCCTATGCAGCCGGCTACCCGATCACCCTGAACTTCACCCCGCATCTTGTTCCGATGAACCGCGGCATTCTCGTAACGGCATATGCATCCCTGAAAAAAGATGTGACTTACGAAGAGGTTAAAGCCGTTTACGATAAGTATTATGCCAACGAGCAGTTTGTACGTGTTCTCGATAAGGATGTCTGCCCGCAGACGAAATGGGTCGAGGGAAGCAACTATGTGGATGTCAACTTCAAGATCGATCCGAGAACGAAACGAATCATCATGATGGGTGCGATGGACAACCTGGTCAAAGGCGCAGCAGGACAGGCGGTACAGAATATGAACCTGATGTTCGGCCTGCCGGAAAACGAAGGCCTGTGCATGCCGCCGATGTTCCCGTAAAAAAGACAGAAGCAGACAACAGACGGAATTTACGAAAAGCGAGGATAAAAGAATGAAAAAGATTGAAGGAGGCATCACTGCTGCAAAAGGTTTTCAGGCAGCAGGCGGCGCAGCAGGAATTAAAAAACAGGGCGTAAAGGATATGGCACTTGTCTACAGCGAGGTACCGTGCGTAGCAGCAGGAACCTTTACTACAAACATCGTAAAAGCAGCTCCGGTCAAATGGGACCAGGAGATTGTATACAACCATCCAACCGCACAGGCAATCGTCTGCAACAGCGGAATCGCCAATGCATGCACCGGCGAGGAGGGCTATGGCTACTGCAGAAAAACCGCAGAGGCAGCATCAGCTGCACTTTCCATTCCAGAGGACTCCGTTCTCGTTGCATCGACCGGTGTTATCGGAAAACAGATCCCGATCGATAAGATCGCAGCCGGTGTGGAAATGCTGAAACCGCAGCTTGCAGCTACAAGAGAAGCCGCAGCTACAGCAGCACAGGCGATCATGACAACCGACACCGAGCCGAAGGAAGTTGCTGTTCAGATCGAAATCGGCGGAAAAACCGTAACGATCGGCAGCATGTGCAAGGGCTCCGGCATGATCCATCCGAATATGTGCACCATGCTGAGCTTTGTGGCAACCGATGCCAATATTTCGAAAGAGATGCTGCAGAAAGCACTGAGCGAAGTCGTACCGGACACCTACAACATGGTTTCCGTAGACGGTGATACTTCCACAAACGATACCGTTCTCCTTCTGGCAAACGGTCTTGCCGGAAACCCGGAAATTACGGAAGAAAACGAGGATTACAAGATTTTCAAAGAAGCACTCTTTGAAGTCAATAAAACACAGGCGATGCACATCGCAGGCGACGGCGAGGGCGCAACCGCACTGTTCGAAGTGACGATTCAGGGAGCCGAGAGCAAAGAGCAGGCCGTGACACTGGCAAAATCCGTCATCACATCGAGTCTGACGAAAGCGGCAATCTTCGGCCATGACGCCAACTGGGGAAGAATCCTCTGCGCGATGGGTTACTCCGGAGCAAAATTCGATCCGGAAAATGTGGATCTCTACTTTGAGAGCGCAGCCGGAAAACTGCAGATTATCACGAAAGGTGTTGCCGTTGACTACAGCGAGGAGGAGGCAACGAAGATCCTCTCCGAGCCGAAAGTAACTGCGACCGCCGACATCCACATGGGAGAGGCGACAGCAACGGCATGGGGCTGCGATCTGACCTACGACTATGTAAAAATTAATGCGGATTACCGTTCTTGAAAAATAGTCGGATAAAAATTCTGAGGGAATACAACGAAACAGTGCCGGGAAACCGTATTTCCGGTACAGCAGAATCAGGAATCAAAAGAGGAGAGCGAGGAAAAAATCATGGTAAATCAGATGTATCTGGACAAAGCAAATGTGCTGATCGAGGCACTTCCTTATATTCAGCGGTTCAACCGCAAAATCATTGTCATCAAATACGGCGGAAGCGCAATGGTGGATGAAGAGTTAAAGAGAAACGTCATTCAGGACGTTGTTCTTCTGAAACTGGTTGGATTCAAACCAATCATCGTACACGGCGGTGGAAAGGAAATCAGCCGCTGGGTCGGAAAGGTCGGCATGGAACCGAAATTTGTCAACGGCCTTCGTGTAACGGATGCGGATACGATGGAAGTGGCAGAGATGGTGCTGAATAAGGTCAACAAAGAGCTTGTCACCATGATTCAGTCGCTCGGTGTCAACGCAGTCGGCATCAGCGGAAAAGACGGCGGTCTCTTAAACGTAGAGAAAAAGCTGTCCAAGGGAGAAGACATCGGCTTTGTTGGAAATATCAAAAATGTAAATCCGAAAGTGCTGTACGATCTTCTGGATAACGATTTCCTGCCGGTAGTCTGCCCGGTCGGCATGGACGATGATTTCAATACCTATAACATCAATGCAGACGACGCAGCCTGCGCGATCGCAGAGGCGTTAAATGCGGAAAAACTGGCATTTCTGACCGATATCGAGGGTGTCTACAAAGATCCGAAGGATCCGGAGAGCCTGATTTCCGAGCTCCACGTACAGGAAGCAAGAGATCTCATCACAAACGGAAATGTCGGCGGCGGCATGATTCCAAAACTGCAGGGCTGCATCGATGCGATCGAGAACGGCGTATCGAGAGTCCACATCATGGACGGAAGAATCCCGCACTGCCTGCTGCTTGAGATCTTTACGAACAAAGGAATTGGTACGGCTATTTTAGGGGAAAACAAGGAGAAATTCAATCATGAAGACGAATGAGTATATGGAACAGACCGAGCAGTACGTGCTCCACACCTATAACCGGTTCCCGCTCGTGATCGACCACGGCGAGGGCGTTCATCTGTATGACACCGACGGAAAAGCATATCTGGACTTTGCGGCAGGTATCGCGGTATATGCGCTCGGCTACAGCAATGACGATTATAAAAAAGCAGTGAAAGACCAGGTGGACAAAGTCATCCATGTTTCCAACCTGTTCTACAATGTTCCGATGGGCTCCGCGGCAGAAAAGCTGGCGAAGGCATCCGGCATGGATAAAGTATTCTTTACGAACAGCGGTACGGAGTCGATCGAGGGAGCCATCAAAGTAGCGAGAAAATACGCTTACTTAAAAGACGGCAGCAACGATCATGAGATCATCGCGATGAACCATTCCTTCCATGGAAGAAGCCTTGGAGCGCTTTCTGTAACAGGAAATACGCATTATCAGGATCCGTTCAAACCGCTGATCGGCGGCATTAAATTTGCGGATTTTAATGATCTGGAGAGCGTAAAGGCACAGATTACCGACAAGACATGTGCGATCATCATGGAGACTGTACAGGGCGAGGGCGGTATCTATCCGGCAACGAAAGAATTTTTACAGGGCGTGCGCGATCTGTGTGACGAGCACGACATCCTGCTGATTCTCGACGAGATCCAGTGCGGTATGGGAAGAACGGGAAAACTGTTCGCATGGCAGGATTACGGCGTACAGCCGGATGTCATGACGTGTGCAAAAGCACTTGGCTGCGGCGTTCCGGTCGGCGCCTTCGTGCTGAATAAAAAGACGGCAGAGCATTCGCTCGTTCCGGGAGACCACGGAACGACATACGGCGGAAACCCGCTGGCCTGCGCGGCTGTCAATGCTGTATTTGAATGCTATGAGAAACAGCATGTCGTAGAGCATGTGGCAGAGACGGCTCCGTATCTGGAGAAAAAGCTGGACGAACTGGTGGAAAAATATGACTGCCTCGCAGCACGCCGTGGAAAAGGCTTTATGCAGGGCCTTGTCGTAACGGGCCGTCCGGTCGGAGAAGTCATCAACCGCGCGATTGAGAACGGACTTCTTGTGATTTCCGCCGGAAGCGACGTTCTTCGTATGGTACCGCCGCTTGTGATTACGAAAGATGACATCGATGAGATGATTGAAAAACTGGAGAAAGCATTACAGTAATGTGAAATAGACAGCCGTCTGGTTTCCTATGCAGGAGACCGGGCGGCTGTTTTCCTGCTGTCCCTCGGTTCTGTATAAAAACGGGGAAAAAAGGAATAGTATAAAATGTACTCTCGGGGCCTTTCTGCACTTGCTTTTACGGCCGATTTTCCGCCAGCTGCACCCAAATTTCATCAACGTACGCACCGCGTACGCCTCAGAAATTTGGGCACAACTGACAAAAAATCTTCTCGTAAAATCAAGCGCAGAAAGACTCCGAGAGTACATAAAAAAACAGCAGGAGGAAGAATCAATGGCGGGAATTTTAACAGCGCTGCTTTCCGGCGCACTGATGAGTATTCAGGGCGTTTTCAACACAGAGGTGACGAAACAGACGAGTACATGGCTGGCGGCCGGCTGGGTGCAGATTAGTGCGTTTGCCGTCTGTCTTGCGGCATGGTGCATCACCGGGAGGGAGCCGATCGGGGATCTGTTCCGCGTAAAGCCGTGGTATCTGCTGCTCGGCGGGGCAATTGGCGCGTTTATCACGATCACGGTTATCTGGAGTATGGCAGGGCTCGGCCCGGCGAAGGCGGCGATGCTGATCGTCATTTCCCAGCTCGCAGCGGCGTGGCTGATTGAACTGTTCGGCCTTTTCGGTATGGAAAAAACGGATTTCACCGTGCGCAAGCTGCTCGGCATGGCAGTGGCAGTTGTGGGAATTGTAGTGTTTCAGTGGGAATAACGATTAAGATTTCTACTTGTATTTTTATGGTTTCTTCGATACAATAGAAACGTAGTTATGCGTACACAAGGGACCCTTGCGCGTCAGATGCGAAGCGGAAGGGAGTACACAGCATGAAACTGAAAAAACAGCAGAACAGAGGCAGAAAACATGCAAAAATACTGGCGGCGATGCTGGTTTTTTTGCTCTGCGGATGCAACCACAGGGATACAGAATACAAACTGTCAGATAGCACAGGCGGGAGCACGGCGGAAACCGTTTTCGGGAATCAGAAGGAAGTGGATGAGGAGCAGACGGTTTCCGAAAAAAGCGCCGGAGAAACCACAGGCATTCCGGAAAAACGTGAGGCACAGGAGGCAGCACCGGAAGAAACGGTGCAGGTTTATATCTGCGGTGCGGTCGCTTCCCCCGGTGTCTACACGCTGCCGGGCGGAAGCCGCGTAGTGCAGGCTGTGGAAGCGGCAGGCGGATTTCTGCCGGATGCTGAAGAAAAAATTCTCAATCTTGCACGGAAAATCGAAGACGGAGAGCAGATCACCGTCTGGACGCGCGAGGAGGCAGAAAACATGGAAATCACGGAAACGCCGCAGCAGAATACGGGCGGCACGGAGCAGGCTTCCGGTTCCGGCAAAGTCAACCTGAACACGGCCGGAAAAGAAGAACTGATGACACTCTCCGGCATCGGAGAGAGCCGTGCGGATGCCATCATCGCCTACCGCGAAGCAAACGGCCCGTTTGGTTCGATTGAGGAGATTATGAACATTGAGGGCATCAAGGGAAAGATGTTTGAAAAGATAAGGGGTTCTATCGAGGTTTAGAACAAGAAGGAGAAGAAATGGCAAAGAAAGTTCTTGTAGTTGATGATGAAAAACTGATCGTAAAAGGAATCCGCTTCAGCCTGGAGCAGGACGGCATGGAGGTTGACTGCGCATACGACGGCGAGGAAGCACTCTCCATGGCAAAAGAAAAAGAATACGATATGATCCTTCTGGATCTGATGCTGCCAAAGCTGGACGGATTGTCCGTCTGCCAGCAGATCCGTGAATTTTCCAACGTTCCGATCGTCATGTTGACCGCAAAGGGCGAGGACATGGACAAAATCCTGGGACTGGAATACGGCGCAGATGATTACATCACAAAGCCGTTCAACATTCTGGAAGTAAAAGCACGCATCAAGGCCATCATGCGCCGTGCGGCCCGCCAGGAGCCAAAAGAAGAGAAAGCAAAAGTCGTACAGGTGAAAGACCTGCGGATCGACTGCGAGGGCAGAAGAGTCTTCATCGGAGACCGCGAGATCAATCTGACTGCGAAGGAGTTCGACGTGCTCGAGCTTCTCGTCTTCAATCCGAACAAGGTGTACAGCAGAGAGAACCTGCTGAACATTGTCTGGGGCTATGAGTACCCGGGCGACGTGCGCACCGTAGATGTACATATCCGCCGTCTGCGCGAAAAGATCGAGAAAAATCCAAGTGAACCGAAGTACGTTCACACAAAGTGGGGAGTTGGTTACTATTTCCAGGCTTAAAATCAAAGAAAAATGGAAGTTTCTGCGGAGTCTGCGCTTCCGCATCACGGTGATTCTTGTGATCATCGGCATTGTACCGTGTGTGATCCTTGAGAAGAGCATCGTAAACAGCTATGAGGACCGTGCGGTATCGGTGCGCAGCATTACCGTAAAAAATCAGTGCGATATTATCTGCAACCAGCTCATCCAGCAGAATTACATGGAAGATCCTGGATCGGATGTCATCAACGGACAGCTCAGTATGCTGACGAATATCTACGGCGGCAGAATCCTGATTATTGACCAGGATTTCCGCGTCATCAAAGATACGTACGATATGGACCGCGGAAAGACGATTATCTCGCAGGAGGTCATCCAGAGCTTTCAGGGCAAGGAGACGAGCCAGTACGACCGGAAAAACAGCTATCTGGAAATGACGGTGCGGATTCAGAATACCGAGACGAAGGAGACGCTCGGCGTTATGCTCGTCAGCATTTCGACGGATGAGATCCGTGCGAATATGAAAATTCTGGAGACGAAGGGAATGACGATTCTTTCGATCATTGCGCTTCTCGTGCTGGTTTTTGGCTATCTGCTCGCGGGCATTCTGATGAAGCCGTTCCAGAAGGTCACCCGTTCCATCGAGGACATCACCGACGGCTATCTCGACGAAAGCATTTCTGTTCCGGATTACCTCGAGACAGAGCTGATCACGGACGCATTCAACAAGATGCTGACCCGCGTCCGCACGCTCGACGATTCCCGCCAGGAATTTGTTTCGAACGTCTCGCATGAGTTAAAGACGCCGCTTGCGTCCATGAAGGTTCTGGCGGATTCGCTGAACGGGCAGGAGGGCGTTCCGGTGGAACTTTATCAGGAGTTCATGCAGGATATTACCTCGGAGATCGACCGCGAAAACCAGATTATTACCGACCTTTTGTCGCTGGTCAAGATGGATAAAAAGGTGGCAGACCTCAATATCACCCAGGTCAATATCAACGAGCTGTTAGAGCAGCTGCTGAAGCGGCTTCATCCGATTGCCGCACAGAAAAATGTGGAGCTCATTCTCGACAGCTTCCGCCCGGTCAATGCGGAGGTGGATGCGACGAAGCTCTCGCTGGCGTTCTCGAACCTGATCGAAAACGGCATCAAGTACAACAACGAGAATGGATGGGTGCGTGTATCCTTAAATGCGGATCACAAATATTTCTACGTGACGGTGGCAGACTCCGGCATCGGCATCCCGGAGGAGTCGATTGCGCATATCTTCGAGCGTTTTTACCGCGTGGACAAGTCCCACTCGCGGGAAATCGGCGGAACCGGCCTTGGCCTTGCGATTGCGCGGAGCGCGATTGTCATGCACCGGGGAGCGATCCGTGTATACAGCAAAGAAAACGAGGGAACGACATTTTCCGTGCGGATTCCTCTGAATTACGTGATGTAGGAGGTGGCGCACATGAAACGGATACTTGGCGTACTGCTGGCCGGCGTGCTGCTTCTTAGCGGCTGCGGGCAGTGGCAGAAGAGCCAGAAGGAGTCGGCGTATCACCTGTACTGCCTGGACAAAACCGGCACAACACTAGTGCAGGAGCCGTATGAACCAAAAGAAGGAACGGATCAGAAACTGATCAAGGAGCTGGTTGACGCGCTGCAGGAGAAACCTGCCAAGGACGGAAACCAGGCACTTCTTTCCAATGGGATTTCCATCAAGACGTATACGCTGGAGAACGGGCTCCTTACGCTGAACTTAAGCGGAGAGTACGGAGAGCTTGCGCGGCCGCAGGAGGTTTTGGTGCGTGCAGGACTGGTGCGTACCTTTGTGCAGGTTCCGGAGGTGGAGCGCGTGACGCTTCTGATCGACGGGGATCCGTTAAAGGATTCCAAAGGACGCGAGATCGGAACGATGACGGCGGACAGCTTTCTGGAAAATTCCGGAAGGGAAATTTATCAGTATCAGTATGCGACGCTGACACTGTATTTTGCAAATGAAGCAGGCGATCATCTTGTGAAGGAGACGCGGCGGGTGCCGTACAGCACGAACATTCCGCTGGAGCGTGTCGTGGTGGAGCAGCTGATGAAGGGACCGAAAGAAGACGGCCACTATGCAGTGCTGCCAGATACGATGAATGTCTTAAGTGTCACGACATCCGATCGGATTGCCTATGTGAATTTTGACAAATCTTTTAAGGATTCTGCGCTTTCGAGTGTGGCGGAGCAGATTCCGATTTATGCGGTGGTGGATTCCATCACGGCGAACTGTAAGGTGGATAAGGTGCAGTTTTCCATCAACGGAGAGAGCGATGTAACCTTCCGTGAAACGATGAAACTCAATCAGTTCTACGAGGAAGACCTGTCTTATCTGGAGGAAAAAGATACATGAGAAAACGGCCCATGTGCCTGGCGTGTCTTGGATTCATGCTGGTGCTTGTGCTGCTGCGGATTGCGGGCGTGCCTCTTGGCACGCCTTTTTCTGACCCCAAATACGAAAACAAAGCGCAGCAGGGCAGGAAGGTGTGGATTGCAGGGACAATTGAAACGTATGAGAAAAAGAGCAGCAATAACGGGTATGTGCTGCGCGGGGAGGGAAGCAAAGGGAAAATTTATCTGCTCGCAAAGCGGGGAGATCTGCCGGTCGGAGCCGCTGTGCGGGTGTACGGAACTGTAAAAAAGCCGGAAAGCCCGCGCAATCCGGGGATGTTTGATGAGAAAACATATTATGAGGGAAAAGGCTGTGCGTTTTACGTGATTTCGGAGCGGGAGGAAGTTGTGGATGTCGGGCGGTGGAATCTCGGCGAAGCGCTCCGGCTGGAGCGGGAGCGGTGCTGTGCCGTTTTAAAAGAAATGATGCCGGAGGAGGAGGCAGGTGTGCTTTCTGCGATGCTGCTCGGGGAACGGTCGGAACTCACGGAGGAGACGTATCTGGCGTATCAGCAGAGCGGTCTGCTGCACCTGATTTCCGTTTCCGGCATGCATCTGATGCTGCTCGGCATGGCACTCCGACGGCTGCTGATGGCGCTGCATCTGCCGAAAACTCCCGCGTCTCTGGCAGCGGCCGCCGGTATGGTGCTGTATGGCATGTTTACCGGCAGCGGAACGGCGACCGTGCGTGCAGTGGTGATGTTTGCGGTGCGGATGGGAGCTGTCGCAGTGGGAAGGACGTATGATTCCTTAAGTGCGCTCTCTCTTACGGCAATTCTGATGCTGGCAGAAAACCCCTCGTATCTGGAGCAGAGCGGGTTCTGGCTTTCGTTTGGAGCAGTAACAGCCATTTCCGGGGTTTATCCGGTTCTGGCGGGGGAGAAGGTGGAACGGAAGAGACGCGGGGAAAAAACAGGGCTGGAAAGGCTTGCGGCGCAAGGAAAAGGGGCTGCGATGGTGTACCTTTCCCTGCAGCTTGTCATGATCCCGCTGCAGGCGTGGTATTTTTATGAGATTCCGCTCTTTGCGTTTCTGCCGAATCTGTTTGCAGGAGCTGTCATGACGGCGGTGCTGCTGCCGGGTGCTGCGGGGCTTCTGGCGGGACTGGCAAGCGTGAAAGCGGGAAGTGTTGTTCTGCTTCCGGCGCGGTTCCTGCTCACACTTCTGCGGCAGATGACAGCGGCGGTCGCACAGATTCCGGGAAATGTGTGGATCTGCGGTCAGCCGGAAAAATGGCAGATGGCAGGATATGGAATCATTCTGACCGGTCTGCTGGTGATACTGTATGTGCGAAAACGAAAACGGGAGATGAATCCGGATGGGGCAAAACGAAAAGGTGCGCAGGCACGAAGGCGGGAGCGGATGCTCTTTGGTATTACCATGTTTTTTGCCTGTGTTCTGCTTTTTTACCGTCCCCGGGAAACGTTTTCCATTACAGCGCTGGACGTCGGCCAGGGCGATGCGCTGGTGGTGGAGAGCGGCCGTTTTCTGATGCTGAATGACGGCGGGAGCAGCAGTGCGTCTGCGATCGGGGAAAAAAGGATTCTCCCGTATCTGAAACAGCGCGGCATTGCCGCTCTTGATGCCGTTGTTGTCACGCACCCGGACGCAGATCACACGAACGGAATCCTCGAACTGCTGGAGCTGATCGGGGAGCAGAAAACGGCGCTTCGCATCCGCCATCTGTTCCTGCCTGTGTGGATGAAAGGAAGCGAAAAAGAAAATCCTTTTATTTTAGCCGCACAAAAAGCGGGAATTATGGTAGAATATCTAAAAAAGGGAGACGAGATCTGTGCAGGAGAACTCACCGTATCGGTGCTTCATCCGGGAGCGGGCGAAGACTATACGGGAGAGGAAAACGCCGGAAGTGTTGTATTACAGCTTTCCTGCGGTGCCTGCCGCGCACTTCTGACGGGAGATCTGGAGGGAAGCGGAGAAGAAGAGGTCCTGGGGGCGGCAGAGCGGTGCCAGATTTTAAAGGTGGCGCACCACGGCTCGAGAAATTCAACGAGCGAGGCATTTCTGAACCGTATACAGCCGCAGATCAGCCTGATTTCCTGCGCGTGGCCGGGACGGTACGGCCATCCGCACCGGGAGCTGCTGGAGCGGCTTCGTGCCTGCAAAAGCCATATCTACGGAACACCGGTGGATGGAGCCGTGACAGTACAGTTGAAGCGTGACCGCCTGGCGGTTCACGGATACCGGTCGGATGTGGAATTTCCCGTCTCCTGAATGGTCAAAAGCTCCGGCTGCTGCGGCACTGCGCAAACGTGCTTTGGCCGGAACGAAAGAAAGAGGATGGAATGAAAAGCATTTTAGAAGATATCAAAACGCAGAATTTTAAGCAGGCCTACCTGCTCTACGGAGAAGAAGCCTATCTGAAGCATCAGTATAAAAACAAGCTGAAAAACGCACTGCTGCCGGAGGACGACACGATGAATTTCTCCCGCTTTGAGGGAAAAGGAACCGAGATTCCCAAAGTGATTGACCTTGCGGAGACGATGCCGTTTTTTGCGGACCGCCGTGTGATTCTGCTGGAAAATACAGGATTTTTCAAAAACAAAGCCGACGCGCTGGCAGACTACATGGGATCCCTGCCGGATTATCTGGTGCTGATCTTCGTGGAGGAGGAAGTCGATAAGCGGAACCGTATGTACAAGGCGGTGCAGAAGCAGGGAAGAGCAGTGGAATTTGCTCGTCAGGACGAAAAGACGCTGATGACCTGGGTACTCGGCATGATGAAAAAAGAGGGAAAAAAGATCACACGCCAGGATATGGAAGATTTTCTGGAAAAGACGGGCACGGATATGGGAAATATCTCGCAGGAGCTGGAAAAACTGCTCAGCTATACGATGGGAAGAGATGTGATCACACGGGCGGATATCGAGGCAGTCTGCACAACGCAGATTACGAACCGGATTTTCGAGATGATCCGCGCGGTAACGGAGAAGAAGCAGCGGAAAGCGCTCGATCTGTATCAGGATCTGCTGGCTTTAAAGGAGCCGCCGATGCGGATTCTCTTTCTGCTGGCACGCCAGTTCAATCTGCTGCTGCAGGTCAAAGAGCTGCTGGCAGAGCACTGCGATCAGGCGACGATCGCAAAACGGACGGGACTGCAGAGCTTCGTTGTGCGGAACTATATTCCCATGTCGCGCCAGTATGCGGCGGAGGAATTAAAAGCGGCGGTCAATGACTGCGTGCAGATGGAAGAGGACGTGAAGACGGGAAAAATTTCCGATCTGCTGAGCGTGGAGCTGCTGATTACGAAATACAGCAGGGCGGCGTAAGAGCAGAGTTTTCTATAGCAAGACCCGAAAATAATGCAAAAAAGGCAGTGCTGCTGAGCGCGAATTGCAAGGAACAGATTTGAAGGCGTACCGGGGTACGACGAAAATCTGTGACGCAGTAATTCACGCTCTGCGGTGCTGAATTTTTTGCATTATTTTCGGGGATTGCTATAAAAAGAACAAGGCGTACCGGTACAGGAAAACTGGCCGATACGCCTTGTTCTGTGTTTATCAAAAGATCTGTCGCGGCGCACTCTTTTGGTAAGCATAAAAAAAGAACCCAGCCACATGACGGTATGACTAAGTTCTCTTTGTTTTATATCTTTATTATGCGATTGAGTTTACAGCTTTGCTCAGATTGGATACTTTTCTGGCAGCGTTGTTTTTATGATAAACGCCTTTAGAAGCAGCCTTGTCGATGGTAGAGATCGCATTTACTAATGCAGCAGCAGCAGCCTCTTTATCGTTTGCAGCAACAGCAGCATCTACTTTTTTCATAGAAGTCTTAACTGCAGAACGGATTGCTTTGTTGCGGTCTGCCTTTGTCTGATTTACCAGGATTCTTTTCTTTGCGGATTTAATGTTAGCCAAACTGTACACCTCCAATATTTTTAAAATTAATGTGATTTAAGGGATGTTATTCAATGGAACAGACACGGGCGCTCCACTGAAACATGCTTTATTATCCTATAATATTTCGCATGGTTTGTCAATACATATTTTTGAAAAAATTGCAAAAACTACAACAAAAATACAGGAGAAGGAGAAAAGTATGATAGGAAAGTATAGGATGCGGACAGACCTGGCGATGGAGAATCAGGAAAAATTTGAGAGGGACCATGTGGAGATCTCCGGGGTCGAGATTGAGAAGAAGAAAAGAAAGGCGGAAATTCAGACAACCATTGTGAAAATCACATCGGAGCAGGGTGCAAAAATGATGGGAAAGCCGAAAGGGACGTATGTGACGATCGAAGCGCCGCTGCTTTTGACGGCAGACGAGGAGGAGAGCCGGAAAGCGGCGGAGGAGTTTTCCCACTGTCTGATGGAAATGGTGCCGGAAGCGTGCGGATCCGTTCTTGTGGCCGGCCTCGGCAACCGCGGCATCACGCCGGATGCGCTCGGGCCGGAGACGGTGGAGCAGCTTAACGTTACGCGCCATCTGGTGCGCACCTACGGAAAGAAGGGCCGGGAAGTGAGTGCCCTTGCTCCCGGCGTTATGGCACAGACGGGCATGGAGGCAGTGGAAATCCTGCGCGGAACGGCAGAACAGACCCATCCAGATGTGATTCTCGCCGTGGATGCCCTTGCCGCATGCAGTATTCACCGGCTGAACTGTACGATCCAGCTTGCCGACACCGGAATCTGGCCGGGCTCGGGCGTCGGAAACCACCGCAATGCCTTAAATCAGGAGACGCTCGGCGTGCCGGTCATCGGAATCGGTGTGCCGACCGTTGTAGGGGCAGGAACGATCGTCCACGATGCCGTCGCAGGCGTTCTGGAATCGCTGGAGGAGTCCGAGATGGATGAATTTCTGGGAGAAGTCATTTCACCGGCGCTCGAAAGCCTTTACGTGACGACAAAAGAGATCGACGAGATGGTCCGCCGCCTGGCCGGGGTTCTTGCGGCAGGTATGAATCAGGCATTTTCCGGGGAACTGTAACATATCATGAATATGGTGATAATATGTGGAATGCCAGGCGAAATGGACGATGGTTCGGATGGGGATGTCTTTTCCTGTCCTGCAGTATACTGCTGTTCCGCAGTGCAGCGGTTCTCCGGAAAAATCATTTCTTAGAGGGGAAAGTTCTGCTGCAGCGGGCGGCAGCACAGGCGGAGCAGTTATCCGTGGATGTGATGATGCCGCTTCTTTTTTATGACGGAAAAGAGGACGGAAGGGGATGGATGGAAAATCTCCTCGCGGCAGTGCGGGATCAGATACCGGCGCTTCGGGAGGGAAGCACGGCAGAGAATACGCTGTCTGCCGGGACAGAAGCAGCGGAAACGGATACGGCGAAGCAGGATTCGAATCCGGGACCGGGAGCAGAAAGAGGGCAGACAGAATCGAAGGAGCAGGGAACTGAGGAAGATCAAAAGGATGGAACTCAAAAAGATGAAACTCAAAAAGATGGAATGGAAATCACGGAGTCGGAGCAGACGGAAACAGGAATCACAGAACCGGCAGCCGGAGAGTCGGCATCAACGGCAGAACCCGAAGCGCCGCAGTCTGTCCCGGAGGAGACCATCGAAACCGGCGGCGCACCGCGTGAGATTCTCTACCCGGAGGCCGACACGATTCAGGAGACAATTTCCCCTGACCTTCTTGCTGACCAGCAGGCGCTCCTGAACCGCTTCTTCGTTGTCGATCCCAACACTTCGGTCCTGCCGGGCGAGATCGACGGCAGCACCCTGCTCGGAAAAGACCTGACCCTGCCGGAAAATGCCGAAGGCCCGCAGATTCTGATCTATCATACCCATTCGCAGGAAACCTTCGCCGATTCCCGGCCGGGAGAAAGAGCGGACACGGTAATCGGCCTCGGTGATGATCTGCAGGAGCTTCTGGAAAAGCAGTACGGATACGAAGTGCTTCATATTACAGAGGCATTTGACATGAAAGAAGGCTGTCTCGAGCGGAGCCGCGCCTACAACTACGCGGAGCCGGTCATCGCAGCGGCGCTGGAAGAACACCCGTCCATTCAGGTCGTGATCGACCTGCACCGGGACGGGGTCAATGGTTCAAAACGTCTTGTGACAGAAATCAACGGAAAGCCGACCGCGCAGATCATGTTTTTCAACGGCCTTTCCCGCACGAAAGAAAGCGGCGAACTGACAAGCCTGCCCAATCCGTATCAGGCGGAAAACCTTGCATTTTCCTTTCAGATGGAGTATGAGGCAGAACAGTATTATCCCGGCTTTTCACGCTGTATCTATTTAAAAGGCTACCGCTACAACCTCCATCTCCGCCCGAGATCTGTTCTTCTCGAGGTTGGTGCGCAGACGAATACGGTCGAGGAGGTGAAAAATGCAATGGGGCCGTTTTCGGATATCCTGCATAAAGTTCTGTCGGGCAAAAGTCCGGCATCAGGCGGATAAATTTATCTTGCTTTTTTGAGTGGAATTTCGTATCATACAAAATAGACAGATTGCGGGAGTGCGAAATATGGAGCAATCTGGTATCGTAGGGAAAAAGCAGGAGGAAAAAACTTGTCAGGAATAGATCAGAGTAAAATTCGTAATTTTTGTATTATTGCCCATATCGACCATGGAAAATCAACCCTTGCGGACCGTATTATTCAGAAAACAGGCCTTTTGACCGAGCGTGAGATGCAGGATCAGGTGCTGGACAATATGGATCTGGAGCGTGAGCGCGGCATCACGATCAAGGCACAGGCAGTCCGTACCGTATACAAAGCGGCAGACGGCGAGGAGTACATTTTAAACATGATTGACACCCCGGGCCATGTTGACTTCAACTATGAGGTTTCCCGAAGCCTTGCCGCATGCGACGGCGCGCTGCTCGTTGTCGATGCATCGCAGGGTATCGAGGCGCAGACCCTTGCCAACGTCTACCTCGCCCTTGACCATGACCTGGATGTGTTCCCGGTCATCAACAAAGTAGACCTTCCAAGCGCCGAGCCGGACCGTGTAATTGCAGAGATCGAGGATGTCATCGGACTGGAAGCGCAGGATGCTCCGCGGATTTCCGCAAAAACCGGCCTGAACGTGGACGAGGTGCTCGAGCAGATCGTACAGAAAATTCCGGCACCGGAAGGTGATCCGACGGAACCGTTAAAAGCACTGATTTTCGACTCCGTCTACGATGCATACCGCGGCGTCATCATTTCCTGCCGTGTGATGGAAGGAAGCGTGAAAAAAGGAACGAGAATCCGCATGATGGCGACAGGCGCTGTCGAGGAAGTTGTCGAGGTCGGCTACTTCGGCGCAGGCCGTCTGATCCCGTGCGACGAGCTCTCCGCCGGAATGGTAGGCTATATCACCGCCAGCATCAAAAACGTGCGCGACACCCGCGTGGGTGATACCGTGACCGATGCCGACCGTCCGTGTGCAGAAGCACTGCCGGGCTACAAAAAAGTCAACCCGATGGTATACTGCGGCATGTACCCGGCCGACGGCGCACAGTACGGCGATCTGCGCGACGCGCTGGAAAAACTGCAGTTAAACGATGCATCCCTCTTCTACGAGCCGGAGACATCGGCAGCACTGGGCTTTGGCTTCCGCTGCGGTTTCCTTGGACTGCTTCACCTGGAAATTATTCAGGAGCGCCTGGAGCGTGAGTACAATCTGGATCTCGTGACGACCGCACCGAGCGTTATCTATAAGGTTCACAAAACCGACGGAACCGTCATTGACCTGACCAACCCGTCGAATCTGCCGGACCCGTCCGAGATTGATTATATGGAAGAGCCGCTGGTAAAAGCAGAGATTATGGTGACGACCGATTACATCGGACCGATCATGGAGCTCTGCCAGCAGAGACGAGGCCAGTATCAGGGAATGGAATACATGGAGACGACGCGTGCGATGCTTCATTACCATCTCCCGCTGAATGAGATTATCTACGATTTCTTTGATGCCTTAAAATCCCGCTCCAAAGGTTACGCGTCATTCGACTACGAGCTGCTCGGCTATGAGAGAAGCGAGCTTGTAAAACTCGATATCCTCGTCAATAAAGAAGAAGTGGATGCGCTGTCCTTCATCGTATTCGAGGGATCTGCCTACGAGCGCGGAAGAAAGATGTGCGAGAAGCTCAAAGAAGAGATTCCGCGGCAGCTCTTCGAAATCCCGATCCAGGCGGCTGTCGGATCGAAGATTATCGCCAGAGAAACCGTCCGCGCGATGCGCAAAGACGTCCTCGCCAAGTGCTACGGCGGCGATATCTCCCGAAAGAAGAAGCTGCTGGAGAAGCAGAAAGAAGGTAAAAAGCGGATGCGCCAGGTAGGAAACGTGGAGATTCCGCAGAAAGCCTTTATGAGCGTGCTGAAACTGGATGAAAATTAAGAGATAAAAATGAGACCGGCCTGTCGGCGCCGCCTGCTGTTGCGGGAGCGCAGGGGCCGGTCTTTCGATCGTACGGAGGAAAAGCAGAATGAATAAAAAAAGAAAACCACTGGAACTCTATGTGCATATCCCGTTCTGCATCCGGAAATGTGCCTACTGTGATTTTGTCTCGGGACCGGGCACGAAAGCAATGCAGAAGGAGTATGAAGAGGCTCTGCTGGCAGAAATCGATGCAGCGGAAGAGACGGCAGAAAGGGAAGTGATTTCCGTCTTTTTCGGCGGCGGAACACCATCCGCAGTGGATGCCGGAATGCTCGCCCGTGTGATGGAAAAACTGCGGAGCAAGTACGTTTTTTCAGAGGATGCTGAGATTACGCTGGAGGCCAATCCGGGAACGCTGGATGCGGAAAAACTGAAATGTTACAGGAAGAGCGGCTTCAACCGGATCAGTATCGGCTGTCAGTCGGTTCACGATGAGGAGCTGAAACGGCTGGGAAGAATCCACACGTTTGCGGAATTTCAGGAGAGTTTTGTACTGGCACGGGATGCCGGGTTTGCGAATATCAACGTGGATCTGATGTCAGGTCTGCCGGAGCAGAGTGAAGAGAAATGGGAAGAGAGTCTTCGGACGATCGCGGAGCTTTCTCCGGAGCACATTTCCGCCTACAGCCTGATCGTGGAGCCGGGAACCCCGTTTGCGGAGCAGAAACTGGATCTGCCGGATGAGGACACAGAACGCGAAATGTATGCCAGAACGGCGGAAATCCTCGCAGAATACGGCTTTTTCCAGTATGAGATTTCCAATTATGCAAAGCCGGGCTTCGCATGCCGCCACAATATCGGTTACTGGAAAAGGACGGATTATCTGGGGTTCGGGCCTTCCGCGGCATCGTTATTCGGAAACCGCCGGTGGACGAACACGGCAGATCGATCTTTGTATCTGAAAGCGTGCGGAGCACTGGAAAAGATCCGTGAGGATGAGGAAATTCTTTCCCGGCAGGATGCCATGGAAGAATTTATGTTTCTCGGCCTTCGAATGACACAAGGGATCTCGACGGCGGAGTTTGAGGAGAAGTTTGGAAAGGAGATCCATGCCGTATACGGCGGGGTTCTGAAGAAATACGAAGCGATGCATCTTTTACAGGAACACAGCGGGCGCCTGGCTCTGACACGCGATGGGATTTCCGTCAGCAATGTGATTCTGGCAGATTTTCTGCTGTAAAAAGATGATGAAGAAATAGAACAAATGTTTGCATAACGCACGGCGGTGTGCTATAATGGGAGAAAACGAGACAAGATTCCTGTCCCTGTCCGGACAGGGATTCCAATTAATAAGAGGAACAGTTATGGCAGAGAAAAAAGAGTTTATCAGAATACGGGGAGCCAGGGAGAACAACCTGAAAGCACTGAATGTCGATATCCCCAGAAACCAGTTTGTTGTATTTACGGGCCTCAGCGGTTCAGGAAAGAGTTCGCTTGCGTTTGACACGATCTATGCGGAGGGCCAGCGGCGGTACATGGAGAGCCTTTCCTCCTACGCGCGCCAGTTCTTAGGACAGATGGAAAAACCGAATGTGGACAGCATCGAAGGCCTGCCGCCTGCTATTTCGATCGATCAGAAATCGACGAACCGGAACCCGCGTTCCACCGTCGGAACCGTGACGGAGATTTACGATTACTTCCGTCTTCTGTACGCGAGAATCGGTATTCCGCACTGCCCGAAGTGCGGAAAAGTCATCAGCCGCCAGTCGGTGGACCAGATGGTCGATCAGATCATGGCACTCCCGGAGCGGACGAAAATCCAGCTTCTCGCGCCGGTTGTGCGCGGCCGCAAGGGAAGACACGAAAAGGTGCTCGAACAGGCAAAACGCAGCGGCTATGTCCGCGTGATGATCGACGGCAGCCAGTATGAGCTGTCCGAGGAGATTACGCTGGATAAGAACCTGAAACACAACATTTCCATTATTGTGGACCGTCTTGTAGTCAAACCGGACATTGAGAAACGTCTGACGGATTCCGTCGAGAATGTACTGGATCTGGCGGACGGCCTTCTGGTGGTCGACACGATGGACGGAAATCAGCTCAACTTCAGCCAGAGCTTTTCCTGCCCGGACTGCGGCATCAGCATGGAGGAGATTGAGCCGAGAAGCTTTTCCTTCAACAACCCGTTCGGCGCCTGCCCGAGCTGTGCCGGCCTTGGCTACAAGATGGAGTTCGACGAGGATCTGATGATTCCGGACAAGACCGTATCCATCGCAGACGGAGCCATCACCGTGCTCGGCTGGCAGTCCTGCACGGACAAATCGAGCTATACGAGAGCCGTTCTCGATGCGCTGGCAGAGGAGTACGATTTTTCCCTTTCCACTCCGTTCTGTGAATATCCGAAAAAAATCCACGATATCCTGATTTACGGAACGAACGGAAAATCCGTCAAGGTGCATTACCGCGGTCAGCGCGGCGTCGGTGTGTACGATGTGGCTTTTGAGGGGCTGATCAAAAATGTAGAGCGCCGCTACCGTGAGACCGGATCGGATTCTACAAAACAGGAATACGAAACCTTCATGCGTGTGACCCCGTGCCAGGCGTGCCATGGCCAGCGTCTGAAACCGACGTCGCTTGGTGTGACGGTCGGAGATAAAAATATTTTTGAAGTAACATCCCTTTCCATCGACAATCTGCAGAAGTTTATGCAGAACCTCGAACTCTCCGAACAGCAGCTGCTGATCGGAAAGCAGATTTTAAAAGAGATCCGTGCGCGTGTGAGCTTCCTTGCGGATGTCGGATTAAACTATCTGACCCTGGCGCGCGGAACGGCATCGCTGTCCGGCGGTGAGGCGCAGAGAATCCGTCTGGCAACGCAGATCGGCTCCGGCCTTGTCGGTGTCGCCTATATTCTCGACGAGCCGAGCATCGGTCTTCACCAGAGAGACAACGACAAACTTCTCGCGACGCTGAAACATCTGCGTGACCTCGGAAACAGCCTGATCGTCGTGGAGCACGACGAGGATACGATGCGCGCCGCTGACTGCGTTGTCGATATCGGCCCGGGAGCCGGTGAGCACGGCGGAGAGCTGGTGGCGATCGGAACAGCGGAAGATCTGATGAAAAATCCGAATTCCATCACCGGAAAATACTTAAGCGGAGAGCTGAAAATTCCGGTTCCGTCCGAGCGCAGAAAGCCGACGGGCTGGCTGAAGGTAGTCGGAGCAAAAGAGCACAATCTGAAAAATATCAACGTGAATTTCCCGCTCGGTGTCATGACCTGCGTGACCGGAGTCTCCGGATCGGGAAAGAGTTCTCTTGTCAATGAAATTCTGTACAAACGGCTGGCAAGAGATCTGAACCGTGCGCGGACGATTCCGGGTGCACACAAAGACATCATCGGTATGGAACAGCTCGATAAGGTCATCGACATCGACCAGTCCCCGATCGGAAGAACACCGCGTTCCAATCCGGCAACGTACACAGGTCTGTTCGATCAGATCCGCGACCTGTTTGCGGCAACGCAGGATGCCAAGGCGCGCGGCTACAAGAAGGGAAGATTCAGCTTTAATGTGAAGGGCGGCCGATGCGAGGCCTGCGGCGGCGACGGTATCCTGAAGATCGAAATGCACTTCCTGCCGGATGTCTATGTGCCGTGTGAGGTCTGCCATGGAAAACGGTACAACCGTGAGACACTGGAAGTCAAATACAAAGGAAAGAGCATCTACGATGTGCTGAATATGACGGTCGAGGAGGCACTGGAATTCTTCAGGCCGGTACCGTCGATTTTCCGGAAATTACAGACCCTGTACGATGTCGGCCTTTCCTACATCCGCCTCGGCCAGCCGTCCACCACGCTGTCCGGCGGAGAAGCGCAGCGTATCAAGCTCGCAGCAGAGCTGAGCCGCCGCGGCACGGGAAAAACGATCTACATTCTCGACGAGCCGACGACGGGACTTCATTTTGCGGATGTCCACAAACTGGTGGAGATTCTGCACCGCCTGTCCGAGGGCGGAAATACCGTCGTTGTTATCGAACACAATCTGGATGTCATCAAGACGGCGGACTATATTATTGATATCGGACCGGAGGGCGGAGACGGCGGCGGAACCGTGATTGCGTGCGGAACGCCGGAGGAAGTGGCCAAGAGCCCGGTATCCTACACCGGAAAATATGTCGAAAAATATCTCTAAAAAATCCTTTCCATTTTAAAAGGGATTGTATATAATAAGAAGCGGGTTGGGTTCAGAGCACATTCGATCCTTTTGGGTTTCGGGTGTTTTGAACCCGAACTTATTCTATACAAATTTCAAACAGATTAAAATAAAGAAAAATAAAAGAGAACAGGAAAGGGGATTACTATGGCTGCAACGACCGATATCGGAATTGATCTGGGGACGTCCAGCATCCTGGTCTATGCCAAGGGAAAAGGCATTGTATTAAAGGAGCCGTCCGTAGTTGCGTATGATAAAGATGCAGATAAAGTACGGGCAATTGGAGAAGAAGCGCGTCAGATGATTGGACGGACACCGGGCAATATTATGGCGGTCCGGCCCATGCGGCAGGGCGTGATCACGGACTTTCTGATCACCGAGCGCATGCTGCGCTACTTTATCCAGAAGGCAATGGGAAGAAGAGCATTCCGGAAACCGAGAATCAGCATCTGTGTGCCGTCCGGTGTGACGGAAGTAGAGCGGAAGGCTGTGGAGGAGGCAACGTACCAGGCGGGAGCCCGGGAAGTGCTGATCGTGCCGGAGCCGGTGGCAGCGGCAATCGGATCCGGAATTGACATTACGAAACCATGCGGAAATATGATCGTGGACATCGGCGGAGGCACGACGGATATCGCTGTGATCTCGCTTGCGGGAACCGTTGTTTCTAATTCGGTCAAGATTTCCAGTGAGACATTTGACCAGGATATCATCCGCTATGTACGGAAAACATACAACGTATTTATCGGAGAACAGACCGCAGAGGCAGTGAAAATCCGGATTGGTTCCGCTTATCCGCGGGCCGAGGAGAAAACGATGGAGATCAAGGGAAGAAACGTCATCACCGGACTTCCGGCGACGATTACGGTTTCCTCCGACGAAATCCGAGGTGCCCTTGTCCAGACGACAAACCAGATTGCGGACGCGATCTGTGCCGTGCTGGAAAAAACGCCGCCGGAACTGGCATCCGATGTTTCCGACCGCGGCATTATCCTGACCGGAGGCGGCAGTCTCCTTGCCGGAATGGACGAGCTGATCCAGGAGCGGACCGGCATCAATACCGTGACAGCAGAAAATCCGGCGAGCGTCGTTGCGCTTGGAACCGGCCAGTACCGCGAAGTGATGAATGAATTTGAAAGCCAGTTTTGATAAAAGATGAGTGAAAAAGAAAAAGTAGAAGGCTACGTAGAACACATTATTTTCCGAAATGAGGAGAACGGCTATACCGTCCTGAATCTGAGCATGAAGGGGCGCGAGCTGACATGCGTCGGCACGCTTCCGATGATCGGAGAGGGCGAGCTGATCGAGGCTTCCGGAGATTATATTGAACATGCTGCCTATGGAAAGCAGTTCCGCATTGAATCCTATGAGACGAAAGTTCCACAGGATTCTGTTGCATTGGAGCGGTATCTCGGTTCCGGTGCGATCAAAGGAGTCGGTGCGGCGCTGGCGGCAAGAATTGTGCGCCGCTTCGGTGACGATACGCTTCGGATCATCGAGGAAGAGCCGGAGCGCCTCGCGGAGGTAAAGGGAATCAGCGAGCGGAAAGCGCGTGAAATTGCACAGCAGGTGGCAGAAAAAGCCGAAATGCAGAATGCGATGATTTTCCTCTCGGGATATGGCATTGCGCTGAATCTCGGTGCAAAGATTTATCAGCAGTACGGGGACAATGTGTACCGGATTTTAAAGGAAAACCCGTATAAAATGGCGGAAGATATCGCAGGCGTGGGATTTCGGACGGCGGATGAGATTGCCGGAAAAATCGGGATTGCCGTGGACAGCGAATTCCGCATCAAGAGTGGTCTTTCGTATGTGCTGAATCAGGCGACGGCAGAAGGCCATGTCTATCTGCCGGAACCGGTGCTGCTTCGGAGAGGGCAGGAACTTCTCGGCGTAGAACCGGAGCGGATGCAGAAATCTCTGCAGGATATGGCAATCGACAAAAAAGCGGTCATCCGCGAGCTCCCGGCCGAACGGGAAGGGGATGAGCCGCTGCGGATTGTGTACGCCAGCCAGTATTATTATCTGGAACTGAGTACGGCGCGCATGCTGCATGAGCTGAATATTACATGCGAGGAAGACCGTGAGGCAATCGAAAAGCGGATCGGAAAGATCGAGAAAAAATATCAGATCGAGCTGGATGAGATGCAGAAGACGGCAGTCGTTGAGGCGGCATACAGCGGTCTTATGATCCTGACCGGAGGGCCCGGAACCGGAAAAACGACGACCATCAATGCGATGATCCATTATTTTGAGGCAGAAGGCCTCGACATTTTCCTGGCAGCGCCGACCGGAAGAGCGGCGAAACGAATGACAGAGGCAACTGGCTGTGAGGCATGCACGATCCATCGTCTTCTGGAACTGACGGGAAATGTGGATGACTCCTCGGCAAATGTGCATTTTGAGCGGAACGCAGATAATCCGCTCGACGCGGATGTCATCATCATTGATGAGATGTCGATGGTTGATATCCACCTGATGCATGCCCTTCTTTCCGCGATTGTGCCGGGAACAAGGCTGATCCTGGTGGGAGACCAGAACCAGCTTCCAAGTGTCGGCCCGGGCAGTGTCCTCCGGGATCTGATCCGTTCGGAATGCTTTCCGATTGTCTGCCTGACGCACATTTTCCGGCAGGCATCCCAGAGCGATATTGTTGTCAATGCACATAAGATCCATAATGGGGAAGAGGTTATACTGGACAATAAGAGCAAAGATTTCTTCTTTTTGAAACGGTACGATGTCAACGTGATCTGGAAAGTGCTGGTGACGCTGGTGTCCCAGAAACTGCCGCGTTATGTGGATGCCCGCCCGCAGGATATCCAGATTCTGACTCCGATGCGGAAAGGTGCACTCGGCGTGGAAAATCTGAATCAGATTCTGCAGAAATACCTGAACCCGCCCGCACCGGACAAAGCCGAGCGGGAAAATGGAGGTAATATCCTCCGCGAGGGCGACAAGGTCATGCAGATCCGCAACAATTACCAGATGGAGTGGGAAATCCGCGGCATCAACGGAATCGTGGCGGAGCGCGGTATGGGTGTATTTAACGGAGACCTCGGCATGATCCGGAGCATCAACCCGTATACCGAGGTGATCACCGTGGAGTTTGAGGAAGGAAAATTCGCAGACTATACGTTCAAACAGGCGGACGAGCTGGAGCTCGCCTACGCCACAACGATACATAAAGCGCAGGGAAGCGAGTACCCGGCGGTTGTGATTCCGCTGCTCGGCGGCCCGCGCATGCTGATGACGCGGAATCTTCTGTATACGGCCGTGACGAGAGCCAGAAAGTGCGTCACCATCGTCGGAAGTGATGTGACATTCCAGGCAATGATCGGAAATCATATCGAGGCGAACCGGTATACAACGCTCGCCAGAAGAATCTGGGAAATGCAGGAAGAAAACGCGTAAACACGTTTTTACGGGGCATGGATGCGGCTGCATCCGGCAGAGTGGATAAGGGAAAGCGCAGGTTACATGAAAGAAAAAAATAAAACAGGAAACTGGCTTTTAAACGCAGTTTATCCGAGACGATGTCCCATCTGTGACGGACTGCTGTCACGTGAGGAGCTGTATCTATGCCGGAATTGTGTGGAAAAGATCCATCCGATTCTGGGCGCGCGGTGCAAAAAATGCGGGAAACCCGTGGGCAGTGAGGAAGAGTTCTGCCGGGACTGCAGCAGAACGAGGCACAGCTTCGACCGCGGTTTTGCGCCGTACGGTTACCACGGGGAACTTGAGGCTTCCCTGATGCGGTTCAAATATCATGAACGGCAGGAATACGCCGGATTTTATGCTCACGCGGCGTTTTTCTATGTGGGAAAGCAGATCCAGAGAAGAAATCCGGAGGTGCTCGTTCCGGTGCCGCTTCATCCGGCAAGACAGCGGCAGCGCGGCTACAATCAGGCGGAGGGATTTGCAGAAAAGCTGGCAGAAGAAATGGAACTTCCCATGAATGCCCGCCTGATCCGCCGTGTGAAAAAAACAAAACGCCAGAAAGAGCTTAGTCCCGCCGAGCGGCGGAAAAACCTGGAGGGAGCTTTTGCATTGGCAAAGCCGGGACAGATGAAATACTGCCGGATTCTTCTGGTAGATGACATTTTCACAACGGGAAGCACGGTTGATGCCATTGCGTCACTGTTGAAAGTGAATGGAGCAGAACAGGTGGATTTTGTTTGTGCGGCAATTGTAAAATAGTGTGTGAATATTTTGAGAATAGCTTTCCAATATCGGAAACATATGGTAAAATAAACATAATTTAGAACGGGAAGAGGAGACCAAGAGGCATGTTGGACGAAAAAAGGATTCGTCAGATGACAAAACTGGCTTTTTTCGAAAAAAAAGAAGAAAAAAATGCCTTACGAATCGGCCGCTATTTTCGGAGTGATTACATCGGAAAAGAGCTTCTGAAAAATTTTTTTCTGGCTTCCATCGGATACATTCTGGTACTTGCGGTTGCAGTCTTATATCATATTGAATGGTTGGTGGACGAGATAGACACAATCGACCTGCAGTTTGCAGCAGGGTGTCTGATCGCGTCCTATCTGTGTTTTCTGGCAGTCTATTCCATTGCCGTGTATGTGATCAGCACAATCCGTTACCAGAGAGCACAGAAAAAGCTGAAATGGTATGGAAAAGAGCTGGATGACCTGCAGAACATGTATGAGGAACAGGAAAAAAGCGGGAAGAAATCCGGGCGCAGGAGGAAGGAAACATGACAGTATTGATTGAACTGAAAGAAAAATTAAAAGAGTTTTACGGCTCCTGCAGCGGAATCGTACTTCCGATTGTGAAATTTCTGCTCGCTCTTGCTGTATTTCGTGGTATTAATTCCAATCTCGGCTATCTGAAGATGCTGAACAGCATGTATGTGGTATTGATTCTGTCACTGATCTGCGCTATCCTGCCATTGAATGGAATGGTTTTCCTTGCAATGCTGGTGATCATCGGCCACTGCTTTGCACTTCACATGGTAATCGCGGGTCTTGCGGCGCTGGTTCTGCTGGTGCTCTGGTTTCTATATCTTCGCTTTGTGCCGAAGGATGCGCCGGCACTCCTTTTGACACCGCTCGCATTCTGGCTTCACGTGCCATCTGCCGTTCCGGTTGCCTATGGTCTTGCCGGCACGCCGCTCTCTGCATTTTCAGCAGCCTGCGGTGTCGTTGTCTACTATATGTGCGACATGATTCACGGAAAAATGGAGCCGCTGCTTCATGCGGCGGAAGCACCGGAGATCACGGCAGTCGTACAGGAATTTTTCAACGGCCTCTTCCGCAATGAGGAAATGCTGCTGGTTCTGATCGCCTGCGCACTGACCGTACTTCTTGTCAATGCAATCCGCCACAGCAGTGCGGACTATGCATGGCAGATTTCCATTGTGGCAGGTTCGGTTGCCTATGCGGTTATTATGATTGCCGGAAGCCTGGCACTGGATGTACAGATTGCACTCCCGATGGTTCTGATCGGGGCGGCGGCCGGCTGTCTGGTTGGATTTGTTCTGGAGTTTTTCCTGTTCGGTGCAGACTACACCCGGACAGAATACCTGGAATATGATGACGACGATTATTATTACTACGTAAAAGCCGTTCCAAAATTAAATGTGACAAAGGCACAGCGCTGTGTGACTTATATTCGGAATGAAAAGAAAAAAGAACCGGATCTGACAGACGAGGAACTCGATGCTCTGGCAAATCTTGGACATACAGAAGAATCCGGGAACAGCAGGGATCTTGATGAGATCGAGGAAAAAGAAGAAATAGAAGAAATAAACGAAACAGAAGAAATAAACGAAACAGAAGAAATTCAGGAAGAAGAAATTCCGCCGCTGGACGAGGGCGATTATCAGGATGTGGATTATAAGAGCATGCTGGAGGACACCTTAAAGGATCTTTAAAAGAATTTTGAAAATCAGAAGAAAACCGGCCGGGGGAAAAGAAAGGAAGTGACAGTGTGCGTGGCGTGTGGAACTGGATTGTCACAAGAACGGCAGACTACGGGCTGCCAAAACAAATTGAACTGATTGATATTGTGCAGATTCTGCTCATTGCATTTTTCGTCTATCACCTGATCCGCTGGCTGCAGAATACAAAGGCCTATACGCTGATGAAAGGTATTTTTCTGATTGGTGTCTTTGTCATCATTGCAAACGTGCTGAAAATGCAGACGATTCTGTGGCTGTTCGGAAACATCGGCGGGGCGGCGATCACAGCGGTTGTAATTATCTTTCAGCCGGAGCTTCGAAGAGTGGTCGAGCAGATTGGAGAAAAGAATCCGCTGTCTGCCATTTCTTTTGCGAGCGGCCAGGAGGAAAATGAACGGTTCAGTGACAAAACCATCAATGAACTGGTAAGGGCCAGTTTTGAAATGGGAGAAGTAAAGACCGGAGCGCTGATCGTCATCGAAAAGACCATCACCCTGGAGGAATATGAAAAGACCGGAATCCCGATTGACGGCGTTCTGACCAGCCAGCTGCTGATCAATATTTTCGAACACAATACGCCGCTGCACGACGGAGCCGTGATTGTACGGAACAACCGTGTCACGGCAGCAACATGTTACCTGCCGCTGTCCGACAACATGGATCTGAACAAGAATCTTGGAACACGCCACCGTGCAGGTGTCGGCATCAGTGAGGTGACGGATTCCTTTACGATTATTGTCTCCGAGGAAACCGGAAATGTGTCGTATGCTTCCGGCGGAGAACTCCACACGGCAGTAACACCGAGCGACCTTCGGGAGCAGCTTCACAAAATCCAGAAGCTCGCGAAAAAACCGGAAGAGAAGAAAGGATGGCATATCCGCGGAATGCGTCAGAAAGTGGAGGGAGAGAAGAAATGAAAAAGAAAATTCTGAAAAAGCTTCTGAACAATCTCCCTTTGAAAATTCTTTCTATCCTGATTGCCATTGTAATCTGGTACGTTGTGGTCAGTGTGAATGACCCGATTGTGAAAGAGCGCTTTGATGTCCCCGTGCAGGTGACCAATGAAGCCTACATCGCAGCCGGAAAGAAAACATACCAGATTGCGGAGGAATACCAGACGGTCACGGTTACTGTCACGGACAACAACTCGGTTGTCAGCCGGCTGAAGGCATCGGATATCACCGTCACGGCCGATCTGACCCAGATTGTGACGATGGATACAAACCCGGTTTATGTGCCGATCAAGGCAGCGTGCTCCATGGTAAAACAGGAAAAACTGAGCACAGTGACAGCAACGATCCCTGTGGAAATCGAGGATGTGGACAGCGAAAAATTCCCGATCACAATTGACGCAGGAAATACGAAACCGGCAAAAGATTACGAAGTGGGAACGATGACTTCCGATCCGGAGAGCATCACCATTTCCGGCCCGACGTCCCTGATCAATAAGATCAGCAGTGTGGTGGCAAAAGTAGATGTAACCAATATGCGGAATTCCGGAACCGTCACGGCGGATCTGATGATTATTGATAAAAACCAGGATGAGATGCCGGAATCCCAGATGGAATTTTTGAATTTCGACAGCGGCTCCCCGCAGGTGGATGTGGATATTGAACTGTGGCGCCGTGTATCCGGTATTAAGCTGAGTGCACTGTACAGCGGAACTCCGGCAGACGGCTATCAGATTAAAAATATCTATACCACACCGGAGGAAATCACCGTTGCCGGATCCGAGGAGGCACTTGCAAAGCTGGCGGATGAAGGCAATACGATTGAAATTCCGGAAGACTATACCTCCGTTGCAGGACAGCGCTCCGATGTGGAGACGACGGTTGACTTAAGCGATGTTCTCGCCGATGTGACAGATCTGAAAGTATCTTCCAGTTCGTCTGCATCCGTTACCGTTCACGTAACGGTTATGCCGAATGAGAGCAGGGAATTTGAACTTGATGTCGATCAGATCGAGACGGGCAATCTTCAGTCCACTTATACCGTTCTGTATGATCAGACACAGCTTGCAATCCGCATTAAAGCATCGGACAAAAATCTGGCCAAATTAGATACTTCCCAGATCAACGCATCCATAGATCTGAATGGAATGGGTGTCGGGGATTACGAGGTACCGGTAAAAATCACACTGCCGGATGGCTATGAGCTCGTAGACAGTGTCAAGACAACGATTCATATCAAAGAAAAAGCAGTAGCAAATAAAACGACAGGAACAAATTAGGAGGGAAACCAATGGTAAGCGGAAAAGTGACCGTGAAAAATCCAACCGGCCTTCATCTTCGCCCGGCCGGAACCCTGTGCAAACAGGCAATGCAGTTTAAATCATCTATTACATTCCACTACGGAGATGGAAATACAGCAAATGCAAAGAGCGTCTTAAGCGTCCTTGGCGCATGCGTCAAATGCGGAGACGAAATTGAGCTGTTCTGCGAGGGAGAGGACGAGGAGGAAGCTCTGCAGTTCCTTGTCAATTCCATCCGGACGGGACTTGGGGAAGAACTGTAAGGAGAAAGAACAATGAAGAAATATGATTATGTTCTGGTTGGCGCCGGTCTGTATTCCGGAGTGATTGCTTATCTTGCCGGTCAGGCAGGGAAAAGCTGTCTTGTACTGGAACGAAGAGATCATACAGGCGGAAATATTTACTGCGAAGAAATCGATGGAATTCATGTACACAAGTATGGAGCGCATATTTTCCATACTTCGAATAAAGAGGTGTGGCAGTTTGTCAATTCGCTGGCAGAATTCAACCGTTATACAAACTCGCCGATTGCCAACTACAAAGGCGAAATTTATAATATGCCGTTCAATATGAATACCTTCAGTAAAATGTGGGGAATCCGCACACCGGAAGAGGCGAAAACAATCATCGAAGAGCAGAGAAAAGCTGTTCCGGGAGAGCCGAAAAATCTGGAAGAGCAGGCGATCAAACTGGTTGGAAAAGATATTTATAAAAAGCTGGTTAAGGGTTATACAGAAAAGCAGTGGGGAAGAGACTGCAGTGAGCTGCCGAGCTTTATCATCAAACGGCTTCCGGTGCGCTTTACGTATGACAACAACTATTTCAATGACCTTTATCAGGGAATTCCGATTGGAGGCTATAACGTTCTGACAGAGCGGCTTTTTGAAAAAGCGGATGTACAGACAGGTGTTGATTTTCTGGAAGATAAAGAAAAGTACCTGGCGATGGGTGAGACGGTGATTTACACCGGAGCGATTGATGCGTTTTACGATTATGCACTTGGCAAGCTGGAATACCGTACGGTGCGCTTTGAAACAGAAGTGCTGGATACCGACAATTATCAGGGCGTAGCTGTAGTAAACTACACCGATCGGGAGACACCGTATACGCGTGTGATCGAACACAAGCATTTCGAATTCGGAACCCAGAAAAAGACCGTCATTTCCAGAGAGTATTCCACCGACTGGAAAGAGGGGATGGAGCCGTACTACCCGGTGAATGATGCCAGAAACCAGGAACTTTATCAGAAATATGCCGCACTTGCGGAAAAAGAAGAGAAGGTTATCTTTGGCGGAAGACTTGGAGAATACAAGTATTACGATATGGACAAAGTCATTGAGGCTGCACTGAACCAGTGGGAGAAAATGCAGCGGTAGGAAAAAGAACTGCAAACGGAAATCAATCAAAACGGACTGCACACTTGACAGCAGTCCGTTTTTTGACTATATTATAAACGATATCCGGCTGGAAAATACCGGAAAATAAGAAAATGAAAGAGGTCGTTATGAGAAAAGAATATGATGACGAGGATGAAATCCCGGAAAGACGCCATTCCTCAGGAAAAAAAAAGAAGAAATTCGGCTGGGTTAATGTGCTCACCATCCTTCTCGTAGTTGTACTGGTTGTGCTCGTCGGTGTCTATGCTGTAATCAATCACTATTACAGCAAGAGTAACTACGTAAGCGACGATAAAATCACGATCAATAAATCCACAGAGGTTGAGACCGAAAGTACCGGGTTGACTGATGAGGAGACGGATGCCCTGCAGTCTGAGATTTTAAATGAGACACAGGACATTGAACTTCCAAACAACAGCAATGTATACAATATTCTGCTGATCGGTGTTGACCGTCGTGACAAAACGTGGTATGGAAACTCAGATTCCATGATTCTGTTATCCGTCAACAAAGATACAAAGCAGATTCACATGACATCCTTTATGCGTGACCTGTATGCAAATATTCCGGATGTCGGTGTAAAGAAGCTGAACGCAGCCTGCGCATACGGCGGCGGCCCGCTGGTTGTCCGTACCATTGAAGACAACTACAAGCTGCCGATTGATAACTACGCAAGCGTTGACTTTGATTCCATGATCGATATCATTGATGCCGTCGGCGGAATCGAGCTTTCCCCGAGTGATGATGAGGTACGTGTGGCAAACAACTATATTAACGAAATGTGCAAGCTTCGCAATGCAGATGCATCCGCACATCAGTATACGTCAAGCGGCGATCAGCACGTGGACGGTTATCAGGCGGTTGCATATGCACGAATTCGTTACGTCGGAAACTCGGATTATCAGAGAACCGAGCGCCAGAGAGAGGTATTAAGCAAAATGATGCAGGAGATGAAATCTTCCAGCGTAACAGAACTGAGCGCGCTGGCAGATACCATTCTTCCGAGTGTCACCCATAACATCGACCAGTCTACACTGATGACGCTGATCGGCGAGCTGCCGACGATCCTCTCCTATGAGATTGTACAGAGCCGTGTACCATACGATGATCTGTACTCCAGCAAGGGTGAGATGCTTGTTCCGGATTTCTCGGCAACCATTTCCAGACTTCAGACAGAAATCTACGGATCTACTACCGTAAACGAATAAAAAAGAAACAAATGAAAAACCTCCTGTATCCGGCAAGAAAACCGGAGCCGGGAGGTTTTTTCTGCCCGAAAAACCGGAAAAAACCATAAGAAATTTGTAAGGTATTTTACCGGCGGATAACTTGAAATAGATGGAAAAATGTAGTAAGCTATAAATTGTATAAGAGTAAAAAAATGGGAGGATGAATAAGAATGAAAAGAAAGTTTCTGGCCGCAGCCGTACTTGGCATCATGGTAAGTGTTACACCAGCCGGTGCATATGCAGCTTCTACAGAAACCAGTCCATTACCGGTAAATTCGGAAAGTGATACTGTAGCTCAGGCCGAAGACGAAGAAACGACTCCGACTCCGGCGCCAACTGAGACCCCAGAGGTTACACCGAGTGAGACTCCGGCTCCAACCGAAGCACCGACCGCAACACCAACTGAGACCCCTTCCGAGACACCGACGCCGAGCGCAACTCCGGCTCCGGAAGTAAGTAATCTGAAGGAAGGCTGGAACAGCGTTGAAAAAGATGGAAAGAAACAGTTTCAGTACGGAGTTCTGGATGAGAATAATAAGGTGGTAGCTGCTACCGGACCAATAGAAATCGACGGTGTCGGTTATGTGTTTGATGAAAACGGCTACATGCTGACCGGTGAAGTAGAACTTACGGATAAAGATGGAAAAACCGGAACCTACTACTTGGATACAGAAGGGGAAGATCCTGCAAAAGACGGACTTGGTTCGATGCAGCAGGGTATCTGTGAAGGAAAAGTATTTGCACCGGAACTGAAAAGAAATGAACTTGTTACACTCGAATTTAATGATGGAAGCGTAGACGATTACTATGCGGATGAAAACGGCTATGCCATCTGGAGCAAGACCCAGAAGGTAGGAGATAAAACATATCTGTTTGGCGATGACGGCACCCGCGTAAAAGAGGCAGGTTTCCAGACTGTTGTCGATGAAAAAGGGGTAACGCATACCTACTATCTGAATGCAGACAGCACCGTATCTCTTGGAAACCACACCGTATATCAGCAGGAAGACCGTACCGTAAGCTGGCTGACAGTAGGTTCTACCTGGTATCTGGTAGATGCAGAAACTGGAGAACTCCTTTCCGGCTGGCAAAAGGTAGATACAGCAACCTACTATATGAAACCAGGTTCCTTTGATGCGAACGGAGACATGAAAGACGGAAGCTTCGAGATGGAGACCGGCAATCAGAAAAATAAATCCGGCTGGGCTGAAATTGATGGAAAATGGTACAGCTTCCGAAGCTGGGGCGGCGTACGGACAGGCTGGTTCAATTACGATGGAAATAAATATTATCTCCACGAAGACGGCCATATGGAAGACAATGCACTGAATCTGAATGGAACCTTGTACTTCTTCCGAAGCTGGGGCGGTATGCGCGTCAATGATGTTGCTGAATATGAAGGCAATTATTACTATGTCGGAGCTGACGGAACCGTTTCGACCACAACTGGCTGGAAAAAAATTAAAACCGCAACTCAGACGATCTGGTACTGGACGACGGCAGACAGTGGAAAACTGCTGACAAATTCCTGGCTGGATTACAATGGAAACAGCTATTATCTGAAAGCCGATGGAAAAATGGCTTTTAATGAGTGGCTGGATAACACCTATTACTTCCGCAGCTGGGGTGCGGCCTACAAAAACGCATGGGCAAAAGTCAACAATGTATGGTATTATTTTGACGGAAATGGAAAGAAATATACCAGCGGCTGGCTGACCTACAAAGGAAATAAGTATTATCTGAAATCCGATGGAACCATGCTTGCCAATGAATGGCTCGATGGAAAATACTACTTCAAGAGCTGGGGTGGTATGTATAAAAACGAATGGGGCAAGTCTGGCGATACCTGGTACTGGTTTAATGCAGATGGAACCAAACGGACGCAAAAAGGCTGGTTCCTCTATGATAAAAATTATTATTATCTGGATAAAGATGGAAAAATGCTGACCGGCTGGGTTTACCATGACGGTAACTATTATTACATGAAGAGCTGGGGCGGCATGGCACATGACGAGTGGATTCTTCATGATAAGAACTGGTACTACTTCAAGAGCTGGGGCGGCATGTACCATGATCAGTGGCTGACACTGAACGGTTCTCAGTATTATTTCCGTAGCTGGGGCGGAAGATATCAGAACTGCACCGCTACGATCAATGGAAAACAGTACAAATTCGATGCTTCCGGACGCAGAATCACGGAAGGATGGGAGTACATCGGAAAATACCGCCGTTACCGCAAAGCAGACGGTTCTCTGATGGAGGATGTGACAAGCATCTTCAATCCGTCATCCAAATACATCACAGTAGACAGAACCCGCGGACGTGTCACCATTTACGGCTATAACAGTGCAACCGGTTCTTACGATACCCCGATCAAATCAATGATCTGCTCCGTAGGAAATCCAATCAGTTACACCGCAGCAGGAACATATAAAATCGGCTGGCAGTTGAAAAAGAAGCAAATGAGAGGTGAAGATTATGTGTGCTGGGCACCATATGTATCACAGATTTATGGCGCTGTTTACTTCCATGGCGTAGCAAGCAGCACACCGGATCTGAATATGATCTCTGCCGTAGACTTCAATTCCCTGGGATCACCGATGTCACATGGTTGTGTCAGACTGACTGCAATCGATGCAAAATGGATTTATGATAACGTCAGCAGCGGAACAACGGTCCGCATTGGCGACAATCTGGATTATCCGCTGACAAACCCGACCCGTTATACCTGGACAGGCGGTGCTTTCGGAAGCGATCCGACATATCGATAAAAATAGAACAGGAATACCTGTATGAGAAAATCCATCGGGGCAGCAGTGCCGCCGATGGATTTTCTGATAAGAAGACATCGGCCATTTTACAGGAAAGGAAGACAGATACGATGGAATTACAGGAAAAGAAAAAGAGCCGGACAGAACAGAAAACAGATATGCAGAATAAGGAAAAAGCATTGCTTACCCAACTTGACGAGATTGCAAAACAGGATCTCTGTCTGGCATTCTCCGGCGGTGTGGACAGCAGTCTGCTGCTGAAGCTTGTCATGGATGCATCTGCAAAATATGGAACAAAGGTTTATGCAGTAACCTTTCAGACACGGCTGCATCCGCCTTGCGACCTGGAGACAGCGACAAGAGTGGCAAAGGAGGTTGGCGCTGTTCATGAGGTCCTTTTTGTTGATGAGCTGGAGCAGGAGGCAATCCGTTACAATCCGGAAAACCGCTGCTATCTCTGTAAGCACTATCTATTTGGGAAACTTCTGGAATTTGCCCGCGATCACGGTGTCACCCAGGTACTCGACGGAACAAATGAGGATGACCTTCATGTCTACCGGCCGGGGCGAAAAGCGCTGAGAGAATATGGTGTCATCAGCCCGCTTGCAGCGTGTCATGTGACAAAAACAGAGGTAAAAGCACTTGCTGCAAAGTACGGCGTTTCCGTAGCACACCGTCCATCCACTCCATGTATGGCGACACGCCTTCCCTACGGGGCAGAAATTAACTATGACGTTCTGGATCGGATTGCGGACGGCGAAGCATGGCTTCATACGCTGTTCGGTGCGGAAGAGAATCTCCGCCTGCGTGTACATGGCGATGTGGTGCGTCTTGAAATCGCACCGGAGCGTATGGGGGAAGTGCTTGAGAAGAGAGAAGAAATGATTGCATATCTGAAAAAGCTCGGCTTTTCTTACCTGACGATGGATCTGGAAGGGTTCCGTTCCGGCAGTATGGATGAGAAAATAACACAGAAAGAGGAAACAAAATGAAAGCAATTTTAAGTGCGGACTGCAAATGGGGTCTGGGATATCAGGGACGGCTGCTGGTAAGTATTCCGTCTGATCTGCGATTCTTCCGTGAAACTACGATGGGACACGTTGTCGTGATGGGAAGAAAGACACTTGCTACCCTCCCGGCAGGCCAGCCGTTAAAAGGCAGAACGAATATTATTTTAAGCCGTGATCCGGAATGGACTGTCCGCGGTGCAACCGTTGTCCACAGTATCAAAGAGCTGATGGAAGTGTTAAAGCCGTATGAGGACGACGATATTTATGTTGCGGGCGGCGGAGAAATTTACCGTCAGCTTCTCCCATACTGTGATACGGCATACGTCACACGAATTGACATGACGTATCAGGCGGATACCTTCTTTGAGGATCTTGACGAATCACCGGATTGGGAGATGGTAGAAGAGGGCGATGAGCAGACCTGCTTTGATATTGAATTTTATTTCACGGAATACCGAAGAAAGAATGAAAAGGCAGAACGCCCGAGATAAGGGTAAGACAGGACGTAAAAAACGGAGAAACCACAGAAAAAGCGGCTTCTCCGTTTTTTTTATATAGGATACAAAAAGTATCAGTGCTGTCCGCCTGCAGAAAGCTCCAGCATTTTTTTCTTAATATCATTTTCGAGCTGTACCAGCTCAACTTCAGCGGCGGCACGTTTCTGGCGGCCGTCCTCCTGAATCTTCATCACTTCATCGAGGGTAGAGATCAGGCTCTGGTTCGTCTGTTTTAAGGTTTCCATATCGACGATACCGCGCTCAGATTCTTTTGCAGTCTCGATCGTTGCCATCTTCAGATTCTCCGCATTCTTTTTCAGAAGCTCATTTGTCATATCCGAAACCTGGCGCTGTGCTTTGGCAGCCTCAGTCGAGTGATGAACGCCGAGTGCAATGATCATCTGGTTTTTCCAGAGCGGAATGGTGTTGACGAGTGTGGATTGGATCTTTTCGGCCATTACAGAATCGCTGTTCTGAATCATGCGGATCTGCGGCGCTGTCTGGATCGAAACCATACGGGTCAGTTCCAGATCATACAGTTTCTTCTCAAATCGGTTGCAGAGATCTTCGAGATCCTTGGCAGCCTGTGCATCTTCGGCCTTTCCGGTCATCTGCGCTTTATTCTGCAGATCACGGAGTTCTGTGGAACGTACCAGCTCCAGCTTTTTCTTTCCAGCGAGAATGTACATGGTCAGCTCTTTAAAATAATTCAGGTTCTGTGCATACATCTGATCCAGAATGGCAATGTCTTTCAGAAGCTGCCGCTGGTGGCCGTCGAGCACGTCACAGATTTTATTGACATTCACCTCTGCCTTGTCATACTTCGCTTTCATTGCATTGATTTTGTTCGTGCTTTTCTTAAAGAAAGAGAATGGTCCCTTTTCTTCTTCTGCGTCAAACGTTTTCAGCTCTGTCACAACAGAGGTGAGCAGATCGCCGATTTCCCCGAGATCTTTGCTTCTGACGTTCTCCAGCGTTTTCTCGGAAAAGTCTGCCATTTTCTTCTGTGCACCGGCACCGTACTGCAGAATGCCGTTTGTATTGGCAAGATCAATCTGGGAAACAAAGGCATTCACCATGGCTTTCTGTTCGTCGGACAGAACAGAATCATCCATGACCTCTTTCTTTTCTTCCGGCTGCTGTACCGGAAGTTCCGGTTCCGGCTCCGGAGCGCCGAAACTTAAGCTTGGAATTTCAGTGGTGTCCTTTACAAAATCATTCATGTTTTCTATTCTCCTTTTCTTCGGTACGGAAACGTAACCGGTGATTTGATTTCAATTGTATAGCTTTGAATAGTTACATGTGAAGCGGCTCAATATCCTGCTTTGACGGACCTGCCTGATTTGTCAGTCCCTCCTGCGCCAGCATCGTCTGCAGAACAGAGATATCAGAAGAAATATCCCATGCCGTTGTCTGGAACAGATCATCAAGCAGCTTTTCGAATGCGGCATTGATGGTATCCAGTGTGTCCTCGATTTCCTTCTTGGTTCGGAGGATATTGTCGCTTTGAATTGGTTCGTTCTCAAAGGAACGGTAAGCGTCGAGCAGCTTCCAGGTTGTCGGCATATAGTAATCCATAAATTTCCGCAGGGCGGCGGCTTCTTTTGGGCGCTTTTTTGCCTCCTCGAGAATCCGGGTAACAACCGTTTCGAGACGGCTCAGCTTGGCTGTGATGACTTCACCCGGCAGATCCAGGTTGCACTGATGGATCTTCTGAATATAAGATTCACATTCTTCCAGCATCTGCTGGTATTCCGGCGTTACACCGGAGGCCTCCAGCTGTTCACGTGCTTTCTGCTCAGCAATCTGCTGTTCCTTCTGGCTGGCGAGCATTGCGCGGTACTGGTCGTAGCAGTCATTTGTTACCATCAGACAGGTACCATTCTCGTCGAGGTGGCCCTGGCGCAGCATGGATTTATCAATCATGGTCGTAATATCGGTCAGAAGCTCACCTTTCTCACAGTGCATACTGTCGCAGAGTTCTTTCGTGGAAATATATTCCTTTGTGCCGATCAGCGTACAGATCTGGCGGAAATGGCGGACCAGACGCCGGTTTTTACTTCCCTTTTTCAGAAGAATGCCGCCGCCGATGGTAAATGCGGCAAAAATAAGAGAAGGAATCAGCGCGCTGTTGTCTGGACCTGCAAATAAGGAATACAGACTAAGCGCTGTGCAGCAGCCGAACAGTCCGGTGACACCCCAGCCGGCGGCCGTCTGAAATCCGCCGACAAGTGCAAGATCGGTGGATGGCATAAAGCGCTCGCGCAGTACACGGCGTTCTTGTATGCGGCTGTTCCATTCCGTATTCTGGGAGGGCTGCCAGGTATGGGAAGGTTTGGGAACCGGGTTCGCGCTCTTACCCGGCATCGTGCCTCCCGGCCCGTAGGAATAGTGATGCGGTCCGGTCTGCTGCGCTGTATTATTATGGGAAGAATGCTGGCTGCTGTAGGAAGTATCTGCGGAATAGCCGCGGGACGGCTCCTGTGTGCCATTTGCACGGAATGGTCCCTTCCGGTTTGGGTAGACAAACTGGTTGATGGTGTCTGAAATCTTCCGGTTTAATTCCTGAAAATCCTGAGAATTTACAGCGTTATCCACAAGCTTTCCAATACTGTCGCCGACATCCTTTAAATCATCTTCAAAACTCATGACAGTTCCTTTCTGATGAGGTACTTTTTCTGTGTACCGTTTTCCATTTATTATACAATGCGATTGGAAATCTTACAAGCATACAGTGCTTAATTTTCTATGAAGCTGGAGATGACGGGAATGGTTACAGTTCACAGGAAATGATTTTGTTTTTGGATGAGTTGAAAGAAAGCAGTAACTATTATATACTAAAGAATATCGAATGTCAGAAAAAATCAAATCAGAATAAAGGGGCCGCAATACCAAATGAATAAAAACGAAATTATCCAGATACAGGGAATGGAATATAAAGAAATGACAAAACAGCTTTTGAACGAATGTGCCTTAGCTACGCTCATTCCTTCGAAGGTCAGTCTCATCGGTATTAAGCCAAATCTGGTAGCACCTGTCCCGGCGGAGTTTGGAGGGACGACACATCCGGAGGTGGTTGCGGGGATCATCGAATATCTTCAGGAAAACGGATTTACTAACCTTCAAATCATGGAAGGCTCCTGGGTGGGAGATAAGACGGAGGAATCGTTTGAGGTCTGTGGATACCGTATGCTTTCGGAACAGTACGGCGTTCCGCTTATCGATGCGCAGAAGGAAAAAAGCATGCCGGTGCAGTGTGGTGATATGGAACTTCAGATTTGCGAATGTGCGAAAAAGGTGGATTTTATGATCAATGTCCCAGTCATGAAAGGCCATTGCCAGACTAAAATTACCTGCGCACTGAAAAACATGAAAGGTCTCTTGCCGAATAAAGAAAAACGTCATTTTCATGCCATGGGACTTCATCGGCCAATTGCGCATCTGGGGCTTGGGATTCATCAGGATTTTATTTTGGTGGATAATATCTGCGGAGACCTTGACTTTGAGGATGGCGGTAATCCGTTTATTATGAATCGCCTTTTCGCTGGGTTAGATCCGGTGTTGATCGATGCATATGTCTGCGCGGAACTGCATTATAAGCCAGAAGATGTCCCGTATGTCAAAATGGCAGAAGAGTTGGGCGTGGGCAGCGCTGATCTCACACGGCTTTCAATCCGCCAAATTGGCGAAATTGGTGAAAAAAGAGTGATTCCGGAAAAACGGAAGATCGTGGAACTGCAGGATGCCGTAGAGGAAGTTGAGTCCTGCAGTGCCTGCTACGGCTATCTGATCCCGGCGCTCGACCGGCTGAAGGAGGAAGGACTGCTGCAGGAACTCCACGAAAAAATCTGCATCGGGCAGGGATACCGGGGAAAGAGCGGGGCGCTTGGTGTGGGAAGTTGTACTTCAGGGTTTAAATACAATCTGAAAGGCTGCCCACCGACCGATGAGCAGATGTATGAATTTTTGAAGCAGTACATTGCAACTAGACGAAAAACAGAAGCAGAAAAATAGCAACAGAGGAGAGAGCGAATGAAAAAAGCAGTCAAAGCCATTTTAAGTGTATTGTCCTACGGCGGAATTGAAGTAGAATCCGCCCGTCGGCTTGCCGATATCAAGAAGCTGGATCCGATCCGTATTTTTCTGCGAAAATTGGATATGGAAATATATAATGGGGACTACAAGGTTCCGATTCGGCTGTTCTTCCCGGATGAAAAAATGGAGGAGCATGGTGCAAAAGAAGCGATTCTGTTCTTCCATGGCGGCGGCTGGACAACCGAGAGTGTGGAGACATACGACCGTGTCTGCGCGCGCATGGCGCAGTCGACGGGGCAGATTGTTGTATCGGTAGAATACCGTCTTGCACCGGAGCATCGTTTCCCGACAGGCTTAGAAGACTGCTACGCCGCCGCCCAGGCAATGCTGCGCGGGGAGATTCTGCCGGAGGTAACGCCGGAAAATGTCACGATCATGGGCGACAGCGCAGGAGGAAATCTTGCGGCTGCGGTCTGCCTGATGGCGAGGGACAAAAAAGAACTGCTGCCGGGGAAACAGATTTTGATTTATCCGGCGGTGAATTCCTGTTACACAGAGAAATCACCGTACAAATCCGTGAAAACCAATGGAACCGGATACCTTCTGACCAGTGTCAAAATGGAAGATTATGTAATTCTGTATCAGCGGACCGAAGAAGACCGCAAAAATCCGTACTTTGCACCGGTACTGGCAGAAAATTTGCAGGGACTGCCGGACACGCTGGTACTGACGGCGCAGTACGATCCGCTGCGTGATGAGGGCGAGGATTATGCGAAAAAGCTGAAAAGGGCTGGCAATCTGGTTGAACATCATCGGATCAAGGGCGCATTGCACGGCTATTTTGCGCTTGGCATTGAACACCTATATGTGCAGGAAAGTTTTCAGTATATGAATGCATTTTTAAGGAAAGAAAAACAGCAGAAAAATGCAGACGAAGAACTGGAAAACATAGCAGCAGTGAAGAAACAATTGACACACGGGAAGGCGTAAGGAGGCATAGAAAATGAAGAAAGAACATTCTTCGCGCTGGAGAAAGCTGGACAACGCGGCACAGGCATTTCCGGCGGCCACCGGAAAAAAGGATACGAGAGTCTTCCGGTTTTACTGCCAGCTGAAAGAGGACATCCAGGCGGATCTGCTGCAGAAAGCGCTGGAGCAGACAATGGAGCATTACCCGGTGTTTTCCATGGTACTGCGGAAAGGTCTTTTCTGGTTTTATCTGGAGCAGCGCGATCTGCCAGCAAAAGTAGAAGAGGAAAAGCGTCCGCCGTGCAGTGAGATTTACGTACCCGACCACAAAACGCTTCTTTTCCAGGTTTCTTACTATAAAACCCGAATCAATTTCGAAGTATTCCATGCCCTGACAGACGGCACCGGTGCGATGCTGTTTCTGAAAGAACTGGTGAGCAATTATCTGATCTTGTGTCATCCCGAGGAAATCTTTTCAAAGGTCAGCGAAGACATGCTGACAGAGACAGATTTCGAGGAGGACAGCTTTTCCCAGTATTACACCGGAAAGAAAAATGAAAAAGAAAAAAGCCGCCCGGCATACCAGATCAAAGGCGAGTATCTGGAGCAGGAGGAGATGGAAATTACTGAGATTCTGCTTTCCGCGGAAGCAGTTCATAAGTGCGCAAAAGCACATGGCGTGTCGGTGACGGCGTACCTTGCGGCGGCGCTGGTATATGCGGTATATGAAGAAATCCCGAAAAGCAGGCTGAAAAAGCCGGTTTCTCTGATGGTTCCAGCCAATCTCCGCAACTTTTTCCCATCCGCATCGATGACGAATTTCTGGAGCTGGATCGAGATTGCCTGTGATCTTGGGCCGGAGGCATCGTTTGAGGATGCCCTGCAGATCACGGGAGCCGCGATGCAGAAAGAGGCGCTGAAGCAGGAGATTTCCACACGTATGAACGATCTGGTGCGGATTGAGCGGAATCCGGTGCTGCGCGCCGTGCCGCTGGAAATCAAAAATCTGGCGCTGATGGCGGGCACGACGCTCGGCGGACGAAGCATTACGACCGTCTATTCCAATATCGGCCGGATTCAGATGCCGCCGGAGTATGAAACATATATTGAGCGGTTCGGATTTTTCACCAGCACCGACAAAGTACAGATGTGTTCCTGTTCCTACGGTGACAGCATGGTGCTTGGAATCACATCTAAAATCGCTGATTCCAATATTGAACGGAACCTGATGCATCTGCTGCAGAAAGAGGGCATCGCCTGTGAACAGGAGGAAAATGATTTTCCGGGACAGAAAGAACAGCCGCACGGGACGGCCAAACTGGGATTGAAAATTTTTTCTTTCACCTGCATCGCGGCTGTCGTACTCTGCTGGATGATGAATTTCCTTGCAACGCCGCAGATGTGGTGGGCAGGTTATGCGACAGCGGGTGTGTTCTGCGCCTGGCTTCTGATCCGGGTGGGATATCAGAAACGGAAAAATCCACTCAAAAACAGTATGTGGCAATTGATCTTTATTATGATCGGTGCGATTCTGTGGGATTATGCGACGGGCTGGATCGGCTGGTCTGTCGATTTCGCAATTCCGCTCGCCGTTCTTATGAATGGCGCGACGATGCAGATTCTGGCAAGAGCGTACAAAATGGAGGTCAGTGAATATCTTTTTTATCTGATGCAGTCCGGAGCAGCAGGAATCGTTCCGGCGATTTTGTGGTTGACGGGAACTGTCCGCATTACCTGGCCGTCCGTGATCTGCGTGGGCCTTAGTGTGCTGTATCTGATCGGGCTGTTTTTTTTCCGCGGAAAAGATTTTATGCGGGAAATGCAGAAAAAATTCCGGGTATGAAGGGAAAAGGTGATAGAAAAAATAAGAAGAGCAGGTAAGAAAAGTGGATGTTGGTCCCTTTTCTTACCTGCTCTTTTGAAACTTGTGTGTGTCTGCGGCGGAAAAGCCTGGAGAGATATCTACTGCGCCTTCTCCTCACAGCCGCAGGAATCCCACGACGGCATTTCATCCCCATTTTTAATCGCATCGCGAACCGCGCTGTAATACCGCACTTTCTGCTGAATATGTTCGAGATCAGATTCCATGCGCTCGATTTTCTCGCGTGTATTCTGCTCATGTTCCTTGAGAATGGCAACCATCTGGTCAATATTTCCCGGGATATCGTTCTCAAGCCGGAAAAACTCCTGAATCCCCGCAATCGGAAGCCCGGTGCGTTTGAAGCAGAGAATTGCGGTCATGCAGTCAATGTGCTGCTGGGTGTAAATTCGTTTCTTACTTTCGGTATGAATGACATCCGTCAAAAGTCCGATCTCCTCATAATAACGAAGCGTAGAGGCCGGAAGTCCAAAACGCTCGGACATTTCACGAATGGTGTAGGTCTGCTGTTCCATGGAAAAACCTCCTTGAACGATAGAGTTTGAATAGTTGGAGCTAAGCTGTAAAGCCTTTATCTATAAGGGTTTTACAGCTTTTCCTTTATAGAATTGCATTACGATTGCATTATTTTTCATTAACTTCTCTGTGATAGACAGCAGTATGTTGGTTACTTGTATAATTTGCAACGCTTTGTGAGGCTGGCGTATATTGCAAAACACCAGTCAATTTGTTGGCAACTTCAAGATTTGTGTTCGGATATAAATGTCCGTAAGTTCCTAATGTCGTCTGGATTTTTTCATGCCCTAGACGTTCTTTGATAAGCAAAGGATTCTCATCCATGCTGATAAGCAGCGAAGCGTGAGAATGTCTTAACGCATGAATCTTGATACGGTGAACGCCAGCCAGTCCAGCCAGCTTTTCTAACGCTCTGGGAAGTGTGGTCTTGCTGGTAGGTGTACCGTTATAGCTCAAAACCAATTCACAGTTAGGAAGAACCTGCTGCTGAACCTTTTTCCAAGCCTTTAACTCATTGAGCGTGTCAGCGTCAATATAAATTGTGCGAATACTGGCTTGTGTCTTTGGTTCAACGAATTTATAGTCCGTCATGGTTTTGTAGTACAAGGTTTTTGTTATGCTTAACAGACCAGTTTCAAAATCAATGTCCGACCAGTGCAAGGCAGCCGCTTCACCGATACGCATACCCGTCATAAACAGTAGCCAGAATGACATAAACAGGTAATGCTCGTAGTAGTCACCCTTGTACAGTAAGGAAATTACTTTCTGAAATTCTTCCAGCGTCCAGAAGTCTACTTTAGTTTTCTTGCTTTTGATATTTCCAATCATTCGTGAGGGATTCTTTTTCGCAATTCCAAGAACAATCGCCCTGTCAAATGCGATAGAAAGCATACCCTGTACGATGCGGATATAATTTGGACTAAATTCTTTTGCAAGTTTTAGCTGCCAGTTCTGAACATTGATAGGCTCTATTTCATCAGTCGCCATTTTATAAAAATACGAAAAATGCTTCTTGATGGTAGAGCAGCGATTGATATAAGTGCTTTCCTTTACCTGTGTTTTATACCAAGGAAGATAAATTTCTTCGATAAACTGTTGAAAAGAAATCTTTTTCTTTTTCTCGGTCAGTTCTTCGGTAGAAGATAACACCAGTTTTGAGTATTCTTCCCTTGCTTCTTTTTTTGTTTTAAATCCACTACGGTATTTCTGTATCTGTTTTCCAGTAATAGGATTGTAGCCTAGATTGGCTCTAAAATAATATGTTCCGTTATTTGCTTTCTTAATAGGGTCTTTTGCCATGATTTCACTCCTTACATAATATGCAAGAAGTACAATCAATCTTGTTTTTCTGATAATGTTATTCCTAATAATTCTTCAACAGCTTCTTTGGGTACTCTGTCTAATTTTCTTGACTGATAGTAAGTATGCCCTTTAGCGATCATAAGTTTTTTTGATTCTCTTATGATATCTGCTGCAAAAGAAGTTCCATAACCCAGTTCTATTAAATCTTTTTTTGTTACAGTAATCATAGTCCTCCTTTCTATAGACTAGATAAGGAAACCTCAATATCTGTCTATCATTATATCAAATTATAGGCAAAAAAGCTCTATTAAGATAATTGTTTCTTGCAAAATGTTGATTTAAGGTGTTATATAAACAATCAGATGGCTTTGGCAAGCTCCACTGGACTTTCACCATTCCCATTCTGATGGGTGAACCGTGTCATACGGGTGTATCATTATCCAGATATACAGGTCATGGCTAAACGACCATTCCAAAAGTCGCTCACAGATCATTGCATGAATCGCTCACTTTGTTTTGAAAGGTCATGGCGTACAATATCCGCTGGCTCGCTGTATATCAAACGTATCTGATTGCTTTATTCAGTTGTCAAAGAACACCCGACTGTATTTGTCAGTCTGTGAAAATCCATTATCTGAAATAATAGACTTTCATAGATTGACAAGCGGAGCATAAGGAAAGGGAGAAAAGCTCCGCCCGTCGGAATGGTTAAATTACGATAATCTCAAAGTTTGCAATCATATCCATTACCGCAGCCTGTATTCTGCCTTTCAATTCAGAATCCACTACCATGTAGACATTTCCGTATTCATCATACAATTTGCGTAAGCTCAACTTTGATATGTAACCGTCATAAAAATCCAAGATTTTCTGTATTGCAGCTTCATCACCAATAGTAGCCGCCACAATCACAGCAAACGGTATGTGTTTTGTGCTATTATCCACTTTTATTCCTCCTCCATCATTTTTCGTAAATCTTCCAGAGTGCTTGTCCTGTGACGGTAAACAGTGGTACGAACCACATTCATAAGCTCTCCAATTTCTGCGTCAGACATATCCATAAAGTATGACAACAAAATAATATTTCGTTTTCTCTCTGGTAAACATTTGAGTGCTTTGCTCAACTGGTCGTCAGATATTTGTACTTCCATGCCAAGAACATTGAACGCTGTATAATCGCTGGAATACTTGTCATAAACGCCTGCCTTATTCAATTCCGACTCTGATATTTCCGAAAATGGAACTTCATGCTTCAAGCGTCTTGAAATATCACGGTTATACTTCATTGCTGCTCTTTTAATGACTTTCTTTGTAAGGCAATCAAACTGTGCTTGAATAGCCTGCTCGAAAGAAGATGACTTCATAGTTTTTCACCTCCTTTCTGCGTGAGAGTGAATGAGGATTGTTTTCCCTCTATCCCCCTTTCCGCACAGTAGCTACCCACGCAGCAGCTATTTGTTGCGTTTTTAGAAAAGAATTTGAAAAAATTTTTTAAACAGCAAAAAAGCACAAGAGCATAAAAGAAATGCTGTTCGTGTGCTTTTACGATTGTTCCTGCGATGTAATGTGAAAAACCACATTCAAGGGTGCTTTGTACCGCTGTGAAAGTTAGGATTTTTTTGACAATAACGGATATGTCGAAGATTGTCGATTATATAGGTCTTTCAATGCGGCTACCTCCCAGAGCCGCTAAACCAAAACCTATATGCTGTTTTTTGATGGAAAAAGAAAAAGGCGGCTTTTAAACCGCCATTGAAGTAAAGATATTTTTTGACATGCAAAAATGCTACTGTTAATAACGGTTTTTTTTATTTACCGCTAGGCAGTACCTTTTTGGTTTTATACGCATAATAGGAACTTACAAACCATACTATACGTTTTTCTGTACCTGTTAGAAAATCAACAGGAACAGTAAAATATAGTGAGGTGATTACATATGCGTAAAAAAGAAGATAAATATGATTTTAGAGCTTTTGGTCTTGCAATCAAAGAAGCTCGTAAAAAGCAAAAATTAACTCGTGAGCAAGTGGGAGCAATGATTGAGATTGACCCACGCTATTTAACAAATATCGAAAACAAAGGGCAGCACCCAAGTTTACAGGTGTTCTATGACCTTGTATCATTACTTAATGTTTCCGTTGATGAATTTTTCCTGCCTGCGTCTGATCTGGATAAAAGCACCAGAAGACGACAGTTGGAAAAACAACTTGACAGCCTTTCCGATAAAGATTTAATTATAATGGAAAGTGTCGCTGATGGAATTATCAAATCTAAGGAAGTGGAGGACGAGTAATCCTCCACTTTTTAGCTTTTAAATAAAATAAGCCGATAATCCAAGAAATCTCATTCATTCTCGGTATTATCGGCTCTGCGTCTTAGCGTCTGGCTCTTTTACAATGGTAACTATTTGATTCTTTACATTGATTAGACTTTCTTTCCTGCATTTAGGACAATATAACGGAAAGTTTATCAGTTTTGTATCTTTTCTTATCTTTGTTCGTGTTTTATTTCCACAAACAGGACACAGTACCCATTGCTGACTTATCATAATTATCTCCTTATTTTATTCCGTTTTTTCAGATAGAAATTTTTGTTTTGTTAATGTTAATTCTTTGTGTAAGTGCAATGCCATAAATATTGTGATAATTGCAGAAAGTAAGTCTGCAATCGGTTGTACATAGAGAATACCGTTTATACCCCAAAATGCAGGAAGTATCAAGATAACTGGTACAAAACAGATACCTTGTCGGCAAGCTCCCAGAATAAATCCTGCCAATCCTTTTCCAAGTGCAAGGAATAATGAGGAATATACGGTATAAAATCCAAACAACATGAATGAAATACCGTTTATTCGTAATGACTGTGTTCCTACACGAATCATTTCTAAATCACCCTTTGTAAATTGTGATATGATTCCCTTTGAAAATATCGTCAATACCAATCCGTAAATCACACAAAATATAGTAGACCATATAATTGATGTTTTGATTGCCTCATGTAATCGGTCAAACTTTTTTGCACCATAGCTATATCCAGCAATCGGTTGGAAACCTTTAATGAATCCAAATACCATCAAACTTCCCATAGAAACAACTCTTGTCACAGCACCCATACCAGCAATAACTGAATACCCGTATGGTCTTGCCTGTGTATTGACAAGTGAGATAGAAAGACTTGTTAATATCTGAAATACCAACGTAGGTATACCAATCTTAAATATTTCTGACATAATCTCTTTTGTAAATGTACAATTCTTAATCTTAAAATGATAAATACTCTTTTTTCTAAGAACAAATGTTAAGTAGATTAGAGTAGAAACAATCTGTGAAATTGCGGTTGCGATTGCTGCACCAGCAACCCCCATATCTAATACATAAATGAAAACTGGGTCTAAACCAATGTTCAGTATTGCACCTGCCATCAATGCAAGCATCGTTGTTTTTGCAGCACCCTCACTTGTTATAATATTACCTGAATCCGTGAAGTTCGCGGATTCAGGATATCTGTATATTACTAACCCCATCTTCAATTTTTCCATCATAACTAACGTGAATTTTATCATCGCTAGAAGCCAATATTTTTAAATTCCATGAAGAATTATTTATAACTATTTCAGAAATATTATTTGTAGAAAATTCTTTTTCAGAATCAACTTTTTGTCCATTTCCACAACATGTCATACAGAAACTTAGTCCTAAGACCATCATTAACAATAATTTTTTTATACTCATACGCACCCTCTATAATAACTATAATAAATCTTTACTTTCTGCATTATATACCGACAAAACAGCAAAGCCTAAAGATATAATAGTTAAGATAATAGGGAATATTGCGTTATCTGCTAATGTGAAGTCACCAACATTTGCTTGAGTGAGGAAAATCAACAAAAATGATGTAATAATAGTTGCCTTTGAGGACTTCATTGCCATTCCCACAAACAAAGCGATAAAACTCATACTCACAATTACTACTGATTTAAGTATCAGTTGAATATAGAATGATAAACTGCCAATATCAAAATCAATAGCAAAAGACGATTGCATGAATTTAGCTCCGATAAATACACACATATAGATAGCTAATTTTGTTAATATCAAAGCAACAAAATTAAATGACCATACAGCCAGCATTTGAGAAGCTAATATTTTTTGTCGTTTAATGGGATAAGAAAACATTAAATTCATAGTCTTATTTTTGTAGGCACTTACAATAAATGATGCTAACATCACACTGGTAAAAATAAGAAATGTCATGCTTGTAAACAATTCTATAGGTGAGGAAATTGTATTTGTTCCCGGAGCAGCATCCAGTGTTCCGTCTGGGTCATTCGCAATACCTAAAAATGCCAGTGCAAAAACAAATAAGCAAAGCAGAGCAGCCATAATAATTGCATTACGGATATATTTTCCAATGTTGTTTTTCTTCCATTCAAGTTTGATTAACTTTAACATTATTTTCCCACCTCCGCTGTCATTTTTAAGAAATAATCTTCCAATGTTTCTGTGTGCTTATTGATAGAGATTATCTCTACATCATTCAACATCAGCTCTTTTGAAATTTCTTGTGTAGTAACATTTACCTCATATATGCGGATTTTTGAATCATCAATAATCTTGAAGTTATTCAATTCCATCTTTTCAGCCAGTACGTAAGCAGCTTTTTTGGTGTCTGTGGCAGCAAGTTCGATATAGGCTGTGTTCATTTCAGAAATTTCTTTCATGGAAATTTCTTTCATCATTTTCCCATGATTGATAACACCGATTGTATCTGCAATACTCTCAATCTCAGAAAGAAGATGGCTGGATATAATCAGTGTAATACCATACTCTGAGCATAGCATTTTGAATAAATCTCTGAGTTGTTTCATTCCAGCAGGGTCTAATCCATTTGTTGGTTCATCAAGAACAACTAACTCTGGTTTACACAAAATTGCACGGGCAATACCTAACCTTTGTTTCATTCCCAAAGAGTAGCTTTTTACTGGTTTATTTGCTGCTTCTCTAAGATTAAGCATTTCCAAAACTTCATCAATACTACCTTTGTTATAATATCCCATGTATTCACAATGAAGCTGCAAATTATCTTTTCCGCTCATATGTTCATAAAATGTAGGAAATTCTATAATACTTCCCATACGCTTTAATGCTTCATAAGAAGTTGTTTCCAACGTTTTTCCGAAAAGCTCAACAGTTCCTTTGGTTGGTTTCCAAAGGTTTGTAATCATTTTCATCACCGTAGTTTTTCCAGCTCCATTAGGACCTAAGAATCCGTAGATTTCTCCTTTTTCTACATGGATATTCACATCAGTAACTAATTCTTTGCCATCTATGATTTTTGTTAGATGGTTAGTTTGCAAAATGTAAGACATATTTTATTGCCTCCTTTCTGAATATCATTGTAATAGTATAGATTTTCAAAACTCTTGACTAATTCTTACAAATTTCTTTCGTGGCATATTTAGTAGCTTATTTTTTTCAGTTTTACAGTAAAAGTAGTTTTGATATTTGGTATACTTTCTAAGAAAATATCTCCGCCTAATTGTACTGCAAGGTTCTTAGCGATAGTTAAACCAAGACCGTTTCCTTGTATTTCACGATTTCTGGAATCTTCCATTGTATATAGACGGTCAAATACGTTAGAAGCAAATTCCTTTTTTATTCCTTTTCCTTTATCGGTTACATCAATATAAATATTTGCTTTATCTTCACGTAAAAATATCCCCAAATATTTACCGTCATTTCCATAACGTATTACATTAGATATTAAATTGAAAAGGATTCTTTGAAGTGCGTCTTTGTCACCTTGTACGAAGAGTGTTGTTTCGGGAATTGATATATCAACGGTAAAATCTTTTTGTAATAAAATATCATAGAAACTTAATACGTTTTCTCTGCATATTTCGTTAATGTTAATTTTGCAGAGATTTATATTTGTGTCGCCAGCTTCTAATTTTGCAAGAGTAAAAAACTGATTGATTAAGTCCATTACCTGTTTTGCCTTTGATTCTACTTTCTTCAACATTTCATCATCTGCATTGCCAAGACGCAATATTTCTAAATACCCTAATATGACAGTCAAAGGCGTTTTTATATCATGGGAGATATTTGCCAACATTTTTTTTGAAGAAATTTCTTCTCTTTTATAGTCAGCTTTTATCTTTTGACGGTTAATCAAAAGGCGGTTGATTTGTCCTCCCAATTCCATTAAAACCTTATTGTCTGTGAATACCATAACTTTTTCGTCGCTGCCAGTTTCTAAAATTTCTTCTAACTTCTCACTTGTTTGCTTTAATTTCGTCTGTATTCCTCTGGTGAATACAAAGCGTTGATACAAAATAATGAGAAATAGCATAATAATTATAAGCACCAAAAAGAAAATAATTGTTTTATCGCTCATTCTTTAAAATCTCCTAACTTATATCCGATTCCCCAGACTGTAATAATGTATTGTGGGTCACGGGGATTATCTTCGATTTTAGTTCTTAATCTGCTGATATGAACATTTACAGCATTTTCGTCACCTAAATATGCGTCATTCCATACAAGGGAATAAATCTGTTCTTTTGTGTATACTTTTTTTGGATTCTGTAATAATAACTTTAAAATTTCAAATTCTTTTGCGGTAAGCTCAATTTCTTTTTCATTTTTCTTTACCGAGTAATCATTAAGATTCATGCTGAGAACACCTTGCGTAATAACTGATTGTTCCATAGAAGTACCCATAGCATATTGTGTACTTCTTCTGATATTTGCCTTAATTCGTGCCAATACTTCTGTGACAGAAAAAGGCTTTGTAATATAATCATCTGCTCCCAATCCTAAGCCTAGAGTTTTATCAGAATCAGTGTCTTTTGCAGAAATAATAATGATAGGTACTGTGTTATGTTCTCTGATTTTACTCATAACTTCCATACCATTCATTTTTGGTATCATTAAATCAAGTAATACCAAACTAAAATTATCTGAGAAGAATTTTTCACAGGCACTTTCCCCGTCTAACGCTGTGATAACTTCAAAATTTTCTGTTATCAAAAAATTCTTTAGCATTGTACTAATTTCTATATCATCTTCAACTAATAGTATTTTCATTTTGCTTTACCTCCATTTTCACAATTATTTTTAATTATATTGCGTTCATTTGGAATAGGCAAATAATATTGTTATTTCAATTACAAAAAGGCTTGCAGATCATACAAGTATGAAATACAAGCCTTTCATCATATTATCCTACAATCTTCCAGTTACTATCTTTTTGCAGCGTTAAGTCAAACTGTGAAATCTGTGTTGCCTTTGTTCTCTGGTCGAGATACTTCACTGATACCGATACCTTGACCTGCTCACCGTCCTTGATGAAGATAGGATTTACCAGCTCCGAAAACAGATAATCGTAGTTTACAGGTTCAAGCACATTTCCAGATACATAGTAGGCAAGCTCTTTTTCCGTAGCGGTAGGGTATAGCTTAAAAAATGTTTCCAAAAATTCCGTCACTTCCTCCGTTGTGGCAGCGTCCACCGTTCCGTCAGATTCCTTTGCCTTTGGTTCATAGCTGGATTTTGTCGGCGTGCTGCTGATAGTCGGATTCTGTGTGATAACCATGTTTCCGTCATTATCTACATGAACCACCACCATATAAGCGGAAGTATAACCGATTGATGTTTCACCCTCCGTTACCGTCTGATCTACCGAGTAGACAACGGTAAAGTCGTCGGTTCCAGCCTGTTCTATATCCCATATCTTTACATCTGTGACCGTAGAGCTTGTAGGTATATCCTGTCTTACCGTATCAACATTCAAATCCTGTAAACTCTTTGTCAGATAGTTATTGATGGCTGCGGTTCGTGCGTCAATGGATTCCTGCGTGTTGCTCCAAGAATAGTAGGACTTCACAAAGGTTTTTACAAAGTTCTCTATCTTGTTAGTATCAACGATACGCTGCTCAATGACTTCCTTTTCATGTACCGTGTGCATATCAATAGCGGTGAAATTCTTATACACCCCAAAGCTGACGCTTGCGATCAGCACCAGCCATAGGGCAATCACGGTTTTCTTATGCGTGCCGACTTTCATCACAGGCACTTTTTTTTCTTTTTTTGGTTTCGATTCCATGTCCTTTTTCTTAAATATCATAGCACCATTCCTTTCTTATTTGGTTTTCACCCGTCCAGCGCCAATCAAATGTTGCTGCCAGTACGAGCTTGTTAAATCTGCATATCCGATAGGGTCGCCGGCGTGATACATTCTGTTGTTTCCTGCATAGATACCGACGTGTGTTACATAGGTTCCAGCATTATAGGTCGAGTGGAAGAATACCAAATCGCCAGCCTTTGCCTGTGATAATGGTATGTGCTGCGTGGCGTCATACTGTGCCTGTGCGGTACGGGGCAGACTGATGCCAGCCTTTCCATAGCACCAAGACGTAAGACCAGAACAATCAAAGCTGGTGTTCGGATTGCTGCCGCCATAGACGTACTTCCAGCCCTGATACTTCAATGCTTCATTGAAGATTGCCTGCACCGTTGCGTCACTAAAGTTTGGAACAGCTAAATACTGGTTCACAAGCCGCAGATAGAACATATTCCCGTACTTGTAACGCCAGCCGCCATTTTCCTTAATGGAAATCTCATTTTTATAGGTGACTTTGACGCCGCCCGATTTATCTTTTGCAAAACTGACAGCCAGCTCAAAGGTGTATTTCTTCCCATGACTGGAAACATAATCAATAAAGCCGCCGCCATAGTTGTAGGCTTGTACCACCGTGTTAATGTCACAGCCTTTTGCTTCTGCGGATTTCAAAAGCTCCGAGAAGTATTTACACCCCTGTCTGATTGATTCCTCTGTTGAGAGCGAATTAAGCGGCAGGCCAAGTGATTCGCTGGCCTGCATAACGTCTGTCGTGCCTGTGCCGCCGGATTCCACCTGCATGATGGCAAGCAGATAATTCACATAGTCGGAAATCCCGTATTCCTTTGCGTATTTTTCTACTGTCGGCTGATGTTTCAGCACTTCCTCTGACAGATTCAGACCGGAAAAATCATAGTAGGAAGCGCTGTTTTCTTCATCATCTGCGGTCACGATAAACAGAAACAGAAGCAGACAGATAATCACCGTGAAAATCCCACCGAACACAGCAAAATGTTTCAGTTTCATTTCTTCCCGCCTTTCCTGCTGGTGGATTTATTCACAGTTGATTTATTTTTGGTTTTTTTCTGTACAGTTGTCTTTGTCTGCTTCTGACGCTGTACGGTCTGACGGGTAGTAGGGGCAGATTGTTTATTCGCTGTTGATGTAGATTCTCTGACGACCTGTGTCCTTACATTCTCCTGTTTTCTTGTTGCTGGTTCTTTTTCTCTGGCAGATTGTGATTGTTCCTTTGTCACAGTTGCAGGACGTTCTTTCGCAGTAGATTCCTGTTTAGAACCTGCCGCCTGTGGAGCTGCTTTTGCAGATATAGGCGTTGTCACTGGTCGCTCATGCAATGGGGCAGTTCCTTTCGCTGTACCAGCTTTTGTCGCTGATCCATTGTCCTGTCGCTCCTTATCCTGTTCCACAGATTTCTTATCAACCAGCGGTCTTTGTTTATCCTGTTTCTCTGATGACTGTTTTTTCGATACCGCTTTTTTATCCACGATACCACGCTTAGAAGTTGCACTCGTTTCCTGCGTCTGGCTTGCAGAGCTGCTATGTACTGTCTGTGAAGAATCGCTGTTCTGCTTATCGGGCAGAGCAGGCGGCTTTCCATTACCTCTACTATGGGAAGATGGCGTATTATTCGGTCTGGTATGACCGCTGCCTGCGGCTTTTGTATTATCCGTCTTTTTCGTGGCAGTAGCAGCCGCAGCACCAGCGACACCGCCAGCAGCACCAGCCGAAACCGTTCTTCCGATTTTACGCTCCAAGCGTCTTGCCCTGCGGTTAAGGAACATATAAGGTCGTCGCATGATTCGTCTGCTGACCTGCTGTGTATCGGAAGATTGCAGACTGAACATTGCCATTAAATCACCTAATTTAAAATAGATTCCTGCAAAAGTGACTATCTGTAAAAAGGCAATCATAAAGAACGGATAGCCAGAAGAAATCGAGTAGAACATAGTGGATATGCTGAAAGCAGTCGTGATAATCAGCGTGATTCCTGCCCTCATCATAATGGTATTGAACAGCTTTGTAAGTGCCTTTTTTGCCATGCCTTCATAAGTCGGTATCATGGATAAGATAAAACTAATCGGTAAAAACATGGCGTAAATAATAAATAGCACCTGTGAGAAAATCATCAAACCTGTAAGTAGGAACACGAAAGCCGATATGCCGATATTAAAGATAAACAAAAACACCACCATACCTAAACGTGTCATTGTCTTTGTAACACTTAAATTGTCATTGTCCTTATCCTCGATTTCCTCAATCACAACGTCCTCTCTGTCGTCCGTATCTGGACTTGCCGATAACAGGCTTTCTACACGGTCAGAACCCAGTGTTTCTATATCAGATTCCTCGTACTGTAAGAGCAGTCACGGTTGTTTCACCTGTATGGAAAACAGGCTGTCCCTTATCAAATCCACGCTGTCTTTTCCCTTGCTGCTGGAATCGGGCAGCACAATCTTTGTACCAAGCGATAATGCCGAGCTGCTTATATCAGCAGAAAAGTCATTGATTTTGCTGATATAGTTTGGAGCGTAGGCAATAAAGGACGCTGACAGGATAAAGACTATAAGGAAATTGACAACTGCATGAACCGCCTTTGTGGTTTCCCTTTTGATAAGCCCTGTGTAGGCAACATAGATACCCATTACCAGAATAAGGATAAGCAGGAATCCTACATAAAATCCCTCACTGGAAAAGCCGCTGGAAGTGACACCAGCAAGCGTCTGAATGTTTTTTCCGATAGAACTTGCGGTATCCGAGATAAAGTCCAGCTTGTAGGCTTCCTGTACAACATATCCCGTCGCATTGGAAATGTATAAGCTCACCGTCCAGACAAAGTTTGTGATAGCATATAGTCCGTACTGAATACTTTTGCCGATACCGTCCAGCCAGTTCCACGGCAGCCAATCCCAGCTTGAATCCACATAGAAGTCCAACTGGTAGTTTCCCAATGGATATTTTGAATAGGCGTTAGCGTCGCTTACCGTATTATCTACCAGACCAGCCGCATGAGCTACCGTACCTGTGATGGACAGGAATACCAGCACACCCAAAATCACTGAAAGCGTGATAAGCAGACAGCGGACTATCTTTTTCTTATCCATAGGTTTCACCTCGATTCTTCCGTCTGCACTGGCGGTCTGGTATCAAAGGCATGGAACAGGTCAGCGAATACAGGGTGAATCTGGATAACGCCCACACGCCCGTATAAATCTTGAAACAGGCATTGTCCGTTTTCCAAATCCCTAAGTCGTTTCTGGTTGCCCTCGTCCTCTTTATCCACACCGAAAAATTCAAGGGTGTTCTTGATTTCCTTTATATCTGTGCTTCTAAAGGCAAATTTCAGACCGATATTGTTCTTCATTTTCTCGTCGTCCACATCACCAGAGTTTTGTGTGACAAAGTAAACAGCGGCGTTCATGGAACGACCAGCACGAATCAATTTATTTGAGAGTGCTTTTCCCTGTGCCACTTGTAAGAACGTCCACGCTTCGTCCAAATCCACCATCTTGAAAATACTTCTGTCCGAATGGATAAAGTCTAAGGCAAAGGTACTGATAACGATAAGCATTGCCACCGACAATAATTCCATAGTGGTGTATTCTTCAAACTTTGTGTCCTTGTCTGGCAGTACAAGGTCTGCTACCTGTATGATATTAAGCTGTCGGTCTAAACTGATGGATTGCTTCACATCACCGTCCGAGAACAGTAGATGTGCAAAGTCATAGTCCGTCATGCTTTCGATATGGTCTGCGATATTTTCTGCCACTGATGAACCGTCTTTCCTTAATTCATCAATGACACGGAGTAGTCCACGCTGCTTACTCTGGGTGACAGAACGGATTGCACGACGCAGGATAGGAAACTTCTCACCATCACGACTGCTGATACCAGTTAAAAAAGTGAGTATGTCGATAGCCAGACTTTCAGCGTCCTTTGTACGCTTCATAATCACATACGGGTCAAGAAGTCCTTTGTTTCTGTCCTCACTGGTGAGATTCACGATTTTGATTTCATGTGCAATATCGGGTAGTGTTTCCTGCCAGTTGCCACGCTCTGATTTCGGGTCTACAATGACCGCTTTTCCTCCAAACAGCACCGCATAATAGATGATAAGGTTGTTACAGAATGACTTGCCGCCACCGAGCGAACCAAGAAAGGCGGCAGCCAACGCATTAGTCACCGAACCCTTAACGCCCTGTGCCGCAAGGCTGGGTTTCAGATATACATTTTTTCCTGTGTCAAGGTTATAGCCGATATAGATACCGTCCGTTTCCCCAAGCTGCTGTGTCGCACCGAACCCAAGACCAGCCAGAAAGTCAGAAGTGACATACTGGATATAGTCATTGATATAACGCTTGCTTGCTGGAATAAATTCACCGTGAAGTCCTAACATATCACCAAACGGGCGAACCAGCTTCACGTTCAAATCGTCGTAGAAATCCTTGACTTCATCACAGCGTCGCTTCAATTCGTCCAATGAATCAGCCGCCACACGGATAACGTAAGACAGCTTGTACATGGATTCCTTTGACTGGTCGAGATTCATTTCCAGCTCATTCACCGAATCCAGAGCTTCAATGACGTTGTTTCCCGTTTCGTTGTTGGATTCCCAAGCGTGGTTATCCAAATCTTTTAATTCCTTTTTCTTATTACGGACAGTAGTTAAGGCTTTCTTATTTGTTACAATCTCTACATTCATGGAAGTGGAAACAGGGAACGTGAATTGTTGTTGCTGATAATAAAATATCTCACTTGATGGAAAGTCCAGCTCACCCACGATATTGTTAATCGTGAAGTAGGCAACATAGGTTGTCTGATCTTCAAGCTCAATCTTTAGGTATCGCTGGTTTTCTTCTATCATGCAGCGAGTAGGACGGATAAGGTCATATCGCTTCACCAGCGTTTCACGCTTTAACTTCTTGACAGGCAGCTCATAGGAATAATCACTGTACGCAACGCCCGCATTCCCGTAGATATGTTCCAAGAGATACCCGAAGTCGTTCTTATTAAGCCTGCGGAACTGAAAGCGGCGTGAGATTTTGCTTTCCAGCAGCTTTTCCATTTTCATAAAACGGTTGATTTCATCATTACTCATGGAAACAAAATCACCCATGAGCTTGTGATTGACCTCATAGATAAAATCGGCAAAGGTCATGGCTGCTGATTTTCTCATGGCTTTCAGATTGATTTCTTCCTCATTGACTAAGAGCTTAAAACCAAGAAAAAAGCGGTAGTCAATCTGATTTTCCCCAATCATTTCAACCAACGCTTCTGTCTGTTCGTCTACCTTTTTACAGGCGATTTCTTTCAATCTTCCTGTGATTCCTTTTTTGGAACGCTCCTGTACTGCACGCAGGCTGTCCTCCGTGGCAATCTGTAAGGCATGGATTTTCCCGTCGCGGTTCTGGGCGATAAGCTGACGGAAACTGTCATGCACCATGTACTTTTCCTCTGGCGACAGGAACGAATAATTGTAAGGTGTCAGCTCATAGTAGGCGAAGCACTCACCGTCATGGTTGAACACCAGATTGTTTTCAATATATTTAATCGGGAACATACATCACACTCCTAACTGTCGTAATAACGGGATTAAATTTCTCATGTTTCAGCTTGATGGCTTTTCCTGCATAGGTCACTTTTGGACGCAGAGCAAAGGTGACCGCCGATTTCAATAATCCGAAAGGCTTCTTTCCGTCAAAGGTCTTTTGTGATACGAACCAAGTAAACGCCACAGGGATTCCAAAGTATTTGAGGAACGCACCGTCAATCATGGAAAAGGGCGGCAGCTCCCCAAAGAGAATCACGATAAGCAGCGACAGGACAAACCAAGCCATCTGGCTAAATGTGACGGGGAATGGGAGCTGGAAGTCGTTGATTGCATAAATGACTTTCTCCACGCTCCATATGCTTGTATAGCTTTTGATTTTCTTCAATTTTTACAGCTCCTTTCTTTTTCTAAATGGAAACAGCAGCCTGTATTTCAAGGCTGCTGCATATACAAAAAAATACCAGTTCATTCATAACTGGCTGATGATAAACTGTTATTCGGTTGTAATTATCAGTACGGACATTCAAACACGCCATGATTGGTGACAACAAAATGCCCCTCTAAATCAAGGTCACGTCCGTAGGCTTCATAGTCTATGTAATTACGGATTCTGTCTGGTATCTCACCCAGACTTTGACATTCATCTATGAAGTAATAGGCAACGTCCGTCATATCGTCACAATCGGGATAATGGATAATATCGTCTGCATGTTCGCACAATTCTTCCAAACTGCTGTAATAGCAAAGCAGCTCTGAAAGTTCGTCCTGTATATCCTCTGGTAAGTCCTCCACCATTTCACAAAGGCGGTTGACTTCCTCTATTGGTGTGTATTCGTCAATCTCAAAGGGCAGCTCGTAATCATGGATAGCGTATTCTTCGTATCGCTCATTCAAGCCGATACATTCTGCCATTTCGTCATAATCGACAGGCGGCGTGAACCACGCACCCACAAGCTCACCCTCGTTATATTTTCCAAGATTGGCGATATAAACTCGCATTTCTTCTATACCACATCACCCCTTTACTGATAGCGGAATACGCCGCTTGCTGTGAAAAGGTATCTGTCGTCCATTTCCAGCTCGTTTCCGTAAGAATGGTAGTCAATGTGTTTTTGAAGTTCGTGAGGAATCTCACCGAAAATATTTTCCTCACGGATAAGGTATTCTGCCAGTGCTGCACCGTCGCCCACATCATAGAAACGTATTTCGTCCTTGTGGTCGATAAATTCATCAAAGCTGGCGAACCATTTCTGTTGAATGGCTTTCATTTCATTACCGACAGGCGTACCCTCGATTTCAAGCACCATGCGGCAGTTGGCATTGATTTCCCAAAGCGGCATATCGCTGTGTATGTCAAAGGGCAGCTCATAATCTGCAATCTCAATCTGTTCTTCATTTTCAACGCCTAACTTTTCTTTGACTTCTTCAAAATCCACAGGACAGTTAAACCATTCCCCAGCGTATTCCTCATCACCGTCACGGTAAGGTTTTGTATTGTTTAAAAGGTAGATTCGCATTTCCTGCAAGCCTTATCACTTCCTTTCCTCATTTCCAGTATTCCCATTATAACAGCATAATCTACACCGAACACATAATGAGAGAATTTTTCTAACTGTTCTTTCGGATATGTAAGCGGTAGCTGTCGTTTGATTTCCTCCCATACCTCACGTTTATGGTAAGGCAGGTCTGAAACATCATGGCAGCCGATACAGTCTTTCATATCCTCAAAAATATCTGTTTTCATGTTGTCCTCCAATCTTAAAATTTTGCATGAAAAAAGCAGCAAACCGTTAAGATTTACTGCTTTTTTCTATTTCTCTTTATCAGTATAAAATACACTAATATTTTTATCTTTGATTTTTTCATAGATTTCTGGATATAACAATCTTGTTTTTTCTCTATTTTCTTTAGTAGCGTGTTTCCCTAATTCAGGATATTTATCCCAATTACGCAATTCACGAATATAAATTTTTTCACTTTCTTCACAATGATACACACGACTAATTGTTGATTTGGATATTTTTTTATTTTGTATGGTATGAGGTATCTTTTTATTGAACTCCTCAAAAAACTGATTCGTAGAAAATTTAGTTTTCCCATTTTTCAATTCCAACATATCTTTTAATAATTGTAATTTCTCTCCTAAATATGTGTTTATTTGATAACCTGCCATAACATCCAAAATAAGATATTGTGTACTTCTTTTTTTCACAAGAATTAATTTGAATGGAATACAATCTACATCAAACATGACACTAAATTGTATTCCATTATGAGAATAATCAAATACATCATAAGTCCTGTTATGCTTTAAAATATCTATATGTAAATCACGCAAATTTAATTTCATCATAGAAAACACCTCCAATTCTTTAGATTATTATATCAAGTGATTTGTGGCGTTTCAATAATTGCTTATGCTCCGATAATCTTATTGAATAACTGTAACAGTACGTCTTTTACGCCAGCGGCATTGAATACCAAGCCGACAGCGATTAAGGCAATCACCAGAAAGCCGATAAGTTTGGAAAACTCACGCTTAAATCCGAGATACACCCCGATAACAGCGATTGCCATAAGCACCAAGCTCTGTGCGTTAGATAAAAACCAGTTGTATAAGTTCTGTCCGAAATTCATTATTTCTCACCTCTTTTCCATGTTTCCATATCCCTGTCAAACTGGCTGCCAGCCTGTACCAGACACATTGTAATCACTCCGATACCTGCACCAAGAGATACTAAAAATAAATCAAATAAGATATGCTTCATGTTCTCATTCCTCCTGTTTAATGATTTCCTCTGTGGAAGTCGTCTGTTGTTCAATCAGTTTCCTATGACGCTCGGTGAGCTTCGCATGGTCTAAAATATCTTTGAGATAGCTTGTACCGTTGGTACTGTCTATCTGCTGTAAAACTTTCCATGTGGGAGCTACCTGTCTGCTTATCCAGTTCAGTGTCCTTGTGAGCGTGTACGGTTCTGGTTTGGTCGTGAGTTTCAAACGCCCACGATCAGAACCGATAAAGTACGCCCATTTTTCATTGGTTTTCCATTCGCTGCGTCGTTTCTCCACCTCCTTGTCAGCGAATCGCATATAACGGTTGATAATATCAAAAGCGGTACGCTCTGCGTCATGGTAGGTCAGCAAGTTACGCACCGCATGATAGGCTCGCTCATTTTTTAGCCTTATCTCAAAACGGTTCTTGATTTTCGTATCTTCAATGGCTATGTCATACTTTGCGTACTGTTCATAGTCCTTTTCGTAGATACAGAAATACACTTCTGATTTGAGCGAACCGATATACAATGTATTTCCCATACCGTATTTATCCTGTTCCTGACTTCTGACAAGTTCACCAGAACGGTAAGACTTGAAACTGCGGAATACGGAAATACATTCTTCATGGCTGCATTTCTCTGTCAGCTCTGGAATATCCAAGATTCCTGCCATATCGTTGATGGCAAGGTCAAGACGTTTCATCACACCTCCCTCTATCAGAGCGTCCATGAGAAAGTCATACCAGCTCCTATGCTGTGCCAGCAAGTAGCTTTCCATCTGCCGACACCCTTTGCCTTTCAGTTCTAGCAATGTGCCTTTTTCCTTATCGGGTGAAGTCAGCACGAACACATCACCCAAGACATAATGTTCCGCATAGGAGTAGAACCCGAAATCCTCATGTATCATCACATCAAACCTTAATTTGAGAATATCCTCAACAACGTGTTTTACGTCCTGTGTGGGGAATCGGATTCTGACGTAATCCAAGACCATTTCCAGCGGATTGTCTGGATTCAATCGCTCCAGAGCGTTCGTGAATTTCACCTTGATTTCTTCCGTCAAGGCTACTTTTCCAGATTCAAGCCTGCTGACATATTCTCGGCTGACACCAGCCATGACCGCAAGCTGATTCTGGGAAACGCCGTACTGCGTCCGTTTTTCCTTAAAATCATTTATCCAGTCGGTATCATTCAGTGAAAATCCCTCCAATCGAAAAAGGAATGTGACATTTTCCGATTTTGTCACACTCCTTTGAATGTTTGAAAAATCCTCATATTTTAAGGATTTTTCGATATTGAATTGACTGTTTCCAGTTGATTTGTGCCCCCCTGTTAGATAACGGGGGCGAATGGTTGGTGTGGCAAGCCACACCAACACAGGCTAGTCCGTACCTGCGACTTTCGCTTCGCATGCCGCCTGTCCGTCCTGCCTGTTTTGTGACAATCTTCCTATCTCTTTTAGGAAATCGTGTCCTTTTGGTACAAGGGGAGTGTAAAACTCTGATATGACACTCGTTCCCGTATCAACATATCCACGACCTTTTATCTGCTTCAAGAAAAAATCCTTGTCTACCTCACCAAACATCATGGAATAGCCAAGCTCCGACATACGCCCCAATGCAACACGGAAGTTGAACTGGTCACGGATTCCGTCACCGAGATATTTTGCGTCTGGACGCTGACAGGCAAGGATAAGAAAGTAACCTGCCTGTCGTCCGAGCATGACTATCTGTTTGAGCTTATTCAGCACAGCAGCGTTTTCCTTTGTCGTCAGCATTTCCATAAACGCCACATATTCATCAAATATGAGAAAATGTGGAGCAAGACCGAGATAGGCATAGTTTTCACCTGTCTTATAATTTTCCATGAGCTTCATAGCTTCACTTCGTGCTATCATACCGTCATAGAATCGGTCTATACAATCAGTTATATCTTCCTTTTTGTAGTAAACTTCTGGCATAACGACGGATAAATCCGCAAGGTCAGCGTTCTTCGGGTCTAACACATACATAACCGCATTGCAACGGAGCAAAGCTTGAATGATAGTGAGGATAAAGTAAGTTTTACCGCCACCAGTGCCGCCAGCAATCAGCATATGAGGGAGCTTGTCATACTCCCACCAGACATTCTTCATCAGACGCAGGCTGCCATTTTCAGCTTGTACCTCGTCAATGGTGATACGGTTTGCAATCGTATCATAGAGTAAGACATACTCCACATAAGAATCATGCAGCTCTTTTGATACCAGCTCACAGTACAAGCCTGTTTCCAGCTTCTTTTCCAAGTGTAGGAGTTGGTCTTGATATTTCCCCAGCGTGATTTCTGTACGAATATACAATAGTCCGTTATCCATACGGTAATACAACTTTGGAAAGTAGGTGATTTTCTCTTTTTTGTTGGTCGCTGGTAAATCCTTAAAAAATCCACTGTCCTGTGTAGTTTCCGATTCATACCAGCCATTTTCAAGTATCATCTTTGCCAGCTTTTGACGGTGAAAGAGCTGTTTCACCCTGTCATACTGGAATCTTTGGTATAAAAGGGCAGCAATCGCACAGAACAAAGCTGACACTATGACCGTCACTATCATATATGACGTGACTGTCAAATGGACGCTGCCATCTTTCAGAAAGCTGACCGATTTCCAGTCCGTTGTTAGGATTGTCTTTAGGTTCAACAGCAAGACCACCACAAAGAACAGCGGGAGCAGCAAACCAGCAGAGAAACGAAAAACCAGCGATTTGTCGCTGGCTCTGATACGATTTCCACGCTTATTAAATTGTGGCATATAAAATCCTCCTTTCCATGAAAAAAGCAGTAAACCTTATAGATTTACTGCTTGCATACGCATTATTACATTAAGCTTAAAATAGTTTATTAAAATCAATGTTATAACCAGCCGCTTTCAGTTCCTTAGCAATTTCAATCTTCCAAGCACCACTTTCATCATAGGAAATATATACTACACCTGAAATGTCATTTGGTTTTTCAACATCATTTTTTACAAGGGCACAAACATTTTTTCTTTCTAACTTTCCTATAAGATACCCGTGTTCAAAGACAACGTTTTGACGTGCTCTATACTTTAATTCTGCTCCATCGTTAGCTAATCCTCCTTTGTCACACGGAGTATACAATACTATACCGAAACCAACATTTGAATATCGCTCAATTTTTTCAATAATTGTTTCACCCTCACTAGCCTGCTCATGAAGTATTATAGGCGTTAGTTTTAATTTTTCTAAAAATCGTGCAACTTCATTTTTTAAGCCATTATCATGTCCATGAACAATAAATATTTTATCACCGCTGATTGAGGGGTTAGCTTGACTAATTGAAGGATTGGAGAAATATTTTTCATATTCTTCACGATTAGCTTGAATATCCTCATTAATCTCTTTAATGGTTTGCATATTCTTTTTATGGTTTTCAGGGCTTATCACATATTGATTGCTACAAATATGAGATAAGTTATCCTTATACCAATCCTCAATAGTATTACAGCAGTATTCTAAAATATCAATAGTCATGGTATCATTATCCAAATTATTTTTTAGGGTTGTGCAAGGTACAGATATGATTGGTTCAGAGGTATAATCATCAATACTTTCAATAATACTTAAAAGCTTTATTTTAAGAATACTATAGTTAATCATACATAATTACCTCTTTTCTTTTGATTTATAGAGTAATTATACCTTATGTAACATCATATGAGAACACTCAAAATTACTTATTTTTGCTTTGCGAACCATTTAAAGTAGTTACTTTATTCTTCAAGACAATATCATCTGCCTTGATATACCAGTCAACGTCTGCCCCTTGAAACGTAGCAGTTGCCACCGTATCAGCCACAGGGTTGATGATTTCCACCTCTGCGTTGTAGTCAAATTCCTTTAACGGAACAGTGGCAGGAATACTTACCTGTATCATGCGACCCTGTTCCTTACATTTCAAGTCGTAGGTGCGTTCCTTGATTTCTTCAGAAACCGTACCGTCCTCATTCTGCATATGTACCTCACGACGCAACGCCGAGAATTTCAATACTCCGAACGTCTTTTCCTTATCAATAATGATTCCGTTTGCTAATCTCATAATCTTTCTACCTCCTTACGCTTTCACCATATCGTCTGCTGACAGGATATAGTTTGTGAATCCTCTTGTGCCGATTTTGTAACCCTCTGCGGTGATTTTCGGATTGATAAGTTTGACCTTTTCTTCCGATTCAAAATTTTTCTCACCAGCAGACGCAGGCAGTACCACGATAATATCATCTGCCCTCTGTACGTCCGAATAAAGGTTAAAGCTGCGGGAAACTACCGTCATATGTCCGTTGATCCTACGCTGTTCCACTTTATTCTCACCTGCAAACTCCAAATTTCCGAATGTTTTTTCCATGTTCGGGATAACGTGTTTTAATTCCATAAATGTATTTACCTCTTTTCTTTCTATATTTTTAATAATTGATAGTGTCATTCTGCTGTCTGGATAATATCTGTCTGCCTGTAAATCATCAAGGGCGTTGCTTTGTGCTAAAGCACCCTTGACAATTCCCATTCAGAAAGATAAGTGTTAATCAAGCAGAATTTAGGTTTACTGTCAGCCACAGACTGACTTTCTTATGATAGGGCGGTGAACGGGGCGTTTTCATGTACCGTGACCTCCCGTATTATTTAGACTTCTTTACTCTGCGAAATCTCTTATATCCTGCGAAGATAAGACCAGCAGCGGAAATCCCCATCATAGCGAATAATGCGACAAATGGTGTATTGTCACCCGTCTTTGGTGATGTGCCTGTTCTTGTTGGTGTGCTAGGCTCATCTGGTGTGGTAGGGGATTCTGGTTTTTCTGTGATTGTTACCGTCTGCCCCTTATCCTTGATGTCTTTATGTTCAGCCACCTTGATAGGCTCGTCTGGATTTGTCACGTCGTATAATTCCTCAAATGTGACAAGCTCCTTACCTGCAAGCTCACTGGCGTTGAACGTAAATTCAATCTGAACTTCCATCTTCGTATCGGTAGCAGTAAAAGAAAGGTCATTTTCCACACGCTTACCATTCACGATAAGCTCTGCATTTTCAGACTTCACCATTTCCCAGCCTTTAAGGATATATTTCACACCTTTTTCAAGACCATCTAAAGTAACGGTATCAACGATAGTCACATTTTTACCAGCTTCGATTGTCTTTTTCCCTGTTGCCTTGTCGGTAGCGGTTGTATGCATAGTGATGATACGTTCTGTGATTGTCACAGTCTGCCCGTCGTCCTCAATGTCTTTATGTTCAGCCACTTTTGTAGGTTCGTCTGGATTTGTTACGTCGTATAATTCCTCAAAAGTGACAAGCTCTTTTCCTGCAAGCTTGCTGGTATTAAATGTAAACTCAATCTGAACTTCCATCTTTGTATCAGTAGCGGTAAAAGCAAGGTCGTTTTCCACACGCTCACCATTTACAAGAAGCTCTGCATTTTCAGACTTCACCATTTCCCAGCCTTTGAGCTGATATTTTGTGCCTTTTTCCAAACCATCTAAAGTGACCGTATCAAGGATAGTCACATCTTTACCAGCAACAATCATCTTTTCACCTGTTGCCTTGTCGGTAGCTGTGGTATGAACAGTAATCACTCGTTCTTCGATTTTCACGGTCTGCCCGTCGTCCTCAATGTCCTTATGTTCAGCCACCTTGACAGGCTCGTCTGGATTGGAAAGGTCGTATAATTCTTCAAACGTCACAAGGTCTTTGCCACCTAAAGCACTGGCGTTGAATGTATAGGAAATCTCAACTTCCATTTTGGAATCCTTTGCAGTGAAAGAGTAATCACTTTCCACTGGTTTCCCGTCAACAAGAAGCTGTGCATTTTCAGATTTCACCATCTGCCAGCCTTTGAGTTGATATTTTGTGCCTTTCTTCAATCCGTCCAAAGTTACCGTATCAACGATAGTCACGCTCTTACCGGCAACGATTGACTTTTCACCTGTCACCTTGTCGGCAGCGGTAGTATGGATAGAGATTTCTGGCTCGTAATCGTCTGTCAAAGTACCTAAATCAATGACTGTCTTATTTCTGGAAATCACCACATCAAAGGCAGGAATCAGCGTCATTCCTTTGTTGGAATCACAGCGTAATTCTTCGATTGTGTAAGAATCATAAAGCAATGCTCCTTTGCTGTCGTCTGGTGTGGAAGTACCGAACCAGATACCGTCCTCACTGGATTTACCAGCGTTGGTATTCTGTTTATGCGATACCCATTCAGAGGAAGTGGAGAACTGACCGTTTGCGTCAGTCACAATGATGTGGCTTTCACCAGTCGTCTTGCTGGTGATCCTGAACGGAACATTCGCAAGTCGCTTGTGAGTGCCATCACCGATTTTCACACCCTCCAAATCACCACGAATAATCTGATTGTAAACAGAGTGTGCTTCGTCTGTTAAGTCAACGATTTCACCATCATTCACAATGTCAAACTCACGGTCTGCCGCACCAGTAGTCAAGTAGCCTGTCGGACTTTTAGATTCCGAAATCTTATAGTGACCGTAAGGAAGTGTGTCTGTGGCAGTCGTAGCGATACCGTCAACGCCTGTATGGATTGTCTTGACAACTTCATTTTTGTTGTATAGCTTGCCATCTACCAAGACAGGATTATCATTTAGGGAAATGATTTCAAAGGCAGTATCTTTCAATGTTGCACCGCCTTGTGGTTTTGTATCTTTCGTTTCAAGGTCACGCTTCTGGATTTTCACACCGCCACGAATCACCTTGTCTGATACGGAATACTGGTTGCTGCCGCTTAATACTGCAAGCTCACCATCTTCTGTAATCTGTGCCACATAGACACCTTTTATCTGTTCCGAACTTCCGTTAGCCTGCATATATGCACCCTCTAACAAGTACCCGTTTGGAGCAGCTTTTTCTTCCACAGTGATAGTACCAAGCGGCAGGCAGACAGTACCGTTTTGTGTGTAGAAACTGTCACCCGATATTTTGTAAGCGTCAGCTAAACGTGTGATGTAGTGGACTTCGTTATTACTGTCTTTTTCAGCGATTGTCTTTGCCATCCATGTGCGTGTTGCTTCTGCTGGAAGATTATCTTTTGTGTAATATCCGTCATAATACTTCCAGACGAACTCTGCACCTTCCAAAGAAGCGTTACCCTGTGCGGTGGATTTTCCTGTTTCCATATCAATCTTGAAAAGCTCAATCAAAGTATCAGTGACTTTTGGTGTATCACTGACTTTCAAGGTAGTGGTTTCACCAGCCTTGACCGTAAGGGTGTAGACGTTCTTATCTAACTGGAATCCCTTTGGAGCTTCGGTTTCTTTTATATAGTATGTAGAAGCTCTTAACTCCACAGTGTCCGTATTTCCGTTGTCATCTGTCGTAAGTGTGGCAACAGACTTCGTGCAGCCTTTATCAGAATAGACAGTATAAGTCGCCCCAGATAAGGAATAGCAGTCATTAGAATTTGTAACTGCTGTATTATTGGACGATTTCTGAATCTTGCCATCACCGACAGCCAGCTCTGCCCAAAACTGTCCTAAATCCTGCCCCTCGCCGACATAAATATAACCGCCACAGTCGTAGCGGTCTTTATTCGCTTTTGCGAAAGCCGTTGCGTTCTCATAGACTTCTGACTGGATTTTTTCTGATACTTCGTCATAGGCAGCTCGTACATTGTTGTAACCCCAGCCTAAATGAACGCTCAATCTACGCCAGACAACGCATTGTTCCAACAGATAGACTTGCTTGCTGGAAAGACTGTGTGTTTTTGCATACTGTTTGACGTATTCCAGATTCAACGCCACGTCTGATATTTGGTCGTCGCTCATTCTGCCTTTAGCGTCAACTCGGTTTTTATATCCCGATTCAAAGTTAGTGTTAATATCTACACAATAGGCAGTCTGACCGTCAGCGGTCATTATGCTTTCTTCAAAGCTCTTAATCTCTGTACCGCTATTGTCAACCTTGACGATTGTTCCTGCTTTACCGTCCGTAGTGGTATAGACGGAATCCGCAGCATGAACCTGTGTGACAGGTAATGCGGTAAATACGGTTGTAAGGGTAAGAACACCCGTAAGCAATCGCTTTAGTATCTTTTTCATAATGTTTGATTCTCCTTTCAATTTTGGGTAATAAAATAGACGCTCATTTCTGAACGTCTATCTAAAATTAGATATTGAGGTTTTGAATTTTTGGTACTGAATTAAACAAAATTGAGTGTACCTTATTGCATTAAAATTGCATTTTTTTTGTTTCTTATATTGTCTTTCAGTAGTTTATAATGCTTGAAAATGCCTTAAAATCAACGATTTTTGCTTATAACCTGTACTGTCGGTCTGGAGTTTGAATAGTAGAATAACTTCTTAAAGTATACTTTAAGAAAGTGAAATTGTAAAGAGAGAATCTTCGTTACGTTTCACTTGGCAGTGCAGCACTTGCTGTTTTGATGCGTAGGAAAGGAATATTTATCAGAAAGTGAGAAGAAAAAGTACATTGCTTATTTGCACTAGAGTGGAATATAATATAAAGCAGAAAAAACGTGAAAAATGTGAGGAATAATCGTGAAACAGGAAATTATAGCAGACCTGTCCCGGATTACGGAGGAGGAACAGGCAATTCTGGACGGCAAGACGGAAGTGGAAAAGGAGCGGTATTCGAGCGGGCAGAAGTTTGTGATGGATGCGGGAAAGCTGCTGGAGCGGGGAAAATTGATTGATATTCGGCCGCACACGCGGTTTATTCGTTTTCCGGCGCACAGCCACAATTATGTCGAGATGATCTACATGTGCCAGGGAAGCACCGTGCACACCATCAACGGGGACCGGATCGAGCTGAAAACGGGTGAGCTGCTGATTCTGAATCAGAATGCAGTGCAGGAAATTGAACCGGCAGGGCGTGACGATATCGCGGTCAACTTTCTGATTCTGCCGGAGTTTTTTGACCAGACGCTGCGAATGATCGGGGCAGAGGAGAATCAGTTAAAGGATTTTATCGTCGGCTGTCTGAAAAGCGGGGAGGTACCGCTCTGTTATCTGCATTACAGAATTGCGGATGTCCTTCCGGTGCAGAATCTGATCGAAAATCTCGTCTGGACGCTCTTACATCACCAGAGCAATAAGCGGAGCATCAATCAGATTACGATGGGCCTTTTATTCCTGCAGCTCATGAACTACACCGAACGCGTGCAGGTGGGAGAGCAGTATTTTGAACAGGAGATGCTGCTCGGCGTATACCGCTATATCGAGGAACATTACCGGGAGGGCAGCCTTTCGGAACTGGCGGAAGAACTGCACTACGATTTTTACACCTTAAGCCGCATGATCCGCCGCCTGACCGGGAAAAACTACACCGAACTCGTTCAGAACAAACGCCTGACCCAGGCCGCGTATCTGTTGGAAACGACGGGACTTTCCGTGGCAGACATCGGCGAGCGGGTCGGGTATGAGAACATGAGTTATTTCCATCGGATTTTCAAAGAGCGCTATGGAATATCGCCGAAGAAGTACCGGGTGGAGAAGAAAATACAATAGGACAAGAAAAACGGATCGAGAATCTGAACTTAAAACCAGATTTTCGATCCGTTTTTGTTTGTAAATTACTTACTGTTCATTTTCATCCTTCGGCAGCCGCACGATCCGTACCTTGTCGACTCTCCGGTCTGCCATTTTCAGTACGGTTACGTCGAGGCCATCCGAGACGAAATGATCGCCTTCCTTTGGCACGCGCTCGAGGATCCCCATGATCCATCCGCTGACCGTAAAGACGTCAAATTCTTTGTCAATATCGAGCTCTTCATACACCTTGTCGATGCTTGCCGTTCCGGTCACGAGGTATTCGTTTTCGGAAACTTTCTGGATTTCCTGTACAACCGCATCATGCTCATCCCAGATTTCGCCGACGAGCTCTTCGAGGATATCTTCCATGGTGATGATACCGTCGGTGCCGCCGAATTCATCAATGATAATGGCAATATGCGATTTCTTCGCCTGCATTTTTTTCAGCAGCGGGCCGACCTTCGTATTCTCGGTTACAAAGAGCGCCGGGCGGATGATGCTGCTTAGCGGTTTGTTGGTGTGGTAAATGTGGTTGTGGAAATCCTTCTGATACACAATTCCCACAATGTGGTCGATATCATCATCATACACCGGCAGCCGGGAAAATCCGGTGTCGGAGAAAGTCTTAGCGATCTCGGATTTCGTCGCATCGAGCGGAATGCCGATGACGTTGACACGCGGAGTAAAGATCTCTGCGGCCTCCATCTCCATGAAGCCGATTGCATTCTGAATCAGATCGCCTTCCTGGTCGTCGATGTCGCCCTCCTGGGTCGCCTCCTCGACGATGGTCATCAGTTCCTCATCGGTGATGCCGTGGTTTTCCGAGGATTTGAAGATGCGGGAGAGCAGCTTCTTCCACTGGGAAAAGAAAAACGTCACCGGGGTCAGCATGATCATCAGAATGTGGAGAAACGGTGCGGAAAATTTGGCGATCGTCTCCGGAGATTCTTTTGCAATGCTTTTCGGGGAAACTTCGCCGAAGATCAGGACCACGATAGTGGTTACGATCGTGGAAACCGTCGCACCGGAGTCGCCGCCGAGAAGCTTGATAAAAAGCACCGTGGCAAGGGAGCTGAGTCCGATGTTGACGATGTTGTTGCCGACGAGAATCGTGGAGAGCAGCTTGTCAAAGTTCTCCAGCAACTTTAACACCAGTTCCGCCCGCTTGTCGCCTTTTTCTGCCATATTTTTCATGCGGATGCGGTTCAGCGAGGTGAAGGAAGTCTCCGTCGCCGAAAAGTAGGCTGAGAGCATGACGCAGATAAGAATGATGATGAGTGACACAATGTCGCTGTTCATTTGTTTTTCCTTTCTTAGGAAACCGGGACACGATGCAAAAAATGTACAAAAAGACATAACCTATCTTGAATCTGGCGGAATCAAAGATAGATTATGTCTCCGTTTATCAAATGATGAAAATAAAGCATCGTCGAGGCATACTGCCTGAGTCGTCCATGTTTCTGTAATCCTTTCGTTGATCAGTAATCCCTTTTATTGTACGGTATGTGGGAATAATTGTCAATAAGGCATGCGAAAATCACAGGAAATACGAAACCGCATTGTTGTAGCTGATATTTTCCACCATCTCTTTCAGAAACTCCAGGTTCGCCGGGTACTCCCCGTTTTCCACCCAGTTTCCGATTTGATTGCAGAGAATCCGGCGGAAATATTCGTGGCGCGGGAAGGAGAGGAAGCTGCGGGAGTCGGTCAGCATGCCAATGAAGGTGGAGAGCATGCCGATGCTGGAAAGCGTCGCAAGCTGGGATTCCATGCCGTATTTGTGATCGTTGAACCACCATGCGGTACCGAACTGCACTTTTGAGCGGATGCTAGGCGCAGCAAAGTTTCCGGCCATGCTTGCAAGCATCGGGTTGTCGCCCGGGTTCAGGGAGTAGAGCACGGTTTTCGGCAGTGCGTCATCCTCGTCCATATCGTTTAAGAAAGCACCGAGCATCGGGGCAAAGGCGAAATCGTTCATGCTGTCAAAGCCGGTATCGGCACCGAGCGCACGGAACATCCGCTTCGAGTTGTTACGGAGTGCTTTGATATGAAGCTGCATGGCGATATTGTGCTTATGATACAGCCGTCCGAGGTTCGTCAGAAGGAAACCCTTGTACATGCCGAGCTCTTTTTCGGTGAGAACACCGCCGTTCATGCGCTTTTCAAATACATCATTCGCCTCAGCAGCCGTGCATGGCACATAGAAGCAGCCCTCAAGGCTGTGGTCGCTGACAACGCAGCCGGCGGAGAGGAAGAAGTCGAGGCGGCAGGAGAGGGCATGCACCATATCCTCCGCGGATGCAATCGTCCTGCTGGCGGCAGCGGCAAGCTTTTCCACATATTCCGGGAAATCAGGCTTCTCGAGATGAACGGCGCGGTCCGGGCGGAAGGACGGCAGAACGCGGCAGGCAAAGTCTTCCTTCTGTAATGCCAGATGGCAGTGCAGATCATCTGCAGGATCGTCGGTGGTGCACAGATGCGACACATGCTGGTTCAGAATCAGATTGCGCACGGTAAACTCCTTCGTCTGCAGTTTTGCATTCGCCTCATCCCAGAGCTCCTTCGCTGTTGTGCGGGAGAGCGGTGTCGTGATGCCGAAGTACCGCTGCAGCTCCAGATGTGTCCAGTGGTATAAAGGATTGCCGATCGCGTTCTCAATCGTCTCGGCAAACGCCAGATATTTGTCGTAATCATCGGCGTTTCCGGTGATCAGATCCTCCGAAAAGCCCATCGCACGCATGGCACGCCATTTATAATGATCCCCGCCGAGCCAGACGCGTGTCAGATTCTCCATCTGGCGGTCTTCGAGAATCTCCTGCGGATTCAGATGGTTGTGATAGTCAAAAATGGGCATTTTTTCAGCTGCCTCGTGGTACAGCGTTTTCGCCGTATCGGTCTGCAGCAGAAAGTCAGCGTCCATAAAAGGTTTCATATGGAAATACCTCCCTTTTAGAATTGAGCAGTCAGCGCAGCAAGCGTATCTGCCACAGCGCCAGTTCCCTGAAGCATCGAGACAAAAGCATCCAGTACACGGTCAGAAAGTCCGGCGAAAATCAGATCCACACCGAAAATCGAAGCATCGGAGAGCAGCGGAGCCAGCGTTTTGGAAAGCGCCTCACGGTCAGCCGGTGCGCCGAGTTTCAGATCCTGCACATACGGGCGGACCGTGGCAAGCAGCGGATCCGGGCTCAGATCAAATGCATCGCCGTTGTCATCCACGCCCATCAGATACCGCAGCCATCCCGCAAATACAGCCGGAATTGCCTGAAGATCCGAGAGTGACAGCTCCGGAGAAGCAAGATACGATTTGATCGTCTCACCGAACCGGATCGACAGCTTCTGTGACGTGTCGGTCGCAATTCGCTGCGGCGTATCCGGCATAAACGGGTTCGGGATGCGGATGTTCAGCACTTCATCGATAAACTGCTTCGGAGAGAGAATGCCGGGATCGGTGACAACCGGAAGTCCTTCCACATATCCGATGCGCTCCACGAGCTTTTTCAGTACCGGATTTTTCATCTCCTCACTGATCAGTTCATAGTCCAGCAGGCAGCCGAACACAGCGAGTGCGGTGTGCAGCGGGTTCAGGCAGGTGCAGACCTTCATGCGCTCTGTTTTGTTGACAGTTTCCCGGTCGGTAAAGATCCATCCGCTCTTTTCCATCGGCGGCCGGCCGTTCGGGAAATGATCTTCGACTACGAGGTACTGGCATTCCTCTGCATTGACGAACGGAGCAACGTAGGTGTGGCGGGAGGTGACGATCGGCTGTGCATCGGCGAGGCCGTTCTCCTCGAGTATCTTTTCGATGGAACCATCCGGCCGCGGGGTGATCTTGTCGATCATGGTCCACGGGAAGCTGACTTTTTCCGGGTTCTGCAGATAGGAGAGGAAGCCTGGCTGTACCAGCTTGTTTTCTTCCCATGCAGAAGCGTAGGCTGTCAGGGCAAGGGAAAGTTTTTCGCCATTGTGGGAGCAGTTGTCGGTGCTGACCATCGCAACCGGTTTTTCGCCTGCAAGAAATCTTTCATATAAAAGAGAAGCAACTTTTCCCATATAGCTGGTAACGGAAGAAGGTCCGGCAGCAAAATCGGCAGCAACAGACGGCAGCAGTTCGCCCGCACCGTTTTTTAGAGAATATCCCTTTTCGGTGATCGTAAACGTCGCCATCTGCAGGGAATCCTTGGTAAAGATTTCTTTTAACCGGGCAAAATCCGGAGAATCCGCCGTATCGGCAGCCAGCGATTCTGCGATGCTTCCAACAACGGTTTTCTCGACAGAACCATCGGCTTTTAAGGTCACCAGAATGCTTAAATTATCGTGCGGCTGGTACATATCACGGATGATTTCTGTATCGAAGCCCTCTGCGACGATGACACCGCGGTCAAAGGTACCGTTGTTCAGCAGTTCCTGTGCTGTATTTGCCTGGAAGGCACGGAAAATATTTCCGGCTCCGAAATGCACCCAGCACGGAGATTCTTTCGTGCGGGTGATCATTGCTTCGCGGTCATAGGATGGAAGCGCATAGCCTGCGGCTTCCCACGCTTTTTGATCTGCCAGTCCGGCAGCTGTTAAGTTAAGAGACATCAGTAAAAACCTCCTTTAAATTCCACGTTTGTGACTCTTGTCAATAGCTTCCCAGAGTCCGTTTAAATAAGTCGCGCCGAGTGCGCGGTCATACAGTCCATAGCCCGGCATTGCCTTCTCGCCCCAGATCATACGTCCGTGGTCCGGGCGGATCGGGCCGTCAAAGCCGATGTCGTACAGCGCTTTCATGATCTCATACATATCGAAGCTGCCGTCAGAGGAAAGGTGTGCGGCCTCTTCGAAATCCTGCTGGCTGTGGAATTTCAGATTGCGGACGTGAGCGAAGTGGATGCGGCCCTTTAAGGAACGGATCATATCCGGCAGATCGTTCTCCAGGTTTGTTCCGTAGGAACCTGAGCAGAAGGTCACGCCGTTGTGCGGGTCATCGACCATCTTCATCATGCGCAGAATGTTTTCTTTATTAATGATGATTCTCGGAAGACCGAAGACACTCCATGCCGGGTCGTCCGGGTGAATGGCCATTCTAATGTCGTACTCGTTGCAGACCGGCATGATGCGTTCGAGGAAGTATTTGAGGTTGGCAAACAGTTTCTCATCATCCACATCGCGGTAAGCGTCAAAGAGCTCTTTCACTTTTGCCATGCGCTCCGGCTCCCAGCCAGGAAGAATTGCGCCGTTTGCATCACCTGCGATAGATTCAAACATTTTTTCCGGAACAAGTGCGTCTACGGCGGACTGTTTGTAGGCAAGTACGGTCGAGCCGTCCGGACGGACGCGTGCGAGTTCTGTTCTGGTCCAGTCGAAGACCGGCATGAAGTTATAGCAGACAAGGTGAATGTCTTCCTTGCCGAGGTGCTTTAACGTTTCAATATAATTATCGATGTACTGCTCACGGTCCGGGCTGCCGATTTTGATGGCGTCGTGGATGTTGACGCTCTCGATGCCGGAGATGTGAAGTCCAGAGGCCTCAACCTCTTCTTTTAACGCGTGAATCGCTTCGCGTGTCCACACCTCGCCCGGGGTAGTGTCGTACAGGGTTGTGATGACTCCGGTTACGCCCGGAATCTGGCGGATCTGCTCTAAGGTAACGGTATCAAATTTGGAACCATACCAGCGAAATGTCATTTCCATAAGAAAAACTCTCCTTTATTTTGTAATGTACTCTCGGAATCTTTCTGCACTTGCCTTTGCGGCTGATTTTCCGCCAGCTGCACCCGAATTTCATCAACGTACGCACCGCGTACGCCTCAGAAATTTGGGCACAACTGACAAAAAATCATCTCACAAAAACAAGCACAGAAAGATTCCGAGAGTACATTGTATTTTGCAAGTGGTGTTCTTTGCTTTTTATTGTATCGTTTCTTAAGAAAAAAGCCATGGCAAGAATTGTTGAGCACATTGCAAAAGTTGCGGCGGTTGGCCGGGAAAAAGCAAAATCAGCCTACAGGTGTGATAAGTAATATCTTTTTGGTATGACTAACCAATAGGAAAAACCTATAATCGATTCATCGAAATAACAATTACCAAAAGGCGTTTTAGGGGTTGCACATAGAACAATTACCAAAAGGCGTTTTAGGGGTTGCACATAGAAAAAATATGCATTATAATATGCCATGTAATCGAGAAACGCATTAAACATATCGACTTAGTAGGAAAGGAGAACAGCAAATGAAAAAAACAGACAACAGACGAATGCAGGAGAACAGAATGATGGAGATGTGTTGTTGCTGTTGCTGCAGCTCCAATCAGAATAAAGAAAAATAAGAAACATTCGCAGGCAGAAAAAGCATAGCAGAAATTGCATGTGCGGGCAGGCCGGAACGAATGCCTGCTATTTTTTTAACCTTTTTTAAAAGAAATGCAAATGAACAACATAAGAATAGATAATAAACAGACATAGAAAACGGAGGACAAAAACATGAGCGGATGCGGATGCAGCTTCACCCCAGTTGAAAATAAAGAAACCGAAGAAATCAAATACACAGATGCGCTGGCAGAACAGTTTGCAGCAGAAGTCGGAGTAGACCCAAGACCAAATGAAACCCTTGTAGAGATCGATGAGCGCGGCGCTTTCATCCGTCAGCCAAATGCATTTATCCAGCCATTCGGCGATAAAGAAGGCGGCCTGAAAGCAGAAGCAAACCGCTTCGGGATCTACTGGGCAACCGGATGCAACTGGTCCAACCGTCCGATCATCGTGCGGGAGCTTTTAGGACTGCAGGATGTGATCTCGGAGACGAGAGTTTCTCCATCCGGCGAGACAAACCGTTACGGACATGCATTCGGACAGTATCCGGATTTCAAGGATCCGGCGACAGGCGCTTACTTCTTAAGTGAGTTCTATAAAAGAGCAAACCCGGACTTCAAAGGAAGAGCAACGACACCGACCCTGGTGGATGTCAAAGAGAAAAAGGCTGTGAACAACGATTATCACCGCCTTACGAACTATCTCGAAGTGCAGTTCCGTCCATTCCAGCCAAAAGATGCGCCGGATCTGTACCCGAAAAAATTCCGGAAAGAGATCGATGAGTTTAACGACTGGCTCTTCCCGCATATCAACAACGGCCATTACCGCATGGCATTCTGCCAGTCACCGGAAGCATACGATGAGGCATACGAAGATTTCTATGAATCCCTCGATAAGCTGGACAAACGGCTGGAGACGAACCGTTTCCTGTTCGGCGACTACATCACCGACAGCGATGTCCGCGCTTACGTCACTCTGATCCGTTGGGATGTCAGCTACTTCCACAACGTAGGACCGGTGAAGAAACCGATTCGTGATTACAAAAATATCTGGGGCTACTTAAAAGAGCTGTATGCGATCCCGGCCTTCCGTCACGGAAGCGATCCGCAGGTGCTGGCACTTTCGAGACCTGGAAAGAAATTAGGCGAGGTTCTCTTCCGCGGATACAACGAACGAATCCTTGCAAAAGTAGATTTCGAGAAGCTGATGGCAGACGATGGATCGAGAAGAACACTCAGCAAAACACCGGATGAAGTATTCCTTCGCCATCCGGAGGGAGAGACCTACGAGGATTACGCAGGAGAAATCTCAAAAACCATCTGGAACAGCCCGAAATGGGAAGACAGAAACCCGAAGAACGGCGTACTTTCCGTGGATGCATCGATTAATCCGCTGAAAGGACTTTTATAAAGAGATAAGACAGAAGAATCCGGAGCGCTCTGGTGGAACACTCTCAGGCAGCCGGGGTGCGGCCGGAACTGAAAAGAACGAGGAAATGAGGAGGATTTTATTATGAAAAAGACAAAGAAATTCTGGGCAGTATTGGCAGCGGCGGGCCTTTTGGCAGCAAGCTTTGCAGGATGCGGAAGCAATGCATCAGCAAATGCAGGAAGCAGCAGCGGTTCCGCAGCATCATCTTCCGCAGAAGGCAGCTCCGCATCGGATTCCGGTGAGAAAAAAGTGATTAAAGCTGTAACAAGCGGCACACTGGCACCGTACTTTTACGTAAATGATGACAACGAGCTGACCGGTGTCGATATCGATATCGTAAAAGAAGTGTTCAACCGCCTTCCGCAGTATGAACTGAAAATTGAGCAGGCAGATGCACTGCAGGGTGTGCTGAGCGGTCAGTACGACATCGCAGTCAACAACTATGGATATACCGATGAGAGAGCAGAATCCTACTACTTCTCTTTACCATATAAAACCAGCTTCAACGAATACATTCAGAGAACCGGCGATGAGCCGCTGACTTCTCTTACCGATCTGGCAGACCGCGGATACAAAATTGAGCTGAGTGCAGGAAGCCTTACCGCAAATGCACTGGAAAAATGGAATACAGACAACCCGGATCACCAGATCAATATCGTATATTCCAATGCAAACTTCCAGGTCCGCTACCAGCATATCGTAGATGGAACCGCTGATGTGGCAATCGACGACGGACCGATCATCGACAACCTGCTTCCGCAGTTCGGACTGGAAGGTCAGCTGGAAGCAAACGAGATCGACGAGGAGACCGAAGATTTCCTGTTCCCGCAGAACAATACCTACTTCCTGTTTGGAAAGAACGAAGAGGGCGCAGCACTCCGCGAGGATGTTGACAAAGCCTTAAAAGAGATGAAAGAAGACGGAACTCTTTCCAAGATCACAACCGAGTATCTCGGCGTGGACACCAGCCCGGACGAGAAATACTTTGATGAGACACCAAACTAGAATATCGTTTTCGAAATAAAAACAGAAGAGATTACAAAACAGACGGGAAGCGGATCGAGAACATCTGTTTCCCGATTCTAAAAGGAGCGAAAAACATGGCAGAAATTTACCGGGTAGAAAAGGGAAGCGAAGAGTGGAAATACAAAGCATATGATTACGTCAGAACCGATGCGTTCTGCTGCGGACAGAACATTCCGATTGAACTGGAATTCGGACAGGACGAGAGCAAAGATGATCTGCAGGCGATTCTGGTGACAGAAGATCACAAGCCGGTAGCCGGCTGCCGCATCGCATTTCCGGCGGAAAAGACAGGAAAAATCGAGCGTGTTTGTGTTGTCAGAGAAAAACAGAAAAGCGGATACGGCCGCGTGCTGGTCGAAGCCGCTGAGAAATGGCTGAAAGAATACGGTGTTGATCACATCGTCATCACGAGCCAGGACCGCGCCGCAGGCTTTTATGAGAAATTAGGCTACAAACTGAATCCGGACGCTGACCTGTCGGTATACGACCACCATGCACTGAAGAAAGACGAAGAGCCGAAAAAGCCGAAGAAAAATCTTGGCTTTACCTGTGTACTGGTAGAAAAATACGTGTAAGAGAGGACAAAAATCATGGGAAAATTATTTGACGTTTCACTGGTATTTTCATCCATACCAGAATTGCTGACAAAGCTGCCGATCACGCTGGAACTGGCCGTGGTTTCTATGCTGATCGGACTGGGACTGGGACTTGTGATGGCGATCATCAAAATGAAAAAAATCAGAGTGCTGACGCAGATTACGAATCTTCTGATTTCACTGCTCCGCGGCACGCCGGTCATCGTACAGCTGTACGTTGCGTTCTTTGGTATTCCCATGATGTTCAAGGCAATCAACCAGCAGTTCGGAACGAATCTGGCGGTTGCCAATATTTCCGGTTTCGTCTATGCGATGATCGCTCTGGGACTGAACCAGTCGGGCTTTATGGCTGAGATTATCCGTTCGGCCCTGCAGTCCGTTGACCCGGGCCAGATCGAAGCAGCACATGCACTCGGCATGACGTATCCGCAGACACTGCGCCGCATCATTCTGCCGGAGGCCTTTGAGGTTGCGCTTCCGACCCTTGGAAACTCTTTTATCAGTATCATCAAAGGAACGTCTCTTGCTTTTACCTGCGCCGTTGTCGAGATTACCGCACAGGGCCAGATTATTGGAGGAAGAACGTATCGCTACTTTGAAGTTTACGTTTCACTGGCCATCATTTACTGGCTGGTAACGCTGGTGATCGAGCAGATTATCCGCGTAATTGAAAATAAAATCCGGATTCCGGACCAGGTAGAGCTGGCGTCCGCAAACGGGGAGGGTGAGAAAAATGATAAAAATTGATCATTTATCAAAAAAATATAACGACAACGTGGTGCTCGACGACATCAGCCTCGAGATCAAACAGGGCGATGTTGTGGGAATCATCGGTCCTTCCGGAACCGGAAAATCAACGCTTCTGCGCTGCGTCAACCGCCTTGAGGCACCGGAGAAGGGAACGGTGACGATCGGGGACAAGGTGATCGGCCTTTCCGAGCGGAAACCGAAAGAGCTTCTGTATTTAAGACAGAACACAGGAATGGTGTTCCAGCGGTTCAATCTGTTTGAGAAGAAAACCGCACTGGAAAATGTGATGGAAGGCCTGATTGTTGTTAAGAAGATGAAAAAAGACGAGGCCAGAGCCATTGCATTAGAAGAACTGAAACTGGTCGGCATGGAGAAATGGGCAAACCACTATCCGAAACATATGTCCGGCGGACAGCAGCAGAGGGTGGCGCTCGCAAGAGCCCTCGCCATGAAACCGCAGATTCTGCTGCTCGACGAGCCGACCTCAGCCCTTGACCCGGAGCTGGTTGGAGAGGTTCTGGATGTTATTAAAAAAGTTGCGGCACAGGGATATACAATGCTTCTGGTTTCCCATGAGATGAACTTTATCCGCCATGTGTCGAACCGTGTGATCTTCCTTGATAAAGGACACGTAGTAGAAGACGGAACACCGAAAGAAGTATTCGAGCATCCGCAGAATCAGAGAACACGGGAGTTCTTCAGCAAGATGCATATTATGGCGCAGCCTGAGTATGTTATTTAAATTGCGGACACAGCCAAAGAGCAGGAGAAAATATTATGATAGATGAGAAAAGAATTGCTGATTTTTTTGCGGAGCTGGTATCTATCGATTCGCCGTCCTTAGAGGAGCGCGAGATGGCGGACACCTTAAAAATAAAATTCGCCGAAATCGGGGTTACGCTTACAGAAGATCATACGCAGGAGCAGACCGGCTCCAATGCGGGCAATCTGTTCGCGCGCATTCCGGGCAGCCTTGCAGGAGCCCCGGTTCTCTTTGCGGCCCACATGGACACTGTTGAGCCTGCAAAAGGCAAAAAAGCCGTCTCCCATGAGGATGGAACCGTAACGAGCGACGGCACGACAGTTCTTGGCGCCGACGACCTCGCCGGTGTGACAGCCATCTATGAAGCTGTCCGCCACCTCATCGAGACCAAAACACCGCACCGCCCGATCGAAATCCTGATCTCGACTGGTGAGGAGCTGTACTGCAAAGGCGCAAATGCCTTCGACTACAGCCAGGTGCAGGCAAAAGAAGCATACGTTCTGGATTTAAGCGGCGCGATCGGTGCAGCCGCCTACGCGGCACCGACACTCGTTTCCTTCGCGGCGAAAATCCAGGGAAAAGCCGCCCACGCCGGTTTCCACCCGGAGGACGGCATCAACAGCATCCAGGCGGCCGCCCGCGCAATCGCACAGCTTCCGCAGGGCCACGTGGATGAAAGCACCACTGCCAACATCGGAAAAATCGGCGGCGGCTCCGGTACCAACATTGTTTCGGAAAGCTGCGTGATCGAAGGCGAAATTCGAAGCCTGAACCACGAGACGGCCATGGAGCTTCTGGAAACATATCACAGAATCTTCCAGCAGGAAGCAGAGAAGATTGGTGCGAAGCTGGTCTGGGAAGAAAAACTGAATATCCATGCGTATGAGACGCCGCTGACAAGCGATGCCGCAAGGCATTACGAGAGCGCCGTTGCAGAAGAAGGCCTGACCGCTGCATTCGAAAAAACTTTCGGCGGCAGCGACAACAACGTCTTTGCACAGCACGGCATCGAAGGGCTTGTCATCGCAACCTCGATGAATCAGGTACACAGCTGCGCCGAGTACACAAAAATTCCGGAGATAGCCCAGGTGGCGCGGATTGTGGCCAATCTTGCCGCACCGCAGGAAGCCTGAACAGATCCCGGACGAAAAAACAGAATACGTAAAAAATTCCCAAAGCCCGCCGGCAGATGTGAAAACAAAAACCGGCGGGCTTTTCCTGTTTCCGGCACGGCTTGCCACGCAGAGAAAAATAGTCTATAATAGGGAAAAGCTTCCGGTGCATGCCGGAATTTAACACCAGTAGACAAGAAGTCCCCCGCTTCTAAAGCGGTGGGATGAATTATTAAAAGAAACATAACGGCAGTGGCGGGCGGAGAGAAATCGGTATCCTCCACTGACATGAGGCAAGTCACAGTCGAACTATTTTCGACATGTCAGACTCCGTGAAAATACCGACTGTGAGTTGAAACAAGAATAAAAGAGGAAAAACAATGATACATACACCAATTCAGAAACTGGAATTTCCAAACGACAGAAATGTCCGACTGTACTGCAAGAGAGAGGATCTTCTCCCGTTTTCCCTGGGCGGAAATAAAGTGCGGATCGGACGCGCCTTTTTCCAGGATATGCAGGAGAAAAACAAAGACTGCATGATCATCTACGGAAACAGCAGATCCAACCTCTGCCGCGTGCTGGCCAATCTGTGCTGTGCCGAGAAAATTCCATGCTATATGATCTGTTCTTCCGAAGAAAACGAGGAACAACCGATCGAAACAAACAACAGCCGTCTGATGAAATGGCTCGGAGCCGAAGTCATTCCGTGCAGAAAAACAGAGATTGCACAGACCGTCGAGCAGACGATGAACCGTTTGACAGAAGAGGGATATCACCCATATTATATTTTCGGGGATAAATTCGGAACGGGCAATGAAGGCACACCGGTACAGGCCTACGTGGACGGCTACCGCGAGATTCTTGCGTGGGGGAAAGAACAGAACATTTCTTTTTCTCATATCTTTGCGGCATCCGGAACCGGCTCGACCCAGTGCGGCCTGGTAAGCGGAAAACTGCTCGAGCAGGGAACGGAGCAGATCATCGGCCTTTCGATTTCATCCCGCGAGTACGACCGCGCCACCCGCATTATGGAGAGCGGCATTTCCGATTATTTTGCGAAGAATCATCTCGTGCTGCCGGAAGGATGGGAGAGTGAACTTCATCTGGAAATGGGATACCGCCAGGGCGGATACGGCCAGTACGATGAGCGGATTTTACAGGTGATCCGGGAAGAGTTCTGCCGGAACGGCCTTCCGCTGGATCCGACGTACACCGGAAAGGCATTCTGGGGAATGAAGCAGTACATAGAAGAACATCAGTTACAGGACTGCGATGTGCTTTTTATCCATACCGGAGGCACGCCGCTGTTCTATGACTGCATTCTGAACGATACCGATGGAGGAAAAAAATGAAACTGATTTCAATAGTCATCCCATGCTACAATTCCGAGGCAACGATCCGGAAAGTTGTAGAGATGGTGATGGAAGAATTCAAGAAAATGGACGGATATGACTGCGAATTTGTCCTGGTGAACGACGGTTCCCCGAAAGACAATACGTATGGGGAGATCAAGAAGCTCGGTGAGCAGTATCAGAATGTCAAGGGCATCAACCTGCTGCGCAATTTCGGCCAGCACAATGCGCTGATGGCGGCACTCCACTACACCGAAGGAGACTTTATTCTCGGCATGGACGATGACATGCAGACACATCCGTCCCAGATCAGCAAACTGATCCACAAGATGGAAGAAGGATACGATCTGGTTTACGGCTGCTATCCGAAACGAAAAAATTCGTTCCTGAAAAATGTCACCAGCAAACTGAACGAAGTTTCCTCCCGAATTCTTCTCGGACGGCCAAAAGACATCGTTTCCAGCAATTTCTGGATGATTACCCGCCAGATCAAGGACGAGGTGGTAAAATACGACAGCTTCAATCCCTATATTGACGGCATTTTCTACCGCACGACACACAAAATCGGAAATGTAGAGGTGGAGCATTTCAAACGTGCAGTGGGAACTTCCAACTATACGTTAAAGAAACTGATCAAATTGTGGCTTGCCTACTGGAACTATTCTGTAATTCCGCTTCGCATATCGTCCGTTCTCGGCGGAGTTTCTGCAGCCGGCGGTTTTCTGGCAGCCATCATTATTGCCATCCGAAAGCTCATAGATCCGACCATGATGGTTGGCTGGTCTTCGACGATCTGCGCCATCGTTGTTTTTTCCGGATTGATTCTGATGGTGCTCGGCATCATCGGAGAATACCTCGGAAAGATGATTCTGATTCTGAACCGCACGCCGCAGTATATTGTGCGGGAAACCATTAACGTATCTGATGAGGAAGAAAAAAAGTGAAAAAAATCATGATTTTAGGCGCCGGTATTTACCAGGTGCCGCTGATCCGGACTGCACGCAGAATGGGTCTTTACACGATCGTAGTGAGTATTCCCGGCGATTATCCGGGGTTTGCACTTGCAGATAAAATTTATGAACTGAATACGCGGGATAAAGAAGCGATTCTTGCGGCGGCGGAAAAAGAACAGATCGACGGAATCTGTACATCGGGAACCGATGTGGCCGTCAGCACAATCGGCTATGTCTGTGAAAAGATGCATCTGTCCGGCATTCCGTGTGAGGCGGCGGAAATTCTGACCGATAAGGCAAAGATGAAAGACGCATTCCGGCAGGGCGGCGTTTCCGCGGCAGACGGGATGCGGGTAAGAAGCGCAGAGGAGGCACAAAAAGCCGCAGAACAGCTTGGATACCCGGTTGTCGTAAAACGGGTGGACAGTTCAGGAAGCCGCGGAATTACCGTGGTGGAGCATTCCGGACAGATCGAAGAAGCGTATGAAAATGCGAGAAACGGTTCGGCAAGAGATTATGTGCTGGTTGAAAAATTTCTCCGCGGAACGGAGATCGGCGTGGATGGATTTGTGCAGAACCACAAACTGGTCTTTCTGGCACCGCACACGAAATTTGTATACCGCGGTGCACACACGACCGTTCCGGTCGGCCACGCATTTCCGTATGGATGCAGCGGGGCACTGCGGGAAGAAATTGCCCGCCAGATGCAGCTGGCCGTCACCGCATCCGGTGCCGATCAGTGCTCCGTCAATGCGGATGTCTTTGTGGACGGAGAGAAGGTCTGGATCATTGAAATGGGCGGAAGAACCGGGGCAACCTGCATTCCGGAACTGATTTCAACGTATTACGGATTTGATTTTTATGAGCAGATGATCAAAAGCGCACTCGGGGAAGAAACGGATTTTCAGCAGACGGAAAGCTGCCCGTGCATGGCAAAACTGCTGCTGAGTCCGGTAAGCGGAACCATCACACAAATCGACCGGGATCAGGTCGAACGTCTGCGTCAGGAAGGGCTGGAGCTTGTCCTGGATTATCCGGAGGGGCATGAAGTTTCTGCCATGGCAGATGGAACTGACCGGATCGGCCATGTGATTGTAAAGACGGACCGGGAAGCGGAACTGAATGAGCAGATGAAGCGGGTGTACCGCTGTATCTGGATTGATGGAAAAAATCTGGAGACAATCTGGGAAGAGAAAACAGCAAAATAAAAAACCCGGAATCTTTTCAAGACCTCAGAAGAGGAGCGAAAGGATTCCGGGTTTTGCGTTGCTAGGCATATCAATATCCGGTGGACCAATTTTGATTACACTGTTTTTACAGGCTTCATCATCATCCGATAGTAGACTGGAATCAGCAGTGCAATTGCACCGAACCAGGCAAGCGGGCTTGCGATGCAGACGGCAGTGTAGCCTAAGAAGCGTGACAGCCAGACGGTAGCAGCAAGACGCATCACAAGCTCGATCATGCATGCGGCAAACGGTGCGCGTCCGTTCTGCATACTCTGAATCGAGGTGCGGTAGACGGCGAGAAGGCCGAGCAGGAAGTAGAACGGCGCTTCGATCGTCAGGAATGCATCGGAGTAATGGTAAATTTCTGCGGTCGGATTCGAAAGAAACAGTTCGACGATCGGATGGCGCAGCAGAAGAATACCGATGCACATCAGAATGTTGAACGCTTCGGTCTGGATCAGCGAAGCGCGTACGCCGAGGCGGATACGGTCCTTCTTACCGGCACCGAAGTTCTGTGCAACGTAGTTGGAGATCGCCGTCATCATGGCATTATTCACAAGGACGGAGAGCTGGTCGGCTTTGGAAGCTGCCGTGTAGCCGGCAACCGCAGCCGTTCCAAGAGAGTTGACAACAGCCTGCATCGCGAGCTGGCCGATACACATGACGGACATCTGAAAGCCCATCGGAAAGCCGGTTTTCAGGTGAAGAACAGCAGCTCCTTTCAGGTCGTGGAAATCCTCACGGCGCAGGTGGAGAATCGGGAAATTCCGAAGTCCGACAACCGTGCTGAAAACGGCGGAGAGGAACTGCGAGAGAATCGTCGCCCAGGCAGCGCCCGCAACGCCCATGTGCATCGGAACGATGAACACGATGTCGAGGATGATGTTGAGCACCGACGAGAACACCAGAAAATACAGCGGTGTTTTGCTGTCGCCGAGTGCGCGGAGCATATTGGAAATCATGTTGTAGAACACGGTAGCGCCGGTGCCGAGCAGAACGACGAACATATAGGCATTCGCTTCCTCTGCGATGTCATCCGGAATCTGCATCCAGACGAGAATCTGGCGGGAGAGCAGACAACAGACGAGCGTCAGCACAACGGTGAACGCGATACTCAGCAGCGTGGAAACTGCGATGCTTTTGCGCATGCCCTGTTCATCCTTCGCGCCGCACCGCTGGCCCAGGCAGATGCCAAAACCGCCGGTGAAGCCGTTGATGAAACAGAACACAAAGTAAATGATAATGCTGGTGGAGCCGACCGCGGCGAGCGATTCAGCACCGAGCGTCTTTCCGACGATCACGGAATCTGCCAGCGTATAGAAGAGCTGGAACAGATTGCCGAGGATCACCGGAATGGCAAATTTTAACAGCGACCAGAACGGACTTCCGGTCGTCAGGTCCATTTCTCTGGAACGAGAGCGAGACATAATATCCTCCTTCTTGCATCCGGTGGGATGCACGATTATAATATAATACAGAAATTGAGATAAGGGGGAGAATTGCAGATGGCAAAGAGAAAGATTCTGGTGGACGATACCAGGCGCGAACTGGAAGAGCACGGAACAGAAACCTTTCCACTGACGGTCAACCACGATGATCTGTGGATGTTCGAGGGAAAAAATGTGCCGATCCACTGGCATCAGGAAATCGAGATCAGCCTTCCTCGTGAGGGAAAGGCAGTCTATCAGATTTACCAGAACAGCTATGAAATTTCACCGGGAGACGGGCTGCTTGTGAACCGCAATGTGCCGCACAGCTGCCATTCGCCGAACAACGAAAGGGCAAAGTACACGACGATCCTCGTGCGCCCCGATTTTCTGTACGGCGATTTCGGAAGCGATGTCGAGCGCAACTGTTTCCAGCCGTTTCTGCAGAATTCCGCGGTTCCCTGCCTGTGCATTCCGGGGACGGAAGCGTGGGGGAAAGAGGTGCTGGAAAAGCTGGAGAAGGTCGATACGCTGTTCTACGAAAAGCCGTACTGCTATGAGCTGAAAATCAAGGGCCTTCTGTGTGAAGCCTTCTTTCTGATTCTGGTACATCAGCAGAAATACCAGACGCCGTTTGTCCCGGCCAATCGGGTGGAGCTTGCGCGGCTTGCACAGATGCTGGACTATATCCATACACATTCAGAATCCGTGATTTCGCTCGAAAAGCTTGGTGAGCAGGTGCATTTATCCCGCGAGGTCTGCTGCCGCCTCTTCCGGAAAATGACGGGAAAGACGGTGACGCAGTATCTCGAGGAATACCGTGCGTCCAAAAGCCTGCCGCTCGTCGAAAGCGGCCAGTACTCCATGACACAGATCGCAGATCTGGTGGGTTTCAGCAACGCCAGCCGTTTTGCTGCCGCCTTCCGGCAACAGTTCGGCTGTAATCCCGGAGAATACAATTCTCGAAAGCGGCAGGAGGGGAGATAGTATTTCTTTTGGATAGCATTTCTTTTCCTGCCGCCTGCTCTATTATAAAAAGACAGAGCGGAAAATGCGATTCTGTGATTGCTCTTGTTGATACAGATATTGACAAAAAAGCCGCTTTCCTCTCCGCAGCGCCTGCTGTGCGCATGCCGGAAAGAAAGCGGCTTTTTGCCACGAAAAATATGTTACATCTGTTTGATTGCCTGCAGCATTTCAAGATCCGAAGCAGTCACCTTGATATTGGAAAACATTGTTCGCCCGTCCGGCTTTTTCACCGTGACTTCGAGAATCGTTCCCTCTTCGATCTGGGAGGATGCGAGATCGCCCATGAATTTTACGAACTTCGGGTGGTTTTGGGCGAAACGGTCTCTTAGATTTTTTAATTCTATTAACTTCATTGGGTTAAATGCCATTCTTTTTTCTGTCCTTTCTATTCAAAACTTCTTTCGAAACATGAAAGTATTGTAACATGGAAAAGAAAAAATGCAAGCGGATAAAAAGAGAAAAGACAGAGATACTGGGAATATAGAAAAGATTCTCAATTAGAATGGGAGAAAAACGAATGAAAGCGAAGAAGTATCTGCTGTTTTTTCTTTTGGGCTACTGCATTTATATTGCCATCGAAGTCACCTACCGCGGTTACAGCTTCCGCCTGATGGGCATTGCCGGAGGACTGTCCCTTGCAGGAATCGGAATGCTGGAAGACGCCGGGCTGCGCCGCTTTCCGCTGGCGTTTCAGATGATGGTATCTGCGGTTCTGATCACGGCCATCGAACTGTATTCGGGAATGTTTTCCCTGCGGGTGCTGCATTACCGTATGTGGGACTACAGTGCGCTGCCGTTTTCCTTCTGCGATGGGCTGATCTGCCCGTGGTTTTTCGGGATCTGGTATCTGCTCTCGGTGGTTGGGATTTTTCTTACGGACTATGTGAGCTATTATATCTTCCACGAGGGGACGCACCCGGTGTATCGAAAGAAGAAAAAGGGTTGTGCCGAAGGGGAGTTCGTTATAAAATAAGAAAAAACAACCCAGGCAGGAGGTCCTCATGGAAAACGAAAAAAATTATCTGGAATATCTCGCAGAATTGTACCCGACCATCGAAAAAGCAGCGACCGAAATCATCAATCTGCAGTCCGTTATCAACCTTCCCAAAGGCACGGAGCATTTCCTTTCGGATATTCATGGCGAATACGAAGCCTTTTCTCATGTACTCCGCAACGGTTCCGGTGCCGTGCGAAAGAAGATTGACGATGTCTTCGGCCACACGCTCGGCATTTCGGAAAAACGTGCGCTTGCAACCCTTATCTATTACCCGAGAGAGCGCCTGGAGATGGAGAAAAAGCAGCAGGAGGACATCGATGACTGGTACAAGGTCATGCTGTACCGCCTGATCGACGTCTGCAAAATCGTTTCTTCCAAATACACCCGTGCCAAAGTGCGGAAAGCCCTGCCGGCGGATTATGGCTATATCATCGAGGAGCTGATCACCGAAAAGCCGGAGGTGCTCGACAAAGAAGCATACTACGAGGCGATCATCCAGACTATCCTCGAAATCGGAAGCGCCGAGAACTTCATCATTGCCGTGGCAGAGCTGATTCAGCGGCTCGTTGTTGATCATCTCCACATCATCGGCGACATCTTTGACCGCGGTCCGGAGCCGTATAAAATCATGGACTGCCTGATGAATTACCATTCCCTCGATATCCAGTGGGGCAACCACGATGTGCTCTGGATGGGCGCTGCGACCGGCCAGCCGGCGTGCGTGGCCAGCACGATCCGCATCTGCCTCCACTACGGCAATCTCGATGTGCTGGAGGACGGCTACGGCATCAATATGCTTCCGCTTGCCACCTTTGCTCTCGAGACGTACGGCGATGATCCGTGCGAATGCTTTGCCGCAAAAGGCGGCGAGGACAGCGGAAATTCCCAGCAGATGCTGGAGCGCTGCATGCACAAGGCCATCACCGTAATGCAGTTAAAGCTCGAGAACCGTCTGATCCGTGAGAACCCGGAGTACGGCATGGAAAACCGCCGTCTGCTGGAAAAGATCGATTACCAGAACGGAACGGTGGCGATTGGGGAGAAAACGTATGCTCTGCGCGACAAGAGCTTTCCGACGATCGACCCGGCGCATCCGGACGAGCTGACAGAAAAAGAGGCAGAAGTGCTCGATAAGCTGATCTTCGCCTTCCGAAACAGCGAAAAACTGCAGGCGCACGTCGATTTCCTGCTCAAAAAAGGAAGCCTCTACCGCGTCTACAATGGAAATCTGCTGTACCACGGCTGCATGCCGATGAATGAGGACGGCACCTTAAAAGAGGTACAGGTCGACGGAAAGAAATACAAGGGAAAAGCACTGTACGATATTCTCGAGCACAACGTGCGCCGCGCATTTGTAAGCCGCGATCCGAAAAAACGGGAGCAGGGCCGCAATACGCTGTGGTATCTGTGGACCGCGCCGAATTCCCCGCTGTACGGCCGCGACAAGATGACAACATTTGAGCGGTATTTCCTCGCAGAAAAAGAGACCTGGACCGAGGTGAAAAACGCGTATTACCGCCTGATCGAGAAAGAGGAGACGGCGGACCGGATCTTACAGGAGTTCGGGCTTGCCGGTGAAAATGTACATATTATCAACGGCCACGTCCCGGTACACCAGAGTGCCGGTGAAAGCCCGGTCAAATGCGGCGGCAAGGTGCTGATCATCGACGGCGGCTTCTGCAGGGCGTACCACAAAGAAACCGGCATCGCGGGTTACACGCTGATTTACAACTCGTACGGCCTCAGCCTCACCGCGCACGAGCCGTTTGAATCGACGGAAAAAGCAATCCAGGAGGAGAAGGATATTGTCTCCCGCCAGGTGGCGGTGCGGTACAACATGAAGCGCCAGTTAGTCGGCGATACGGATCAGGGACGGCAGATCCGGCAGCGCATCCGTGAATTAAAGGAACTGATCGAGGCGTACCGCACGGCTCAGTTAAAAGAGCTTCTTTAAATCAAGGGTTTTCAACTGCGCCGGAAAATGGTATAATCAAAACAGTGTGCGCAGATGGAAACACTGTGCGCTGGAACAGATGGAAAGAAGGAAGAAACATATGAGGGCATGGATTGCCAGGATGACAGAAGATAACATAGATCAGAGCGCGATCGAAAAAGCAGGAGAGATTCTGAAAAACGGCGGTCTGGCGGCATTCCCGACCGAGACCGTATATGGTCTTGGCGGAAATGCGCTGGATGCCAAAGCTTCCGAGAAAATTTATGCGGCAAAGGGCCGTCCGTCGGACAACCCGCTGATCGTCCACATCGGAAGAATGGAGGACCTCGAAACCGTAGCGGCAAACGTGCCGGAGAGTGCACGCAAACTGGCAGCTGCATGCTGGCCGGGACCGCTGACGATGATTTTTGAGAAAACAAATGCCGTTCCGCTCGAGACGACGGGAGGCCTTACCTCCGTAGCCGTGCGCTACCCGAGCAACAAAGTGGCAAACGCACTGATCTTAGCCGGAGGCGGCTTCATCGCAGCGCCGAGCGCCAATACATCAGGCCGGCCGAGCCCGACGAAAGCCGAGCATGTGATCGAGGACCTTGGGGACAAAATTGACTGTATCATCGACGGAGGAGACGCCGAGATCGGCCTCGAATCCACCATCGTCGATTTTACAGAGGAGATTCCGACGATTCTCCGCCCGGGCTATTACAACAAAGAGATGCTGGAAAAAGTGCTTGGAACCGTGCGTGTCGATCCGGGAATCCTTGCGGAGGACAGCCATGTGCGTCCGAAGGCACCGGGCATGCGCTACAAACATTATGCGCCGAAGGCAGACCTTACGATTATCCAGGGCGAGATGGAACGGGTGATTCCGGAAATCAACCGCCTTGCCGCAGAACAGGAAAAGGCAGGAAAGAAAGTGGGCGTAATCTGCACCGATGAGACACGGGAGCAGTACACCACAGGAGATATCAAGAGCATCGGGCTGCGCGCCGAAGATGAGACGATCGCGCATCACCTGTTTGCGATTCTGCGCGACTTCGATGAGGACGGCGTGGAGGTGATTTATTCCGAGGCTTTCGACACCCCGCGTATGGGGCAGGCGATCATGAACCGCCTGTTAAAAGCCGCAGGCCACAAAGTAGCAGAGGTATAACAGTGAAACATTACAGCAGGATTTTATTTGTGGACGCGGACGATACCGCGCGCGCACCGATGGCGAAGGCGATTCTGCAGAGCAAAGAGCTTCCGTGGCCGATGGAAATTGGTTCCCGCGGGCTTGTCGTTCTGTTTCCGCAGCCGGTCAACCAGAAGGTAGAGGCAGTGCTTGCGCGCAACGGGCTTTCGGCCAAAGACCACACCACCACACCGCTTACCGCGGAGGACATCAACGACGACACGCTGCTTCTTGTGATGGAGGACAGTCAGAGGGAAAAGATCCGTGAGGACTTCCCGGATGCGCCCCATCTGCAGACGATCGCCGGATTTCTGCGGCTGGCAGGAGACATCCCCGCCCTTTACGGGGAACCGCTTACCGAATACGGAAAATGTTATGAAGCGCTGGAATTCCTGATTGAAGGTGTTCTTGCGCGGCTGAAAGAGGAGGAAGAACAATGATAGCTTTAGGATGCGACCACGGCGGATATGAGCTGATGCAGGAGGTAAAAGCATATCTGGACAAACAGGGACTGGAATATCAGGACTTCGGATGCTACAGCAACGAGGCAGTTGATTATCCGGTTTACGCCAGAAAAGTAGGCCATGCGATCCAGAACGGAACGTGTGATAAGGGAATCCTGATCTGCGGAACCGGAATCGGCATTTCTATCACGGCAAACAAAATGGAAGGAATCCGTGCAGCACTCTGCACCGACTGCTTCTGCGCAGAGGCAACCCGCCTGCACAACGATGCCAACGTACTGGCGATGGGAGGACGCGTTGTAGGCCCTGGCCTTGCAATCAAAATCGTAGAAACCTTCCTGAACACTCCATTTTCCGGAGAAGAGCGTCACGAACGCCGGATTCACTTGATTGAGCATGAAGGAGAAAATGAATAAATTTTAAACAAAGGAGAAGGGAAAATGGCAAGAACAGTCATCATGGATCACCCGCTGATCCAGCACAAAATCGGTATTATCAGAAAGAAAGACACAAGCTCCAAGGAGTTCCGCGAGATGATCAGCGAGATTGCAATGCTGATGTGCTACGAGGCAACCAGAGAGCTGCCGCTCACAGACGTTGAAATTGAAACCCCGATCTGCAAAACAACCGTAAAAGAGCTCGAAGGAAAGAAAATGGCAGTTGTGCCGATCCTCCGTGCCGGTCTTGGTATGGTAGAAGGTATGCTGGCTATGATTCCGGCAGCAAAAATCGGACACATCGGTCTGTACCGTGATCCGGAAACCCTGGCACCGGTTGAGTATTACTGCAAACTTCCGTCAGACATCGCAAGCCGTGAAGTATTTGTAACCGACCCGATGCTGGCAACCGGCGGTTCTGCAACGGCAGCCATCACCATGCTGAAAGAAAAAGGCGCAAAGAAGATCCACTTCATGTGCATCATCGCATCTCCGGAAGGAATCGAGAAAATGCATGAGGTTCACCCGGATGTTGATGTTTTCGTCGGAGCACTGGATGACCATCTGAACGAGCACGGCTACATTGTACCAGGCCTCGGCGATGCCGGAGACCGTATCTTCGGTACGAAATAAGAGCGGAAGCAAAGTACGTTAAGAAAACACAGGGGAAATGGGTATGAGCGATAAACGAGAGGATTATATTTCTTGGGATGAATATTTCATGGCAGTTGCCCAGCTTGCCGGTATGCGCTCGAAGGATCCGCACACACAGGTGGGAGCCTGCATTGTGAGCGAGGACAACAAGATTCTGTCCATGGGATACAACGGTTTCCCGAGAGGCTGCTCGGACGACGAGTTCCCGTGGGGAAAGACAAGTGAAAATCCGCTGGAAAACAAGTATCTTTACACAACGCACAGTGAACTGAACGCCATCCTGAATTACCGCGGCGGAAGCCTCGAGGGAGCCAAGCTGTATGTGACATTGTTCCCATGCAACGAGTGCTGCAAGGCGATTATCCAGGCGGGAATCAAAACGGTGATCTACGACTGCGACAAGTACGCGGACACCCCGTCCGTGATCGCATCGAAACGGATGATGAAGGCGTCCGGAGTCACTTTTCAGAAATACCACCGCACAGGGCGGGAAATTACCATGTCCCTGTAGCAGAAAAGATAATAGAAGGAGCGCGCCTGAACGAACAGAAAGTTCAGACGCGCTTCGTCTGTATACACGAAAAGACAAGAAACGGGAGGGCACCATGGAGAGCAATTTCGAATGGATTACGGCAAACGGGGATATCGGCATCCGCTTTTTTCACAGCATCGACGACGGCCCGCGTCACGTACCGATGGGATTCACCTCAGGTCTGATTGTGGATGATGATTTCCATTACCGCAAACCGATCATGTACCACTACATCGGCCATATTTCCAAATATATTGCTCCGGGTGCAAAACGCATCGGCTGGAGTAAATACGGAGCAAACCTGGATGTAACGGCCGCAGTCAATCCAGACGGAAGCTACGTTGTGATCCTGCTGAACCGCACAAAAGAGGATTCCGGCTGCTTCCTGCGTGTCAACGGACATATCATGCGTGTCGATCTTCCGGCAGAGACACTCAGCACGGTTGTAATCGAGAAATAAAAAGCAAAAATAAAAAAATGCCTTCTGTGCAGAATGGAAACAGTCTGCACAGAAGGCATTTTTGTAAGATACAATTTATTTTTGATCGGAATCGGAAGAATCTGAGTTTTTCTCTTCGGTCGAAGGCTTTGCCGGTGTATACGGCGCATCAACCGGAGACTCTTCCGTGGTCAGCTTTGTCAGCGCTTTGCGCAGCCGGTAGCCCGGAAAGTGGAAGACTTCGGCCTCGTCGATCTTCTTTTTCTGATATGGGATCGCCTGTCTCGTTTCCGGATCAATGTGGTCCATGTGGAAGTAAAACGCATCGTCATCCGGCAGGTGATGTTTTTCAAGACGACGGTTGGCGAAGTTGCGGCAGACCGTGCAGATAATGGCACAGACCGGAACGGCGATGATCATGCCAAAGACACCCCAGAAGCCGCCGCCGATCAGAATCGAGATGATGATAAGGAAGCTGGACACGCCGGTCGTCTCGCCGAGAATTTTCGGTCCTAAGAAGTTTCCGTCAAACTGCTGCAGGAGAACGACGAAAATCAGGAAATACAGTGCCTGCAGAGGGTCGATCAGAAGGATCAGCAGAAGACACGGAACGGCGCCGAGGAACGGGCCGAAAAACGGAATGATATTCGTCACACCGATGATTACGCTGACCAGCAGTGCGTACGGGGTGCCGATCAGGCTCGTCACAAGATAGCAGATGGCACCGATGATGATCGAATCGATGACTTTTCCAACGAGGAACCCGCTGAATTCCTGGTTCACATACTGGCAGTCGCGGATCACGGCATTTCCGTGATCCAGACCGAGCAGCGCGTAGACTGCTTTTTTCAGCTTGGCAATGTAGCTTTCCTTGTTGTACAGCATGTAGATCGCAACGATCGCGCCAAGCAGAATGTTTTTGAAAAACGTAACCATGTTGACGAGCTGTCCGGAGAGGTTCAGAAGGAACGTACGGAGCATCGGCATCAGGTCATTGGTCAGCCAGTTGGAAAGCTTTGCGGAGAACGTGGAGATGTACTGGTCTGCCGTCTGCTGCATCTCCGGGTAATTCGCCAGCACTTTTGTGGCAAAATCCTGAATGTTGTTTGCGTAGTTGGAGAAGTTGGAGACGATGTTTGCGATACTTGAAAACAGCTCCGGGATCAGGGTCGCAATGAGTCCGTACAGCGCGAAAAGCATGGCGACGTACGTCAGAAGAATCAAAAGCGCCCGCACAAGCTTTTTGCAGCGTACCGACTGTGTTTTTCTGTGCCGGGCAAAGAGTCTGGCGATGATCCGCTGTTCTATGAAGTTAATGATCGGGCTGATCACATAGGCGAGAATCAGGGCTGCAATCAGGGGGGAAAGAATGTTGAGGACATTGTGAAAGGCGGTCCGCACAGAAGTCTGGTGGAAGAGCAGGTAGTAAAAAATCATGGACGCTGCAAGTACCAGAAAGGCAGTAACGCCGGCCCGGACATATTTTCGGTAACGATCCAGTTTCATAAAAATGTAAATCCCCTTTCGAATTTTATTAACCTCTATTATACACATGCAATCCCCAAAATACAACCGCAACCACACTTGCGGTAAAAAAAGGAAACTGCTATACTGGAAAAGCAGATTTAGAAAAAGGAGATAACAAATTTGAAGATAAAAATGCCGCCAAGCGTAAATATGGTAATCGATTCCCTGCATGCGAAAGGCTTCGAGGCGTACGCGGTCGGAGGCTGTGTGCGCGATACGATTCTTGCGCGGGAGCCGGACGACTGGGATATTACAACCTCTGCTTCCCCACAGCAGGTAAAAGAAATTTTTGACCGCACCGTGGATACGGGACTGGAGCACGGAACGGTAACAGTTCTGGCCGGAAGCGGCGCGCACGAGGTCACGACGTACCGCATCGACGGAGAGTATGAGGACGGCCGCCATCCGAAAGAAGTGGTCTTTACCTCCAGCCTCGCTGAGGATCTGCGCCGCCGTGATTTTACGATCAATGCGATGGCATACAACAACGAAGAGGGGCTTGTGGATCTGTTCGATGGAATCAGGGATTTACAGCGCAAAGTCATCCGCTGTGTCGGAAATCCGACCGAGCGGTTCAGTGAGGATGCACTGCGGATCCTGCGTGCCCTCCGCTTTTCCGCACAGCTCGGCTTCAAACTCGATCCGGCAACACTGGATGCCATCATAGCACTCGCGCCGACGCTTGAAAAAATCAGCGCTGAGCGGATCCGTGTGGAACTGAATAAACTGCTGATCTCGAAGCGGCCGGAGTACATGGAGGCCGTCTATGAGGCGGGTATTACAAAAATTGTGCTGCCGGAGTTTGATGAACTGATGAAAACGCCGCAGAACAATCCGCACCACTGCTATAATGTCGGTGAGCACACGATTGCCGCTCTGCAGCACGTTCCGGCAGATCCGATTCTGCGCTGGACGATGCTGCTCCACGACATTGCAAAACCGGCGTGCCGCACAACGGATGAGGCCGGCATCGATCATTTTAAAGGCCACGCACCGGCGGGGGAGAAAATGGCGAAAGCGATTCTGCGCCGTCTGAAATTCGACAACGAAACCATCCGCCAGGTCGCAGCATTGATCCGCTGGCATGACTGCCGCATGGCTCCGGAGAAACCGGTGATCCGCCGTATTCTGAACAAACTCGGCCCGGAGCTGTTCGGAAAACTGATGATCGTGCAGGAAGCCGATACGATGGCCAAAAGCCTGTACCAGCGGGAGGAAACCCTGGAACGGATCGGGAAGGTAAGGGAGTGCGTCAGAGAAATTCTCGATAACGGCGACTGCTTTACGTTGAAAACGCTGGCCGTTTCCGGCAAAGATCTGATGGAACTCAGTGTCCCAAAAGGCCCGAAAATCGGCGAATGCCTGAACGCGGCGCTGGAAGAAGTGATGAAAGATCCGGCGAAGAATACAAAAGAATACCTGACAGAGTACGTAAAAACACTGCTGTAAAGCCAAAACGGCAAACAAGAGAGCCGGGGACAGAACAATCCGTCCCCGGCTCTCTTTTGTTTTTTGCTGGTTTTATGCGTTCAGATCACGCAGCAGATCCGCATACCAGCAGAACACATGGGCAATGCGGTACAGTTCGCTCTCCTTGGAGACGGTGCGCCACAGCTCTTTATAGCTGTGCAGCCACCGTTCGAGATCTCCGGCGAGCGCAAAACAGTCTTCTTTCTCCGGCAGAGTGCCCTCGGAAAGAAGGGAAGCGCGCAGGAACGGCAGCAGGCGGTTCAGCACTTTCAGGCCGTCTGCGGCGAGCAGGTACGCATAGATCATCGGACGGTTCTCCGGGCGGACGGTGCCGGCTTTCTCGTACAGAACGGCGCAGAGCGCGTCGATCGAAGCATTTGCTGCATCCGCATCGCCTTCCGCGCAGGAGCGGAGCAGTTCGGCAGCCTCTTCTTTGTCCTGATGCAGTTCGAGTGCTTCCTGTACCATAACGGCAGTGCGCCACGGATACGCATCCTGATGGCAGAGAAGATCGAGCACGGAAACGAGTTTTCCGGAAGCATCACCAAATTCCAGCACGGAAATCTGGCGGTTGATTTCCTCCTCCGGCAGAATGTCTGCATTCCAGGAGAACGCCGCGCCGTAGATCATGCCGATGCGGGAGAAGTCCGGGTGATTGATGTGGCCGTAATCGCCCCAGTCAGTGTTCAGAAGTCCCATCGCATGGCATTCGTGGCCGTAGCGCGCCATTCTGGAAATGTTTTCATACGCCTCATGATACTTGTTGATGAGCTGGTTCCATCCCTGTACGCCCGGGCATACATACAGATGCTCGGCACCGGAATTGGCAAGGCGGGTCAGACGCTCCGATGAAACATTTGACGCATAATCCCAGTGGAGGCAGATCAGGTTCTTCGGCAGGAGATGATAAACTTCCGGCTCCTGGCTGATGACATCACTCCAGAACATCGGCGTGCGGCCGGATTCAGTGATATAGTTGGCAAGCTCTGTCACAAACTCGGTGTAGATGACGGTGGTTCCCTTTTCCTCGGCGAGTGCGCGGGAAGCCCCTTTTCCAAGGTCAAACGTTTCATCCGCGCAGAGATTGAAATACTTCGAGGAGAAGAGCTGCATATATTCGGAAAGAATGTGTTTGGCAAGGGAGAGGCTCTCCGGGTTTGTGATATCGAGCGTATGGTGCGCCTGGCGGTCATAGAAGGAGAACGGAGCCGAAGCAGAGCCTTCCAGTTCGCACAGATGTGCATACGATTTCGTGCAGAGCAGCTTGTACAGATGGCCGAAGCTTGCAAGCGACGGAACGAGATCAATGCCAAGTCCCCTGCAGTAGCGGTCCAGCTCGAGGATGTCCTCTGCAGTGAGCGGTGTATCGTCGCGCCACATCTCGGTCAGATCGTCGAAGAGATAGCTGTGCTCGATGTAGAGCTGAAGCTGATTGATTTTATAGAAGCTCAAGGTGTCGGCAAGCTGTTTCAGATAGGAAAGCGTCGGAACACGTCCGCGGGTCGCATCGTGGTAGAAGCCGCGGTTTTCCATGGCCGGTTTGTCGGAGATCAGGATGGTTGGAAGAACAGCACCTGCCTGGCGGATCATCTGACGGAGTGTCTGCACGCCGTAGAGAACGCCGCTTTCCAGAGATCCGCAGATCGTGATGTTTTCCGGTGTGACAGCGAGGGTATAAGCCTCACGGGATAATTCCGGAGAGGCAGTCAGATAGATCAGGTGTGATCCCACCGGCTGATGACGGCGGCAGATGGCAGGACGGAATCCCGTCTGTGTCTCAATCTCCTGCTGCAGAAGCTGTGCTGCAGAAAAAAGCTCAGCCGGGCTCTCGGAATCGAGAAAAATGCGGCTGTCATAGTGAATTGTAAAGGTGCCCTCTCCGTAGGAAAGGGAAGATGGCTGTGGTAAGAAAATCATAAAAACCCTCCTTAAAATAAAATGATTTTAGAGAACCCCATAACAGGTGTTTTTCACCCTGTCAAGTTTGGAATATTTTACCATGCGGTGAAATTAAAAACAATAAAATAAGAGAAAAAGAAAATACTTTTAACATTGCTTTTGAGATGAAAGAAAAAACAGAAACCAGTATGCATGGCACAGGGCGGATACGCATACATTGAATCGTGACCCCAAAAACGATCACAACAGGGAAAGGAGTCAGGCTCTTGTATGATTATGGATTGAGTGTGCTGTCCCATTACGGTCTTACGGCTTCCGGTACAATGCGGGTGCGGGGCGCTTTATTGTGCCACACCGAACAGGGGGATAAGCTGATCAGCGAGTTCGGGACGGCGGCGGAAAAACTGGAGCAGCGGTATCTTCTACAGTGCCGCATCACGGAGTCGGGGCTCCTGCGGTGCGATCAGATTCTGCGGAACGAAGAGGGAGCGCTTGCAACGCGCGGGGACGACGGAGGAACGTACATTGTGCGGAACTGGTACCCGGGCCGGGAATGTGAGACGGGAAACAGTGAGGATCTTATCCGCGCCTCGGACGCGCTGGCGCGGCTACATACGGCAGCTCATCTGCCGGTGAAAATGGAATACCGGAGGGAATCCCTCGTGGAGGAGTGCATCCGCCACAATGTGGAAATTCGAAAGATCCGAAAGTATTTGCAGACAAAAAAGAAGAAAAATGAGTTCGAAAAACTGCTGCTGGCAAGCGCCGGTCCGTATCTGGAACAGGGAGAGCGGGCGGCCGCGGAAATGAAAGCTTCTTCCTATGAAAAACTGCGGCAGCGGGCGGACGAAGAAGGCGCCGTCTGCCACGGGGAATTCAGCCAGCACAATATTCTGCTGGAAAACGGCAGAGGCGAAACGGCGGTCAATTTCGACAAGTGGAACTTCGATCTCCAGGTGGCAGATCTTGGCTATTTTATGCGGAAAATTCTGGAAAAACATGGCTGGAGCGAGCGCGCGGCAGAACGGATCTTAAACGCCTACAGTGCCAGACGGCCGCTCGATGAGGGGGAAATCGAGACACTCCGCCTCTATCTTTCCTATCCGTGGAAATACTGGAAACTGGCAAACCGCTACTACGGAAGCAGAAAATCGTGGATATCCGGGCGGAATACGGAGAAACTAAAAACACTTAATGCGCAGCAGGCAGACTGGCTGCGGTTTGTTAAGGGATCCTTCTTTTAACCGTGCGGTGGAAAAGAGTCTGTTTTTGGCAGAAATCGCCATAAAACCGCTGGTATGGGGGACTTTTTTCTTGACAAGAGAGACGCATTAGTATATAAATATATACAGCTACGCGAAAAAGCCGGTCAACGTAACAGACTGATCATCCGGAAGAAAAACAGCCGGCAGGGCAGGTCGTGTGTATCAGCGGGCCCGCGTACCATGTAAAAAACAAATGTAAGATACAGGAGGAGTAAAACTCATGAACAAAACAGAATTAGTTGCAGCTATGGCTGAGCAGACAAATTTATCCAAAAAAGATGCAGAGGCTGCTTTAAAAGCATTTATCGATGTAGTATCTGAAGAATTAAAGAAAGGTGAGAAAGTTCAGCTGGTAGGCTTTGGTACCTTCGAAGTATCCGAAAGAGCAGCAAGAGAAGGAAGAAATCCGCAGACTGGCGAGACCATGGAAATCAAAGCTTCCAAAACTCCGAAATTCAAAGCAGGAAAAGCTTTAAAGGACATGATGAACTAAGTAAAAATCTATGCGCTTAGATAAATTTTTAAAAGTATCAAGACTGATCAAGCGGCGTACCGTAGCCAATGAAGCCTGTGATGCAGGCCGTGTCCTCGTCAATGACAGACCGGCAAAAGCATCCGCACAGGTCAAGGCAGGAGATGTACTGGAAATTCAGTTCGGAAGTAAATCCGTCAGGGTAGAAGTGCTGAATGTGCAGGAAACCGTGAAAAAAGAAGAAGCACAGGAGCTTTACCGCTACTTATAAGAAGTGCGGCAGGATTCATGTGCAGCGAATAAAAAGAGAAAACCTTCATATAATGGGTGTATAGACCATTGTATGGAGGTTTTTTGCATGGGGGAGATGAACGAACAGGTGCACCGCCTTTTGCTGGAACAGCGGAAAACACTTTCTCTTGGCGGCGTGCAGGATGTGAAAAGCTTTGATGAGAACGAAGTTCTGCTCGTGACCGTCTGCGGTGTTCTTACCATCCGCGGAAAAGAGCTGCATGTGGGCCGCCTGGAGCTGGAAAAGGGAGAGGCGGATATCGAAGGCAGCATCGACAGCCTGGTCTATACGGAACATGGGCCGCTGCAGAAGAAGGGGTCTGCGCTTGCGCGGCTGTTCCGGTAAAAATGAGTGCGTATGTCACCCGGGAGCTGATTCTGCTCGCCTGTTCCATCTGGCAGGGGGCAGTCCTGGGGTTCTGGTACGATCTGATCAAGACAGCGCGGAAACTGATCCGCCACAGCCATGCGGCGGTATCTGCAGAGGACCTCTGCTACTGGATTGCGGCAGCGCTGTATCTGTTTGTACGGATTTACGGAGAGAACAGCGGCATTCTCCGCGGGTATTTGTTTGGCGGCATCCTTGGGGGCGCTGCATTGTACCACGCATCGTTTGGACGCTTTCTTCCGGAACTTCTGGCAAAGGGAATCAAAAAAGCAGGGCGAATCCTCGCTTTTCCAGGAAAATGGCTGGTAAAAAGTATGAAAAAACAGAGAAAAAGGTTGAAATTTCATGGGAAGAACGGTAAGATGTAACTACACATGTAAGAACAAAAGAAACAAGTCTGCGGACGAAAAACAACAGATAGTTTGGCTGCAGATGGTTGGAAAATAGAAAGCAAGGGTAAAGAAAAGAATGAAAGAAAGGGAAGAAAAGAATTCTGGCCGAAAGAAAAAAGTCAGAAAGAAGAGCCGTACAACAGAGTTCTCAATTACCATAGTCCTGTGCTGCCTGGTTGCAGTCCTTACCGTAAAGGGAATCAGCCTTCAGCAGAAGGTCAATGCAAATGCATCCCGTCTTTCCAGTCTGGACAGCCAGATTGAAGAGGAGAAGCAGCGCACCGATGATATTACCGCCTTGAAAGAATACATGCAGACCGATGAGTACATAGAAAAAACGGCAAGAGAAAAACTTGGCATGGTAAAGGATAATGAGATTTTATTTAAAGAATCCCAGTCGAAATAAACAAAACAGATAAAGAAAGGGCATGATTTCGCAGTCCCCTTTGAAGTCCAGAACAAAGAGAGGAGGAGCGGAACATGCCGGAGTGGATCATTGCCATGTTCCTGATCGGCGCATTGCTGTCAGCAGGGGACATGGCTAAAATTTTTTTGGAAGCCAGAAGAAGCCGCCGGGAAGCGGCCGTCTATGACAATCATCCGCAGAAACTGCAGATGGAGCACTACGCCGATTCGTTCCGCGTTCTGGCAGAGAGCTTTTACCAGATGCCGTCAAAAAGTGTGATGCCGGAGACGGGCCGGGTGGACAAGATTCTGGAAAAAGAACAGCAGGAAGTCTGCAGCCGCTGTGCGAAGGCGTCGTGGTGCTGGGAGCAGTACGGAAACCTGACGCGCGAGCGGTGCCAGGAACTTCTTCAGACAATCGCCGACGGGGATGAGGACGAGATCAGCCGTGCAAAAGGCGAATGGAACGCCTCCTGCCTGAACGGCTCCCGCTTTCTGGAACTGTTCTGGAACCGCTACCAGCAGGAACGCCAGACGGCGCTCTGGTCGGGGCGTGTGGCGGAGAGCCGCCGCGTGGTGGCGGAACAGTTAAGTGAAGTCGCCGGGATTATGGACCGCGCCGCGTGTGATCTGTACAGCCTCAACAGTCTGCCGGACGAGCTCTCGGAAAAAATCTGCCGCCAGATGAAGAAAAACGGGGCTTTCGTCCAGAAAATCTGGCTCCAGGAGCGGCCGAAAGAGCATTTACAGATCTATATGACGGTCAAAGCGGGCCGTCACTGCCGGATCACGCTTCGCCAGACGGCGGAACTGATCGGTTCCCTGTGCGGAATCCCGATGGTTGCGGTACGCGACGGGGCACAGGTCTTAAGCGGAGAATACCAGACGGTGCTGTTTCAGGAGGATGTGAAATTCCAGGTTCTCTACGGTGTGGGACGCATCACCAAGGAGCAGGAGAGTATCTCCGGGGACAATTACAGTGTGCTCTGCGAAAACGGCCAGTTTGTCCTCTGCCTGTCGGACGGCATGGGTTCCGGGATCGAGGCAAACAGGGAGAGCGAGACGGTGGTGGAGCTGTTTGAACAGTTCCTGCGCGCCGGATTCCCGCGGATCATGGCGGCACGGATGATCAATTCGATGCTTCTGCTGCAGCCAAAGGAAGGGATGTTTTCCACGTTTGATGTTGCTTCGATTAATCTCTACACAGGCGTCTGCAGCTTTTTGAAAGGAGGTGCATCGCCGACGTTCCTTAGGCGGGATACGTGGGTGGAGGTTGTGGAGTCGACCAGTCTTGCCGCAGGTCTCGTTTCCCAGACGGATTTTGATACCACAACGAAAAAGCTGTACGACGGTGATTACCTTGTGATGATGACGGACGGAGTGCTGGACGCGCTGCCCGGGGACAGGACGGAGCAGATGAAGCAGCTTCTTCTCGAAGTGAAAAACAGCGAGCCGCGGGAATTTGCCCGGGAGCTTTTGGAACGCGTGCTGCGCCTCGGCGGCTGCCGCGCACGGGATGATATGACGGTTCTGGTCGCCAGAATCTGGAAAAAATAGGAGTAAAAACGAAGGATGCGAGAGAAAGTAAGAGCCTTTATGGAACAGTATCATATGGTAACGGCAGGCGAACGCGTGCTGCTCGGCCTCTCCGGCGGCGCGGATTCTGTCTGCCTGTTTCATCTGCTGCGGGAACTGCAGGAGCCGCTTGGCTTTTCGCTGCTGGCTGTCCACGTCAACCATAACCTGCGCGGCGCGGAAGCCGGGCGGGATGCGGCATTTGCAGAAAATCTGTGCCGGGAATATGATGTTCCGTTCTATCTCTATTCCTGTCCCGTGGAGAAGATCGCAAAAGAAAAGCATCTCTCGACGGAGGAGGCGGGACGCGCGGCGCGGCAGGAAGTTTTTGCAGCGTGCGCAAAGGAGCAGAGGGCAGTGAAAATTGCGCTCGCCCATCACCAGGATGACGTTGCGGAGACGATGCTGCATCACCTGGCACGGGGAACGTCGCTGGCCGGACTTGCCTCCTTACGCCCCGTGCGGGGGAATGTGATCCGTCCGCTTCTCTGCGTCGGACGAAAAGAGATCCGGCAGGAACTGGAAAGCCGGAAGTGTTCCTGGTGTGAGGACAGCACGAATGCAGAGGATGCTTACACGAGGAACGGAATCCGCCACCATGTGCTGCCGTATCTGACCGAAGAGGTCAATCCGCGTGCCGCCGCGCATATGGCACAGACATCGCTGGACCTGCTGGAAACGGAGGAATATCTGGAGCAGCAGACGGATCAGCTGATGGAGCGGTATGCATCCGCAGAGAAAAATGCGGTTGTGCTGCGTGATGCGGTGAGCAGCGAAGCGCCTCTTCTGCAGCGCTACGTGATCCGGCGCGTTCTGGAACAGCTGGCGGGAAAACGGAAGGATCTTACCAGGGAGCATCTGGAATCTGTGCGGGAACTTTTTGAAAAGCAGGTCGGAAAAAGTGTCTGCCTGCCGTATGGAATCACCGCCGTGCGCGGATACGAGACGCTCCGCCTGGAAAAGCAGGGAGTGCATTTAAAAGAAGAACGGAAAAGGAAAAGCGGCGAAGAAGTTCCAATTCCGGTTCCGGCCGGGTGTGAAGAGGAAAAAAGTCTCGCATTTGCAGAAAATCCAGTCACGATTGTGAAAAAAACATCGGTTTTTCCCGAAAGAATTGAAGAAAAAAAGTATACGAAATGCTTTGACTGTGATAAAATAAAAGACGGTCTTGTCCTCCGCACGAGAAGAAGCGGAGATTATCTGAGAGTAACCGCAAAAGGCGGGAAAAAGAAACTAAAAGATTATATGATTGATGCCAAGATACCGAAAGAGGAGCGGGATTCCATTCTGCTGCTCGCCGACGGACCGGAGATCTGGTGGGTCGTGGGGTATCGCAGAGGAGAGAGCGGCCGTGTCGGGGAAGACACGAAAGCAGTTCTGCAGATACAGATTGGCGTTGGTAAGGAGGAAAACAGATGAAAGAGACAATCAGAGTATTATTAAGCGAAGAAGAAGTAGACAGACGAATTAAAGAAGTAGCAGACCAGATCAACCGCGATTACGCAGGAAAGGAAGTGCACCTGATCTGCGTTTTAAAAGGCGGCGTATTCTTTATGTGCGAGCTGGCAAAACGCATCACAGTGCCGGTAAGCCTTGACTTTATGTCCGTATCAAGTTACGGCGATGACACCAAGTCCAGCGGAGTTGTCCGTATTGTAAAAGACCTGGATCAGCCGCTGGAAGGAAAAGACGTTCTGATCGTGGAGGATATCATCGATTCCGGAAGAACGCTTTACTATCTGATCGACATCCTGAAAAAGAGAAATCCGAAATCCGTACACCTGTGTACTCTGCTCGACAAGCCGGAGCGCAGAGTGCGCGATGTCAAAGTAGATTATACCTGCTTTAATATCCCGGACGAGTTCGTCGTAGGCTACGGTCTGGATTACGCACAGAAATATCGGAATCTTCCATACATCGGAGTAGTGGAGTTTCACGAAGACGAGGAGTAAAAAGAAAATATGAACAGACAGCGCAGTGGATTTGGACTCTACGCGGCGTTTATGGTGATTATCGTGCTTGCCATGTTCTACATCACCGGAAAAATCAGCGCAGGCAGCAGCCCAAGTCAGCAGAAATTTGAAACCGCCGTAAAAGACGGCAAAGTGACATCCGCGCAGATTGTCCAGAACAAAGAAGTGCCGACCGGCTCCGTCGTGGTACAGGAGCAGGGCGGTGACAGTTATACGGTCAATGTGACCGACGTAAACGCAGCTATCAGCCTTCTGGAGAATGCTGATGTAACGTACACCGTGCAGAATGTCCAGAGAGACAGCATTTTCATGACATCCGTCCTGCCGGCCCTGCTGCTCGGTATGATCCTTCTTTTCGGCATGTCGATGATGAACCGCTCCATGGGCGGCGGTGGAGGCGGCGGAAACAAAATGATGAATTTTGGAAAAAGCAACGCCCATATGTCCACCGACAAAGACAAAAAAGTCCTGTTCCGCGATGTTGCGGGCTTAAAAGAGGAAAAAGAAGACCTTGTTGAGGTGGTCGATTTCCTGAAAGCACCGGAGAAATATACACAGGTCGGTGCGAGAATCCCGAAAGGAGTTCTTCTTGTGGGCCCTCCTGGAACCGGTAAAACCCTTCTGGCGAAAGCTGTTGCAGGAGAGGCAGGCGTGCCGTTCTTCAGCATTTCCGGATCGGATTTCGTGGAAATGTTCGTCGGCGTCGGCGCTTCCCGTGTCCGCGACTTGTTTGAGGAAGGAAAAAAACATGCGCCGTGTATCATCTTCATCGATGAGATCGACGCCGTGGCAAGACGAAGAGGCACCGGCATGGGCGGCGGCCACGATGAGAGAGAGCAGACATTAAACCAGCTTCTCGTTGAGATGGATGGTTTCGGCGTCAATGAGGGCATCATCGTGATGGCAGCGACGAACCGTGTCGATATCCTGGATCCGGCGATTCTCCGTCCGGGACGTTTTGACCGCCGCGTGGTTGTAGGACCGCCGGATGTCATGGGCCGTGAGGAAATCCTGAAAGTCCATGCAAAGAACAAACCGCTGGCCGAGGATGTGGATCTGAAGCAGATCGCGCAGACGACCGCAGGCTTCACCGGCGCAGAGCTGGAGAACCTGCTGAACGAGGCAGCGATTATGGCGGCAAAGGACCGCAGAAGATTTGTGCGCCAGTCCGATATCAAGTCTGCTTTCATCAAAGTGGGCATCGGTGCGGAGAAGCGCAGTAAAGTCATTTCGGATAAAGAAAAACGGATCACCGCATACCATGAGACAGGCCATGCGATCCTGTTCCATATGCTGCCGGATATGGAGGCGGTCTATACGATCTCCATTATCCCGACCGGTCCTGGCGCAGCGGGCTACACGATGCCGCAGCCGGAGAACGATGATATGTTCCAGACGAGAGGCAAAATGATGCAGTACATCACCGTATGCCTCGGCGGCCGTGTGGCAGAGGAGCTGATCTTCGACGATATCACAACGGGCGCATCCCAGGATATCAAACAGGCGACGGCTACCGCGCGTTCCATGATTACGAAGTACGGTATGTCTGAGAACCTTGGTCTTGTCGCTTACGATTCCGACTCGGATGAGGTCTTCATCGGCCGCGACTGGGGCCATACGAAGAGCTACAGCGAGAATGTAGCCGCAGCCATCGACGAGGAAGTCCGCCAGATGATCGAGAAATGCCACGATCAGGCGAAACAGATTATTCTGGAGCATTCCTATGTGCTGCATGAGTGTGCAAAGCAGCTGATGGAAAAAGAGAAGCTGAGCCGTGCTGAATTCGAAGCCATTTTTGAGCAGGAAGCACAGATGACAGGAACAGCACCGGAAGTTTCTGGAGAAATCTGATATCTTTTTATTTGCAATAGAAAACCTGCAGAGAACAAAAAAAGTTTTTTGCAGGTTTTTTTCTGTGATTTTACGGGCGTTTGTGCAAATTAAAACAGAAAATCCGAAACGCCGGAAAAATTCATCGTTATTTTGAATAAGAATCAAATGAAAAAAAATCGCGATTTGTGCAGACTTTTCGAGGGACGTATGGTACTATAATAACTGTAAAAACCCCCCAATACATTATATAGTTTTTGCTACACCCCATAAGAGAAATACCTTCTCCAAAAGAGCCAGCGTACCCCGCTGGCTCTTTTACTATATAAAAATCCAATAAACACAATCGTTACATGTGTTCAGAAAAAGGTTGTATTACATGGCGGTGTGGGGTAAAATATAAGGAATGAATGATTGAGAAAGACAGAGGCGTTAGTTCATGGATAAAACAAGAATGCAGCAGTATATGTCACAGATGCGGGCGATGTTCAACAAGCATGCGCTCTACAGCGATGAATCCCCGCAGTATCAGATTCCGTTTGAGCCGAACCCGGGCGACACGGTGAAGATCCGGTTCCGTACCCTGAAAAATAATGTAGATGCGGTTTATTTCATCAGCGGTTCCACCCGTGCACAGATGCAGGTCGGTTTGGTCCGGAACGGTTTTGATTATTACGAGATCGAGATTCCGGTCGGAAATGAGCCGATCCGCTATTTTTTTGAGATTCAGGCAGGCCGCGTGGTCTGTTATTACAACAAGCTCGGTGTCACAAGAGAGCTGCAGGAGATGTACTCTTTCGGCATTATCCCGGGCTTCCATACGCCGGACTGGGCGAAGGGCGCTGTCATGTATCAGATTTTTGTGGACCGCTTCTGCAACGGAGATCCGTCCAACGATGTGCTGACGGGAGAGTACAGCTACATCGGTGAGCAGGTCAACAAGGTGGATGACTGGAACCGCTTCCCGGAGCAGATGGATGTCCGCAATTTCTACGGCGGCGATCTGCAGGGCGTCATTGACAAGATGGATTATCTGCAGGATCTCGGTGTGCAGGTCATTTATCTGAATCCGGTGTTTGTTTCGCCGTCGAACCATAAGTATGATATTCAGGATTATGACTATATTGATCCGCATTTCGGAAAGATTGTCTCCGACGAAGGCGATCTGCTCTGGCCGGGCGACAAGGACAATACGCGGGCAACGCGGTATATTGACCGTGTGACGAACAAGGCGAACCTGGAGGCGAGCAATGAACTGTTTATCCACCTGGTGGAGGAGGCGCACAAGCGCGGCATGAAGGTGATTCTGGACGGCGTTTTCAACCACTGTGGTTCGTTTAACAAGTGGCTGGACCGCGAGCGGATTTATGAGGCCGGAAAGGGCTATGAGCCGGGCGCGTATGTGGCGCAGGACAGTCCGTATCACACGTTTTTTAAGTTTTATAATGAGCATAACTGGCCGTACAATGAGTTTTATGACGGCTGGTGGGGCCATGATACGCTGCCGAAGCTGAACTACGAGGGTTCGGAGAAGCTGATGGAGGATATTATGCGCATCGGCGCGAAGTGGGTTTCTCCGCCGTTTAATGCGGACGGCTGGCGGCTGGATGTGGCCGCTGACTTAGGACACAGCCCGGAGTTTAACCACAAGTTCTGGAAGGAGTTCCGGCGCGTTGTGAAGGAGGCGAATCCGGAGGCAATTATTCTGGCTGAGCACTACGGCGATGCGATGAGCTGGCTGCAGGGCGACGAGTGGGATACGGTGATGAACTATGATGCGTTTATGGAGCCGGTTTCCTGGTTCCTCACGGGTATGGAGAAGCACAGTGATGAGTTTAACCAGGGGCTTCTCGGAAACAGTGAGAGTTTTATCGGGGCGATGACGTATCATATGCCGGCGTTTTATGCGCCTTCGCTGTATACGGCGATGAATGAGCTGGATAATCATGATCATTCGCGGTTCCTCACGAGAACGAATCATCGTGTGGGGCGTGTGGCGAATGTTGGGCCGTATGCGGCTGCGGAGAATACGAATAAGGCGGTGCTGCGCGAGGCGGTTGTGATTCAGATGACGTGGCCGGGGGCGCCGACGCTGTATTATGGGGATGAGGCCGGCCAGGTCGGGTTTACGGATCCGGATAACCGGAGGACGTATCCCTGGGGACAGGAGGATCAGGAGCTGATCCGATTCTATAAAGAAATGATTGCGGTGCATCGGAGATTTCCGGTGCTGGCGATGGGATCGCTGAAATTTCTGTACCATGATTATAATGTGCTTTCTTATGGACGGTTTAATCAGGAGGAGCAGGTGATTGTGGTGATTAATAACCGAAATGAGAGGGTGCATGTGGAGATTCCGGTGTGGCTTACCGGGATTAACCGGAGTTCGGTAGCGAAGCTGACGCAGGTGTTTGCGACGGATGCGGTGGGATTTTCTTCGGAGGAGAAAGAAATCGAGGTACCGGCGGGCATACTGGAGATGGATTTGCTGCCGTTATCGGGAGTGGTACTGCATAGACGCGAGGAGTGACGGACGCCTCGCCGCCGCATCACGCAAGACCGAACGGGCGGCGGCGAGGCTGGTAGTGGGGGCGGAAGGTTGAAAAATAGAAATGGAAAAAGAGCTCCGATTCGTATGAATCAGAGCTCTTAATCGTGCCGCAAACCGGGATCGAACCGGTACGGGTATCACTACCCACGGGATTTTAAGTCCCGGGCGTCTGCCAGTTCCGCCACTGCGGCATATGGACGGAGATGGATTCGAACCATCGAAGCAATTTGCAGCAGATTTACAGTCTGTCCCCTTTGGCCACTCGGGAATCCGTCCATGTATTTTGTTTTGTGTCAGAATGACTTCCGACATTGAATGATTATACTGGATGTGGAGGGAAAATGCAAGGGTTTTTTTGAAAAAAATAGAAAAAAGTTGAAAGGGGGGAGCAGGTCGGGTATAATATCAAATATATGGGCTTCTATATTGAGTAAAAATGGAGGATATAGGGTAAGTATGATTAAGATTAAGGATTATGTCCGGGTGGGGTCGCTGGAGGAGGCGTATGAGCTGAATCAGAAGAGAAGTGCCTGTATCCTGGGCGGGATGCTCTGGACGAAGATGGGGCAGAGGCAGGTGCAGACGGCGATTGATTTGTCCGGGCTGGGACTGGATCAGATTGAAGAGTCCGAGGAGGAGTTTTCGATTGGATGTATGGTGACGCTGCGGCAGCTGGAGGAGCATGAGGGGCTGAATGCTTATACCGACGGTGCGGCACGGGAGAGTGTGCGGAGTATTGTCGGGGTGCAGTTCCGGAATCTGGCTACGGTGGGAGGCAGTATTTTCGGCAGATTTGGATTTTCGGATGTGCTGACGCTGTTTCTGGCGCTGGATACGGAGGTGGAGCTGGTTCATGCGGGACGGATGCCGCTGGCGGAGTTTGCCTGTTCAAAGAGAGACAGGGATGTGCTGGTAAGGCTGATTGTGAAGAAGCATGAGGGTGTTACGGTTTATCAGAGTCATCGAAATTCCAGAACGGATTTCCCGGTGCTGACGTGTGCGGTGCGGGTGGAAGACGGAAAAGGATGTGCGGTGCTTGGGGCAAGACCGGCGAAGGCGGCACGTGTAGAGCTTCCGGCGGAGCTGGTGGAAAAGCTGGCGGCTGGAAAGGCATCTGCGGAGGAGCTGAAGGCGGCGGCTTCGGAGATTTCTGATCAGTTTACGTATGGCAGTAATATGCGCGGAAGTGCAGAGTATCGTCATCATCTGGGACGGGTGCTGCTGCGCAGATGTATGGAAGAAATTCAGAAGAAGGAGGAGCAGTGATGAAGATTTCGATGATCTTAAATGGAAAGAAGACGGAAGCGGAAATTGATGCAGACATGCTCCTGATCGATTTTGTGAGAAGCCAGGGATGCTACAGTGTGAAGCGCGGCTGTGAGACGTCGAACTGCGGGCTGTGTACGGTTTTTATGGAGGGAAAACCGGTGCTGTCGTGTTCGGTGCTTGCGGCGCGGGCGAATGGATGTAAGGTGGATACGCTGGAAGGCCTGCAGGAGGAAGCAGAAGAATTTGGTTCCTTTATTGCCGGACAGGGCGCCGAGCAGTGCGGGTTCTGCAATCCGGGGATGATTATGAATGCGATTGCGCTGTTCCGGGAAAATCCGGATCCGAGTGAGGAAGAAATTAAAGAATATCTGGCGGGAAATCTCTGCCGCTGTTCCGGATATGAAGGACAGCTTCGGGGAATTTTGAATTTCCTTGCCTGGAAAAAGCAGCAGGGAGGTGCGTCATGAGCAGAGAAAATCATATCTATGAACCGGACTGGTCGGGAAGAACCGATCAGCTCTGCAGTGTGAATAAGCCGGTGATCAAAAAGGATGCCCTCGCGCTGGTAACCGGAAAGCCGGTTTATGTAGATGATCTGGCGCCGAAGGATTGTCTGATTGTCAAGGTACTGCGGAGTCCGCATGCCAATGCAATCGTAAAATCCGTGAAAAAGACGGCAGCAGAGCGTGTTCCGGGCATTGAGGCGATTTATACCTGGGAGGATGTGCCGAAACAGCGTTTTACAATGGCAGGACAGACCTACCCGGAACCAAGCCCGTATGACCGTCTGATCCTCGATCAGCATGTGCGCTACGTGGGAGATCCGGTGGCGATTATTGCCGGAAAAGATGAAAAATGCGTGGACCGTGCGCGGAAGCTCCTGAAAGTAGAGTACGAAGTGCTTCCGGCCATTCTGGATTTTCATCAGTCCAAGGATAATGAACTGCTGGTGCATCCGGAGGAAAGCTGGAAATCGCTCTGTCCGGTCGGTGCGGACAATCAGAGAAATCTCTGTGCAAGTGCGGAAGATCACAACGGAGATGTGGAAGCCGTGCTCGCAGAGTGCGATGAGGTTGTAGAGCATACGTATCATGTACGCGCAGCCCAGCAGGCGATGATGGAGACGTTCCGGACATACTGCTTTATGGATACCTACGGACGGCTGAATGTGCTGAGCTCGACCCAGATCGTTTACCATGCGCGCCGCATTCTGTCCAATGCACTCGGCATTCCGAAATCGAAGATCCGTGTTTCCAAGCCGAGAATCGGCGGCGGATTCGGAGCGAAGCAGACGGTGGTTGCCGAAATTTTCCCGGCGTTTGTAACCTGGAAAACCGGAAAACCGTCGAAAATGATCTTTACGAGAGAAGAGTCCCAGACAGCATCCACACCGCGCCATGAGATGGAAGTAACGATCCGCCTCGGTGCGATGAAGGACGGAAGAATCCGTGCGATCGATCTGTATACACTTTCCAACACGGGTGCATACGGCGAGCATGGACCGACAACGGTCGGCCTTTCCGGCCACAAATCGATTCCGATGTATGGATCTCTTGAGGCTTACCGGTTTGCGTATGATGTTGTGTATTCCAACGTAATGTCAGCCGGTGCTTACCGCGGATACGGTGCGACGCAGGGTATCTTTGCCGTAGAATCTGCTGTCAGTGAGATGGCAGCGCGTCTTGGCATCGATCCGATCCGGATCCGGGAGCAGAACATGGTCCGTGAGGGACAGTTCATGCCGGCTTACTATGGCGAAACGGCAAACAGCTGTGCGCTTGACCAGTGTGTGGAGCGTGCGAAAGAGATGATCGGCTGGGATGAGAAATATCCGTGCCGTGATATGGGAAATGGAAAGGTGCGCAGCGTCGGCATTGCGATGGCGATGCAGGGCTCCTGTATTTCCAATCTCGATGTCGGATCGGCAACAATCAAAGTCAACGACGACGGCGGCTATACGATGCTGATCGCAGCGGCCGATATGGGAACCGGCTGCGATACGATTCTGTCCCAGATGGCGGCAGAGTGTCTGGAGTGTGATGTGGATGACATTACCGTTGTCGGCGCAGATACCGATACGTCCCCGTATGACTCCGGTTCCTATGCATCGAGTACGACGTATATTACCGGAAAAGCGGTGGAAAAAGCCTGCATGACGCTTCGGAAACGAATCTGTGCCCTGGCGGCAGAGCGGATGAACGTGCCGGAAGATGAGACAGAATTTACCGGTACCGGCGTCGTGCATGAAAAGAGCGGAAGCAGCATGACGATGGAAGAAATCGCAACAGCGGCCATGTGCAATAACGGCATCGCGCTGGAAGCGACGGAAAGCAACTGCTCTCCGGTATCGCCGCCGCCTTATATGGCTGGTGCGGTCGAGATCGAGCTGGATAAAGAGACCGGCGAGGTCAGGATTCTCGATTATGCCGCCGTTGTCGACTGCGGAACCGTCATCAACCCGAACCTTGCGCGCGTACAGGTCGAGGGCGGTCTGGTGCAGGGCATCGGCATGACGCTGTTTGAAAATATCCAGTACACGGACAAGGGTCAGATGATCAATAATTCGTTTATGCAGTATAAAGTGCCGACCCGCCTCGATATGGGCAAGCTGCGCGTCGAGTTTCGGAGCAGCTACGAGCCGACCGGTCCGTTCGGTGCAAAATCGATCGGCGAGATCGTCATCAACACACCGGCTCCGGCGCTGGCACATGCAATCTACAATGCGACGGGTCTGTGGTTCCGCGAACTGCCGATCACGAGCGAGCAGATTGCAATGGGAATTGCGGAAAAAGAATGCGAGTAACGATACTTTATCTGGCAGCCGGGAACAGCAGACGGTTCGGGGAAAATAAGCTGCTCTATCCGCTGGATGGAAAGGCGGTGTACCGCCATCTGCTGGACCGGCTGGCCCAAATTGCCGGAAGGCATGAGAACTGGGAACTGCTGGTTGTGACGCAGTATGAAAGGATTCTGGAGGAGCTTGCGCCGCTGGTAAAAGCCGGGCGTCTGCAGACGGTGTTTTCGCCGGACAGCGAAAAAGGAATTTCCTATACAATCCGCGCGGGAATCGAGGCGGCGGAGAAGCAAAATGCCGATGCCTGTGCGTGTTTTGTGGCGGATCAGCCGTACCTGAAGGAAGAGACGGCGGAGCGCTTTCTGGAATCCATGGAGATGCAGAAGGCTCCACTTGGCTGCGTTTTCTGCGGCGGCGAGAGCGGCAATCCGGCGTGGTTTTCAAAACCTTATTTTTCAGAACTAAAAGAACTTTCCGGCGACCGCGGCGGGAAAAAGGTGCTGAAACGGCACTGGGAATCGGTAATTCCGTTCCTGGTCGAAGCCGCGTGGGAATTAAAGGATCTGGACCGGAAAGAGGATCTCTGCTGCAGAGACACCGGCGGCTGCCATGAATAAAATTTGAGACAGTGCGAAATTTGATGGATTTGGACTTGCATTTCCAGTGAGAAGTAAGTACAATGGGTATAATAAAAATTCGGGAGGCTTCAAAAAAATGCAGTTATTGGAAGACAGAATCCGCAAAGACGGAAAAGTACGCGAGGGAAATGTCCTGAAGGTGGACAGCTTTTTAAATCATCAGATGGACGTCAATCTGTTCCGGGAAATCGGAAAAGAGTTTCAGCGTCGTTTTGCGGGAGAGGAGATCACGAAAATCCTGACCATCGAGGCATCTGGAATCGGAATTGCCTGTGTTGTGGCTGAAATTTTTAATGTTCCGGTTGTGTTTGCAAAGAAAACGCAGACCAAAAATATCGCCGGCGATGTTTATACCACAAAAGTAGAATCTTTCACCCATGGAAGAGTTTATGATATCATTGTTTCCAAAGAATTTCTGGGAAAAGGAGACAAAGTTCTCCTGATCGATGATTTCCTGGCAAACGGAAAAGCGCTGGAAGGACTGGCAACCCTGGTACAGGATTCCGGTGCAGAGCTCGTAGGAGCAGGCGTTGTCATCGAAAAAGGGTTCCAGATCGGAGGAAAACTGCTGCGTGACCGCGGCATTCATCTGGAATCTCTTGCCATCGTCGATGGTATGGATGATAAAACCGGGGAAATTACCTTCCGGAAACAGTAAGGAGGCGTCAAAATGGCAAATCTGATTGCAAGAATTGCCGTTCTTCTGGTTCTGGCGGCCGCAGGAATGGTGCTGGCCGACAGAAAAGAAAAAATTGATCTCAGTGTGTCACTGCTGCTGTTTCTGGCGGCAGTCAATGTGACCTCTTTTTTCAGCCTGAAAGATAACAGGATTGTAGTTGTTATGATTCTGACGGTATATTTTCTGTTGTATGCAGGCGCAAAAGAGCTGCTGCGGAGACGGGCAGAGAAAAAAAGAAAATGAATGCAAATCGAACATCCGGCTGCGAGCACCCATGCAAAAGTGCCGGTCGGATGTTTTTTGAATTTTCCTGTAAATTCAAAAAACATCCGGGCAGGATCGCGCTGCAGAGCGATATTGCAGAAGAACTCCATATGGAAGGAGATGCCGCAAGAATCCACCAGCTCGTTTCTCTTCTTGTGGATAACGCCGTTAAATACACTCCGGAGGGTGGAAAAATCCACATTTTCTGGCGAAAAAACGGCAAAAAAGCAGAATTTTCGGTGCAGAATACCTGCGATACCCTGCCGGAAGGTGATCTCAACCGCCTCTTTGACCGCTTCTACCGTGCGGATGCGTCGCGGGCCAGGGAAAGCGGCGGCTATGGAATCGGCCTTTCTGTGGCAGCTGCAATTGTAAAGGCACATAAGGGAAAAATCACCGCAGAGCGGACACGAGATGGCATCTGTTTTAAAGCAGTCTTTCCGGCAAAAGGATGAAAGAAAGAAAATTCCGGAAAAATGGAAAAATGACGGCAGGGTAGGAAAGGCAGACACACAAAAAAGCAGAAATCAAAAGCTTCCAAGAGAGAAAAAACAAAACAAAAGAAAACAAAAGAAAACAAAACAAAAGGAGGAATATATGATGTTTGATTGTGGTTTACAGAATATTTTCCGGCTGAAAAACGGACAGTCCCGTTCCATCAACTGGGAAAACCGGAACGGAGAAAAAGGAAAAGGCGGCATGGCATCCAGCGATCTTGGTCCGTCCAGAAAAGGTTCCCCGTGTATCCCGAAAATAGAAGCAGGAGAGACCGTAACACTTGGTGAGATCCAGGGAGAAGGCATCATTCAGCACATCTGGATCACCGTCACAGACCGTACCAGTGAACGTAACCGTTATGTTCTGCGGGATCTTGTTCTGCGCATGTACTGGGACGATGAAGAATTCCCATCCGTTGAATGCCCGCTTGGCGATTTCTTCTGCTGCGGCTTCGGTGTTTCCTACCAGGTAAACTCAGTCCCGATTGCTGTCAATCCGACCCGTGGTTTCAACAGCTATTTCCCGATGCCGTTCCGTAAAAACGCCCGTATTACCATTGAAAATCAGTGTGATGAGCCGATTCCGGCCTTCTTTTATCAGATCGACTATTGCCTGACAACGGTTCCGGAAGATGCTGCCTATTTCCATGCCCAGTGGCGTCGTCAGCGCATCACGGAAAAGGCAAAAGACTACGTTGTCCTCGACAACATCAAAGGGAAAGGCCAGTACGTTGGAACTTATCTTGCACTGACCAGCCTCGAACGCTACTGGTACGGAGAAGGTGAGATGAAATTCTACATCGATGGAGACAAGGATTATCCAACCATCTGCGGAACCGGAACAGAAGATTACTTCGGCGGTGCTTGGAGCTTTGCAACACAGCAAAATGGCCAAACTGTTGAAAATCAGTACTGCACTCCGTATCTTGGATATCCTTACTACTCTACCCACGATACCTTCCTTCATAATGATTACCACAATGATGATCAGATGCCACAGCGCAGCTTCTACCGCTGGCACCTTCTTGATCCTATCCTTTTTGAGAAGGATCTTAAGGTAACCCTTCAGCAGATTGGCGTCAGTCATGGAGGTCTCTTTGAACGTCAGGATGATGTCGCTACCACAGCTTACTGGTACCAGACGCATCCTCATGTACCATTCGCGCCACTCATGTCCAGAAAAGAGCGCTGGCCAAGATGATTTTTGACGCTTTTCCTATTTTATATGTTTCATGACTTTACATATCGGCTACAAGAGTCCGTTCCGAACAAATCCGTTTCCAACGAATTTGTCCGGAAACGGGCTCTTTCTTTTTTATATGGTATTCAAAAAGCGATCTGGATTACAGAGGTTCGTCTTTTCACAAACCTTTCACATTTTCCGTCCATTCTTTAAGGTTCCTTTAAAGTTTCCTCATTATACTTAAAAATGTAAAAAACATTTCCGGAAGTAAATCAAACGAAAGGATCAATCGATTATGATGCAAAGCCAACAGATTCCCATGACCTTCCAACGGTATGAAACAAAATACATGCTTTCCCCGATCATGGCTCGCAAGCTTCGCAAGAGCCTTCCGGGTCATCTGCAGATGGATGAATACGGCCTTGATACCATCTGCAGCCTCTATTACGATACCCCGGATCACCAGCTCATCCGCCGTTCGCTGGAAAAACCCGTCTACAAAGAAAAACTGCGACTCCGCAGTTATGGTCCGGCCAAAGAGACCAGCCCCATATACGTAGAACTAAAGAAAAAATATGAAGGAATCGTCTACAAACGCCGCGAGCGCATGATATTATCAGAAGCGGTTCCCTATCTTGCAGGAAAATCAGAACCAGGCTTCGACAGCCAGATTCTCCACGAAATCACTTGGTTTCGCAACTACTACCGGGGGCTTGTTCCCGCTATGTACATCGCCTACGACCGCATCGCCTGCTTCGGCACGGAAGACAGGAACTTTCGTGTTACCTTCGACACCAATATCCGATGGCGTACCGACAATCTGTGTCTTGACGGTCCAACGGAAGGAACCAGGCTTTTAGAACCAGGCTGGTATCTCATGGAGGTGAAAACACCAGGTGCTGTGCCCCTATGGTTCAGCAAAATTCTGGATGATCTTGCAATCTATCCGGCATCATTTTCTAAATACGGCTTTGCCTATCAAATCGAAAATCAGAAAGCATCAGAAGAAAAAGCTTTCATACCATTCACAGATATCCGGCAAACCGTATCAAAAACAGCATTCCGTTAGCTGAATCAGGTAAGTCCTCTGCGGCCATTGCGAAAAGCAAGAAGCAGTGGGTGGACTCACAGCTTGCGAAAAGCCTTTTTCAAACATAGTCTGCTTCACAAAAAAAGAAAATGTAACTATTCAGAGCCATGCAAAATAGAAGAAAAATCGCGAATCATGCTTGCATGAATGAGCGGTTTTTCTGGAACTTCATATGGCGAGAAGCAACATCGCGATGTAGCGTAAGCGGAATCGAGATGGGGCTCTGAATAGACAAGAAAATAAAAAAATTCTGGGAGGAATTTGCTATGCTTAACACAATATTCAGTTCCGTTTTTACAGAAACAACCGCCGCCTTCACCTTTGGTCAGTTCTTTGCCTGCACAGCAGTGTCTCTGATTCAGGGACTGTTGATCGCTGCTGTTTACAGGTACAAAAGCGAATGCACCAAAAGCCTTGCTGTCACGCTTGTTCTGATGCCTGTGATCGTACAGATGGTGATCATGCTCGTCAATGGAAATCTTGGAACCGGAGTCCCTTGATTATACCAGTGTTTTTGACGATATCTTTGCCAGGTATCTGACCCGTTGCGAGCTTGTACAGGCAAAAACCACGAATATGGGAAGTCTTTTCAAGCTGGAGTATCGCATCGTATTCCGCGAGGAAGGCGAAGAGAAAAACATGATTGACCAGCTCCGCTGCAGAAACGGAAACCTTGAAATCCTGTGCAGTCGTGCGCAGACCGGAAGGGAGGAATTATAATGAATCGAAACAGAAAGAAAAAAAACAGAAAAAAAGAGACCGGCGCAGTCGTCAGCCTGCTTCTTGCATCATCGCTGGCCTTCGGCGGATGCGGCACAGCAGTGACATCTTCCAGCTCTGTAAATGCCGAATCTGCCCGTACAGAGTCAACCGGCGAAACATCTGCCGACAACGCGGATACCACATCAGAGAGCACAGATTCGGAAAATGCAATGGAAAGTGCTTCCGATATTAATTTTGATCTGGAACTGACCGAATCCACTATCGACACCGAATTCACAGACCGTGAGAAGAGCGGAAGCTACAAAGCGTCGGAAGCCGTAAAAATTACACTTAATAAGACGACAGCTACCGTCTCCGGCAGCGGAGTCAAAGCAGATGGCAGCACAATTACCATCACGGAAGAAGGCGTTTACATCGTAAGCGGAACACTTGAGGATGGCCAGATTATCGTAGACGCATCCGATTCCGACAAGGTTCAGATCGTACTCGATGGAGTCCATATCAACTGTAAGACGAATGCTGCCATCTACGTTCGCGAAGCGGACAAAGTTTTCATCACGCTTGCTGAAAACAGCAGCAACACGCTTGGCGGTGGAAACGAGTACACTCAGATTGACGACAACACGGTAGACGGCGTTATCTTCTCCAAATCAAATCTTGTCTGCAACGGGACAGGAAGTCTGACCATCGAGGCAGACTACAAGCACGGGATTGTATCCAAAGATGACCTTGTGATTACCGGCGGAACCTACAAAATCGCCGCTGCGGACAACGGGATCACAGCCAAAGATCAGATTAAAATTCTGAACGGAAGCTTTGACATTGATGCTGCAAACAGTGCGGTCAAAGCGAAGAATACGGATGACGCAGAGCTTGGAAATATCTATATTGCTGGTGGGATTTTTACGATCGAGGCGGAACAGGATGGATTCCATGCAACCGGCAGCATCGTTGTCGATGATGGAACCATCACCGTAAACTCTGGTGACGACGGTTTCCATGCGGAGCTCGACACCGTCATCCATGGCGGAACGATCCTTGTTGAAAAAAGCAACGAAGGCCTGGAAGGAAAACGCGTCGTGGTCAATGGTGGTGACATTACCGTAAATGCCAGCGACGATGGCGCCAATGCGGCCGGTTCCGGTGACGATGACAGCAATGCCGCAAGCTCAAACAACGATAGCAGTGCTGCCGTAAACTCCGGTGATGATAGCAGCATATCCGGTGCGGCAGACGGAAAGGAACCTCCGCAAATGCCGCCTGATACAGAAAACGGCAGCGATATGCAGCCATCGCAGGACTTCGATCCGGAGAACGCTCCGTCTGGCGGAAATGCGCCGCAGAACTTCGATCCGGGGAATGCTCCGTCTGACGGCGATGCTCCACAGAAGATGCAGGGAGGCCCCGGCGGCGGAGGCAACTCTGAGCTTTACATTAAAATTACCGGCGGAACCCTGACTGTATCCGCCGATGGTGATGGTCTTGATTCCAACGGCGGTCTTCTCGTGACCGGCGGAACTACGATCGTGTACGGGCCGACCAGCGATGGTGACAGTGCCCTCGATTACGACGGAAGTGCAATTGTGACCGGCGGAACCTTAGCTGCTATCGGCAGTGCCGGCATGACGGAAAGCTTCGACGAAGCTTCCACCCAGCCCGTTATCACCTATTACTGTACGGAAACCCAGTCCGCTGACACTATCATCACACTGACAGACAGCGATGGAAGTGCCCTCTTCACGGTCACACCCGAAAAAGCCTACGCCAGCATCGTTTTGACCTGCCCAGAAATGAAACTGGACGCAACGTATACTCTGGCTGCCGGTACCGACAACGAAGAGATCACCCTCACGGACATCATCACCACCGCCGGAACCCGGTCTGTTAAAACGATGAGCGATTCCGAAGGTGGAAAAATGCCAAATAACAGCGACAACAAAGGAACTCCGCCTTCAAAACCAAGCGACACGGCTGAGTGAACCGTTATAGTTCATTCAGCACCGGAACATTTGCTGTTCCGGTGCGTAAGAAAGTGATTCTACCGTGACTGTCTTCCTACTTCCAATTTACCGTATTCTGTGCTAAAATAACCTCACAAGAAAAGAGGTAGAAAAATCATGTATGATAAACTGACCGAAAACGATATTAAAAAAATGCAGGAAGAAATCGACTACCGCAAACTGGTTGTCCGTCCAAAAGAACTCGAGGCTGTAAAAGAAGCCCGTGCCCAGGGCGATCTCAGCGAAAACTTTGAATACAAAGCTGCCAAACAGGACAAAAACCGCAACGAAAGCCGCATCCGCTATCTGGAAAAAATGATCAAAACCGCTCACGTTGTTTCAGATACCTCAAAGGACGACGAAGTCGGCATCAACAATACCGTCCAGGTTTACATCGAAGAAGATGATGAGACAGAAACCTACAAACTTGTCACCACCGTTCGTGGTAATTCTCTCAAAGGATACGTCAGTATCGACTCGCCATTAGGAAAAGCCATTCTTGGTCATAAAGTCGGCGACCGCGTCACTGTAAAAGTAAGCGATGCCTATAGTTATGATCTCATCATCAAATCCATCGAAAACACTGCGGATACCGATGATGAACTCCGCAGCTATTAAAGGACAGAAAGAAAGGAAAATACCAGTCATGGAAAAAATTGCAAGCTTTACGATCGACCATATCAAACTTAAACCAGGCATTTACGTTTCAAGAAAAGACCACGTAGGTGACAGCATCATCACCACCTTCGACCTGAGAATGACCTCCCCAAACGATGAGCCCGTCATGAACACCGCTGAAGTCCACACCATCGAGCACCTCGGAGCCACCTTCCTCCGTAACCATGAGCAGTGGAAAGACAAAACCGTATACTTCGGTCCAATGGGCTGCCGCACCGGTTTCTACCTGCTGCTGGCAGGAGACTACACCTCCAGAGACATCGTCCCGCTCGTCACCGAAATGTATGAATTCATCCGCGATTTCAAAGGCGAAGTTCCGGGCGCATCCCCGAAAGATTGCGGAAACTATCTGGACATGAACCTCTCCATGGCCAACTACCTCGGCAAAAAATACCTGGATGAAGTCTTGTACGGAATTGATGATTCCCGTCTCGTCTATCCGGAATAAATTCTAAAAATGGTAACTATTCAGCGCCATGCAATTTCGCATGGCTCTGAATAGTTACAAAAAATGAAAGAAAACAGGGGGAAACAGAGTATGAGAACCATGGAAAACGAAAAACTGCGTGTGCAGATCAGCGATCACGGTGCAGAACTTTGCAGTATCTACGATAAGGAAGCTGACCGTGAGGCAGTCTGGATCGGAGATCCGGCCTTCTGGAACCGCCACGCACCGGTTTTGTTCCCGTTTGTCGGAAAAGTAAACGGTGGATTCTATACCCACAAAGGTATCAAATACCCGATGGGCCAGCATGGCTTTGCACGTGACAAAGAGTTTGCGTGCATGGAAAATACAGAAAATAAAACCGTACATCGTCTGGTATCGACCGATGAGACAAAAAAAGTCTATCCGTTCGACTTTGCTTTTACCGTAACCCAGAAACTTTCAGGCAGAACCGTGACTGTTATCTGGGAGGTAGAAAATACCGGAGAGGAAGACCTTTATTTTTCTGTCGGAGGGCATCCGGCATTTATGATTCCGGAGCAGTACGACATTGTCTTCAACAAAGATCTTCGGAACCATGGCGAGACAGAACTTGAATATGTTCTGATTGATCCGGAAACAGCAGGTGTTGATGCTGCACATCCACGGAAACTGGCATTAATCAACGGAAAAATCCCATATACCAGAACCCTTTTCGACGAGGATGCTCTGATCTTCGACAATACGCAGGTAGAGCGCGTTGGCGTGGAAGTAGATGGGAAACCGTACGTTACCCTCACCTGTAAAGGCTTCCCAAGCGTTGGTGTATGGTCCAAGCCAAAAGCAGCCGCTCCGTTTGTTTGTCTCGAGCCATGGATCGGCCGCTGTGACAACGTTGGCTTTGATGGTGAATTAAAAGACAAATATGGTGAACAGCACCTGAAGGCAGGAGAAAGTTTTCAGGCAAGCTACACCATCACCATCGGAGAATAAACCAGGTAAAAGAGAAAAAACTCTAAAGTATGGGGAAAAGAACACGTTTCCTATGCTTCGGGGGTTGAAATTTTACGGTTTCTTTACTATAATTAGCATCAAGCCCAAAAACGCATGTGGTTTGGCATGCACAGAAGAAAAAACAGGAGGGAACGTTTTTGAAAAGAGAAACGGTTATCGTACTTGATTTTGGCGGTCAGTACAATCAGTTAATTGCAAGACGTGTACGTGAGTGTAACGTTTACTGTGAGATTTATTCTTACAAAACAGATATTGAAAAGATTAAAGAAATTCAGCCGAAAGGTATTATCTTTACCGGCGGCCCGAACAGCGCATATCTGCCGGATTCCCCGACCTATACAAAAGAAATTTTCGAACTTGGAATTCCGATCCTCGGCATTTGCTACGGATCACAGCTGATGATGCATCTGCTGGGCGGAAAAGTAGAAGTAGCTCCGGTCAGAGAATATGGAAAAATTGAGGTAACCGTAGATACCAGTTCCGCACTGTTCGAAAATGTATCTGAAAAAACAATCTGCTGGATGAGCCACAACGACTATATTTCCAAAGCAGCCCCGGGCTTTGAAATCATTGCCCATACGGAGGACTGTCCGGTAGCAGCCGTTGCAAACGTAGAGAAAAAGCTCTATGCAACCCAGTTCCATCCGGAAGTTCTTCATACCAAAGAAGGAAAGAAGATGCTTTCCAACTTTGTATACAATGTATGTAAATGTGCCGGTGACTGGCACATGGATTCCTTCGTAGAAGAGTCTATCAAAGCTATCCGCGAAAAAGTTGGCAACGGAAAAGTACTCTGTGCCCTTTCCGGCGGCGTTGATTCCTCTGTTGCAGCCGTTATGCTCTCCAAAGCAGTTGGAAATCAGCTCACCTGCGTTTTTGTTGACCACGGTCTGCTGCGTAAAAACGAAGGCGATGAAGTAGAGGCTGTATTCGGACCGGAGGGTCCGTATGACCTGAATTTTATCCGTGTTAATGCACAGGAGCGTTTCTATGCCAAATTAAAAGGCGTAGAAGAGCCGGAGAAAAAACGTAAAATTATCGGTGAAGAATTTATCCGTGTCTTCGAAGAAGAGGCAAAGAAAATCGGTGCCGTAGACTTCCTTGTACAGGGAACCATCTACCCGGACGTTGTAGAGAGCGGTGTCGGCGGAGAATCCACCGTTATCAAATCTCACCATAATGTCGGAGGACTGCCGGATTACGTAGATTTCAAAGAAATCATCGAGCCATTGCGCAACCTCTTCAAAGATGAAGTAAGAAAAGCCGGTCTGGAGCTCGGAATTCCGGAATATCTTGTATTCCGTCAGCCATTCCCAGGTCCGGGTCTTGGTATTCGTATCATCGGTGAAGTAACCGCCGAGAAAGTGAAAATGGTTCAGGATGCCGACGCAATCTGGCGTGAAGAAATTGACAAAGCCGGAATCGCTCACGAAATCGGCCAGTACTTCGCAGCACTGACCAACATGCGTTCTGTTGGAGTCATGGGAGACGAAAGAACGTATGATTATGCCATTGCCCTCCGTGCCGTAACCACTACCGATTTCATGACAGCCGAAAGCGCAGAAATTCCGTGGGATGTCATCGGAAAAACAACGAGCAGAATTGTAAACGAAGTAAAACACATCAATCGCGTTATGTATGATTGCACAGGAAAACCACCGGCAACCATCGAGTTTGAATAATTTTCAAAAGCTCGCAAAGCCTAGTAAAATGGGCATTTGCGAGCTTGTTTTTTGCTCATTGGTACTAAAATGGTACTACATATTAAACTTTTGTATCTTTGATAAAACCCGTATATATTAGAATTGCTAATATGTCCGCAGGTATATATAGGGCAAGATTTGCTACAAAAGCAGTTACGTTGAAAGTGTTATTATCGGATTTTGTAAGTAAAAAGCATCCAAAGATGTGTATTGGAAACAGTAATAAGTAAAAGAGTATATTTTTGTCTAAGGTAATTTTTATGAATTTGTACTTTTCAGGTTCTTCATCTAATATTGCATTTATATTAAAATCAAGTGTTTGCATATCATCAGATGAATTGCATAAGTCTTGTGAAAGTTTAATAAAAGACTTTTTGTGCTTAAAGGCGATGCATAATCTATCATTATTTTGTGGACGAAGTATTAAATGTAATTTATTTATAATTTCGGTAAATATGTCTTGTGTTTCTGCTTTTTGTAGATAGGCAGAATGGATTATTCGTGAAAACCAAGTTATACTTTCTGTATATTCTAAATCAGAAATTGTTGATGAAGAAAAATATTCTAAATAATTTGTCAAATCGCGTATGTTGCTGATTTGAGGTAATCCAAATCGTTTTTCGTAAATTATATTAAGTAATATAGCAATAGCGAACATTACAATAAAAGTAATGAAAAAATGCATAAAATAATCTTTATAAGCAAATTGAGTAACGATTAGTCCGATTATAGGTACATATAGTAGTAATAAAAATACTAAAGTAAAATATTTAAGGTAAAATTTTCTTTTAAGAGTTTTTTTAAGATTCATAGTAGATATCTCCTTATATTTGCGGCCAAGTAATTTTCCACTCAAAGTATTCGTTTGGAGAAATCTCTCCATTATTTAATTTCGTTTTCATTTCACACCAGTCTGACAAGAAGTCATTTACCAATCCATATTCAAAAGTTAATGCAATGGGTGCACCTGCGCAGTCATAATCATCTTCGCAATAAGTTGGTTTTGCTGTTTCAGAAGGCTTTGAAGGTGTCATTGCAGTTAAGTGAATCAGATTACCTGGTGCAGTATACTCTGGAAATCTTGTGCCCTTTCCACGTGCAGGAAGTGATGTGGCACTTTCTTCAAGCCAGAAAAGTGTTTCAATGATATCTTCAGCAGCACCAAGGCTG
>OLRU01000024.1_pt1 | contig 158726 bp, 147 predicted proteins | sample 1672961 | NCBI WGS metagenome assembly OLRU01 (sample SAMEA3136741, study PRJEB25190) | human gut metagenome | biome: human gut; feature: human-associated habitat; material: faeces | place: Austria | collected 2013
GTTCTCTTCTCCAGGCCGAAGAACCTAATCTTGGCGGACTCCAGAAGTTCCTTAAACTCTTTGGTACCTGTGGTGGAAGCGTTTATCTCCTGAAAATCGCCGTCCATTTCTCTGGCAATTATTCTTGCAAGAGTCGTCTTTCCTGTACCGGAAGGTCCAAAAAATATGGCAGAATCAAAGGATCTGTTTTTTACAGAATTATAAAACAGAGAACCGGGATACAGAAAATGCTCCTGTCCAAAAAATTCTTCGAGGTTCTGCGGTCTCATCCTTGTCGAAAGTGGAATCATTTTATCTCCTTTAGAAAGAAGCTATAAAGACATCCTCCACCTCTTTATCTTTTATACCGTTGAGTTCATCTATAGCTTCGTCTTTAGTATTAACCACAGGGCTAATAACCTTGTAATTACTGTCTTCTTCTATTATCTTCGTCTCTATGCCCTTGGATTTAAGATCCGAAGCGAGTTTTTCAGCAGCCTCCTTAGATGTAAAAACTCCGAACTGAAGCGCATATCCTTCTTCAGGCGCCGCGCTGACGTCTGTTCCGGATGCGTCTTCTTGCGAAGCTTCTGACTGCTGCTCAGTTTCTCCGGCAGAGCCTTCCTCTCCTGAGGCCTCTTCATCCTTAGAGTCGCCTCCATTGGCTATCTTAATGGGACTTTCATCTGCATCATAACCCAGCAGCGGGCCTATGACGAATCTGGCAGTCAAATACCCGAGTGCGACTGCTACTATCATTATAACAAGAAACACAGTAAATTTCATCTTAGAATTTTCATTGGGACGTTTTCTTTTCTTTACACGTCTTCTGTTTATCTGTCCAACCATATTAAATCCTCCCGCTTTATTACATTCTATTTTTCCTTACGGTAAATATTCCTACATAAAATGGCCGAAGGTAATGTCAGAAAATTTGTATGGCAGTTTCACCGTATCTCACTGTATTTCGCAGAGCCTCACCTCTCTTTTGAGTTGACAGATAAACGCTTTTATTCTCATGACGCTGAGATTTTCCGTATCAAACATCTGTACCAGCATATCCAAATATAATCTGCCGTTTTCCGTAGTTGATCTTTTCAGATCATTTATAAATGTCGCCAGCTTTTTCTTCGCTCCTATCCTGTTTTTATCAGGCACATAAGTAAACTTTATATTCTCAAAATCTTCTTTTATGTAAACTGTATTCATATCCATTATAAACTCCTCGGGAAATATCAGATATTGATTGCACTCCTCCATAGCCGATATAGTTTTTTCCACTACCGTCAATATTTTATCTGCTCCAAGCAGACCGCAGTCTGAAATCCTTTTATACCCGGAGGTGTAATAAAAACCCGTAATCCCCTCCTGATTCTTTATTATACTTATAGGGAATATTCCCTTGCATATTCCTTCTGTCAACAAATCCATTTTCTCCTCATATCCAAGCTGTTCCTCCTTAAACTTGATCATGACCTTATTGAGCATTTGCAGCACCTCCACATATTTTGCATGGTAAGTATCCCTTTCTCACAGCGTCTTCCTCTTCCATTTCCCGGCTGTATTCTCCCTTATATCTTTCTGCTACATAAAAGCATGTTCCCCTGTGATATCTCGTTCCGTACCGGGGAAATATGATCACATCTTGTGATGCACCTCCTGTATGAAAATCCGCCGCATCCAGCGGCCGCCCCATATTCAGTGTTCCGGTAAAACCTCTTGTCAGCAGACTTTCTTCAAAGTTAATTTTTCCATCTATGCCTATGGCATTTACCACATTGAACTCAGCCTTGCCTTCTACCGAAATCAGGTCCGTCATCTCACCGCGTCTGTACAAATACCTAAACCCTGTTATATTGAAATCCACAGGATTTTGTTCTGAAATCCTGCTTTCCATTTCATTGCAAAGGGAAACAGAATTATTATATTTATAGGATTCAAGGTCTATGGCAAGTACTTCTTCAGCAGTAGAGAAACATATATTTTCACATATCCCAACTATTTTTATTATCAGTATAAGCGCTGACACGCATAAAATCAGTATCGGCAGAAACACAGCGGCCTCCAGTATATAGCTTCCCCTCTTATCGCCGAACTTTTTATCAATAATGTTCATCAAATTCATATCCTTGTCCATTCACATTAAATTGATACCGTAGCCCCGTGTTATATTCTTTCAGCAAGGAGGTGTCGCTGTACAGATATTTCATATTTATCTGTATGATATCCATTATCCTCATGATCTTCGTGTCTTCTGAGATCCCGCATAGAAGCACCGACAGATACGATGAATAGTCTTCTCCCCTCATTACCTTTGGCGCTATATAACTCGTCCCCTCCTCTCCCGCGTCCTCTTTTTCTGCACTTTCTTCTGTTTGCAAGCTGCCGTTTCCCAGCACATTTTCTATAGACAGAGCCCAATTTGTATCGTCCTTAAGAAGCGGAACTGTCTTTTTATCATATAATATTTTCAGATCGTTCTCTGCCTCCGCATATGCCCATAATTCCAGGATGACTGCCTGCGTAAGAAGCGCCGCGGGTCCGGGAGTTACAGCCGAAGCTGCGGCCATGGCAATTTCACGCTTTTCGCTGCAAGTATAAAGATAATACAGGTTTAACATATTCCGCAGTGTTTTTATCTTTGCGGCTGTATTCTTTCTGGCTTTTGCCTCATCAGGCTCGCCGCTTATAATATATTCTGTTTCACATCGAAAATATGTCTCCTTTAAATCTTTATCGTCCATATGATTTTTAAAGAATACAGATATGTATCTATCTGCCGCGGCATTTCCGACGATACCGCTCAGGCTTATTCCTGATTTTATTTTATCTGCCAGCCCGGCCAAATAGCTCTTATCAGCCTTGCCATACGACGGCAGCCCCTCTATTATCCAGCGGCTGCTTATACGCCTGTCTGCGGTTTCCCCTTCTGTCATATCCTCACTGCGGTCTGCATCTTCATATCTTTGAGGAACAAATCCGGACAGAACTATTTTTTCTATCTGCTTCTTCATATTGTCTTTCTCCGTCAGAGCATATTCCTTTAGTGAGCACGATGTATCTGAGCTTTCTATATATTCTTTATCTCCAAAAGAATAATCTTTGTATATATCTATCTTTTTTGCAGTAGATATATCGTCTCCCAGAAAGGCCATAAGACCGTAACGTTCTTTAAGGAATATATCGTATTCAGCTAAAATGCTCTTACCCCACAATCTTCCGAATCCATAAGATACGCTGCCTATAGCCAAGTTCCCTGCAGATCTGACAGACGCGAAAATCAATATAGTGATAGAGAAGAACGCCATAAGAGCGAACACTGCGAAAGACCCTTTTTTACTGCTAAATCCAATCGATAAATCTTTCATACTTTCTTATAGTCTCTATTTCTTTCTCACAATCCCAGGCGCTTATGTCTTTTGTATGTTTTGATACCTGTTGGGCTACATCGCCGTGAAAGGTCATTATCAGCGCAGCCAATGCAAACAATATCAAACAGCTGACCGGCAGGACTATAGATGCCTCTATATAGACGCTGCCTCTTTTATTGAGCGACATGACTTCAAAATTTGCTTTTGCTTAAGCTACCGAAAGTATCATTGACAAAGTCAGTGATCTCCGATTTAAAAATCAAGCCTATGGCTACTGCTATGGCCACGAGAATAGCTACTTGTACCATTTCCATTCCGCGCTTGTTGTTGAGTGACAATAAAGTCTGCTTCAATTTCATCCTTATACCTCCTTTTAATCTATATACATCTGCAACATGGCAGGTGCTGCCGTTATCAATATCAGCGCTATCAGAAGAAGCGCCAATGGAAAACTCATCTTACTTTCTGACAGTCTTATCTTCTCCAGCGCTGTACGCTTTCTCTCTCTCCACAGCTGTTCACCCTCATCGGCTAACTTGTCCCACAGATCCACGCCTCTTCGGCTGCTGTCGGCTATTATACCCGCTACCCGTGAGAGTTCTTTTACTCTGCTGTCTCTTCCCAGACGATAGAATCCTTTTATGATGCTCTCTCCTGTTTTCATAGAGTCGTCATACACCCTTATATATTCGAGGATAAATGTATCCTGTCTTTCTCTGTCCAGCTTTTTATAATTCACAGCTATATATATCATAGCCTCCTGCAATACCATTCCGCTGTTCAGCAGCAGCAAAATCTGGTTTATAAAAGAGGGAAGCGACAATATCATCTCTTGTCTCTTCTTTTCTTCTTTTTTTCTCTCTTTATATTTCAATCTGAATCACCCTTTCCATCACTGTCAGTCCGGCGGCCATGAGAACCAGAGATATCGTCGATACTGCTCTGCCTAAAGTCGTCTCGTACAAAGGAGCCATATAATCGGGAGACAATATCTTTATCATCAGTATCAATCCGAAAGGAGACGATGCTATCACTCTTCCTTCAAACCGCTTTTGCACCATTATGGATGAAAGTTCTCTCTCGATATCTATCTTGTCTTCTATTATCCCGGCACTTCTTTCCGCTGCTTTAGAAAAATCTGCTCCCGTAGCCTTGCATGTCTTACATACCATCACAAAATCTTCAGCATCCTCAAGGCCGCTCCTCTTGGCAAAATCATCAAAGGAATCCACGTCAGGCATATTGCTCTCCTTGATGTTTTTAGTCATCTGTTTAAGCTCTCTCATTATATAATCCTGATCATCATAAGTTCCTCTCCAGAAATCTATGGATTCTTCAAGGGCCTGCCCCAGGCTTCTGCCGGTAGAAACGAAAGATGAAATGGAATACAGCAAATCTTTAAATTGAGACAGCAGTCTGCTCTTTCTCTTCTCCAGCATTCCCTTCTTATACATATTTTCTGTCATCATCAGCGCGATTCCTGCTGCAAGACCTGCGATTACGCTGTCATAAAACGCCCATCCTATCATCATACCTGTCGATATGACTGCCGCCCTGAATCCGGCCTTTTCATGAAATGACAATTCCAGTTTTCTATAATCCATATTTCTCACCGTCAGGTACAAGTACCTGATCCTTAACTGCCATGAGCCTTTCAATCTTGAAGTATCCGCCGTCATATCCAAGCAGCCTGCTTATTTCAGTTATACGCCTGCACTTTCCTCTTCGCTCTATATGAACCATTATGTCAATGGCTTGAGCTATCTGAGCCCTCACCGCCTCTATGTCAAGCGGTATCGCCATCAAATACATAGTCTCCAGCCTCTTGAGCATTCCGCCTATAGAATTTCCGTGTCCTGTACTCATGCTGCCCGAATGTCCTGTGTTCATGGCCTGAATCATATCCAACACCTCTTTTCCCCTGACCTCTCCTACTATTATCCGGTCAGGCCGCATCCTCAGACTGCTTTTTATCAGATCGGACATATTTATCTTTCCCTTCCCCATGGTGTTGGCCTGTCTACATTCCATCTGCACCAGATTCTCTATATAATTGAGCTTTAATTCTGCCGAATCCTCTATGACTATTACTCTCTCCTCTGCTCCTATAAATTGTCCCAAAGCATTCAGAAGGGTAGTCTTCCCCGATGAAGTTCCTCCGCTGACAAATATGTTATATTTGGATTTCACCAGATCTTTCAGCAGTTCCGCAGCCTGGGCTGTCAGCGTACCGTTGCATATCAGATCTTCCATCTTCATATATTTGTCGGAAAATTTTCTTATCGTAAGAGTAGGGCCGTTGACTGCTATATTCTTATATACTCCGTTTACCCTGGACCCGTCGGCAAGTCTGGCGTCAACTATAGGCGACAGCTCGTTTATTTCCCGATGTACTTGAGACGCAATATTTTGCATTATCTCCTCTAATTCCTCGTCGTTGTCAAATCTCAGTTCATAATGCTTTATTTCACCATTTCTCTCAAAGAAAATCTGATCCTTCCCGTTTACCATTATCTCCGTTATCTCTTCGTCATCTATGAGCGGCGTCAATATGCCCATAGGTTTTCTCACTCTGAAAAATACGCCTTTTATCATGGCGTTTATATCGCTCATAGTCATATTTTCAGTCCCGGGATGTTCAAACGTCTCATGAACTATTATATCCATGGCCGTGATATCATCCATTTGGCTCCTGCCTGATATCTCTCTCCTGGCGGCAGCTATAATCTCATCTCTGAGCTTTTTTTGTTCCATATAATTTCTTTTTATGTAATTATTTTCCATTTCACTAATATAATAAAACAGCTGCAAAGATATTGCAACTGTTTTCATTCGACAAGTGTCGACACTCTTAATACCGGCTTCTAATCACTACATGTCAGGTATACTGTTCTTCATATGCCCGGTAATCCTGGCCATCGCCTGAGCAAATTCTCCTTCCATGGATATGTTTATTCCCTCTCTCTCGGGCTCAAAGCTAACCTGATCCTCCGGAAGTAAAAGAAGATCTTCTCTGCCGGTTTTTTTAGAGAAATTCAAGATCCTGAAATCAATCTTCAGATTACTGTTTTCAGGTCTGCTGTCTCTCCTGCTTGCGACTTCTATCTGAACTGCATCCTCACATGCGCCTCCGTAGGAGTCTGCGACGATATGATCGAATCCTCCTCTTCTGCATAGAAGAGCTAAAAGTTCCGTGGCGGAACATTCATATTCAAAGCTGTTTCGCACAGGTTGAGGAGCGAAATAGCTTACGCCCCATTGGTCTCTTGCCAAAAATTCATCCATCGGGAATATTCCTTCGCAGTTCATCAGTTTGTATAAAAATTTTCTTTTGGACGATATGCCTGAAAAATCCGCTCCCGCATAGAGGGAGTAATCATCTTTTCTTTTGAGATTGAGATACAGCACTTTCGCCTCTTCCATGGCCAGCATCCTCGCTGTCATGACTGCCACCGACGTCGCTCCTGCGCCGCCTGTCAGAGAAAAAATTTCCCATACCCTGGCCGAATTGCCTTCTCCCATGCCAAAGAGTATTCCCGTGCCCTCAAAATATAACTCAGAGGACTTTGAGACCATCTCTCTCACCGTCAGACGTCTTTGTCTCTCTATCCTGACCGCAAAAGTACCGTATGCCTCTCTGTCAGTGATCAGTATGCCGTATAAACTGCAAACTTGCGCTTCTCTGAGAGAATGAGCCTCTTTGACTTCTATGCCCGGACTTTCCATAGAAAGCCCCCGCATAAGCGCTTTGGCGTATTCTTTATTTTTGATAAAAACAGTTAAAACAAGCTTTTTCATAAGCCCCTTTCCCTGTTTCCCTTTGCCTAAGATTCTTTTATCATGCCCCTCAGTTTTTTCAGAGCGTCCGTCAAGGAACCGATCTGATCCATCAGCCCTATCTCTACGGTATCTGGACCAAAGAGAAGAGTTCCCACATCGTTTGCCATATTATCCGTACAGTTCATCTTCTCCTCTATCTCTCCCTTTTTCGCATGAGAATGTTCTACGATAAAATCCACCACCCTCTCCTGAGTCTTTTTCATGTACTCAAAAGTCGGCTCTGCAGTGATGAGAGTACCGCTTGTTCTTATAGGATGGAGCGTCATGGTAGCCGATTTTGCGACAAACGAGTAGTCTGCCGACACCGCCAGGGGTATGCCTATACTGTGGCCTCCCCCGATTACCAGCGATACAGTAGGCTTAGATATGCCGGCCACCAGTTCAGACAGAGCCAGGCCTGCCTCCACATCTCCGCCTACGGTGTTTAAGATCAGCAGAAGTCCTTTTATCTCAGGGTTTTCCTCTACTGCTATAAGTTCAGGTATCAGGTGCTCATATTTAGTAGTTTTATTATCTTGAGGAAGTACGGTATGTCCTTCTATGCTGCCTATTATATTGATATATTGTATCTCGCTTTTAAACCCACTGCCGGTGGTAAGAAGACCTAATTCCTTTATGACTTCAGCAGCGTTGGAATTTTCTTCTCCGGTCTTGTCCTTTTCTTTTTCTTCACTCATAATTGGCTCCCTTTCAAAGTAAAATCTAATATCCCTATTATTAGCAAAGGAGACGCTATTTATGCTGTTAAGTGAAATCGGAGATAAGGAAATAGTAGATATAGTTAAAGGAAGCATGCACGGAAAACTGTGGGACGCCGAAATGCTCTTTGACGAACAGACCGGAGTCATCAAGTCGCTGCTCATTCCTAATTTCGGAAGCAGTCTTGGAGGAAGATTTAAAGAAGAACTGCAGCTTCCGTGGAATTCTATAGTCGTCATAGGTGAGGACATGATAATATTCAGATCAAATTAGCATTTTGTCTGATGATTGTCTCGTAGAACAAAAAGAGCCCCGACTTGCGATCATCTTCTGTCATGATAACTCATCGAGGCTCAATATTCCACTTGTTTTTTTGTTATGAGAAAATTTTGCTATCTTACTGCAGATTTTCGGTATTCTGCTGTTCAGACGTTTTCTGCTTGACTACATTCATAGTGTAATTGCCGAAAACATCTACGGTCTTGACGCATATGCTCCGATCCGGGCAAGATGCCGGCAGAAGTTTTTCGCAAACCCTTGTAAGCGTTCCTTTTTCTCTTGAAAAGATCATTTCAGGGCGAAATACTCTTCCGTCAAAGTCAAAATCTACGCTCCAGTATTCTATAAACTGAAGGGGATATTCTCTGGCTGCAGTCTCAAACTGCTCCCTATCTTTACCGTCTATCTTTTCCTTTATGCCCTCAAGTCTATAATCATCTAAGGATATTCTGACAAGTTCTTTATCGGATCCTGTTATATCTTTTCTTTCAAAAGAAATCTGCGCCTCCCCGAGACAGCTTCGTTTATCGCTCATATCTTCCATGACGCATATGGGAAAGCCGCCGTCTTGTAATCTCTTTACAGACGCAGATACAGCCAGAGGACTTCCGTCGCAGCTTATCCAGCGCCTCCCCATCTTTTGGGCTACCGCGGCCAAGGTTCCTGATCCGCAGAAAAAATCGGCGCAGATGTCTCCCTCTTTCGTAGCCGCAGGTATGATCCTTCTGAGCAATGCCTCCGGTTTTTGCGTCGCATAGCCTGTCCTCTCGGAAGAAGTGCGTCCCACCATATCTACGTTCCATACGTCCTTCATGGTGACCATGGTATACCAGCCCATATCGTCCTTGTACTCTTTTACACCTTTAAATCTATAAGGCTTAAATCCTCTGTTATAAGATTTTTCCTTATCCGGTGAAAAATAATACTTCTTAGTCTTGGAATAGACCAGTATGGTGTCGTGTTTCCTCGAAAAATGGCGTTTGCCTGATCCTCCGGATTTATAATGCCATATTATCTCGTTTACGAAATTGTCCTCTCCAAATATCTCATCCATAAAGATCTTGACATAGTGGACTGCATGCCAGTCCAGATGCACCCATATGGTACCGTCTTCGGCAAGCAGCTCCTTCATCAGGAGGAGCCTCTGACAGAGCATTTTCAAATAGCCTGTCATATCTCTGCGCCATATATCGTCATATGCGAAATATTTTACTGAACATTTTTTCTTTCCGTCCGAAGACTTAATATTTATGACGGCGTCATAAGCCGCCTTGCTGAAAAAGGGCGGATCTATATATATCAGATTTATTTTGCCGGACATATCTTTCTTTTCGATAAGATATTTAATGAAAGCGGCGTTATCACCGAGGGCCATTATGTTAGGCTCCTCTGCGCCTTCAGATCCCCTCCCCGCTTCACCTGAAGTGAGGAAGGATCTTCGGCAGTTTATTTCCTCGGAAATATCAAAATTTCCAGGCGTGATTTTGAGGCTCTCCCGCCTGCTGTCTTCCAATATTTCACTGAATCTTTCTATGAGGCTCATATATCCGCACCTGTTTTATAATTATTTCATGATCGTATTATAGCACTTTTCATCATCCCACTGCTTGTAGATCTTATCTACTTCGGCCCTTCTCTTCACCTTTTGGGTAGTTGTCTTTATCATAGGCTCTTCGCTCATTATGAAATGATTTATATGCTTATACTTAGGCAGTATATCGTTGATGTCCGCCAGGTCTTTGGCAAACCTCGCCGCCAGCTGCTCCCGGGTGATACTTTCATCTTCCAGCAGAGCCGGCTCATATACTATCTCGCACCAGAGAACCAGCTCGTTATGCTTCTCTCTTGTAAACATCATACATTCGGATACATACGGAAGTTTCATTATCATCTCTTCTATCTCTTCCGGGAACACATTCTTTCCGTTTTTAAGGACGATGACATTTTTCTTTCTTCCTGTGATGATCAAATTTCCCTTGCTGTCAATCCTTCCCAGATCTCCGGTATAGAACCATCCATCCACTATGGCCTTTGCCGTCTCTTCAGGCTGATTGTAATACCCTTGCATGACATTAGGTCCCTTAGCGACTATCTCTCCGATACCGTTTTCGTCTTTTTCTTCTATCCTGATTTTGACTGAATTCATAGGCGTTCCTACAGATCCCGGAGAAACTGCCCAAGGTCTCTCTGCCGTAAGAACGGGAGAAGTTTCTGTCAAACCATATCCCTGTATAGTACTTATACCGAAGTTGTTGAGTCCTTCTGATACCGCTGGATCTAAAGAAGCTGCGCCGCTTATTATCAGTCTCAAACTTCCGCCAAGCTTATCTATTATCTCTCCGAAGATCTTTCTTCTCATATCCAGGCCCACTTTTCTCAGGAATTTAGAAAGTTTGAGTCCCATATTTACGGTCTTAGTCTTTCCTTGCTTCTCTATCTGTTTCATGACCTTGTAGTACAGGTTTTCAACCAGAAGAGGAACCCCTACGAATACGCTTACCTTATACTCTGCGAAATTCTTCTGTACATATTTGAGCCCGTCGCAGAAAACGTTATCTGCTCCCGACGACAAGAATACGAGGCATCCCACCAGCCCAAAGCTGTGATGAAAAGGCAGAAAGGCCATATTGACATCGGTAGGGAAAAATATTTCCATCTCCAGCATATCCCTTATATTGGAAGCGATATTATGGTGGCTCAGCATGACTATCTTGGAATCGCTGGTAGTACCTGAGGTAAATAAAAATACGGCAGTATCTTCCTCGCTGACTTTTTTGCTCAAATAGCGATTCTCACCGGCATCCAGAGCATTTCTACCCTCTTCCATGATGGTTTGGCTGAGGCTTCCCTCGCCTGCCATGCAGATGAACTCTACCTTATCTCCGTGCTGGGCTTTTATATGATCGACTACATTCTGAAACCTCTTGTCATAAAACAGCACCTTGATGCCGCTTCTTGCTACGCAGGTCTCAAGCTCTGTCTCTGTGAGTCCTTTGTCAAAAGGCACAGCTATGTTGCCGCCGCACACAGCAGAGAGAAAAGTTAAAAACCACGGAAAAGAATTTTCACCTATTATTCCGATACGGCAATCATCGTATCCTCTCAGGATCATTCCCGTGCCGAATGCCTCTATATTTTCGATGAGTTCGGTAAAAGTTCTCCCCTTTATCTCTCCGTCTTCTTTAAAACGGAACGCGTATCTCTGCGGAAATTCTCCCGCGGCGTTGTATATGAGTTCTTTTATAGTCCTGCCCTTGTTGACATAGGACGCTATCTTTTCCATAGCAATCATTCTCCTTAAAATAATTTCTCATTCACTTAGTATGAAATACTAAGTCAGTTGTTATTATATACTATTTATGTCTTCTTGTGTGATATTTATGTGAAGATAAAATAGGAATCAAGTCTTCTCTTCCGGCTTTTTTTAAGGCCGCAGCAACTATCCTGCTGTTTTCTCTCTTATGAAAATGTATGAGAGCTCTCTGCATCTTCTTTTCTTCCATGGTTTTGGCCACATATACCGGCTCCATAGTCAGAGGATCCATCTCGGTATAATACATGCAGGTAGCCAGCGTGCCGGGAGTTGGATAAAAATCCTGAACCTGATCGGGAACAAAACCATATTCCTTAAGAAACAGCGCCAGTTCCACCGCGTCCTTTAGAGTGCTGCCGGGATGGCTGGATATGAGATAAGGTATCAGATATTGCTTCATTCCAAGGCGCTTATTTGTCTCTTTATATTTAGCGGCAAATTCGAGAAAGACTTTCTTAGACGATTTATGCATATAGCCCAGGACGTTTTTTGAGACATGCTCGGGAGCGACCTTGAGAGTACCGCTGACATGATATCTGCACAACTCTTCTATAAAGGCGTCGCATTTCGGATCGGCCATGAGGTAATCATATCTTATTCCTGAACGTATGAATACTTTTTTGACCTTATCCAATTTTCTCATACTTCTCAGTATATTCAGATATTCCTCGTGATCCGGCTTTATGGCGGCGCAGACTCCGGGAAACAGACAATCTCTGTCGGTACACACTCCCTTCGCAGTCTGTCTCTTGCATGCAGGCCCCCTGAAGTTTGCCGTCGGTCCTCCCACGTCATGGATATATCCTTTGAAGTCTTTTTTCTCTGTCAGTTTTTTTGCTTCATTTAAAAGAGATTCTCTGGTTCTTCCTCTTACCTGCCTCCCTTGATGATAAGTAAGAGCGCAGAAGCTGCAGCCTCCGAAGCACCCCCTCGTACTGACTATGCTGAACTTCACCTCGCCAAATCCCGGAACTCCGCCTGCGTCCTTGTATGAGGGATGTTCTTCATTTTCGAAGGGAAGCTCGTAAATCTCGTCAAGTTCTAATGGTTCAAGGGGAGGCTGAGGAGGGTTCTGCACGACCCATACGGTGTCGGTGTATTTCTCGGCCAGGCCCTTTGCAGATATAGCGTCATTATTCTTAAACTGCACTGCAAAGCTCTCTGCATAAGCCTTCTTGCTCTTTATTATATCATCATATGCGGGAAGCTGTATAAACTTATTTTCGTCAGGATTCGCCGCCGCCTTGTAGCAGGTGCCTCTTATCCAGGTCACATCTTTTATTTCAAATCCGTCCCTCAGAGCGTCTGCAATCTCGCATACAGCCCTTTCTCCCATCCCGTAGATGAGGAGATCGGCCTTAGCGTCCAGGAGTACAGACCGTCTTATCTTATCGCTCCAATAATCATAGTGCCCCAGTCTCCTGAGGCTGGCCTCGATACCTCCTATTATTACGGGAACGCCTTTATATGCCTCTCTGGCCCTGTTTGCGTACACTATCAGGGCTCTGTCAGGCCTTCCTCCTGCCTCTCCCCCCGGAGCATACTCGTCCCTTTTCCTCTTGTGTTTAAAGACCGAATAATTGTTTACCATGGAATCTACAGTTCCGCTGTTGATCAAAAAACCAAGGCGCGGTCTGCCAAAACGCTTAAAATCCTCACAGGACCTGTAGTCAGGCCTTGAAAGCACCGCTATCTTATATCCTCTTTTTTCCAGAAGCCTTCCTATTATAGCAGTTCCGAAAGAATGATGGTCCACATAAGCGTCTCCTGTCACGAGAACGAAGTCCGGCTGCATCCATCCTCTCTCATGAATTTCTTCTCTTGTCACCGGCAAAAACATATGAAATATCCTTTCTCAGTGTATATTTCAGAAAAAGAGTGCGGGTTATCCCCCGCACTCTCAAGATCTCTTTTATCGCTGTCCCTTATCGTAAGGTATTCCTTCTGCTTTAGGCACTCTCGATTTCTTGGAAGTAAAGGCCAGTACTATGAGAGTTATCAGATACGGAAGAAGTCTGTATACGTAAGGGCTTATACCCAGCTCGGCCAACATATATACTCCGTCGCCGTTGATGTCCAAGCTGGAATACGTAGCTGCTATGCACTTGAATAATCCGAAGAGAATTCCACCCAGCGCTACGTTCAGTGGCGTCCAGTTACCGAATATCATTACGGCCAGAGCTAGGAATCCGTATCCTGCCACTTCGCCCGTAGAAGCGCAGTTAGCTGTAGTCAGAGCATAAGTGAATCCGCCGATTCCTGCCAAAGCTCCCGAAATAGTAACTCCGGCATATCTCATCTTATAGACGTTTATTCCCAGTGAATCTGCCGCCTGAGGATTTTCTCCGCAGGAACGCAGTCTGATTCCGAATTTTGTCTTATATAAGATTATAGACAGAACTATGAATATTGCCAGACATATATAAGTCGTAAGATAGACTTTATTTATCAGAAGATTGCCGATAAATCCGAAGTCATGATCTCTTTCCAGACCGAAGGTGCTGGGTTTTATCATGAACCATCCGGCTGCATCTCCTGTGGCCATTCCCAGAGCGTTCTGCTGAGCGATCAGGTTTATCAGAAACAACACTATAGCCGGAGCCAGCATGTTCAGCGCAGTACCGCCTATAGTCTGATCCGCCTTGAGGTTTATAGCCGAAAAGGCTAAAAGCAGCGAAAATATGGCTCCGAATATGGCCGATACCACAAGGGCCAAAAGCATGAGAAGCTGCCCCTGCTCCTGAGTAAAGACCTGATTTTCCTGCATGATTCTTACAAACAGAGCGCCTACGAACGCGCCTATTATCATTATACCCTCGAGAGCGAGGTTGATTACACCGCTTCGTTCTGCGAAGATTCCGGCCAGAGCCACGATCATCAGAGGAATAGCGTAAAGCATAGTCTGTTGTATCAAGAATACCATTACTTATCTCCTCCTTCCTTCAATACAGACTCTTTTTCTTCTTTCTTTTTCTGTCTGTTGTTGAGAAGCATCTTTATTATCATGGCAAAGGCGCTCAAATAAACTATAGAAGCTATGATTATGTCCGTGATGTACTCATTATACGCAGTCAGAGTCTTGAGCTGCATTCCGGCGATATTCAGCATAGACATGAAACATCCGGTGAATATGACTCCGATAGGGTTATTGGACGCCAGGAGGGCGACAGGTATGCCGTTGAAGCCTTCTGCAGGGAGGGCCTGATATGTAGACCAGAAAAATTCCGTATTTCCTGCCAGATAGTACAGCGAAGCGCCGGCCGCCGACAAGGCTCCCGCTATTGCCATGGAGTATATTATGTTGAGTTTATCGTTGATTCCGGCGTATTTAGCCGCATGGCGGTTGCTTCCGCAGGCTTTGAGCTGGTATCCGAAAGTCGTCTTACTCATTATTATGTACATGAGTACAGCTATGAGTATAGCTATCAGTATTCCTCCATTCACCTGCGATCCCGGAAATATCTTGTCCAATCCGAAGTCAAAGGTTTCAACTCCGTTGGAGGAAGTGGGACGTATGTAGCCTACCTTTCCGCCTTCGGCGCTGTTCTTGAGCGTTTCCCTCACGTCGAAGAACCATGAGACCAGATTCGCCGCTATCCAGTTGGTCATTATACAGGTGATTACTTCGTTTATATTCAGATATGCTTTTAAAAGTCCCGGGATGCATCCCCATAGCGCGCCTGCTATGATTCCGCCCAGGAAAGCAAGTATCCACACTATCCATGCGGGAATCGTCTCAGTAGGAAGTGAAAGGGCTATATAAAGAGTAGCAGCCGTTCCCATGAGGTATTGTCCAGGAGCTCCTATATTGAAAAGACCTGTCCTGAAGGCTACGGCTACAGAAAGCCCCGTCATTATCAGAGGCGTGGCTCTGAAAAGCAGATTTCCCATGTTGACCGGATTAAATCCGAAAGTCAGATCTCCGCCTTCCCGTCCTGTGCTGAACACTCCGAAGAATACCAGCTTGATACCTTCCCAGATACCGTTTATACTGATGCCTTCTTTAGTAAGTCCGACTATAATTATTATGAGCGTTCCCACTATCATGCCTATGAGGATAGAAATAACGGCGGAAATCACACTTTTAGTTCCGTCCTTTGCATAAAATTTCTGTTTCCCTGTCTCAGGATCAATTTTATACATCTATTCCACCTCCTTATCGTCTCGTTTGGCTCCGGACATATAAAGTCCCAGCTCCTGCGGATCGGTCTTATCCGGATACAATTCTCCGACGATTTCCCCCTCGTACATTACGAGAATCCTGTCGGAAAGGCTCATTACCTCGTCAAGTTCCAGAGAAACCAGCAGTATAGCCTTATTCTTATCCCGTTCAGATATCAGCTGACTGTGGATATGCTCTATGGCTCCCACGTCCAGGCCTCTGGTAGGCTGTACAGCGATTATTAGAGGCTCGTCTCTGTCAAGTTCTCTGGCGATTATAGCCTTCTGCTGATTTCCGCCCGACATACTTCTGGCTATGGTGACAGGTCCCTGGCCTGAACGGATATCGTACTCTTCTATGAGTTTGTCCGCATATTTCCTAACTTCATTAAATTTTATGAATCCATGGTTCTGGAACCTCTCTTCTCTGAACTTCTGAAGTACCAGATTCTGCTCAAGAGTATATCCCAATACGAGGCCGTGTTTATGCCTGTCTTCGGGTATATGGCTCATTCCCGCAAGGCCGCGCTTTCTTATGCTGGCGTTTGAAATGTCCTGTCCGCATAGTTCAATATGACCTGCCGACGCTTTCTCAAGGCCTGTTATCCCCTGAATAAGCTCTGTCTGTCCATTTCCATCTATTCCGGCTATGCAGACGATTTCTCCCCTTCTCACATCGAAAGAAACTCCTTTTACGGCGTCGTTCTTATGTATCTTTGAGGGAACTCTAAGTCCCTCTACAGACAAGACGACATCCGAAGGTCTTGCCGGCTCCTTATTTATCTCAAGCTGCACAGGTCTTCCCACCATCATGGTGGACAGTTCCTGCTTAGTAACGTCTTTCGTGTCGACTGTTCCGATATATTTTCCTTTATGCAATACCGTTACTCTGTCGGATACCGCCATTATTTCGTTTAATTTATGAGTGATGAACAAGATAGATTTGCCTTCATCGGCAAATCCCTTCATTATTTGCATGAGTTCGTCTATTTCCTGAGGAGTCAGGACAGCTGTAGGCTCGTCGAAGATCAGTATCTCGTTTTCTCTGTAGAGCATCTTGAGTATCTCAACACGCTGCTGCATTCCAACGGTAATATCTTCTACCTTGGCGTCTACATCTACCTTTAGTCCGTATTTTTGGGACAGTTCCAGAACTTTTCTGCGGGCTTCCTTTTTCTGCAGGAATCCCAGCTTCGTAGTTTCAGCTCCCAGTATTATATTATCTAAAACGGTGAAAACATCGATCAGCTTAAAATGTTGATGCACCATTCCTATACCCAGAGAAGTAGCATCGTTGGGGTTGTTGATCTTAACTTCTTTTCCGTCCTTCTTTATAGTGCCCGCCTCCGGTTGGTACAGCCCAAAGAGGACGCTCATCAGGGTGGACTTTCCTGCGCCGTTTTCACCAAGCAGCGCATGTATTTCGCCCTTCTTCAGTTGGAGCGTTATGTCGTCGTTAGCCACGATACCGGGAAATTCTTTCCTTATGTGGTTCATTTCAATTACGTATTCTGACATCGCTTTTTCCTTGTCTTGATAATTATTTCAGTTTCTTGAAAATTTGTTAAAATAACCCACAAAAAGGGGGAACGTGAATTCCCCCTTTCTATGAAATTTTAGTAATTTTTAATCAAAATATCATGATTATTTGATGAAGGAAATGTTTTCCCATTCGAGAGTGCTCGGATCTGATACCAGTTCATCTGAGATTTCGATCTCTCCGCTCTTTACTTTTTCGTACAGAGCATTGTAGTCTTCAACTGTCCAGTTTTCCAGTTTCCAAGTGTCGGTAGGGATTCCTACTCTGTCTTCAGCAGCTCCAAAGGTAGTTACCTTTCCGCCGAAATCAGACCATTTTCCGTCATAGTCGCCCTTGATGACGTCCATAGTAGATCCTGCCAGATCTTTCATAGCTGAAGTTATAACGGTATCAGACTGACCGGACTGGTCAACGTCTACACCGATTACATAAGCGTCATTTGCTCCTGCTGCTGCAGTACCAGACTGGAACATGCTGCCACCGCACATGAACACTACTTCTGTGCCTGCTTCATACCATCCGCTGAGCATGGCCTGTAAATCCTGAGAAGCGGAGAATGTGGAGCCATATTCCCAGCTGTATCTCATTTCTACCTTAGTTCCCTTTTCTGCTGCGCCTGCTTCAACGCCCTGAACGAATCCGTATCCGTATCTCTCGCAAGCCGGGTTAGATCCGCCGCCGCCGCCGGAGAATCCGATCTTTTCAAATCCTTCCATAGCCGCCGCATAGCCTGCAAGATATCCTGCCTGTTCTTCCTTGTAAACTACGGATGCGATGTTATCGACTCCCTCGATGGAACCGTCGATAAAGATGAAGTGTACGTCAGGGTAAGCCTTTGCAGCATCTCTGATTGCCTTCTCCTGAAGGAATCCGGCCGCAACGATGATCTTAGCGCCGGCGTCTGCCGCGTTCTTCATGGCGTCATATCTGTCTGCGTCTGTAGCCTGATTGCCGTTAGCTGGCTGATAATACTTGTAAGAAAGATCGTTTTCATAAGCGTACGCCTTGACTCCGTTCCAGGTAAACTGGTTGAAAGAACCGTCTCTGAGCTGGCCGACGTCCGTTACGAAAGCGAGTTCATACTTTCCGTCTTCGGATTCCATAGTATCAGAAATCTTGTCGTAATCGATAGCGCCGTCTGTCTTTGCATCTTCGCCGCCGTCTTTGCTTCCGCAAGCCGCTAAAGCGAATACCATCACAAAGACCAGCATCAATGAAAGAAATTTTTTCATTTTTTCCCTCCTAAGTGATCTAACAATAAGTTGTTACTCTGATTATATAATAAACCTCATGAAAGTAAAAGTATTTTTTGTATTCTTATGAAGTTTTTGTCAAAACTTTTTGAATAAAATGTGTTCTCAAGAGAGCCAATTAAGCAACGCCTTTGGCCGTCATAGCCGGATGATACAAATCTGAGACCCATCGGCGATAAACCTTTTTCTGAAGATTCGGCAAAGCATGCATGAGATTTTCGGCATACACGCTGTCCCGAATCTGATATATCTTGCTTATCCTGCGAACATCTGCACCCAGTATGCAGTTCCGCCGGAATCTACGGCATAACCTACTCCCAGTTTAGTATATCCGCTTCCCAGTATATTGGCCCTGTGGCCCTGAGAATTCATCCATGCGCTCATCACCGAGCTTGCGGTCTTCTGTCCTTTAGCTATGTTCTCTCCGGCTGTCTTATATGAAAATCCGTATTGGTTCATCATATCGAACGCCGATCCGTATGTAGGCGAGGTATGTGAGAAGTAACCGTTTTCAGCCATATCTTCGGCCTTCATCTGAGCCAGCTTATTCAGCTGGCTGTCCAGGGACAAGGTTCCAAGGTCTGCCTGGCTTCTCTCGCTGTTAACGATGCTCAAAACTTGCGCAGCTTTTGAACTTTGGTTTAAAGATCCCTGCTGATCTGATTCCCCCGATCCCTGATTATAGTCCTGATCGCCTGTGCCGGGCTTTTGTGTCTGACCGCCTTCCTGATCGCCTGAATCAGGTTTTTGATTCTGGCCTCCGGACTGACAGCTGTTTTGGAGGTATTTATTGATGTAATCGGTAAACATGCTGCAGATCTGTCCGAAGTTACTTCTCGTACTCGCATCGGCTTTGTCAGCCCCGAGAGTAAATACTGTCCCTCCTGCCAGTAAGGTTACTGCCAAGAGCATTGATAAAATCTTCTTTTTCATATTTTATCTCCTTTCTTGTGTCTTACATAACCACTATAAACACTTTTCACCGCCCATGTAAACTCACAAAATATGGAGACCTATCCAGATGGTGGTGGCGGTCGGCTCGCTAAAAGACCTGAAAACACGACCCGTATAAATTCTATAGAGCTCAATCATCCGCCACGAGAATCTTGATATGATGAGAAAAAGAGCCGCCCGTTCCGTCCCTGTACAGGGCCGGTTCAGGCAGCTCTTTATCTTATTTTCCGCAATCTTGGTAAGTATACCCTTTATCCTCTCCCGGAAGATTGTAGTTTTCGTCCTTTTCCTTATTTGTAGGTTTCGGATCTGTCTTTCTGGTCATCTCATCGCCCCCTCTTCTCATATGTTTCTACCTGAGGGAACAATTTATTCCTCTATTTGTTAAATTTTCTTTTTCTGCAGGTATATTTTTCCATTAAAACTTATTATTTTTTTCTTCTTGGCTGTAAGTCAATATCTCTTCTCTGTATTCCAGTACTCTCGCTGCATAATCGCTGATACTGCCTTGTGCAGCAAAGCGATCGGCAAATGCTTCTCCTCCGTTATAGGCCATCAGCGCCCACTCCGTCCCTTTTTCCTTTGATAAGAGTTCTGATAAAAGATCCGCTCCTACTCTTACATTCTGTTCAGGATCCAAAAGGTCTGTCACGCCCAGCCTTCTCATCCTGTCCTCATGCCATTTAGGCTGTATCTGCATCAATCCGAAGCTTTCATGCCCATCTCCCATTACGCCGGGGTCGAATGACGATTCATACTTTATCATCGCCAGAACAAGGGCCATATCTATTTCGTAATCGTCGCATATAATCTTTATTTTCCGCTGAAGATCAATGCTCAGGGGAACGTCATATCCCGTGAATTCTGTATATTTCATTTCTGTCAGTTTCGCATCTATGACCATAGTAACTGCCGCGCTGAATGTATAGTTGATAGTCTCGCAAAGCTCCCTGCCTGTTCCTCTTGCCGTTTCAGAATTCATGGCCTGAGCTTCCTGAGTGTATGTCAGTCCTGCTGCCGATACTATAAGTGCGGCGGTCAGTATAGTAAAGATTTTGGCAGGGCGAAACGAGAAATGTCCTTTTTTATTTTTTGACTCCATCATCATAAATTTACCTCTTTACAGTTTTTGTCCCAACTGCTTCTTTATATAAGCTTTCCCTTTTATATCTCATTTCATTACGCTATGGCATATGTTTGTGAGATCTACAAGATAATGGGCCTTAAAGAGGAAATTTATAACAGTAATTTCAGTCTTATTTTGTCATATCATAAGTTTTTTTGTTTTTTTCTGTCGTCTTACATGTGTCATTTCACCGTGCTGTGACAAACGGCAGGAGATAATCTCCTGCCGTATAATAAATAATGCAGGCCGCCTTTTATAACTGTGACATAAAGGGCAGTCTGCATGATCATCATATTCTATTTTTATTTTTTGCCGGCTTCTTCTGCAAGATATTCTTCGGCATAATGAGCCGCTACCGCTCCGTCCGCCACTGCCGTCACTACCTGTCTGAGGACTTTTGTCCTCACGTCTCCTACGGCGAAGACTCCTCTGATATTAGTCTCAGTAGATTCTCCGGCCCGGATATATCCTGAAGGGTCCAGATCTATCTGGTCTTTCAGCAATCCCGTCTCAGGTCTTCTTCCCACACTTATGAAGACGCCGTCGCACTCCACTTGTGAGATTTCTCCTGTATTGACATCTCTTATCCTGATACCTCTTAGTTTTTCATCATATATAAGTTCGGATACGGCGCTGTTCCATCTGAATTCAACATTTTGCGATTTCATCAGCGGGTCATGATATATCTTAGTAGCTCTCAATGTATCTCTTCTGTGGATTATTATCACCTTTCTGCATATGCGGGAAAGCAGGAGAGCGTCTGCGGCGGCGGTGTTCCCACCGCCTACTACTGCTACAACCTTATCTTTATAAAACATGCCGTCACATGCGGCGCAGTAGTTGACTCCTCGTCCCACCAGTTCCTTTTCACCTTCTATGCCCAGCTCTCTCGGTGAGGCTCCCGTAGCTATCACGACAGTCTTGGCCTTAAACGTTCCCTCGCTGGTTGTCAGAACTTTGGTTTCTCCTCTGAGATCGGCAGAATAGACTTCTGCTATCAGTGTCTTAGCCCCGAATTTTTCTGCCGACGCCTGCATCTTTTCACCTAAAGTGAATCCGTCGACGCCATCCTCAAATCCCGGATAATTATCTATCTGCGAAGTGAGCGCCATCTGGCCACCAGCCGACAATTTCTCTATGACGAGAGTCTCAAGTCCTGCTCTTACGGCGTAAAGAGCTGCGGTATAGCCGCCGGGGCCTCCGCCTATCACGATCATATCATAAATATCCTTCATATTATCCACCTATTTGTCCAAATTGGCATTTATAAACTCTTCCAGCTTGGCCTTTGAATCCGGCGCCACTACAGAGGCTACAGCCTTTCCGCCTTTGTAGAGGATAAACGTAGGGATGACTTCTATGTTTTCTTTTTGAGCTATCTCCTGTTCCTCGTCGATATTCACCTTGCCTATCTGTACTGTCTCTTCATACTGCTTTGCAAGTCCTGGCAAGACGGGAGCTATTCTTCTGCAATAGACGCACCAAGGCGCCCAGAATTCAACCAATACAGGTTTTTGTCCGTCATTCATCTTCTCGTTGAAGATTTCTTTGTTCATATCTATAATACTCATAATTTTTTCTCCTCTCGATTATCATATATTTTTATTATACCCGCCAGCCGGACTTTAAATCGGAACAGGAACTTCTGTCGTTGATTATATTAAAGAAAACATTTGACATATACCGTCAGATCTTTTTATACTAATATCAGAAAGATCTCAAATATTTTCCTATAATAAAGAAAGGTCGATAGATCCATGGATTTTTCAAACTTTTTCCCGATGTGGGATCGTCTCTCTCAGACTCACAAAGACATTATTCAAAGTTCTGCCGTAAAAAAGACTGTAAAAAAAGGAACTGTACTCCACGGCGGTTTTAACGACTGCAGCGGGCTTTTCTTGGTGACCTCCGGCATGCTCAGAGCTTATATTCTCTCGGAGGAAGGCAAAGAAGTCACTCTTTACAGGCTGTTTGAAATGGACATTTGCCTGTTCTCCGCCTCCTGCATGATACAGAGCATACAATTTGAAATCATGATCGAAGCCGAAAAGGATTCCGAAGTCCTGGTCATCCCGGCCGACGTCTACAAAAGCCTGACAGAAGCCTCCGCTCCTTTAGCTAACTACACCAATCAGATCATGGCCAGCAGATTCTCCGAAGTCATGTGGCTCATAGAGCAACTGATGTGGAAGAGCTTTGACAAGCGTCTGGCTCAGTTTCTGGTAGAAGAAACTCTGGTCGAAGATACAGACGTCTTGAAATTAACCCACGAGAAGATAGCTAATCACCTCGGCACAGCCCGGGAAGTAGTAAGCAGAATGCTCAAATACTTTGAAGGAGAAGGCCTCGTCATGGTCTCCCGCGGGTCGGTGAAGATCACAGACTTATCCCGTCTCAGACAGCTCTACGAGGACTGACTTTCTTCTCATCAGAAATCGATGCGGCCGCAGACGGCAATGGGTATTCGGTATTTGCTATGATAATATATATCCTCATAACTCACTGTGATTAAATCACTTAAATTCCAAGTAAAAAACCGCAAACTCAAGTTTGCGGTTTTTCTCTGGAGGCGACACCCAGATTTGAACTGGGGAATAAAGGTTTTGCAGACCTCTGCCTTACCACTTGGCTATGTCGCCCCATCAAGCCCATAAGGACTCAACGGAATAATTGGCTAGGGTAGCAGGATTCGAACCTGCGGATGACGGAATCAGAATCCGTTGCCTTACCACTTGGCGATACCCCAACATCATAAATTGCTCAGCTCTCGCTGAAATTTTATGGGGTGGGTAGTGGGATTCGAACCCACGTATACAGGAGCCACAACCCTGGGTCTTAACCACTTGACGATACCCACCATGCCGGCTTCCCGGTAAACATGCTCGTCTTACGCTGTCTTCCGGTAAAGATCCCTGCGACCTCCTGCATTTTACTAAGTATATTATATGCCAAAGAATCACATTTAATCTTTTTAAATCAAAAATATTAAGTTGGCGACCTGGAACGGGCTCGAACCGTCGACCTCCAGCGTGACAGGCTGGCATTCTAACCAACTGAACTACCAGGCCATCTTCATGGTGGGCGCTATAGGGCTCGAACCTATGACCCTCTGCTTGTAAGGCAGATGCTCTCCCAGCTGAGCTAAACTCCCGTATTATCCTGATGATAAACCCGGATAATAAAATGGTAGCGGCGAGTGGAGTCGAACCACCGACCTTCCGGGTATGAACCGGACGCTCTAGCCAACTAAGCTACACCGCCACACTTGGTGACTTAAAATCACTGCAAGAGTTATATTACCAAATTGTTGAAAAGATGTCAACATCTTTTTTCATTTTCTTTTACTTTCCGGCAGAATCGCTTGTCATATCGGAGTCTGAATCATCGAGCTTTCTTTCGGCTTCGGCCAGATTATCGGATATTATATGCCAAGCGTCGTTTTGACCGAATTCTTTCTCGATTTCTTTCATCGCCTCGCGGCATAATACGGCGCACTTCTCGTATTCTCCCTCGCTGAAATATATGTTGGCGAGAGAAGATATGGCGGCTGCGTACCTGCCTTCACTTTTCAGAGACTCTCTGTCCTTATATATGTCGATAGCTTTTATCAGCATTACTTTCGCTTCCTCAAACGCCCCCTGCGCCCAATAGAGATTTGCAAGGTTCGTATAAGAAGCGGCCTGCTCCCCTTCGGTGCCGGTCACTCTCTTTAAAAGCAGCAGCGCTTTGTTGAGATAGTCTCCCGCGTCTTGCATATTGCCCTGTTCCTGCGCTATCCAGCTCATATTGTTATAGATAGCCGCCATTCTGTAATCATCTTCTTTCTCAAGCCCCGATAAGACGACTACGGCTTCTGAAAAGACAGATTCCGCCTCCTTGAATTTTCCCTGATCCGCCAGGCAGGTGCCGTAATTTATCAGCGTGGTGCCGTAGCTTTCGCTTCCTCTTGCGTCCAGTTCTCTTATAAGCAAAAATGCTTCATTATAATACTCTTCGGCCTGTTCATATTTTGAAAAATCTCTTAACAGACCTCCGGCCTCATTATACATGGCTATCAGAGCCCTCTTGTCATCCTTCTCCGCGGCCTTGTCAATAGCGCCCTGAATGAATTCAACTGCTTCTCTGCTCTTGCCTTTGCTCAGCAGCCCGTCCAAGTCGTAAAAAAACTTATTCAGATCCATATCTTAATAATACCTCTTATTCTATGTACAAATTTATATTTCGGCGCTTATTCTGTCGGGGCCTGCTCTGTTTTAGACAAAACGCAATGCTCAGGTTTCTTAAAAAAAAATTTCGCACTGCCTGCCCCCTGACGGCCGATAGTTACATTATACCTTCTTCGCCGTATATTTAAAAGTGTTTTTGAACGTCTCAGTAAAAATTGTACAGGCAGGTGAAAAATATGTTGAATTCAGCAATTTTTTTGTTATAATTGTCCTTGCTTGTGACCCATACGATATAGACCGAAAGGAGAGATGATAGTTGTTAAAGATATTTTCGCAAGAAAAGGCTGATTTCAATGGAAAGCGAACTCTATTGGTAATAGGAGCCGTAATGCTGGCCACAGTCTTTCTTACAAGCATGCTGCCTTCAGATAATGCGGAACCGGGTATCTTCTCGCTGGTTCCGGCAATATTCTTAATCATATATATATTCGCCACCCAGCGTATATTAGAGGCCCTGATCTTATCTTCGCTGATAGGATTCATAATGGTTTCAAGACCTGCCGTCCAAAGTGGAGAAAGCTGGATAGCAAATACCTTTTCCAACTTCAGCGACGGACTTCTCAACGTCATGATGAGCGAGGACATAGCATGGCTCATCATAGTATGCGGCCTGATGGGAAGCATAATATCACTCATAGAAAAAGCCGGCGGTTCATATGCCTTCGGAGAGTGGATAGCGGCAAAAGCAAAGACGAGAAAATCATCGCTGATGTGTACATGGTTTCTCGGCGTAGTGGTCTTTATCGACGACTACCTCAATTCCCTCACCGTAGGATCATGTATGACTACTCTGACGGATAAACACAAAGTGCCTCGTGAATTTCTTTCTTACGTCGTAGATTCTACGGCGGCTCCCTTATGCGTCGTGATTCCCATATCCACTTGGGCCGTGTTCTGCTCCCGCATATTGGAAAGCAACGGATGGGCGCCCCAGGGAGAAGGAATGTTATATTTTATAAAGACTATACCTTACAATTTTTACGGCTGGATAGCCGCTCTGATGGTTCCTCTGGTCATCTTCGGCATTATCCCTGTCTTCGGCCCTATGAAACAGGCATTTCACAGAGTCGCTCAGGGAGGGCCTTTAGCTCCCGCCGGAAGTGAGAAGATAGACATAAGAGCGGGTAAGAACAATGTTGTTCCCACCAATCCGAAGATGTTCAACTTGTTCGTTCCCATCGCCGTACTCATCATCTCCACCGTCATCATGAATTTCGATATGCAGATGGGCGTTTTGGTAACTCTCGTCTACATGTTCATCTCGTACATGTGGCAGGGAGTCATGACGGCGGAAGAATTCTGGGATGTATCCCTCGAAGGCCTTAAAAACATGATGATGCCCATTCTGCTGATGATACTGGCCTTTCTGTTTGCGGAAGTCAACGAACAGATACACTTCACCTATTTCGTCATAACCTCCGCCACCAAGGTGATAACTCCGGCTCTGCTTCCCCTCATAGTGTTCATAGCTCTCGCTATAACAGAGTTCATAACAGGTACTAACTGGGGAATGTACATAATCGCTCTTCCCATAGTAATACCTCTGGCTCAGAACCTGGGAGCAGATGTGACACTGGCAGTTTCCGCAGTGCTCAGCGCAGGAGTCTTCGGATCTCATATATGCTTTTACTCCGACGCCACGGTGATAACTTCTTCGGCCACAGGCTGCAATAATTTCGATCACGCCTTCACTCAGGCTCCGTACGGTCTGCTTGCGGCAGCCATATCGGCAATATTCTTTCTGATATCCGGATTCGTCGCGAATTAAAAGATTAGACGTACCCGTCAAAGATATCTGTCTAAGATATCATAAGATCACCGGTACGCTGTCTGCGCATACGATCGAGCTTCGAGTTACGATACAATCATATGCCATAACGTTCACTCCCTCGGAGGAAGCTTTTCTCAGAGCGTCTGCAAACGCCTTATGGGTACGGTCGTTGGGCGTAAAAGCATTTACGCCCTTCATCTGTATGACAAAGATGACGAAAGCCTTCTTCCCTTCGCCGGCTGCCTTAATGAGTTCCTCCAAATGCCTTACGCCCCTCTCCGTCGGGGCGTCGGGAAAGCGGGCCAAGCCGTCTTCTTCCAGAGTAACGCCTTTGACTTCGATGTAAGCTTCCCTTCCTCTGTCATCCTCTGCATAAAAATCCAAGCGGGACTCTCCGTACATGGCTTCTCCCTTAATCTTTGCTATGGACGACATCCCCGGCAGACGTATATCGCCGTTTTCTATGGCCTCTTTCACCACCTTGTTGGGAGCCTGAGAATCCATATTTACCAGAAAAGTTCCCCTCTCAGTCTTTTTCTCAACTGCTATGAGGCTGTATCTCAATTTTCTCTTTCCCATTTTACCGATATGGTCTTCAAGATATATATCGGCGTCTTTCTCGAGCAGTTCTCTGCATCTTCCGGTATTTTTTACGTGCGCTCTTTCTTCATTTCCTTCCACACATACCGATGCGATAAAACGGTTGGGTCTTTCCTTGAATTTTCCTCTGACTATATTTTCATATTTCATATAAAAATAGTACCAAACTTTGATGACATTTGGTAGTTTTTTTTGTATAATATTTAAAGTGCGTTTGACCGACGTCAATTTTTTTAAATTTAAGGAGGGCTTAGTATGATTGCACCGGATCCCGTGCTTTTTACAGTATTCGGTATCGACATAATGTGGTATGGGGCGCTGATAGGGACCGGTTTCCTGCTGGCCATAGCCATATCTTATTACAGAGCGCCCAAATTCGGCATAGACAGAGACTTCATCCTGACGCTGACCATATGGATAATCCCTTCCGCTTTGATAGGAGCAAGGCTGTATTATGTGATTTTCAGCTGGGACAATTATTCAGACGACCTTTCAAAGATATTAGATGTCAGAAACGGCGGCCTGGCTATACACGGGGGGCTCATCCTGTCCTTCATCGTCGGATACTTTCTCTGCAAAAAGTACAGGGAAAGTTTCCTAAACACGGCTGATCTCATCGCTCCCGTCATTGCCCTGGCTCAGTCCATCGGCAGATGGGGAAACTTTTTCAATGAAGAAGCTCACGGAGGTCCTGCTGATCTTCCTTGGGCGCAGATCATAGACGGTACCGGTTACCACCCCACCTTTCTCTATGAGTCTGTCTGGTGCCTGCTTCTCTTCATATTTTTGATGTACTGGTCAAATCACAGGAGAAAATTCAACGGCCAGATAATATGCCTCTACGGCATCCTCTACTCGGCAGAACGGTTCTTCGTGGAAGGACTCAGGACAGACAGCTTAATGATAGGGCCTCTGAGACAGGCTCAGGTGATAAGTCTGGCCATAATAGCCGTGTGCGCCGCGATCTATTTCATATTAAAAAAACAAAACAAATCTTTAAGATAAAGGAGATCTTCAATGAGATTAGGTATCGTAGGTCTGCCTAACGTAGGCAAAAGTACTTTATTCAACGCTATTACAAAGGCCGGAGCAGAAGCCGCCAATTATCCGTTTTGCACCATCGAGCCCAACGTAGGAGTGGTGACGGTTCCGGACGAGAGACTAAAAGTTCTCCATGAAATGTATAACTCAAAGAAAACCATTTACACCACTATCGAGTTCTGTGACATAGCAGGCCTCGTAAGGGGCGCAGCCAAAGGAGAAGGCCTCGGCAATAAATTTCTCGGACACATACGTGAAGTAGACGCTATAGTACATGTGGTAAGATGCTTTGAAAACGCCAACATAGTACACGTGGACGGACATATCGATCCGGCCTCTGACATAGACACCATCAATACAGAGCTCATATTATCAGACATGGAAATGCTGGAACGCAAGATTCAGCGCACGTCCAAGGCAGCGAAGGCAGACAAGTCTCTTCAGAGCGAACTCGATCTGCTGCTCAGAGTCAGTGAATGGCTGAGCGAAGGGAAAAACGCCAGAGCGATGGATCTCGATGATGACGAGGCAGCCTTTGTAAAGACTTTAGATCTGCTTTCTTATAAGCCTATAATATATGTAGCAAATGTTTCCGACAGCGACGTAGCCTCAGAAGATAACAACTATGTAAAACAGGTTCGTCAGATTGCAGCGGAGGAGAATGCCCGGGTTACAGTCATCTGCGCGGAAATCGAAGCTGAGGTGGCGGAACTTGAAGATGATGAGCGTGCAATGTTCTTAGAGGAGCTCGGTATCAGCGAGTCCGGCCTCGATAAACTGATAAAGGCCTCCTATTCTCTTCTGGATCTCATATCTTTTCTCACCGCAGGAGAGCCGGAAGTCAGAGCCTGGACAATAAAGAGAGGAACCAAAGCGCCCGGAGCCGCAGGCAAGATCCATTCAGATTTTGAAAAAGGTTTCATACGAGCAGAAACCATCGCCTATGATAAGCTTATAGAGTGCGGAGGAAATCTTGCTACCGCTAAAGAAAAAGGCCTCATAAGGTCTGAAGGCAAAGAGTACGTCGTCAAAGACGGCGATGTAATGCACTTCCTGTTCAACGTATGATTACAAATGCGCCAAGCCGCATCCGAAAAAAATGACTGCCGGCCCCTTGAGGCCGGCAGTCATTTTTTTGCCTCTATAAAGATACCCTTTTCATTTACATAGTTTTTTGAAGAGTTCTTGCGATAATATTGTCCTGAATATCTTTTTCAAGATCTACGAAGTATGCGGAATACCCCGCTACCCTTACGAGGGTATTGCGATATTTCTGCAGCTCCTTCTGAGCCGCAATCAAAGTCTCATCGTCTACTTTGTCGTGGTAACAGAAAGAAACACATGATTCCTTCGTCCGAAGATCTTCCATACGGTGAAGTATCAGTCTTATCAGATCGTTGCAGACATCACTGCCGTCCGGCAGCACCCCGCCGATCAGCCTTTTTATCATCTGCTTCTTGAAGAAGCCATACGGCTTTCCGGAGGCAACAAAAGCAAGGCTGCAAAGCTTCTCAACGTCTCCCGAAAAAACTTCTACCGCATGCTTGAAAAGTATAAATAGGCTCTCATTATATTCCTTACTTTTTCGTTAAAGAGGTGCTGTTTGAGTGGAAACAGCGCCGTATTTTTATATATAGTATTCTCTGTCTCTTTTTTCCTTTCTGAGCCTTTCTGCGGCGTCAAAAAGTTCTGTCTCCTCTTCTTCTGTAAGCCTCATCAGATTGCATATCTTTATAAGTGTATCTTCATCGAACAAAAAATCTTCTTCTACGCACAGCCTGGTAAAGTCAGTCTTGGTTATTCCAAGCTTTGAAAAGGTTATAGTTCCATCTGCTATTTTTCTGTCATAATATCTGAAAAATAAATTTTTAAAAGTAATGTCTCTCATCTATTCATCCTCCTGTATCCCCATTCGAGAAGCGCAGACTGCGTCACAGATATCAATACTATCAATATACCGCAGTGCAGAAAGAACCGGTCAGGTAAAATCGTTATCACAGGATCGTATTTAAGATCGAACAACCAATAATTATTATCAAAAAAGACTTTGTGCATAAACTCGAAAGACCATTGCCAGTCTATAGCCATGGCCAAACCGATCAGAATAACTGCGGATAGCAGCACGATGCCGGTAAAACGCATCCAGAGAGTTCCTTCTCGAGGTACTCTGTGTAGCTTGCGGTAAAGCATAAAGCCGGCAAAAAGTATTATACCGGCTATAGAAATCACCTGCATGGTTATAAAGATCTCTTTCACTTCAGCAAAATGTATTTCCCCTTGTTCCGACATGCTAAAAGATGGGAAGACGAGTTTTTCACTGCCCCCTATCAAATTATAATCTATGAGCGCATCATAATTTTCTATACAAATTTCCTTAGAATATCCGGAGGTCTCCGGTATCTGAAGATTATCTGTGTCCCAATAGTATAGAGGTCTGGCAAGTACAACTGCCGTCACAGATATACATATGACGCAAACGGCAGCTATGAGAGCTGCCGCAATATTAAAGACTTTATATTTCATCTGCCTCTTCATCCGTCGTTTATTTCACCGGCTTAAGGCAACATTTGTTGGCCAGCGCCGTTCCTATAGCCGTTCCATATTCTCCATCTTCGGGGATCATAAAGTTCACATGCGGATACATAGTCTTTATCATCTCGCACACGTTCCAACATTCAGGAAAGTTTATCAGATTTCCGATGAGTACAAAATCTTTTATATCAGTTCCGTTGGAGATCAATACTGCTGTCTGGCATATGGTCTCTATGACCATATGAACAATACCGGCAGCCTTATCCTCACAGTTGGCTCTCGATGAAGCTTTTCCGAAATTAGACGCAGTGATCTCAAGATCAAGTCCAGGCAGAGGATTCTTCGATATATCTCCTATCCTCAAGTCTATATTGCCTACTTTGCCCCCTGAAGCTAATTCCTGTATCTTTCCTACATCATTGGTGTTGATCATGAGCTTGGAGAGGCCCGTAATAGTTCCGCCTCCTATGCCTATGCCTCCCAAATGACGTGGAACATTGTTTCTGACCTCTACGAAAGAAGTTCCCGTTCCCATGCTGACGACCATGAACTCAGTCTTATTTCCCGCAAAGTAACCTCCGCCTACTCCGTTGGCAGAAAACTCGTCCACCCTGAAAGTAGGGACTCCATATATGTCCTGCCTTATCTCGCTGCTTCCTACTCCGGTTAGATTGACTTGTCCTATATCTGTAAGCTGCAGATCATTATCATATAAAAATTTGCCGAAAGCCCCAAACAGAGATGCTACCGCACTGTCGGCAGAAATCTGTACAGGTATAAGCATCCTGTCTTCTCTAAAACCTGCGATCTTAGTCGTGCTTCCGCCGATATCTATCCCTACAACAATACTCATTGCTCCGTTCCTTTCTGTGAGATCTTAAGTCTATGCTGAAACTATTGCCGTTTTTTTAACAATTGACCGGATTATTATAACACAGCTGCGCTTTGTTGTTAACCCCTATTTAATCTTTTTCTTCTTAAATTCACAAAGATGGCGGCCACTAAAAAAATAACTGCAATCGGCAGGATCGCCAGATATACATATGCTGTACCCTGACGCAAGATGCGTCCCCCCTCGCTGCTCTTTACAATTTCTGAAATATTCTCCTCCGGCGCTTTATTCTGCTCCGGCTTCTTTTCATCAACCTCGTCTTTTTCCTGTCCCGTATTATGACGTGTTTCCTCTGCGCTTTCTAAAGCTGGGCTGCGATCCTGTCCTCTTGTGATAAGTAAATCATCCTCAGCTCCGTAATAAGCAGTATAGTCTTTTAAATTTTTTACAGTTCCCGTGAATTCGGCATATCTGACGGTCTGCCCGTTCTCTTCGATATAAGGACCCGTCCAATGACCTTCTTCTATCTCAAAATGCTCCGGTGGTAATTCCAAATGGTCCAGTATTATTTTTTTATATCCTGAAAAATCCGGTTTATCATCCTCCAACATTATCTTTGTGTCATTTAAATAATAGTACTGTGAATCCCTATCTCCTGAGAAGCGGCATTTGACGCTGAATGGATAGACGACTTCAGATTCCGTCTCATCTATTCTTTTCAGCTTTCCCTCCACTTCTCTCTCAATACCTGCTTCATCAGTTAATCTGAGTATCATACTTTCCGATATCTCCGGCATCTTCAGGCAGCCATACCAGTTTTTGCTGCCCTGTGCCTGTGCAGGTACTGCTGAGAGAATCAGTATCATCAACGATAAAAGCACTGTCTTTTTCTTAATCATTTTATGTATCTCCTCCTCATCAAGATTACCCCTATTGCCGCAAAAGCAGCCAGCCCACCTGATACGCTCAACAGAAGATACCTTTCATCTCCCGTCTTTGGTACAGACGGAAAGATTCTGTCTCTGCTCATCTCTAAGACCGAAGGGCTGAAATCATACGCCATCATCATCTTCCCATATTTCATATCATCTCTTACTTTTACGGAAGTCTCTACCGTTAACGAATCTCTGTCATAAGTCAGCTCTACGTCATATACTGTATTATCTGTCTGATAACCTTCCGGAGCCTTTATCTCCCTCAATGTATATCTTCCAAGATAAAGCTCTTTTGATCTGGCCTTCCCGGTTTGATCTGTGGTCAAAATATCTGCTACATCTCCTGATTTTTGAAGAAAAGTACCGTCATATGCCGTAAAGTCCTCACAAGCTATCACTTCATATACTGCCCCTTCTAATCCTTTCTCCGTAGCTACCGGCTCATATTCTTCTTCATCGCTGGCATTGCCTGTAAATATATCTCCTCGTTTTTCTAAATTTATGATTCCCCGCTGAAACCTGTTTTCAAATTTAATGACGTTCTTTTTTCCCGCTTCTATAATCACAGTCTGCGGCTGGTTAGCGACAAATCCGTCAGGCACTGTTTCTGTGACTGTATATTTACCCGCAGGAATATTCTGAAGATTGAACTTTCCTTCCTCATCCGTCATGACCGTTTTTTCATACGAACCGTCTTTTGATTTTATCACAAAACTTATTCCCTCTATGAAGCCTCCTTCCGCTTCCTTCATTATTTCAAGTTCACCTATGGGTTTTATCCTGAATCCCATCTCCATACCTATGGGATTGCTATGCCCGTATACGGACATATTTTGACTCATCTCTGTCTGATAAAGATAATTAACTGCTGCATATGATTTATACTTCTCTGCCCCGGCACTTCTAAGTTCTCTCTCATTCATTATCACCAGTTCTCCACAGCAGTCATATGATACTTCTGCTGTGATAAAATTATCGCCTTTATAGTGACTCACCTTGACGCCATCTTTCTCATAAGAAAAATTCTCATAATACTTCAACACATGATTTTCATCCTCCACTACTGCTTTCTTTCCTCCTTCTATTTCGGGATGCTCTTCGCCAAACGATGGCCTTACATCCCATCTTTCTATGGAAAGTTCAATCTGTTCCTTCCATTTCTCATATTTTTCTCTCACAGACTCATCAGCAAAATATGATCTGTATCTTCCTGATGCATCTGTGCCGTTAGCAGTCTTATCGCATTCAGGCAAAGTCTGCCATATCATCATCTGGGTAAAAGCATAGTCTTCCATGGACGGCGACTCCTTGGAGCAATAGCCTAAATAGGCTATCTTTGACTGCAGAGAATCTTCCTTTGAGGCCTCCGCCACGGAAAAATCTATATCAAAAGCATTCTCTTTACCTACAAAGAAAATTTCACCTCCGGCTCCTCTTATCGCCCGACCTGCCTGAACGCAGAAAGCAGTCTCTCCGTTCAGAGTATAATAATTCATCTTGCTTACTCCCGCGTTCCAATTCATCACGTCCTGATAGACGCTGTACTCCGTGACTACAGATTTCATGGCCACTATACTGCCGGCCCAAGACACGGATGTGGCGGCTGTCGCCATCATTAAGATCAATAATCCCAATCTCCTAATTTTTTTCATCTTTTTCTCCCAAATATAAAAGGCTGCCTGAGCAGCCTATGTCATAATTTTTCAAAGAAAAGCCCGGCGGACAGATACCGCCGGGCCGATCGTTTTAGATTTCGTAATTCCCTGTGTAGACAGTGGAATAGGCTTCATTAAGATTCTTTTTTCTTCATGCTCTTTCTCTGGAAAAACTTTACTATCTCTACGATAGGTATGATCATAAACGCAAGTCCCAGAGCGACGGCATATTCCAATAAGCTGATGTGCTCGAAGTCAAAAGCGTCACTGAGGAAAGGAACATAGATGACCAGCGTGGTACAAACTAGGCTGGCCACAGCTGCCAATGTCAGAGCAGGATTCAAATTCTTTATACTGAAAAGGCTTCCCCTCTGAGAACGCATATTGAAGCTGTGGAAAATCTCCGCTAAAGATAGCGTCATAAAGGCCATGGTGGTTCCGTCAGGGCTCGTAGCTATCTCCCAAACTCCGGACTCGATATAGTGTCCTATAAGGTAAGCGGCCAGAGTGAGACCTGCCAAGATAAATCCCTGGTATACCATGTCTACTCCCATTCCTCCCGCAAACACGCCGTCTGTGGTCTTTCTTGGGCTTCTCTTCATTATGTCAGCTTCCGGTTTTTCAACGCCCAAAGCCAAGGCAGGGAAGCAGTCTGTTACCAGATTTATCCACAGCAGATGTACCGGCTGAAGTATAGTAAAGCCCAGCATCGTAGCCGCGAATATACTTATTACCTCACTCATATTGGATGCCAGAAGGAACTGGATAGCTTTTCTTATATTGTCGTAGATTCTCCTTCCTTCGGCAACGGCTCCCACTATAGTGGCGAAGTTGTCATCTGCCAGCACCATATCAGCTACGTTCTTGGTCACGTCCGTTCCGGTTATTCCCATTCCTACGCCGATATCCGCAGACTTTATACTAGGCGCATCGTTTACGCCGTCCCCTGTCATCGCCGTGACATAGCCCTTCTTTTTCCACATATTTACTATGCGTACTTTATGTTCGGGCTGCACTCTGGCGTATACTCCGATCTCCTCTATTTCTTTTTCAAATGTTTCATCGTCCATCTCATTGAGCATGGCTCCGGTGATCGCTCTTCTTCCTTCACTCAGGATGCCGAGTTCCTTACCTATAGCCGCGGCAGTATCCACGTGGTCACCTGTTATCATGACCGGCGTTATTCCGGCGCTGTCGCACTCCTCTATAGCTGCTTTTACCTCAGGCCTTACAGGATCTATCATCCCTACCAGGCCTATGAAACAGAGATCTCTCTCCACATTCTCAGAAGAGATTTTCTCAGGCATCTGATCGTATTCAGCATAAGAGGCCATGAGAACTCTGAGCGCTTTATCTGCCATTTCCTTATTAGCCGAAAGGATATTTTTCTTATCTTCATCGGTTATAGGCCTCTTCTGACCGCCGGAAAGTATATGGGTACACTTTTTTAACACTTCATCAGGAGCGCCTTTCGTATATTGAATGACTCTTCCCGTCTTTTTATCCACATGGAGCGTACTCATCATCTTTCTTCCGCTGTCAAAAGGAACTTCTTCCTCTCTCGGAGTCTCTGCCTCGGCGTCTTTTTTATTGATTCCAAGCTTAGCCGCATAATTTACCAATGCACATTCGGTAGGTTCTCCCGTAGCAGTATCATCTCCCGGCTCTATCACAGCATCGCAGCACAGAGCCATAGCTTTTGCCAATAGATTCTGATCATCTCCATAGTAATCTACTACAGTCATCTTGTTCTGAGTCAGAGTTCCAGTCTTGTCGGAGCAGATGATCTGAGCACATCCCAATGTTTCCACCGCAGTCAGTTTACGAATGATGGCATTTCTCTTACTCATGTTGGTAACGCCTATAGAAAGAACTATCGTCACTACTGCTGCCAGTCCTTCAGGTATCGCAGCGACAGCCAAGCTCACAGCTACCATAAATACATCGAGTATCACTCCGCCGTTTATGTCGTCGGCTCTCAGCAGACTTACGGCAAATATTATAGCGCAGATCACAAGGACCAGTACCGTCAATACCTTGCTCAGCTGACTCAGTTTTATCTGGAGAGGCGTCTTGCCTTCTTTGGCCTGAGCAAGAGCGTCGGCGATCTTTCCCATCTCGGTGTTCATTCCTGTCTCACACACCACCGCCATTCCTCGTCCGTACACTACAGTACTTCCCATGTAGACCATATTTCTGCGGTCTCCCAGGGGTATCTCTTTTTGATTTCCCAGATCGAGCGCGTCTTCGGTCTTATCCACAGGAACACTTTCACCTGTAAGGGCGGCCTCTTCTATCTTCATGCTGGCACACTGTATTATTCTTCCGTCAGCAGGAACTGCGTCTCCTGCTTCCAGCACCACTATATCTCCCGGAACCAATTCTTCACTCTTTATCGTGATCAGCTTTCCGTCCCTATAGACTTTACTGGTGGCCGCAGCCATCTCCTGCAGAGCTTCTATTGCTTTCTCCGCCTTGCTTTCCTGATATACGCCCAGAACAGCATTTATTATAACTACCGCCAAAATTATTATTACATCGGCAAAGCTCTCTTTGGCATAAAAAGATGTTATTCCTGATATAATAGCTGCAACGATAAGTATTATTATCATAGGGTCTGCAAATTGCATCATAAGCTTTTTGAACAGCGAATCTTTCGGAGGTTCAGCCAGCTTATTTCTTCCGTCTCGTTGGAGCCTTTCTGCAGCTTCGGCAGCAGTGAGCCCTTCAGCAGAAGTTTTAAATTCTGAGAGGGTCTCTTCCACAGTTTTGAGATAATGTTTCATCTTCTTTCTTCCTTTCCGGTCAAATTCAACAAAAAAAAGACTTCTACCATATAAATCTTAGTATATACGTTAAAAGTCTCACTATTTAAGATATTTCCGGATTAAAAAAATTTTAATCGTCATGTCGTAAATATCACATCTGATGATGTCAGTTACTCCCTTTTATATTGATTTATTTTACAATATATGAAATTCCTTGTCAACCTTGTTACCAATACTATATAAAGATTTAGCGCATTATTTCAAAGCACCGGAGCTGGAAAGCATTGAGCATACTCATCAATATTACGATAGCTATAGTTATAATGAGGTTCTTCACAGATAATTTCCTCCCACCGAATAGGTCGCTCTGTTCTCTCCTTCCGATATTCCCAAAAACTTGCTACATGCCACTATATTTTTCAGAGGTGCACTTATCCTGTATTCTCCTCCTTCTTCTCGTATGATGACCTCGCTTTTTCGGCAGTTCATCGTCTCAGACAATTTCATCATCAGATGATCCTTTTGCTGTTCGTCTGTATATCCCTGGCTTTCCAGTATAGAAACATATTTATCCACTGCTTTATCAGCTGACAAAATGCGCCCCATTATAACCTGATTAGCTGAGAATTGCATTACAAATACCATCAATATCGTTATGGCTGCAACAGTTGTGATCAGGTCTTTCATATCTATCCACCTTCTTCCTGATAACTTTCTATATTTTTTATCATTATATTTCGTGAGACGCTGCGCAGGCTATCGTCGCTGCTGCCGACCATCATGTTGAATATAGCTACGCCCAGCATCACCGTTCCTATTATGACTATGAGGTTTTTCATGAGTCAGCCTCCTGTCATACTGCCAAAATCCAAGGAAGAGATTATGGAGCTCGTTCCCTTTTCTACTATTTCTCCCGCAGCGTCTTTCAGGGAACCTTCATCCCCCAGCACCATGGTATTGACTATTATCACACCTAAAAGTATGGTGCCTATTATTATTATCAAATTTTTCATTTATCCTCCTGTCTATACAAATATGGAAGATAGCATTTTAAGGCTATCCATAAACACTACTACGACGACAAAATTGATTAAAAGAGCAAATACTGACAAGGCTGAGAGCGCAGTTATAATGACGCTGTTTTTCTGCGTTCTCTTCACAGCATAGGTCACTTGCTTTTCTATCATCGACGACTGAAATATGTTCATCTGCTCTACCAACTCCGCCGGATTAAGTTTATCCAGCTTGGAAAGTATCAGGGCAAAATTGCCAGCCGCCTTTGTGCCTATGATCTTAGCCGGTAATTTGAATGCTTCCTTATCTCTGCCGCTTCTGTACAGAGCCAGCATCTGGCTGTACATAGGTTTTAAATAACCGCTGTTTTCTGTCAATTTCTCATAAATATAGTCTGCTGACATAGGCGCTTCTTTTCTTACCAAAGACAAATTCTTGAGAATGACGCTACTTTTAAAAAGTTCTCTGTCGGGAACCGTACGTTTCTTTTTAACGACCCATTTTTTGATTTCTTCTGTTCCTTTTTCAGAAATCTCTCTCATTTTTTCCCGGGGAAATATCTCTTTTATCTCATCTTCATAAGACAATACGGCTCCCCATACATATAACGAGAATAAGAATAAATATATGATGGTATTCACAACTGTCACCTCCTCATGTTCCCATGTCTCAGAGATCGAGTTTTCTTATGGTAAGAAACCTCTTTGCACATACGGCCGCCCCATATGATACTGCTATGGCTATGAACCACTGCAGTCCTGCCTCAGTACAAAACTGATAGTTTATAAATTCTCTGAAAGTCAGCCCGAAGTATTTCACCGCTCCCACCACCGTCATTATGTAACATAAAGGAGCAAGATATTTCAGTATAAGGCCGGCCTCATTATTTTCTCTGTTAGTCAGCTCGTCCACCTCCCTTGCCTTTGATACAGTGTTCACCAGATCTTCCATGGCCTCCGTCACCCTTATCCCTGACGTGAGAGCCAGATACATATTATCTGCCAGCACTCCGGCCCACGAGGTATCCACGGCAAACTTAAAATCATTCAGGAGCTTTTTCAGTTCATCCGGCCCGCCTGCCCTGTTTACTCCTCTGGATAAATCAAAAAGAAGCCTCCTGCAATTAGGAGCTTCCTCTATCGTCACAGCGGTGACCTCTATGGCCTGCTGCATATTGAAATAATTTATCTTATAGTTGTCTAACAGCTCAGTCAGCAATATCTCGCCTTCTCTGGAACTGGCTACTCTCAGACCCTGAAGCCTCATCATCAGTACCAGCGAGGGAATACCTGCGGAAAATGCCGCAGTCAGCAGCATAAGTAAGGACGAGACCTTTCCTTCCAGCGTAGAAAAAATAATCAACGGCAGTGCAGCGCTCATGATCCAAAAGGCAACGGCGGCTTTGCCGCTTCTTATTCCGAAAGTTATATTGATAAGCCTCCCAAGGCTTTCGTTCAGCCCGGGTAGTCCTTCTTTTCCGGACTGAACGGCAGTATATCTTTCAGAACTCAAGGTCTTTTGTCTCTCTCTGCGAAGAAAAATATTCGTTTTGATGCCGGCAACCATATTGCGTATCTCAGGCCAGTAGAATGACATAACACCGACTGCCAGAGAGGTTATCAGTATGATTTCAACGATCATCTTTATTTCCTCCTCCATCGCCGTAATATCTGGGATATATGACCGTATTCTCCATTATAGGATTTTTGCTTTCCAGCATCTTGAGCATCTCTTCCATCCTTTTAAATTCATCCGGCTGAAGTTTTCCCATGTTTTTCTTATCCTCCCCTATATCGTACTTCCAACGCCACCTTTTAGAAATTTCATCGTATCTGCAGATAGTATGTATGGATACTGTCGCCGAAATCGGATCATATCTGTACTCACTGATGCCTTTAAGTCTTTTTCTGCTCCTGTCCGAAGGTACCTGATAGAGCTCTATTACATAATTAAAACTCCTGAATATACGAGCTATCAGAGGTTTTAAGTCGCCGCCGTATTTGGCCGATATGGCTGAAGCCATCTTGTATGGAATGTCATGGGCATCTCCGGCGTGGATAGTGGCTTTGCTCCTTACAGTTCCTATGGAGGTCACATCTACAGCCAGTTTAAATGCTGCCGCATCTCTCATTTCCTCCAATATGATATAGTCGTTGTCTCCCCTCAGCAGGGACTTGGTAATATCTTCGAGGTCCTTTCCGTCGGCCACTATCTGCATCAGAGGCGCATCCGGCATTATTTGGTGCCAGGGAGTTTCCGGATCTGTAGAAACAGCCAGCCCTTCCAAAGATGTATCTTCATGTCTCTGCCATACCTGCATAAATGCCGTCTTTCCTGCTCTTACCTGTCCGCTGAAGAGAACATTGAAGCCCAATCTGACCATGATCTTGAATAATTCCACACTGTCGGCCGGAATCGTGCCCAGCTCTGCAAGCTTCTCAAAAGTCAGTTCTCTGAGAATATACTTCCTGAACACCATGACATCCTGTCCCGGTTTCGTCCTGTCTCCCGAATATATGGTTATCCTTATACCGTTGTGGAGATAGACCTCATGAAATCCTTTCTCTATTCTCTCTTTCGGCGCAGTAAGCAGAAACGCTCTTTTCAGCTGCTGCCTCCTGTTCTCGGAAATCCTCTGAGGCTGAAGAACTGATCTCCCGTCTATGAGACAATACATCCTGTCTCCTATAAGTTTTGCCGAAGATGAATTTTTATATTCTTCAGTTTCATCATATGCCCAGGGCGTCAGACCTGAAAGCCCGTAAAGCTCAGCAAATATCCCTTCGGTCAGACTGCGGTACCAGGGAGGATAAATCATATCAGACTCCTGGTATCGTCCTTTTAGGATATTCTGTATTTTAGTCTTATAAAAACACGTCTCTTTCTCATGCCCCATTATCGCCCCTTTCTCCATCTCCAGCCTTTTTTGTCTTTCCCATTCCTCCGAATCATTCCATTCCCTCTCCATTATCTCTTCTACTGTGCGGCACAGGGAAAAGAACCGGGAAAAAGTCTGATGTTGATCCATTATCTCCTCCTATCTAGTCGTGGTAAGGGTAAATTTGGCTCCTTCTGAGGCCAGCTTCGATAATTCCACGAGGTCTTCTTCGCTTCCGATTATCTCTATATGGCTCAATGCCGAGGAAGCTTCCATCCTTTGACTATCCTGGGAGAGTACTTCCTGTCCTCCGCTGTCCTTTACATGAGCAGTCACCGCTTCCATCAGCTTCACGGTTCCATTATAAATATTTACTTTATCACCCCTTCTCAAAGTTTGCGGAAAAGAGAGCAGCCAGTCTGAGGGCAGAGACATGAGAGCCTTACCGCTGTCTTGGCCTACAGCGAACTGAGAAGTCTGAAAATATTCTCTTCTCAGCTCCGTATCTGCCGCCACATATTGAGAAGTCTCCATTCCTATCAGATTTTCTGCATCTGCCTCAGTCAGAGCCTCCCCGGAAGGAGATTCCAATTTTTTAGTCTGGATGTCATCCTCGCTGATGACAGTATGCGCTTTCGTATCCTCCCTCAGCACTATGACCTGCCTGTAAGAAATATTTTCCCTTCCCCAGAATTCCCATATCCCTATAGCTGCCAGCGTTACCGTTATCATGGCCAGTCCTATTATCCTTCTGTTCAACCTTCGCCTCCTTTATGTAAATTTTTTACAATAACATAATATCATTTCAAGTCGTTGCTTTCAGCACAATCCGAAAAAAGTTTCGATTTCAGGCCGGTTTTCTTTCGTCAGTAATCGACATCATTCTCATGTACATCAGTAAAGACCTAACTTGACGGCTACATTATATAGATATACCTGCTGCCATTTTTTCCATGTATTGGGATGGAATTCATCGCCGAAATCAAGTCCCTCAAACAATTTCCTGCAAAGCCCGTCCCTGTACTGCTCCGGTACAGAATCAAGGGCCGACTCTATAGCCTCCTTTCTGACAGTCAGGCCGGCAAGCTCCGAGGCCATGTTGCCCGTCCTGTCACTGTAAGCGCCCGTGGCTCTGCTTTCTCTCACCGTCTGTATAGAGATAGCGTTGATTTTTTCGGTCATCTCTTCTATTCTCTTTTTCATCCTTGGCAGATCCTTTGCGGCCCATAGAGCCTGTCTGTAGACAGTCTCCGGCATTACAAATTCTTTCATTCTCTTCTGTTGATATTCTTTCATTTTTTCACCCCTCTCTTCTGTTTATCATAATTGCCGCAAAAGTACAATGCAATTAGTATGCCCAATGCAAAATTTGATAGAAAAATGGTGTTTTTTGGTAATCTGCTGATCGACGGATAACAAGGTCCGTCTCAGTTGACAGCAGAAGTCGTTTATGAAAAAGCATCCGGCGCCATATATTGCGACGGCACAGGTCGGCAGTAAGCTTTGATCTCAGTGCTGGACTCCTCGAACAATTATTGTTCTCTTTAAATGACAGCAAATGCAGAAAGGCGGCTTCGCTTTAGATTGAAAGATCACAGTGCCACTGCCGACCGGTGACTTTTGCCTGAGGATATTAAAGGAAAGTCCCGGTTTTTTTAGAAATCACAGCGTTTGCGAGAATTCTTGAGTGTGAATTCTCAGTAAAGCGAAATTTAAAGCCGTTTGCGGGACTATTTGTCGAAAAAATCGGTAAAGATGGCGCAAAAAATGCTTCACCCCCCTTTGCAAGGCGATCAAAAACTCCCACAAACGCTCTGTAATTTAGAGCGGCCGAAACTTGCAAAGAAAAAATTCCCGTAAAGAAGCGAAATAGGCTCCTTTACGGGAATAGCGTTGTTTTAGTCATTTTTAATTATTTTCATCGACACCTCTAACGACGAATATAATCGTCAGTAGTCAGCGAAAAGGAAAGCAACTCCCAATATAATTTTAAATATAGGACACTTCCTGATAGTAAAAGAATTTGATCTCAAAGAAATTCAAACTTTAAGTGCAGCTTGAGACGAGTCTCCCGATCTTTACATCTCTTATTTACTCCTATCGGCGTTTTTGCGTCTTCAAAAGCGAATGTATCCTCTCGTTGAGCATTTCCAGAGCCACCACATTATAGCCGCCTTCGGGAATTATTATATCGGCGTTCTTCTTGCTGGGTTCCACGAACTGCTCGTGCATCAGTTTAACTGTTGTGAGATATTGGTTCACTACCGAATCCAGAGTACGTCCCCTCTCTCTTACATCTCTGAGAATTCTTCTTATTATCCTCACATCTGCGTCGGTATCTATAAATACTTTGATATCGAACAAGTCAAGAAGTTCTTTATTCTCAAATATCAGTATTCCTTCTACTATTATGACTTTAGCCGGACTTACCGTCATAGTTTCATCCACTCTGTTATGAATAGTGAAATCATATACCGGCCTTTCTACCGGTCTCCACCTGGTCAGTTCTTTGATGTGCTTTATCATCAGATCAGTATCAAAGGCGTTGGGATGATCGTAATTGAGTTTTTTTCTCTCCTCAAAAGGTATGTCGCTGTGTTCCTTGTAATAAAAATCATGACTGAGTATAGTTATCTCGTCGCTGAACTCTTCCTTGATCTTTCTGATCATAGTGCTTTTTCCTGAGCCGGTTCCGCCTGCTATACCTATTACGATTACCTTGTCCATACTTTCTTGCTCCTTCTACTTTTGGCCGCTCAGGGGAGCGCTGTCTCTGTCTTCCGCCGTAATGGACGAACCCAAGTTGGCGGACGCTTTCTCCAGTTCCAGCACGATATTGTTTATCTGCTGCAGTTTTTCGGCAGAGATTCTGTTTTCTATGACTCCCTGGGTACTGGACAGCACGCTGTCAAGTTCTGATTTTATATCTGCGATCTTGTCTTTGAGCTCTTCTACGCCTTCTTCATCCATGGCGTCGAGGATGACCTCTTCTTTGCTCAAAAGCTGTCCCGTCTCCAGCTCAAACTCCGAGTTTTCGGTTATAACCACAGGATGGTATCCGAATTTTTCTCCGATAATCTTGGCAAAATCCATCTTGGATTCAAGTTCTCCGTGTACCAAAAAGATCTGTTTAGGCTTGATCTTAAATCCGCCCAACCAATCTAAAAGTCCGTTTTGATCGGCGTGACCGGAAAATCCCTCCAGATTGTGGATCTGTGCTCCGACTACTATAGTCTCGCCGAAGAGTCTCACTTCTTTGGCGCCTTCCACCAGCAGCCTTCCCAAAGTACCTTCAGCCTGATATCCGACAAAGACTATGCTGTTGCGGCTGTCCCAGAGATTGTGTTTCAGATGGTGACGAATCCTGCCTGCTTCGCACATTCCGCTGGCGGATATGATTATCTTAGGTGATCTGTCCGAATTGAGCATCTGCGAATCCTGAGTATTCCTGGTAAATTTCAGATTCTTGAAATCCAGCGGATTATCTCCGCTGAGTATATACTGCTTAGTCTCCTCGTCGAATACCTGGGCATTTCTCTTAAACACTTCGGTTGCTGTAGTCGCCATGGGACTGTCGATATACACATTTACATTCTCCAGCTGTTTCTGATATTCCGGGTGCTGTTCATAGAACATATTGAACTGATATATTAGTTCTTGTGTTCTTCCTACGGCAAAAGACGGAATTATGACACTGCCGCCTCTCTTTATAGTAGCCAGCGTTATTTCTATCAGCTCGTCTATGCTGGTGGCATTGGCCGGATGGAGCCTGTTTCCGTAAGTAGTCTCCATTATGACGTAATCGGCTTTTTTTATCTTTACCGGATCTCTGAGTATAGGTCTGTCAGTAACTCCCAGGTCACCTGAAAATACTATCTTTGAAGTATTCTCGCCTTCAGTTATCCACAGCTCTGTTATAGCTGACCCTAATATGTGTCCGGCATCGTTGAAAACTATATTTATCTCCGGGTTCAGCTCTATCAGCTGATCGTAAAGTACGGGCTTGACGAGTTTAAGAGCGTCTTCTGCATCATCTATAGTGTAGAGAGGCTCAACGGGTCCCCTGCCGCTTCTGGCGTTCCTCTTGCTCTGCCATTCTGCGTCCTTTTCGTGAATATATGCGCTGTCCTTTAACATCACCGCAAGAAGATCCGCTGTAGCGTCGGTACAATATATGTTTCCTCTAAACCCTCTCTTTACGAGAAGAGGAAGTCGTCCGCAGTGGTCGATATGGGCATGGCTGAGCACCACACATTCTATCTCCGAAGGCTCGAAGGGAAAAGGCTCTCTGTTCATGACCTCCATCGCTTTTCCGCCCTGAAACTGTCCGCAGTCAAGCAGAATCTTGTGCTTATCTGTAGTTATCATATGGCACGATCCCGTGACGCCCGTGGATGCTCCACAAAATTTGATCTTCATATTTCTACCTGCCTTTATATCTTATCTATAGTTCCATAATTCTCTGTCCGCAGTCGATACTGCCGTAGCTCCTGCGGCTATAGCCTCGTCCACGTCTTCTTTAAACTCTACCAGACCTCCGGCCAGTATGTCGTTGGAAACCTTCTCAGAAAATTCTCTTATTTTCTTGCTTACCACTCCGGGCATGATCTCCACCACATCAGGCTTGGCTATCCTTATGGACTCCACAGCGGTATCCACCGAGTGTGAATCGACTATAAAAAACCGCTGTACTGTAACAAGACCCAAATCTTTTGCAGGACGTATCATATTGGTTTTCGTGGTAAGTATACCGTCCACCCCCTGATATTTCAGGAACTCGAGACCAGCTCTATCCTTGCCTATACCTTCGACAAAATCCATATGAATAAATATTTTTTTTCCCGCCTTATGACATTTGTCTATATAACCTTTAATGTTCATTATGCTGGAATACAGCAGAAAGATAACATCCACTCTGGATTTTAAAGCGATTTCAAAATCCTCTCTTGTTCTAACTGCCGCCGCAACTTTTCTGCTGCTGAATACAGACATCTCTCCTTCATCTCCTGTCTATCATATATTGAAGGATCTGGTGCAAACTACGTTGGCTCCTGTTCCCCCTATATTTTCTATTATAATATCTCCGAGAGAGATTGGCAACAGCAAGGTTTTCTCATTGATTATTTTCATCAGCTCTTCTATTTTTTCCTTTGGCACAGGTCTGTCAGTTTTGACTGGAATCATCTTTTTACAGTCTGAGGCCATGATAGTAGTCAGAGTCCTTTCCGGGGAAGTCACTTCTTTTATAGCATAAGCCTCTCCTCTCTTGCAGTTGTTTCCCTCTGTCATGTATCCGTCCTGTACCCGTTCCACCTTTATTCTGCATCCTATAGGACACACGGTGCATATCACTGCAGGATCAGCCTCATCTGCCAGGTTCTTTACACCTTTCTTTTCTGAAATCCTTTTTTCAGAATGATGTGTCGTCTCCAAAGGGCGTCCTGCGGCATAGCAGGCTGCAGCATATCCGGCTGTTTCTCCTTCTTCAGATACAAAGTCCACCAGTTCGTGTACTTTGACCACATTTCCGCACGCAAAGATACCTTCGCATGTAGTCTGCCTGTTCTCATCTACCACAGGACCTTTAGTTTTAGGATCTATCTCTACCCCCGCCTTTTTGCTCAGCTCATTCTCCGGTATAAGACCTACGGAAAGCATCAGAGTATCGCACTCTATATATTCTTCTGTCCCTTCTACAGGTCTTAGCATCTCATCTACCAGGGCTATGGTCACTCCCTCGACTCTTTCTCTTCCGTGGACCTTGGTCACGGTGTGCCTGAGTCTCAGCGGAATATCGAAATCTCTGAGGCACTGGACTATATTGCGTGTCAGTCCTCCTGAGTCTTCCATGATCTCACAGACAGCCTTTACCTCTGCTCCCTCCAATGTCATTCTCCTTGCCATGATCAGACCTATATCTCCTGATCCTAAGATGACTATCTTTCTCCCGGGCATATATCCCTTTATGTTCACGAATTTCTGTGCTGTACCGGCAGTCATCACTCCGGACGGCCTGTCCCCCGCCAGGTTGAGAGCGCCTCTTGGTCTCTCTCTGCATCCCATAGCCAGTACTACTGCCTCAGCTTTTATTTTAAAACATCCGGTCTCATTTATACATGTCACAATCCTGTCTCTCGACAAATCTGTGACCGTAGTATCGGTAAACAGCTGCACCCCTTCTTCAAAAGTCATCTGTTCGTATCTCTCGCCGTATTCCGGGCCTGTAAGTTCTTCTTTAAACTTATGCAGCCCGAATCCGTTATGGATGCACTGCTGCAAAATACCTCCCGCTCTCTCATCTCTCTCTATGAGAACCACCTTTTGGGCACCTGCCTTTTTTGCAGATATGGCGGCGCTCATTCCGGCCGGTCCTCCTCCTATCACCGCTACGTCGGCATAAATCATCTCTCTTGCCCTCCCTTTACTCTATCATACAATATGCGGGAGCTTCCGCCTTTCTTAGTTATATCACAAGGATCTTTACCTGTCTCCTGAGCTATGATCTCAAGTACCTGCGGCATGCAGAATCCACCCTGGCATCTTCCCATACCGCTTCTGGTCCGTCTCTTTATGCCGTCCACATCTGTCGCCTTAGGATTACGCCTTATGGCTCGTATGATCTCTGCTTTTGTGACTTCTTCGCATCTGCACACCACGTGTCCGTAATCGGGGTCTTTCTTTATCAGGCGATCCTTTTCTTCCGGGCTTGCCTCTCTGAAAACCGGTTCTTTTGAGCGTCTTGGTTCATAATTCTTTTTCTTTGGAGCTTCAAATCCCGACTCTATAAGGAGCCTCTCTATCTCGAGAGCTATGGCCGGGGCGCTGGTCAATCCCGGTGATTCTATTCCTGCGGCATTTATAAATCCGTGGGTCGGACTGTTTATTATGAAATCGCCCTTATCTCCATGAGCCCTTAGTCCTGCAAACTGAGTTATCACCTTGTCATAAGGAATGTCGCCGAAAAAAAGCTTTTCCTTTTCTTTTACAGTCTCAAGGCCAGATACAGTCACCTTGTCATCCTTCTTATCATCCCTGTCCACGGAAGTAGGCCCTAAAAGTATGTTTCCGTCTACAGTCCTGGTAGCCAGCACTCCCTTTCCCATATGGTCAGGCACTTTAAATATAGTAGCGTCCGTCAGCCAGCCGGCTTCTTTGTCCAGGAGCATATATTCCCCGGCCCGAGGCGTTATCTTAAAAGAGTCGTCTCCTATCATAGCGGCTATTTCATCTGAATAAAGTCCTGCGCAGTTTATGACATACTCGGCTTCTATCTTACGTCCTCTTCTGTCTTCTATGATAAAGGCTCCGCCGTCTCTTGAGATAGATACCACTTCAAAATTTCTGATCAGCCAGGCCCCGTTATCCATGGCGTTTCCTACCGCTTCTATGGTAAGCTCATAGGGGCATATCACTCCCCCAGTACCGGCGTACAAGGCCATTTTCACAGTTTCCGGCAAGTTCTTCTCTATCCGCCGCGCTTCCTCTCCGTCAACCAGCTTCAGCTTCGGAACACCATTGGCAAGACCTCTTTCGTATAGCTTTCTGAGAGCCTTGCAGTCTTTGTCGGTAAAAGCTAAGATAAGCGAGCCGTTTCTTCTGAAACTCACTCCCAGTTCTTCTGCTGTCTTCTCCATCATGGCGTTGCCCTGCACGTTCATCTTCGCTTTGAGGCTGCCGGGAAGCGGGTCGAATCCCGCGTGGACTATTCCGCTGTTGGCTTTAGACTGTCCCATGGCCACATCCTCTTCTTTTTCTAAGATCACCAGATCCATATCATAAGATGAGAGTCTTCTCGCCGTCATAGCTCCGACTACTCCCGCCCCGATGATTGCTGTCTTATACATATATGTCCTCCTTAAATAAGCGCAGACAAAAACACGCTAAAAACAAGGGGCATCCCTCTGTTTTCAACGCGTCTCAATCTCCTCTGCCTCGTGTTATTCACCTGTTTATCTATCGATAGGCCCCAAAAGGCCGCCTTTATCTGTCCCCGTGGAAGTCAGATCCTTCTGTTATGTGAAGATGATATTTTGCCGCTTCATCTATAAAAAAGAATTTCTCTTCATCGGTGTGTTCAGGATAGATACATTCTAATCCCTTAAGTCCCATGGCCTTAAGCTCCCTGAGCAAGCCGTCGAAAGAAGACTTAAATTCGCTGCTGCCCCGCACTCCCAGTCCTTTTATCTTGCATGGATGAGCCAGGACAGCCATTCCCTTGGCCGAAGTTATCAGTTCTATCATATCTTGCGTACCGGGTTTATCCCTGTCGGCCCTGACAGCCTCATCGGACTGCAGATATTTTCCCGGTTCAAAGGCTTGAGAAATATTTTTTATATATCCTTTTTTGACCAGAACTCTGGCAAAATCGGGCTTACCGATATATTGCCGGCCGTCTCCCTTTATCAGATCCGCCTCGTCTATATCTATTCCCATATCCTGCAGGACAGCCAAAAGCCTTTTGTTTCTCCGGCTGCGTTGCCGAGCCAGTAATCTGAGCTGGTCTTTCAGCTTCTGATCATCTGCGTCAAAGTAATATCCCAATATGTGCAGTTCTATACCTCTGCAGACTGTAGCTATCTCTATCCCCGGTATAACCCTGAGGTTCTTGTCTTTTCCCGCTTCTATGGCCTCTGCTATGCCATCCGTGACTTCATGGTCGGTTATGGATATCAGATCATACTTTTCCTGTGAATATCTTTCCACTATGTCCAGAGGACTCATCGTCCCGTCCGAATACCATGAATGTATATGTAAATCAGTCTTATAACTCATCTTCTCATCAGAAGATCCTCTGCGATCTCTTCTGCCGCTTCCTTTCCCTTAAAAAACTCTACTATGGACAGGGCGAACTCCATAGCTGTCGCCGGTCCCTGCGATGTGATTATATTTATATCTCTTACAACATCTTCTTCTATATGTACGGCTCCTATGAGATGTTCTTCCATACCTGGATATATGGTAGCTCTTTTGCCTTCCAGTATACCCAGTTCTCCCAGAATCATGGGCGCCGCACAGATAGCTGCTAATCCCTTGCCCTCTCTGGCAAAAGTCAGCAGTTGTTTTCTCACTCCCTTATGGACGCTGAGAGCCTTAGCCCCCTCCAGTCCTCCCGGCAGCACGATCATATCGCAGCAGCCGTAATCTACTTCCTCATATCTGTAATCTGCTTCTATCATTATCCCGTGAGCGCCTATCACTTGTCTGAACACACCCAGCGACACAAAGTGGGCGTCCAAATCCGCTCTTCTCAGCACGTCGATTACCGTTATCGCTTCTGTCTCTTCAAATCCTCTGGCTAAATGTATGAGTATCATGTCTTCTTCCTTCTAGTAAAATATTCTCGGCGGTTTAGTCAGCGCCAGCGTCGCATAGAGCACTGCCACATATGCGACCGCAGTATATATAAGCAGGAAATTCCCCGCTGTATCCATAAAGCCTCCGCCCAGTATAGTTTTAAGGGCGGAATCAGAGGCGAGGGAGGAAAGCCCTGCAAAGCTCATCAAAAAAGAGAGGCCGGCCTTAGTCTTAAGCATTATGATCTCTGCCGCAAACAACAGCGCAGTAAAAATGCTGGTAAAAATCAGCCGCTTTCTCAGCACCAACTTAAAATCATTCTTCAAAAAATATACATATATCGCCACAGTGATCACAGCGCTGACTAAAAACAATACGAAACTTATATCCGCAGTTTTTTTCACCGCCAGCATGTTGTCACTGTCCTTATCATCGAATATTCCCTCGAGATCATATCCCGTATCCTCATAGACCTGAAACTCATCAGGCCTCCAGGAGTTCATAAATGAGACTATCTCCTGGGACATCTCCGAATTGGTATAATTTCCGGAGATCTTGCTTACGACTCTCGTGTCATTAAAATAGAATGTATATCCTGCCGTCGTTCTCAGGACGAGGTTCTGTCCCAGTGTGACGATCATTATAGTTGTCGACAGAACAAGTATAAGTGAACAAAAGAAGTTAAACTTTCGCACTCTCTTTCCTCCTTAAATTAGAGTCATACATATGTATTTTACATCAATTCATACATAATTACAATGACTTATTGCTTTCTTGCCGGCTTCCTTCGCCGGCAGTTTCTCCTGAGGCAATCATATGCCGACTATCTGTTTTTATTCCGCCGCCCTGATCTTTGCCTATTTTTCCCGTCTTTTCTCTTTGATATACCTGAATTTGCAAGAATTTTCCTATATCGATTCAAATATAAAAGTGTAAATAGAGCACTCGCCGCCACCTTACATCTCCTTTAGGCGTAAATCAGCCAAACGATAGAGTTCTCATCTTTTGAGCGAAATCTTTATCTATCCTCAGATAACTTTAAACTCCTTCCATCTGCCCCCTTTCACCCTTGCGCCAAAAATGATTCCTCTGATTATCCAGTCGAGACACATCGCATATGCTATCCCCATAACGCCAAGACCAAGCTTTATGCCAAAGATCATCGAAAAAACAAGTCTGATACCGATGGTAGTAAAGGGAGACACCATCGTCGTAAACTTTACATCTCCCGCGGCTCTGAGTCCTTTTCCGACGGGATCTGCGAAGGGGAAAGCTGATGAGCTGAAGATATTATGGATGAGCACCAGAGAAACTATGAGCTCCTTAGTTTCAACATTCAGAGAATAAAAGTGCATAATTACGGGAGTTGCTGCGAAGATCAATGCGTTCCATATTGCAGAGAATGTTACAGTGATCCTGATCAACTTTTTAAAATAAAATTCCGCAGCCCGAAGGTCTCCTGCGCCCATACAGCGGCCTATCACCGTTATGAACGCCGGCCCAATGGCTACGCAGACAAGCGCAGCCACGCTGCTGAGGGCAACCTTCACAAGCTGAAAAATCCCGCTTTCTATACCGTTAGAGACAGCTATGCATAGAATCTTTTTCTGAAGAGATTTATCTATTCTGAAGATCTGATCTATGGTATATCTCACATCATTTCTCTCTGAAAAGCACAAAGACGTAATCAGTATTGCGGAAAATGTTCTCGAAATCAGAGATGGCCATGCAACTCCGGCCACTCCGGCGTGAAATACAAATACGCCGACGCAGTTTCCCGCCACGTTTATCAAATTAGAAACGGCAGATATATACATAGTAGCGTCGGTTTTTCCCATACTCCTGTACAGAGCCGCTCCCGCATTATAGACGGCAAGAGCCGGGTAAGAGCAGGCAGATATGCCAAGATATGTCACACACGCTTTCATCACCTCATCTTCCACCCTGTCAAACATCAATTTCATCAGCCTCTCGCCGCTTATCAGCACTATTAAAGCTGACACAATAGAAAATATGGCAGAAGAAGTGAGAAGCTGACTTGACGAGCGTCCCGCCTCTTTAACATCTCCTCTTCCCATATACTGACTTATGATAACGACTCCTCCCGCCGAAAGAGCCGAAAAAAGATTTATAAAAACTGTATTGAAAGAATTCACCAGTGAAACTCCCGAAACAGCCTCTTCACTGACAAAACTGACTGTAAAAATATCGGCTATACCTACGAGCATGATGAGAAATTGTTCCACAAAAAGCGGCAAAATCAGATCTTTCAATTCTTTATCAGTAAACAAACGTACTTTCCTTTCTTCTGTGCTGACTTTTAAGGCCTGCTGAAGTCCTGTCCCAGTTATACGCCGAGGTTCTTCTCTATTTTTGCTGCTTCGCAAAAAAAACAGGCGGCTCTTTTAAAGCCGCCTATATTTTATATCTGCATTTTAATTATGTCTAATACTTATGTTGTATCAATAAATATGTCTTTTTTGTATTCTTTTGGTCTGCATCCGCCTTGGCCTTTCTCTCCCTGCGCAGTTTTTATCAATGCTTTCTGCGCCGTCTCTTCTTGCTGCCTATATTTGCAAACAGACCCACAAACTTATAGATATATCTGAACACGGCCTCTGTAGCTATCAGGAAGACCACAAGCAGCATGGCCGCCTGCATTGAAATACTGCTTATGCCGAACATCTCCGGCATGAAAAGCACACAGTAACCCATTCCTATTACCATCGCAGCGATCAATGCCACATGAAGCTTACTCGCAGGCGAAAGAACCTTCGCCAGTATCATGAACCCCACCAACGCTACAAGCATAGTGCTGGATGTAGAGATACACTCCTTATTTATTTCAAAGACTTCGCCGAATATCACCAGGGAACTGACGCTTATAAACGTGGTGATTCCGGCGGGAGCTGCAGTTTTAAATACATTGGTGAGGAATTTCCCTTTTATCAGGCTCTTGTTAGGCTCCAGGGATACTACAAAGGAAGGTATGCCTATGGTAAACATGCTTATCAGTGTTATCTGCGACGGAGTCAGCGGATATGAAAGTACGTTTATGACCGAAAACAACGCCAGAAACAGCGAAAATATATTCTTGGTGAGGTAAAGGGTGGCCGCCTTCTGTATATTATTTACTACCCTGCGGCCCTCGGCCACTACCGAAGGCATCTTGGCAAAGTCAGAGTCCATCAGGACCAGCTGAGCCGCATTGGAGGCCGCCTCGCTTCCGGAGGCCATGGCCACAGAGCAGTCCGCGTCTCTTAAGGCCAATATATCATTTACGCCGTCTCCGGTCATTCCTACCGTCTTTCCCCTTCTTTTGAGAGCTTTCACGAACATCCTCTTCTGCTCCGGAGTGACTCTGCCAAAGACGGTATACCTGTCTACGGCTTCATATATGGCTCTCTCGTTTACCAGCTGTCTGGCGTCGATATAATTCTCTGCTCCCAGAATACCGGCTTCCAGCGCTACATTGGAGACAGTAACAGGATTATCTCCGGATATCACCTTTATATCTACGCCGTTGTCGGCAAAAAATCCAAAGGTTTCTTTGGCGGCTTTTCTTATTGGGTTCGTCAGGAAAATGAGAGCAAGCAAATGCGCTCTGGTAGACAGAGGCTGTCCCTTAGGCGCCTCCCCCACTTGAGCGAAAGCCAAGACTCTGTACCCCTTCTCGCTCATCTGATTGACGTAATCTCCATATCGGTCGAAGCTTTCTCTCAATACGAATTCAGGCGCCCCAAGAACAAAATTATTCTGGCCGTAGCTCACTCCGCAGTATTTATATTTAGAAGAAAAAGGACAGATCATTTCGGCCATTCTCCCTGACTTCTCCGTGAAGAAATTCTGCATGGCGGCCATGGTTATATTATCCTTATTCTGCTGCCCGACAAGATCCCCTATCATCCTGACAATCCTGTCCTCATCGCCGCTTTCATCCATGATCTGAAAACCGTCCACTTTCATTTCGTTCTCCGTTATGGTGCCGGTCTTGTCCACGCAGAGAACGTCTACACGCGCAAGAGTTTCTATACATTTCATGTTCTGCACAAGCACGTCGCGGCGGGCAAGTCTCATGGCGCTTATCACCATGGCTATGCTGGCGGTCATGTAGAGGCCCTCGGGTATCATTCCGAGAACGGCGGCTACCATGGATATGACGCTGTCTCTGAATCCTCCCTCCAGGACGAACCATTCCTGTACCAGGAGTACTGCCCCTACGGGAATTATGATTATGCCTATGACTCTGACCATCTTATCGAGAGATTTTATCATCTCTGACTCTTCGGTCTTCTTATCTTTGGTGGCCTCTAAAGTAAGTTTCGATATATAAGAATCTCTGCCTACAGCTGTGAGCCTTGCCAGACACTCTCCCGAAACCACAAAGCTTCCAGACAGAAGCCCTGCTCCCGCCGGCTTTGTTATCTCATCCGATTCTCCCGTTATGAGAGCTTCGTTTACCTGTACGCTTCCTTCGACTACCTGTGCGTCGGCCGGTATCTGGCTTCCGGCCCTCAGAATTATTATATCGTCCAGTACCAGTTTCTCGACAGCTACTTCCTTCTCACGCCCATCCCTGACTACATGACTCTTAGGCATTTTAAGCAGCTTAAGTTTGTCCAAAGTCTGCTTGGATCTGATTTCCTGGGCAATTCCTATTACCGTATTTGCAAGGACTATCAGCATAAAGGACAGGTCTTTAAAGGATCCTACTATCACCAGTAAAATGCCCAGTACCGTAAATATTAAGTTGAAGTATGTAAAAACATTTTCTTTGACTATTTCTTTGACAGTTCTGGTAGAAGAATTGACCTGAACATTGTCGAGTCCCCGCTGTATTCGGTCTTCTACTTCTCTGCTGCTCAATCCCGTCATCCCGTATCTCCTTTTAAAGTTCAAAAGGGCGGTCCTTTTGAAAAGCGGCCGCCCTCAGGTTTTTTCTATCTTTTCTCCACAGAAATGCCTGTCTTATGTCCGTTAAGATCGTATTTGTCTGTCGCCTCGGCAAAATTAAGGCTCAGAGCCAGAGTCTCTTTCATGATATAGTTTCTGTGCTTTTCAGCCGCAGCCTTTACAGCATCATCGGCTTCAACGGTAATGTCTATGTTATCCATCATCTCGAAGGCTTTTTGCTTACGCAGCTGCTGTACTTTTGAAATCAGCTCTCTTGCCAGCCCCTCGTCTATCAGTTCGTCCGTCAGGGTCGTGTCCAATATGGTGAAAATATTGTTTTCCATAGCGACTGCAAAGCCCTCTTTTGCATTGATTCTCACATCGACGAAGTCTTTGGTTATCTCTGTGGCCTGACCTTCTATCTCGAGGGAAGTCTTGCCGTCTGCTTCGAGCTCCGCTACCAGCTTTGCGGCGTCGGCAGCCGCCAGAGCGGCTCCAAAGGCCTTTATCTTTCCGCCGAGGACAGGTCCGGCAGTTTTAAAGTTGGGTTTGAGAGCAAAGTTCATGTATTTTTCCAGATCATTCTCAAACACTACTTTCTTGACGTTGAGTTCTTCGAGAATCAGCGGAGTGAGATCGTCTATGATCTTTTCATATTTGCCGTCCACCAGCACTTCGCTGAGAGGCTGTCTGACCTTTATCTTCTCTTTTTCTCTGGTTCCTCTTCCCAGAGTGACCAAGGCTCTGACAAGGTCCATTCTCTCTTCCACATTTTCATCTATCAGGCTTCTATCAGCCTTAGGGAAGTCGGCTATGTGAACGGTATCCTCTCCCGTGAGATTTACGTATATCTCGTCCGATATGAACGGAGCTATAGGTGCGATGAGTCTTGCTACGCCCACCAGCACCTCATAAGTGGTGGCGTATACGCTCTTCTTATCTTCTGTAAGTTCTTCCGCATAGAATCTCCTTCTGGCGCGGCGGATATACCAGTTGGAAAGGTCTTCGTTGACAAAGTCGTTGATGGCTCTGACGGTCTTCATGTGGTCGTACTGATCCATGTATTCCGTAACGTCGCCTATCAGCTTGTTGTATTTGCTCAGAATCCATCTGTCCAGCTCAGGTCTTTCGCCGTAAGGTACGTTCAATCCGGCAGGGTCTATCTCGTCCTGATTGGAATACAGCACGAAGAAGTTGTATACGTTTCTCAGCGTTCCGAAGAACTTGCTGACTACGTCTATCAGGCCGTCTTCGTCGAATCTGGTAGGAGTCCATGCCGGGGAAACGCTCAGGAGATACCATCTGGTGGCGTCTGCTCCGTATTTGTCGAAGAGTTCAAACGGCGATACGGTGTTGCCTCTGGACTTGGACATCTTCTTTCCCTCTTTGTCCAGGATGAGGTCGTTTACCAGAACGTTCTTATACGGCGATTTTCCCATGATAAAGGTTGAAATGGCCATCAGCGAATAGAACCAGCCTCTGGTCTGGTCGATTCCCTCGCAGATGAAGTCTGCCGGGAAAAGCTTTTCTTCAAATTCTTCTTTATGTTCAAACGGGTAATGCCACTGAGCGAACGGCATTGCGCCGGAGTCGAACCAGCAATCCATTACTTCGGTGATTCTCGTCATAGGTTTTCCGCAGTGAGGACATTTTATGTGAACGTCGTCCACATACGGTCTGTGAAGCTCTATGCTCTCGTCTATCGGTTCTATGGCCTTTTCCACCAGTTCGGCTCTTGAGCCTACACATTCCAGATGACCGCACTCGCATCTCCAGATAGGAATAGGCGTGCCCCAGTATCTTGATCTGGAAATAGCCCAGTCCTTTACTTCTTCGAGCCAGTTGCCGAAACGCTTTTCGCCTACATAGGCAGGGAACCAGTTGACGGTATCGTTGTTTGCCACCAGCTGATCTTTCAGCTTGCTCATCTCTATATACCAGGAAGGCTTCGCATAGTATACCAGCGGAGTGCCGCATCTCCAGCAGTGAGGATAGTTGTGTTCTATCTTTTCTTTGGAGAAAATCTTGTTCTCTGCCGCCAGATACTTGATTATATCCACATCAAGTCCTTCTTCCATTACGAAACGTCCCGCCCAAGGAGTGGCGGTGTAACAGCCCCTCTCGTCGACAGGCTGAAGCACAGGAAGACCATATTTACGTCCGCACTGGTAGTCATCTTCACCGAAAGCAGGAGCCGTATGAACGATTCCCGTACCGTCTTCGATGGACACGTAATCCATGCAGGTGACAAAGAAAGCCTTTTTGTCAGCCTTAACAAAAGGCATAAGCTGCTCATATTCGATGTATTCGAGAGCCGCTCCCTTCATCGTATCGAGGACTTGGTACTTGCCTTCTCCAAGGACTTTATCAGCCAGATGTTCCGCAACGTAGAAGATATTTCCTTCTTCATCGCCTTCTGTCATTCTCGCTTTTATATAATCTATGTCGGGACCTACCGTCAGAGCCGTATTGGAGGCGAGAGTCCAAGGCGTGGTGGTCCATGCCAGGAAGTATTCGTTTTCTGTTCCCACTCTCCTGAATTTTACTGTTAGGGTATTGGTCTTTACCATCTTGTAGCCCTGGGCTACTTCGTGGGAAGCCAGACCCGTTCCGCAGCGAGGGCAGTACGGAAGTATCTTGTGTCCTTCGTATATGAGTCCTTCATCAAAGAATTTCTTTAATATCCACCATCCCGTCTCGATATAATCATTTTCGAGAGTGACGTAAGGATTATCCAAATCCACCAGATAGCCCATTCTCTCGGACATCTCTCTCCACATACCTGTATAGGTGAATACCGACTCTCTGCACTTTTGATTAAATTCTTTTATTCCGTATTTTTCGATGTCCTGCTTGCCGGACATGTTAAGCTGCTTTTCCACTTCTATCTCTACAGGAAGACCGTGGGTATCCCATCCGGCTTTTCTGTTGACCTGATAGCCCTGCATGGTCTTGTAGCGGCAAACTGAATCTTTAAGCGTTCTGGCCATTACATGGTGTATTCCCGGCTTTCCGTTGGCCGTAGGAGGTCCTTCATAAAAGATGAAAGGAGTTTTACCTTCTCTGGCGTCTACACATTTTTTGAGCAGATCTTCTTCTTTCCATTTTTCGACCTGCTGATTCTGTACTTCTGCCACAGGTCTGTCTGAAAGTCTCTTAAACATTTGTCTTATCTCCTATCTTTAACTCTTGTCTTTATAAGCGCCTATTATGCATATACATATCTGTTCTGTAAGCGCCGTATATGGCTTTGGGAATCTGTTTTTCTTACGATTCTCCGGTAAACCGGAGAATCGGGTTCTTACCTCGCCGCCTTTTTCTTTCCGATCGTGCTATCGCACTCTCGGGAATCCTTGGCGTTTGACCTACCAGCGATTCTCCGGTAAACCGGAGAATCGGGTTAGGTCATAAAAAATGCCCTAAGCCGATAAAAATATCGATTTAGGGACGATTATCTCATAACCGCGGTACCACCCTAGTTGCCAACGCCTTTCGGTACTGTCCTGTCTGCCGCCGTTGTTCTCAGACATGCAGCAGTGACGGACGCCCCCGCAGGATATGACCTCTCATTAAGTGACCAGGCTCCGGAGTGATATTCGCTAAGGGTTTCACCACCGCCCTCTCAGCCTGTGAAGCGGCTCTCTGTAAGGTTTTTACGCCCGGCTACTGGTTCCTTCAACGCCTGCGCATATAAAATTGTACTTTACTATTTTACTCTGCGGCCGGTCGAAAGTCAAGAGCGGATTTGCAAAGCCGGCATCATCTTATCTTAATTGTCAAGACATATTTTATCGCATATTCACATAAACGCTGGCGATATCTCATTTCTTCTGTTACAATACTCATGAGAGGATACTCCTTTTGATACTTTTGTTTTTTCGTCGAAACTTATTGTATCAGAGTATTCCTCTCTTTTTTTATTTTTTTGTCACATATGTCTTATCACATTACATGATTTGCAAAGCCGGCATCATCAAGCCGCAGCTTGGTTCATTGGAAAATGATCCAGTCAAATGCCGCTTTTTTCTGCTAAAGAATTCCTTGCTTTTTAATCTGTTTCATAATAAAATATTTGTTAAGATTAAAACAGTAAGGAGAAATTTTAATGGATTTCATTGCAGGTATTATAAGCAGCATCAGCGGCTATATGTACAGCTATATATTGATAGCTCTATTGATCGCCGCAGGACTTTATTTTTCATTCAGGACAAGATTCGTACAGATACGTCTGCTGGGAGAATCTATAAGAGTTATCGCTGAGCCTAAAAAGGACAAGGATTCCATATCGTCTTTTCAGGCCTTAATGGTATCTACTGCCTCCAGAGTAGGTACCGGAAATATAGTGGGAGTTACCGGCGCCATCATCGCAGGAGGCCCGGGCGCGGTTTTCTGGATGTGGCTCATCGCTCTTTTGGGAGGCGCTTCGGCTTTTGTGGAATCTACCCTGGCCCAGATATATAAAAAGAAAGGCGCCGAAGGCTCTTACGGAGGACCCGCTTATTACATAAAACAAGCTCTCAGAGCTCCGGCTTTGGGCGGAGTATTCGCAGTATTTCTGATACTCACATATATGGGAGGATTCAATGCCCTTGCTTCATTCAACCTTACGGACTTCGTCAAAGCGTATATCCCTTCCGAAAATGCTTCTCTGATCATAGGCGCAGTAGTAGCCGTTCTTTCCGGCATAGTCATATTCGGCGGCGGAAAACGAATTTCCAAGGCGACTCAGATCATGGTACCTATCATGGCTATCGCTTATATAGGAGTAGCCCTGATAGTCATGATACTTAATATAACTTCGCTGCCTTCCGTCATAGGCGCTATATTCAAAGGAGCGTTCAACTTTTCTTCCGTAGCCGGAGGGCTGTTTGGCGCTACCATAATGAACGGTATAAAAAGAGGCCTGTATTCCAATGAGGCCGGTATAGGTTCTGCGCCTAATGCCGCGGCCTCTGCCAACGTATCTCATCCTGTCAAGCAGGGACTTGTTCAGATGCTTTCTGTATTTATAGATACTCTTCTCATATGCTCGGCCACAGCCTTCATGATATTGTGCAGCGGAATAGACTCTTCCGCGTTCATAGATGAGGCCGGAAACACAATGAACGGAGCATACATTCAGGCTTCGCTGGATTCTAATTTCGGGGTCTTCGGAGGGTATTTCATCACTGCGGCTCTTGCACTTTTCGCATTTACTACTCTCGTAGGAAATTATTTTTACGCAGAAATGAACATCAGCTATCTCTATAAGAATGCTCTGGATAATAAGCCGTTCATGGTTATGTACAGGCTGCTGGCGGTTCTGGTAATCTTCCTTGGAGCTCAATTCAGCGCAGGACTTGCCTGGGATACGGCAGACGTCTTGATGGGCTTTATGGCTCTGATAAACGTTCCCGTCTGTATCATTTTAGGGAATACCGCCTTCAGAGCTCTGAAAGATTACACGCAAAAGCGCAAAGCTGGTAAACCTTTAAATTTCAAGGCTTCAGATATAGGAGTGGAAAATACAGAATATTGGAAGTAATCAAAAAGAGGCGGTGATTATCCGCCTCTTGCTTTTTATAAGTTCATTTCTTTGAGTACCTGTCTGCACACATATATATGCCGCCTTTCATCGACGCATTGAGTCCATCTTATGAGTCTGAGTCTCTCATCTGCCAGTTCAATGCAGGTTACGCCGTTAGGGTGTATGCAAGAACCGGTATTCAAATACTTTATATCTCCTATTTCAGCCATAGCCGGCCTGTGAGTATGGCCCATCATGACATTCTTATCGTTTTTTTTAGCCCATTCTATCAGGCGATTCTCCACGGTAGTGCCCTTTTTATAATTTCGGGCAGCGCTGGTGGGATCTTTAAACCCCGCAAGTTCAAGAGGTTTCCACAGATAGCGCACCATCCAGCGGGCCAAAGGCCAGAGCCGGTCGTTCAATATATCTGCCTGGTGCCCATGGATCAGACATAAGTCTCTCGCCTCTTTGGGCAGCTTAATTATGAGAGACTGATAATACGAAGGCGCGAACCGGCGGTCAGAAGTGCAGGAAGTTTTTTTCTCTTTTGCCTTGTCGTGATTTCCAAGTATCATGAAGAGCCTATCCGCCGCCTGAAATCGAGACAGAGTTTCAAACACGTCCTTATGAATCTCATATATCTGTCCAAAGCACCTGTTCTCCCACAGTTCATCTCCGTCTCCTACTTCAACATAGGCAAATCCTATCTGCCAGTAATAATCTAAAGCGGCCTGATATAATATCTTATTGTATAAAAAGCTGTCGTTCCAGGTGCCGCTACCTCTATGACAATCGCTGAAAAAAGCGATTCCAGGGTATGCAGATCCATCTATGACTGCAGCCTTTTTTATGGCCTTTTCTATCTGCCTGTCGTAGTAACTCATAGACTATAATATTCACGTCAGGGCAGAATAGTGACAATGCTGCTTTGGCTCTCACTCTATAGACTCGAGAACTTTATCTATAGTCTCGGCCAGCGTCAGTCCGTCTTCACTGACCGTGACGTCGGCATAACGTTCAAAATATATTCTTCTTTCATCATACAGCTGTTTCAGAGACTGCCCCTTTCTGAGAGTGACTCCCCGCTTACGAGGATCGCCTATTCGCTCCTCTATAGTTTCATAGGAAACCTCAAGATAAACGATCCTTCCTATCTCTTTATAATGAGCCATAGCATTCTCGCAGTATATTATGCTCCCGCCCGGTGAAATCACGCAGCGGTCGGCATCTATCTCTGCATTGACCCGATCTTCAATATTCCTGAATTTATCTATGCCGTCCTGCTCTATGATCTGATGGAGCAGTCTGCCTTCCTGTTCCTGTATCAGGATGTCAGGATCGATAAAGCCGTATCCCAGTCTCTTTGCCGTCACTACTCCGATAGTGCTTTTTCCGGAGGCAGGCATGCCAATAAAGATGATATTATCCATTTTTTCTCCTCTTGCATCCGACTTTGTAAAGGTCAAATACGATTCAGCCCTATAAGGATTCGTTACTGACAGGCGGCTTAAGACGCATTGGAAATACCGCCAATCTCGTTACTAAATCAGTCTGATGCTATATCGACCTTTTTATTAATGCCTTTAGGGAAGCGATCACGCTGGTGGAAAGCTTTCAAGAGCGCCGTTATTCCCGGTATATAGTTTTTTTGCTCTTTTCCGATTTTTGCCCTGAAAAGCTATCTTTCGAAAGCAGATAAAGCGGCAATCGCCGCAACTCGAACAGCGGTTAGCTTCACGCTAAGAGCCAGCCCTTAAGACATAAACAGAAAAGGGACAAAGCATAAAAGCTCTGTCCCGCAAGGCTGCTGCTAAAAACTATTTGATGATGGTGCAGACTGAATCAGGTCCGCAGCCTGCTGCGTTACCCTCATCAGTGTCCAGGTGGACTTCCTTTTCATGCTTTGCGCCGGCTCTGACTAAAACATTGTCAAAAGTCAGACCTCTTTCGCCTTCGATCTTGATGCTGACTACATCTCCGTCCTTGACTCCCGCTTCCTGAGCCTGAGCGTCATTGAGATGTACGTGTCTCAGCGCTACGATTACGCCGTGATCCAGATCTACTTCTCCGCAAGGGCCGACCAGTTTGCATCCCGGAGTTCCTTCCAGCTTTCCGGACTCTCTGACAGGAGCCTTGATTCCGATTGCTCTCGCGTCGGTCATAGCCAGTTCTACCTGAGTCTCTTTTCTTGCAGGTCCTAAAACTCTGATGCCGCTCAGCGTCTTCTTAGGTCCCACTATATCCACCTTTTCTTCGCAGGCGAACTGACCCGGCTGAACGAGATCCTTAGTAGGCGTCAGCTTATGTCCTTTTCCGAAAAGGATCTCGATATGTTCTTCACTGAGATGAAGATGTTTGTTTGATAAACCTATTTTTACTTCGTAAGCCATTTTATATGTATCTCCTTTTTATAAAATAATTAACTGTTTAAATCACAGATAGATCCCGTCAAGCTGTCTTGTCACAGAGCAGCGCAGCTGTAGAAAACTCCGCCATGCGCTTTGGGAAGTACTTCCTTCGGCCGCCCGGACTTCAGCCCTCCAGATAGCTTATGTACGGTAGATTTCTGTATTTCTGATCGTAATCCAATCCGTAACCCACGACGAAAAGATTGTCGATGGAAAAGCCCACATAATCGGCGCTGACATCTACTACACGTCTTTCCGGCTTGTCCAAAAGAGTACAGATTTTTATGCTCTTGGGATTGCGGTCCGCCAGATGTTCTTTGAGAAACTTAAGAGTAGTACCGGTGTCAACTATGTCCTCGACTATGATGACGTTCTTGCCGTAAATATCTCCTTCGAGGTCTTTTTTTATCTTGACGACTCCGCTGCTGGTAGTGCTGGATCCGTAGCTGGAAGCCATTACGAAGTCTATCTCCATATCATTTTTGATATTCTTCATCATATCTGCCATCCAGACTACTGCTCCTCTGAGGGTACCTATGAGATAGACTTCTTCGCCCTCGTAATCTCTCGCTATTTCCTCTCCTATTTCTCTTGCTCTCTCTTCGATCTGCTCTCTGGTAAGCAGAACCGTGCCGACTGCGTTACTCATCCTCTTCGTCCTCCTGATCAACGGTGAATTCTACGCCTTCTACTATATCCTTATTTTTAAAGTCTCTCGATAGATCTACTTCCTTCTCGCCTACCCAGTATTGATCCAGGGTATCCTTCAAATGCCATATTATCCATATCCACAGAACCAGATCATCGAGGAATCCAAACGGAAACAGCACGGGAGGTATGAGATCTATCGGCAGAAACAGATAGATTATGCCCAGTACTATCAAAAGTTTTTTTCGCTTTGGAACCGTCTTATCTTTCATCATAGATAAAATGGCTTTTATCCTCTTAGACAAAACCCTGAAACTTATGAATTGCATCTACTCCTCCAGAATACTTTCCATATGGTCAAGCAGTTCTCCCTGTCCTGTACGCTTTAGAACCGATACCGGTATAACCGTATCTTCAGGTGAAAGATCGAGGCTGCGGCGTATGACTGCTATACATTTTGACATCTCATTTCTCGAAATCTTGTCCGCCTTGGTGGCTACGACAGTTCCGTCAAGACCGTAATGCCTGAGATATTGGTACATCTGCACATCCTGAGCCGATGGAGCATGGCGTATATCCACGAGCTGTACGACTCTTTTCAGGCCGCTTCTCTTCTGAAAATACTCTTCCATCATCGGCCCCCAGTCTTTGCTCATAGATTTTGACACCTTGGCGTAGCCATAGCCGGGAAGATCCACTATCCTGAATTCATCATTTATATTATAAAAATTGATGGTTCTTGTCTTTCCCGGGCTTCCTGAAACTCTTGCCAGACTTTTTCTTCCGGTGAGCAAGTTAAGCAAAGACGACTTGCCGACGTTGGAACGCCCCGCAAAGGCTATCTCCGCCATATTGTCCTGGGGATATTGAGAAGCTCTGACTGCCACCGCCTCAATTTTAGCGTCTCTTATTATCATACTACAAACCCTTGCTTTCCGCCAGAGCATATTTCAATGCTTCTTTAGCTTTTTCAAGAAGGATGAAATTCAGCTGTTTTCTCACAGTCTGAGGAATATCGTCTATATCTGCCTTGTTGTCGGCAGGCAGAAGAATAGTCTTTATACCTGCTCTGTGAGCCGCAAGAACCTTTTCTTTTATTCCTCCTACCGGCAGTACTTTGCCGCGGAGAGTTATCTCGCCCGTCATGGCAACGTCTTTTTTTACCGGTATGCCCGTAAGAGCCGACATCACAGAAGTAAACATTGTGACTCCGGCAGACGGTCCGTCTTTAGGTACAGCTCCCTCAGGCACATGGACGTGAAGGTCATATTTTTTGTAGAAATCTTCTTCTATATCGTATTCGGAGGCTATGGAACGTATATATGTTATAGCCGTCCTGGCAGATTCCTGCATCACATCGCCCAGCTGGCCGGTAAGCTCTATCTTGCCTGTTCCCGGAACAAGAGCCGTCTCGATGAACAAGGTGTCTCCGCCTACCTGCGTCCACGCCATGCCGGTAGTAACTCCTACTTCGCTCTCATTTTCCACGACGTCGTATCTGAACCTGTGTTTACCCAGATAATTTTCGAGAGAGGCCGGCGTTATCCTGTATGATTGAGCTTTTTTAGCCACTATCTTTCGGGCGACCTTTCGGCAGAGGCTTCCTATCTCTCTCTCGAGATTCCTCACGCCTGATTCTCTGGTATAATAATTTATCAAATCTCTCAGAGCCTTTTCGCTTATAGCGAAGTTTTTCTTTTTAAGGCCGTGAGATTTCATCTGCTTAGGTACGAGATACTTCTGAGCTATCTTGACCTTTTCTTCTTCCGTATATCCGGAGATCTCTATCACTTCCATCCTGTCAAGCAGAGGTCTCGGGATGGACTCGGTGGTATTGGCCGTGGTTATGAACATGACTTTAGAGAGATCGAAAGGAACTTCCAAGAAATGATCGGTAAATTCCTTATTCTGTTCCGGATCGAGCACCTCCAGCAGTGCGGACGCCGGATCTCCCTTAAAATCCGAGCCTATCTTATCCACTTCATCGAACAGGAACACAGGGTTATTGGTTCCCGCGTCCTTGATAGCGTTTATAACTCGGCCCGGTATAGCTCCTATATATGTTCTGCGGTGACCCCGTATCTCGGCCTCGTCGCGAACTCCGCCAAGGGCCATTCTTACGAATTCCCTTCCCGTAGCTCTGGCTATGGACTTGGCTATAGAGGTCTTGCCTACTCCCGGAGGTCCTACAAGACAGATTATAGGGCCCTTTATCGCTTTTGAAAGATGTATCACCGCCAGATATTCGAGTATCCTGTCCTTGACCTTGCCCAGGCCGTAGTGGTCCTCGTTCAGGATCCTCTCTGCCTTATTTATATCTGATATGGTCTTTGACGATTTATTCCACGGAAGTGAGACTATAGTCTCCACATAGTTTCTTATGACTCCGCTCTCTGCCGAGGAAGGCGCCATCTTGGTAAATTTATCTATTTCTTTGCTGACCTTCTCTTCTATCTTAGCGTCCAGCTTTAGTTCTTTAAGCTTCTGAAGCCATTCATCGGCTTCGCCGGCCGCATCTTCTCCGAATCCCAGTTCACTCTGGATGGCCTTCATCTGTTCTCTCAGATAGTATTCTTTTTGATTCTGTTTTACGTTCTCTTCTACCTGGCGGCTCAGTTTATGTTCAAGATCCAGAATCTGGTTTTCTTCGAACAGAAAACCGCTCAATATAGTCATTCTCTCCCTGACGTCGGCAGATTCGAGGATTTTCTGCTTCTTCTCCACGTCTATGTCCAGCTGAATAGCTATGGTGTCCGTCAGAATATCAGCGTCATCTATGATCATGGACAAGTCATAGAGGTCTGTCTTCAAGTTAGGCTTAAGACCTTTATATTCTTCAAAATTATTAAGCATAACTCTTATCCGGGCCTGAGTCTGAGGATCGTCGGCCGGATAATTCACGCTCTCTATCTTATCTATATCTACCGTTATATACGGTTCTTCTGACACTACTTCTCTGATGGATGCGCGGTAGAGTCCTTCGACCAGCACTCTGACCGTATCTCCCTGTATCTTCAGCATCTGCTTGATCTTTATCACCGTTCCGACATTATAATAGTCATCTTTTGTAGGTATCAATATGTTTTCGTCTTTCTGAGAAGATACAAAAAGGATCTTATCCTTATTCATAGCTGCTTCTAAGGCTTTTATAGATTTTTCTCTGCCTACATCAAAGTGAAGGATCGTATTCGGAAAAACCAAGAGACCTCTCAAAGGTATACAAGGCATCGTTATGCGTTCTTCTGTATTCACTGTTTTTCCCCCTTTTTGTCTGTATCGTCATCCCGCCTCGGACGTCTTTTTTATCCCGGCGGCGATAAAAATTAAGGCGACCGAAGTCGCCTGTATTATGAAGCGTTTGCTTCTTGGTCTTTTAATTGACTGCTGGCTTTGAGAACCAGTTTAGGTCTTCCTTTCATCTCTATAGTCTCCTTGGTGATGATGCACTTTTCCACATCATCGCGGGAAGGTATCTCATACATGATCTCCGTCATGGTAGATTCAAGGATGCCACGGAGTCCTCTGGCTCCTGTCTTTCTCTCCAGCGCCTGTCTGGCTACTGCCCTTATGGCTTCATCATCCATCTCCAGTTCTACGCCGTCGATGGACAGAAGTTTTTTATACTGTTTGAGCAGAGCGTTTTTAGGCTCCTTTATTATTCTTACTAAAGCCTCTTCCGAGAGTTCCTCAAGAGTGACTATCACCGGCAGACGGCCTATAAATTCAGGTATCAAGCCGAATCTGAGGAGATCTTCAGGCTGTATCTTTGCCAAAAGCTGACTGCTGTCTTCTTTCTCTATTCTGATATCGGAATTGAAACCTATGACCTTATCTCCCATACGACGTTTTATTATCTTGTCGAGTCCGTCGAAAGCTCCTCCGCATATAAACAGTACGTTAGTAGTATCAAACTGTATAAATTCCTGATGAGGGTGCTTTCTTCCTCCCTGCGGAGGAACGTTAGCTACTGTTCCTTCGAGGATCTTCAGAAGCGCCTGCTGAACGCCTTCTCCGCTCACGTCTCTGGTGATAGACGGATTTTCTGATTTTCTGGCGATCTTATCTATTTCGTCGACGTAGATTATTCCCTTCTGAGCCTTTTCCACGTCATAATCCGCAGCCTGAAGAAGCTTGAGAAGGATGTTTTCCACGTCTTCTCCCACATATCCGGCCTCTGTCAGCGCAGTGGCGTCTGCGATGGCAAACGGAACATCGAGTATCTTAGCCAGCGTCTGGGCCAGAAGAGTCTTTCCCGAACCCGTCGGTCCTATCATCACGATATTGCTCTTCTGCAGTTCTACGCCGTCTTCTTCAGCTGTTTTCTTGCCGTTTATTCTCTTGTAATGATTATACACAGCTACGGCTAAAGCCTTCTTTGCCCTATCCTGTTCTATCACATATTCAGACAAGATCTCGGAGATTTCCTTAGGTTTAGGAAGTTTGTATACCTTTTCTCCGCTGTCAGGCATCTGTTCACTCTGCATCCCGTCGTTTATGATGTCGAGGCAAACCTGTATACATTCGTCGCAGATGTATACTCCCGGACCGGCCACTAAGCGAGTGACCTGGCTCTGAGGTTTTCCGCAGAAGGAACATCTGAGCTGCTTGTTCTCGTCATATTTGCTCATTAAATAATTTCCCCCTATTATCTGGATGTTATCACTTTATCTATGAGTCCGTAGCTCGCTGCTTCATCGGCGCTCATAAAGTTGTCTCTGTCAGTATCCACCTGAACCTTCTCTAAAGGCTGGCCAGAGTTTTCAGCCATTATCCTGTTGAGTTTTTCTCTGGTCTTGAGGATCCAGTCAGCATGGATTTTTATATCCTCTGCTTGACCTTTTACCCCTCCTAAGGGCTGATGAATCATTATTTCGGCATTGGGAAGAGCCATTCTCTTTCCCTTGGTTCCCGATGACAGAAGAAAAGCGCCCATACTTGCCGCAAGTCCTACGCAGATGGTGGATACATCAGGTTTAATGTACTGCATCGTATCGTAAATGGCCATTCCTGCAGTGACGGAACCTCCCGGGCTGTTGATATAGATGCATATATCCTTTTCCGGATCTTCTGCCTCCAGGAACAAGAGCTGAGCCACTACCACGCTGGCCACATGGTCGTCTATCTCCTCTCCCAAAAAGATTATCCTGTCCTTGAGAAGTCTCGAATAGATATCGTAAGAGCGCTCTCCTCTTGAAGTCTGTTCAATTACATACGGTACTAAAGCCATCGTTATACCCCTTTCTCTTTACAGGCGATTATTTGATCTGCGCGTTGTCGTAGATCAGCTGTATTGCCTTCTTAACTTTTAAGTCCTTTTCAAGGAACGTAAGGTTCTCTACGCCGATCATCTCTTTGAGCTTATCGGCTGTAGTCTGATACTGAATAGCCATAACTTTCAGTTCTTCTTCCATCTCGTCCTTGGAAACTTCTATCTTTTCCGCTTCGGCAATTCCGGTGAGGATCATTCTGGTCTTGACCTGTCTCTGTGCATCAGGCTTTAATTCTTCTCTGAAAGAAGCCAGATCCTTACCTACGAATTCGAGATACTGATTTACGGACATGCCCTGATAGCGAAGCTGCTGATCCAGTTCCTGAGTCATTCTGTCCATCTCGTCCTGAATCATCACCTGCGGTATGTCGATTTCGTTGGCTTCGACTACCTTGGCTAAGGCTGCGTCCTGCATCTGAGTCTCCGCCCCTGCCTTTGCGTACTTCTGTAGTCTTTCCTTAGTTGCCTTTTTTAATTCCTCTAAAGTATCATATTCGCTTACATCTTTAGCAAATTCATCATCCAGTTCAGGCAGCTGTTCTTCTTTTATCTCATGTACGAGACAGTGGAACACGGCTTCTTTTCCAGCCAGATCTTTAGCGTGATATTCTTCAGGGAAGACAACGATTACGTCTTTCTTCTCTCCCGGAGTTGCGCCTATCAGCTGTTCCTCGAATCCCGGAATAAACATGCCCGAACCCAGCTTCAGCTCCTGGCGTTCTGCGGTGCCGCCCTCGAATTGCTCATCTCCCACAAAGCCCGAGTAATCCAGGAGAACAGTGTCGCCTTCCTGTGCAGGTCTTTCTACCAATATCATTCTGGCGTTTCTCTTCTGGAGAGCTTCGATCTCCTTGTCTACGTCTTCTTTTTTGACTCTGTTTGTAACTTTCTTTATTTCTACGCCCTTATAATCTTTGACTTCAACTATAGGATAGCAAGGGACTGTAATAGTAGCCGTAAAACCTTCTCCCTTAGCTATCTTGCTGAACTCAGCAGCAGGGCTGTCTATGACTTCAAGTTCAAGTTCTGCTAAGGCTTTTCCGTAATGCTCGTTGAAAAGCTCGTCTATCGCCTCTTCGAAGAAGACTCCCTCGCCGTAACGCTTTTCGATAATGCTTCTGGGCGCTTTTCCCTTTCTGAATCCGTCGATCTGGAACTGATCTTTAGTCCTCTGATACGCTTTTATCTGTGCGTTTTCAAATTCTTCTGCAGTAAATTCCATTGTAAATTTAACATCGTTCTTTTCTCTTGAGATAAATGTTGCTTTCATTAAATTCCATCCTCCTAAATTCCGTACAAACAACGGACAATTATTAATATTATACCTCTAAATCGCCTTAAAGTAAAGTATATTGCCGGGCAATTTTTGTTTATTTACGGTTATTTAGGTGATTTTTAGTTGTTTTTTTTAAAAAACAGGCTTCATTTATTAAAATAGTCCTTTAGCCAACAAAATTTTTCATATTTTTTGTTGAAACTCACCCTTTCTCTTGATATGACAGTTGGATACGCTGTAAAAATTGCTGAAAAATCCACCGTTAAGGGGTGGCAGTTTAAAGAGTTTGAAGAGTTTGCAGCGCTTGCAAGTCTCGGCTTTCTCAAAATTCGAAGCCTTTCCGAGAATTTTTGACGACGTATTATAGACGGGAGGCTTAGATCTATGAGCGATACTTATCTGAGAATAGTTGCAGAAGATGAGGACAAAGAGATTCTCGCAATGTATGAATATTACGTAAAAAACACCGCTATAACTTTCGAGTATGACCTGCCCTGCATGCAGGAATTCAAAAGCAAAATAAGAAACACATCCTTAAGATATCCTTATATAGCGGCAGTTAAAGACAGAGAAATCATCGGGTACGCCTATACTGGCCCTTTTGTCGGAAGGGCTGCTTATCAGTGGTCCTGTGAAACTGCCATCTATCTGGAAAAGAGTAAAAGGAGGCTGGGCGCCGGCAGATTATTATATCAGGCTTTGGAGAAAATATCGCAAATACAGAATATAATAAACCTCAACGCGTGTATAGGATATCCCCAGTTCGAAGATGAATATCTTAACAAGGACAGTTTTTTGTTCCACCAGCATATGGGATTTTCATGGGTAGGAGAATTTCATCAGTGCGGGTATAAATTCGGCCGCTGGTACAACATGATATGGATGGAGAAAATCCTCTCCCGCCACATACCAAATCCATCGCCTGTGATTCCCTTCGCTTCTCTTTCCCGCAAAGATCTTCAGGCCGCCGGCGTCCTCTGCTGATACGAAAGAGCATGACCATTGAGCAGACAGCAGCAAGGATGGATGTTTCCGCAGAAGACCTCATGAGACTGCTGAATGTCTGAGCATCTCATGGGCTGCGGATTTATTCTATAACGCCTAATAGTTCCAGCCCACGCTGGAATTTACTCTTATTTTCAGGTATCAGATTATATTTGGACGCCAGTTCTCTTCCCAGAGATATCATATCGTCCTCGTCTCCCGAATACAGCTCTATCTCGAGTTCTGTTATCGGCGCCGTTGCCGTGTCTGTAAGAATGGTTCCTATATCTAAAGACACCACGCTTATGCTCTTGCCTGTATCTACGGAAACCTGCCTTCTCAGGCAATCTATATTCATTATCGGTTTCAGAAGCTTGTCCCCTACGGCAGCTTCTATATCGCCGTACATTTCGCTTCCTCTGAATATGTCCGTCTTCGGATGTCGCATATATGATTCGTCTACGGGGACGTTGAGTTCTCCTCTAACGTGGAGACCGTCTGTGGCTTCCCCGCCCCATTTTAAAGTAGCTATGGGGCTTCCGTTCTCAAGCCTGACTCTGAAAGCCATCTTTCTTTTGCACAGATCCATATCTTCCGTATCGAGATAAGTAGCTTTAAGCTCAATCTCCTCTTCTGACCCTTCATCTTTTATTTTCGCAAGATGTCTGTCCTTCAATATCCTTTCCTGCGCCAGTTTATCTTCTATGAGGAATTTCAGTTCTACTTCCATCGTCTTCTCTCCGTACAACATTTATACATTATTTGTTATATTCTGGTATGTTTTAATCTATTTTAGCATATTTGGACGAATAAGCAAGTACTTTAGCTGCAAAGACCTATCTGCAATAAAAAAGACGTCTTTCATACCTCGGATTATATGTCCCGGATATTCAAGACATCCTTAAAGCTCATGTCAAAGAAGCAAATCTTATATGCTTAAATGCCGGCCATCTTTTTGCCTGCCTCTATGGCTCCCATGGCAAATATCTTTTTTGAATATGCAGTATGAGTGATTTCCAGCACCTCGTCTTCTAAAGCAAAATATATCTTATGCTGTCCGAACATACTGCCAAGACGGTGGCTCGTAGCCTTTTCATATGGAATATCCAGTATATTGCAGAGCGTCTTAGCTGTGCCGCTGGGGGAATCTATCTTTTTGTTATGATGTATCTCTTCTATACCTATATCGCACCCTTCAAGCATATTCATCGCAAACGGAGCGATCTCGTTTAAAGCGCCGATGCCTCTTGAAAAATTAGTGCGCCTGTCGACGGGGCAGATCTTAGTGAGCATTTTGATGAGTTCTTCTTCCTCGCTGCTCTGGCCCGTAGTTCCTATGACTACCGGTATGTTGCCGCCGGCGTCTCTGCAGTATTCATATATATCTTTTATAGCCTTAGGGTGGCTGAAATCTATTATCAGATCGGCCTTTTCTTCCGGCCAGTTTTTATCAGTGGGTTCTACCATCTCTATCCTGTCAAAAGCGCCGTCCCTTTCTGCACATTCTCTTAGAATATTTCCCATGGCGCCTGTTCCGACTATTATCAAAAACAAATTAAAGAGCCTCCTTTCAATGCCTATCTGATTAGGATATGAAATGAAGGCTCAAATGATGACAGAGATGCTACTTCTTTTTTGCCAGTTCCAGTATTTCTCCGTATTTGGATATTATATAGTCGTATCCCTTAGGGCTGTGAGGCAAGAGACAGCCCGAACAGTCTTTTATACCGCCCTCTATATATTTAAAATTGCCTCCGCACTTATCGCCCAGCGCGTACAGCGGGCAGTAACAGAACAGGCAGTTAAAGTTTTCTGTATTTTTGACCTTGTGGCAAGGAAAATACTCACATTCTTTGTTCTGAAAAAATTTATAATGTTCACTCATATCTGTTTCCTCCTCATGTATCTGATAAAATCCTTTAAAATCTCGAATATTTTTCATTGAGCTTCCGCGCTACATACACTCCGCTGGCAGAAGCCTGAGACAGAGAATGTGTTACTCCCGATCCGTCGCCTATGGCATATAATCCGCTGATGCCGGTACCCAGATCTCTATCTACGTCCACTTTCATATTGTAGAATTTCACTTCTACTCCATAAAGCAGAGTATCTTCGTTGGCTGTACCGGGAGCAATCTTGTCCAGAGCGTAGATCATTTCTATTATATCGTCCAGCTGTCTCTTTGGAATAACTAGGCTAAGATCGCCAGGAGTAGCTTTCAGCGTAGGCCTCGTAAAGCACTTTTCCATTCTTCTTTCGCTACTGCGTCTTCCCTTTACAAGATCGCCAAATCTCTGGAGAAGGACTCCTCCTCCCAGCATGTTGGACAGTCTGGCTATAGACTCTCCGTACTCATTGCTGTCTTCAAAAGGCTCCGTAAAGGTGTTGGACACCAAAAGGGCAAAATTGGTGTTTTCCGTCCTGAGAGACGGGTCAGCATAGCTGTGTCCGTTTACGGTAACTATACCGTTGGTATTTTCGGCTACCACCTCGCCATAGGGATTCATGCAGAAAGTTCTCACCAGGTCGTTGTATTTATCGGTCTGATACACAAATTTGCTTTCGTATACCACATCGGTTATATGCTTAAATATCTCAGCCGGAAGTTCTACCCGAACGCCGATATCCACTCTGTTTTTCTTCTGTTTTATACCAAGATCATCGCATACGGAGCTTATCCATTTGGATCCGGACCGGCCTGCGGCCAAGACGAGATCTCTGCAAAAGAATTCTTCTCCCTTAGAAGTTGAAACTCTGAAACCATCCTCCATCTTTTCCACTTTAGTGAGAGCTGTAAAGAACTTTGTTTCTATGGTTCCCGAGATATAGTCGAATATTCTTCCCAATATCTCTACATTTCTGTCGGTTCCAAGATGCCTTACTTTGGCCCCTAAAAGATGAAGATCGTATTGGAGAGCTTTTGTCTTGAGAGCCGAGTCGGTATCATAGAGTTTCGCCTCAGAGCCTCCCATGCTGCAAAGTACGCTGTCCACATACTCCATCAGCTCTATAGCCGTCTCCCTTCCCACATAATTGTGAAGATTGCCTCCGAATTCGGTAGTTATATTATACTTTCCGTCAGAAAGAGTGCCCGCTCCCCCATAACCGTTCATTATGTGACAGGGACTGCATTTGATGCAGGCAGGGGTGAGTCCCTTCTTTATAGGGCACTGTCTCTTTTCAAGAGGCGCTCCCTTATCTATCATGAGTATTTTTCCGCCAAAACCCAGCTTGGTAAGTTCATATGCCATGAACACTCCACCGGCTCCGGCTCCGGCTATGATTATATCATATTTTTCCATACGTTCCTCCAATCGCCCCGGATCCTGCTCACTCGGGGTATACAGTTAAAAACCCCGCTTCAGGCGGGGTGTTTTTATGAGTTTATGCTTCCATGATCTTATCGAATTCGGCGACTACCTTTTCAAATTCTGCGTCGTCGTCGATGTCCACAAGTTCAAATTCGTCTTCGCCGACTTCTTTATAGCCGTAGATATAAACATCGTCGGTGTCATCGTCAGGTATAAGAGCGATATACTCTTTGCCGTCATATTCAAACACTCCCATAATCTCACATTCAACTTCTACTCCGTCATCAAACTCAAGAGTGATAAAATCAGCCTCTTCGATTTCAGGAGTCTTTTTTTCGTCTGTCATTTTTGTTCCTCCGCTAAGTGAATTATCTCCTACGCTTACTATATCACATGTAAGCATATTGAAGCAACTAAAATTTACCTGAATGAGAAATGGGCGCGGCTGGCGCAGATAAAGCCAGACACTTCATCTAATGAGGCGTCTGACTGGCAAAGTATTCCTTTATCGATTCTGCGTTTTGCAGTGTGATGCCCCGCACCTCGGTAAGTTCTTCTTCTGAAGCTTTCTTTATCTCTTCTATGGAATCGAAGTGAGCCAGCAGAGCGTTGCGTTTGGCAGGCCCGATGCCCTGTATATTGTCCAGAGCCGATCCTATGGAATTTTTGCCCCGCAGGTTTCTGTGATACTCTATCGCAAACCTGTGAACTTCCTCCTGAATCCTTCCGCAGTATCGAAACAGTACAGGATCTCTCGACAAGTCGAACTCGTCCCCTCTTCCGTTTACGAGAGCTCTCGTCCTGTGGCTGTCATCTTTAGCCATTCCCAAGACAGGGATCTGTACTCCCATGGCTTTCAGGACTTTTTCAGCAGAAGTAACCTGCCCTATGCCTCCGTCCATCAATATCAGATCAGGCAATACCGCAAATCCCGGATCGCCCGACTGCGCGCGCTTAAACCTCCTGTAGAGCATTTCCTGCAGGGCGGCATAATCGTTGGGACCCTCCACCGTCTTTATCTTGAATCTTCTGTAAGCTTTCTTCACAGGCTTGAGATTTTCAAATACCACCATAGCTCCTACGGTGTCTACGCCGTTGGTATTCGAGATATCATAGGATTCAACTCTGTAGCGTTCTCTTTTTTCTCCCAGTATAGCTGATAATTTGCCCAGCAGGTTATTCTCCTTTTCTCTTGCGTTTTTAAGCCTGTCTTCTATATTCTTATTCATCTCTTCCGTATCTCTTACGACCATATCCAGAAGAGCTTTCTTAGGACCTCTTTTAGGGACATATATATGGACTCTCCGGCCTTCTTTGAGGCTCCTCAGATATTCCTCGATGAGCTGAGCTTCCTTTAAAGGTCTTGCCAGTATGAGCTCAGGCGGAATAGACGACCACTGACTGTAATACTGTTTTATGAACTGCCCCACCAGGCTGTCGTAATCGTCTTCTCCCTCAGCGCGCATGGCGAAAGTCTCCCTTCCGCTGAGCTTTCCGTCTCTGACCGGAAAGACTGCTATAGATGTATTTTCACCCTTGCCTACAGGTATTATCACATCCATATCTTTTCCGTCGGTCATAGTTACTCTCTGAGTTTCGTTGAGAGTCTTAACTGCCGATATATAATCTCTGTATGAGGCGGCCTCTTCGTAGTCCATCTTCTCAGATGCCTCTCTCATCTTGCCCTCCAGATAGTCCAGAATCTTTTTCTGCTTACCAGAAAGAAAATCTATGACGCTTTCTATACATTGCATATACTCATCTCTGCCTGTTTTTCCGGCGCATACACCGCGGCAGTCCTGTATGTGATAATTGAGACATGGTCTGTGTCCCTGTGGAAATTTTACAGCTGCGCATCGTTTCAGTCTGTATATTCTGTTGAGAAGATCTATTATATCGCTGACAGCCCCGGCGTCGCTGTAAGGCCCAAAATATTTGCTTCCGTCTTTTTTTATGATGCGCGTCTTTACCACGCGGGGAAATTCCTCCTGCAGAGTCACTTTTATATACGGGTAAGTCTTATCGTCTCTGAGAAGAACGTTATACTTAGGCGCATATTTTTTTATGAGATTGCACTCTAAGATGAGAGCCTCCATCTCGGTCTGGCAAGTTATATACTCAAACTCGGCTATATGGCTCACCATGGCTCTGACTTTGGGATTCTGACCGGCTGCGCTCTGAAAATACTGACGTACTCTGTTTCTCAGAGATATGGCTTTCCCCACATAGATGACCTGTCCCAGCCTGTCCTTATGCATATAAACTCCCGGAGAATCCGGGAGTTTTTTTAAGTTTTCTTTGATATCAAACATTTAGAAATTCCAATTTCTCTTTCTGAGATCTTCTTCCCTTTCAAGGCGCAGTCTGGCCTCCTCCGCCAGCTTGGCCTTTCGGCGCGCAGATCTCCTGCGCTTATTATGCGCTCTTAAAACGAGAATCGTGATGGCAAATACTATCACGATGAACAGAACCGCCCCTATTATCACCGTCTGAAGGTTAGAGATGCCAAAGTCCGATAAGAACCAGCCTTCAGATATATCCGATGCTGCGACTAAATCTACAGTCCTGTAGAGGTCTCCCGCTATATAGATCTCTACTACTCCTACTTTTTGACCTTTCTCGATGGGCGCCGTCAGGTTATCCGTGTATACACATTCAGTAGTTACCAGTGACGCCGAGGCTCCATCCGGAAGATTTACAAGGCCTGCTTCAGAGGCTATGGCTCTGACTTTGTTCACCGCCCCTCCCTTAAGCTTGACTTTCCCGAAGGCGTCTCCCTTTTCAAAGGCGGTATACTTTGAAATATTAGCCTTGGCATAATCCATCAGAGTCTTCATATCTGCGAATCTGGAATCCATATCTGTCCCCATTATCACCGTATAGACTTCTATTCCGTCGCAGTCCAAACCTGTGGCCATAGTGCAGTACTCTTTGCTGAGGCTTCCAGTCTTTCCCCCGAATACTCCTTCATATTTTTCTACTGTCATGACCTGTCCGTCGACTTCTCTTTCGCCTCCGTCCAAAAACATATTGAAATTCTTCAGTTGTCGCTCCTGATACATGTTAGTGGCAGGAATGGTGTGTTCTGTCGTGCCGGCGATCTTTCTGACCGTCTCGTTATCCAAAGCCGCCTTAGAGATCACTGCCAGATCAGTCGCAGTAGAAACGTGCCCCTCGGCAGGTAGGCCGCTGGGGGTGACAAAATTAGTAGAAGAACATCCAAGAGATGCCGCTCTCTCATTCATCAAAACTGCGAAGTCTTCTATCGACCCCGCTACCGCTATAGCCAGGGCATTGGCCGCATCGTTGGCGGACTGAAGGAGCGCCGCATAGAGCAGTTCCTCTACTGTTATCTTTTCCCCTACCTGCAGATACATCTTGGTTGGTATGACGTCTGTAGCCTCTTTGGTTATCTCTATCTCCTGGCCGAGATCCAGCCTCTCGGCAGCTAAGAGGCAAGTCATCAGTTTAGTTATGCTGGCAGGCTCCATCTGCTGATCCGCATTTTTGCTCCAGATTATCTCTCCCGTATCTCCCGCATATATTACAGCTGCTTCAGCAGTTATATCCGGTCCGGACTGTTCCTTCTCTTCAGCCAGCGCAATATTTAAAGGAACAAAGGAGGCGCATATCAAAACGGCCGCCATCACTCTTGCAAAAAATCTGTTCCTCATGCTCATTTACCGAAAAAATAATCTGTCATCTTATAGCCGTCTTCAAAATGGTTGCCGGCCGCATAAGCGGATCTTTCGTTGAACTGTCTGCTTTCATCTAAAGGCTTTTCGTCTCCGCTGTCGTATATTACATAGGATACCGGGTCTGAGCTGTGAGTACGTATAGAAAGAGGAGTCCTGTGATCGGGAACCACCAGCACCTTGAATCTCTCTCCTGTTCCTCTCAGATAATCTACTATCGGTCTTACCGCTCGGCTGTCTATATATTCTGCGCATCTTATCTTGCCCTGCAGATCTCCCTGATGGGAACACTCGTCGGTGCCCTCCATATGTATGTATACGAAGTTCTTGCCTCTTTTATAAGCGTCTATGGCGGCTTCCGCCTTGCCCTCAAAATTAGTGTCTATGTTTCCGGTGGCTCCTTGTACTTCTATCACTTCGAGACCGGCGAATATACCTATTCCTTTTATCAGGTCTACTGCAGATATCACGCTTCCTTCCACCCCGTATTTTTTGTTGAAGTTCGGAAGCGCAGGTCTCGTTCCCTGTCCCCATATCCATATGCTGTTGGCGGGATTCAGACCCCTCTCCCGGCGCGACTTATTTACAGGATGATCTTTGAGAATCTCGTAACTCTTTCTCATCATGTCCGTAAAGAACTTCTCGTCTCTGCCCTTGGGAAGATAATCTCCGGCCCGCCTCTCGAGGACGTCGTGAGGAGGAGTGAAACTGCACTCTATATCACCCTCGCCTATGATCATGCAGTGGCGATACTGAGTCCCCGTATAGAAGCTGATGTTCTCTTTCGAAAAAGCCTCTCTTATACACTCTATAAGCTGATCTGCCTCCTCAGTGGTGATATCGCCGGCAGAGTGATCTTTTATTATAAAATCATCGTATTCTCCCGAAGCGGAAGGTTCCAGCGTTATCAGGTTTACACGAAAAGAAACATCCGTATCTTTCATGTCTATTCCTATGGACGCCGCCTCCAGCGATGATCTGCCCGTCAGGTAAACTCTCGGATCATATCCCATCACCGAAAGATTTGCAGAATCGCTTCCGGGGCTTATGCCCTCGGGCACCGTGCGGCAAGTGCCTACTTCTCCCCTGGCCGCAAGAGCGTCTATGCACGGAATATCCGCCACCTCAAGCGGAGTCTTTCCGTCAAGTTCTTTTACAGGATCATCCCCCGCGCCGTCCGGCACTACTATCAAATACTTCATAAACTCGTCTCCTATTATCTCATCAACTATTTATTTTCTTCTTCAAACTTCTTCATGAACGCTATGAGAGCCTCTATGCCCTCTTTCGGCATGGCGTTGTATATGCTGGCTCTCATGCCGCCTATGGAGCGATGTCCTCCCAGGTTGACCAGTCCGGCCGCCTTTGCCTCTGCCACAAACTTTTTATCCAGATCTGCGTCTCCTGTTACGAATACAACGTTCATGATAGAACGGTCTTCGAGAGCCACAGGGTTTTTGTACAGGCTGCTGGCGTCTATATAATCATAGAGCATCTTCGCCTTTTCTCTGTTGCGTCTTTCCATGGCCTCAAGTCCGCCTGTGGCCTTGATATGTTTGAACACTTCTCCCGCTACGTATATAGCGAAGCAAGGAGGAGTATTATACATCGAATCATTGTCGGCATGTATCTTATAGTCGAGGTAGCCTGGGCATTTTTCTCCGGCATATCCGATCAGATCCTCTCTCACTATGGCTATGGTGACTCCCGCAGGGCCTATGTTCTTCTGCGCTCCTGCCCAGATGATCCCGAACTTGCTCACATCTATCTGCTGAGACAATATGTTGGAGGACATATCGGCTATCAGAGGAATATCTCCTGTCTCGGGAACATAGTTATATGCCGTTCCGTAGATGGTGTTATTGGTAGTTATGTAGACATAGTCCGCATCGCTTCTGATGTCGTCTCTGCCGAACTTAGGCACCCATGTGAAGGTGTCCTTCTCGGAGGAGGCTATCACATTTATATCGCCGAAACGGCAGGCCTCTTTATAGGCTTTTTTAGCCCACGATCCCGTTATAGCGTAATCGGCTTTACCGCTTTTTCTCAGGAGATTCAGAGGGATCATAGAAAACTGGAGAGTTCCTCCGCCCTGTAAAAACAACACCTTGTAATTATCCGGTATGTTCATCAGGTCTCTCAGATCTGCTTCTGCCTCTTGTATTATCTTTTTAAATTCAGCCGAACGGTGGCTCATTTCCATCACAGACTGACCGCTCCCCTGATAATTGAGCAAGTCGTCTCTCACTTTCTCTAAGACCGGCAGCGGCAATACCGATGGGCCTGCGGAAAAATTATATACTCTGTTGTAATCTGTCATATGAACCTCCGATTAAAAAAATTTACATATATTGTACCACTTTACCTCACTCGAGTAAAGTGATATACTTCATATATAACATAAAAAAATCCACTTAAAAATAGGAGGCGCCATGTACATAAACATCGCAACACTGAACAAGATTTCCAAAACAGGCCTTTCCCTGTTGAGCGACCGGTATGCTCTCACCGATACCATAGAAGAAGCTAAAGGCATACTGGTGAGGAGCCAGGACATGAATTCCATGGAATTATCAGAAAATCTGGAAGCTATAGCCAGAGCCGGCGCAGGAGTAAACAACATTCCGCTGGATCGGTGCGCCGAGAAAGGCATCGTGGTATTCAATACCCCGGGAGCCAATGCTAACGCTGTAAAAGAGCTGGTATTGGCCGGCCTTCTTCTCTCGGCGAGAAATATCCCAAGAGCTTTGTCATGGGCCTCTTCCCTGACTGAGAACGTCAGCGCCGCCGTAGAAAAAGGCAAGTCTCAGTTTGCCGGCAGAGAGATTTCAGGCAAGACCCTCGGAGTAGTAGGCCTTGGAGCCATAGGCAGAAAAGTAGCAAGCTCAGCCCATGCCCTGGGAATGAACATCGCCGGCTACGATCCTTATTTCAAAGGAGATATGGAAGGAGTCGCCATATATAGCGATCTTAAAGATCTGCTTCCTCTGTGCGATTACGTCACCATCCACGTTCCGGCTTCCGATTCGACTAAAGGAATGTTTAACGACCAGCTGTTTTCCCTGATGAAGGATTCATCTGTGCTCCTCAACTTTTCCAGAGATAAGCTTGTAAATGAATCCGATCTCTTGAAAGCATTGGAAGACGGCCGTCTGGCCGGCTATGTCACCGATTTTCCAAACGACTCTCTGGTGGGAAAAGATAAGGTCATACTGCTCCCTCATCTCGGCGCATCTACGGCAGAAGCAGAAGACAACTGCGCTTCCATGGCTGTAGAGCAGATGATGGACTTCTTTGAAAACGGAAACATCAGAAATTCCGTCAACTTCCCGGCGGTAGACATGGGTCCTATAGAAGATAAAGGCCGCATCGCTCTCTTCGTAAAGGCACAGGCCGTAGAACGGCTTCTTGCGGCTGAGGAATTCAGTGGAATAAAAATACTCAGAAGCGCAGGCGGCGTCAAAGGCACGTACGGCTATGTTCTGCTGGAAACGGAGGCCGACCGTATTTCATCAACATTGTTCTATGGTCCCGACATCATCAGGTCCAGAGGCATCCGTCATTTGCCGTAAAAATAAGAAGATACTGTGAATTTTTTGGATAATTGCTAATATTATATTGCATTTTATAATATATTTGTTATAATTGAGGTAAATAAGACAGCAAAGGGAGTGACAAGACAATGACAAAAAATCGCAGTAACTTTAAAATGGGTACCGTGGAGATGATAATCCTGTTCCTCTTGAACAAAAAAGATCTCTATGGTTATGAAATTACTTCGCTGGTGGAAAAATTATCCGAAGGCAATATCGGTATCACCGAAAGTACGCTTTATCCTACATTGTACAAGCTTCTGGGAAACAAATACATCTCAGACAGAGAAGTACAGGTCGGCAAGAGACGTACGAGAGTATATTATCATCTCGAAGAGACAGGCAAAGAACATCTGGAAAAACTGCTCACAGAATATAATAAGAATACCACCGGTATCTGCAAGATTCTGGCCTGTGATTCTATCGACGAGGATAAATAGTAATTATATAAAAAGATCAAAACACCGATCTCATTTATGAGGATCGGTGTTTTTATTTTTATCTGTAATAATCGGAAATTTCTCTATTTTTCATCCCTGTTTCTGAACAGCTTGTTGAACTCTATATATTGTTTCAGATGTTCAATGAGAGGAACGTCGGATTTAAACTGAAGGAACCAGTGATTCTTTCCGGCAGCCTCTATTGCGTTCTTCCTTATCTGAAGCTTGAGTTCCTCATATCTCACCATGATCTTGTTGTCGACCGCAAACTTGCGTATCTTAGAAACCACGCCCAGCGAGTATACTAAATCCACCGACATTATGCCGTAAAACATGCCTACTATAAAAGAGAACGCTATATTATGAGAAAACCATTCGAGAGCATCAGCCACATATGGATGTATCAGAAAATAGTATACTGCTCCCAGGAGCGCCCAGTATATGGAAAATCTCAGGCATATTATCCCCTGAAAATTATATTTTTCTTTTGAATAATCCCACAGCTTTATCTTCATGCCTTTTATGAATATGAGTCCGGCCACATATTCCATGGCCGTCATCACGAGAGCCATGACTATGAACAGAGCGATCTTGCTGCCCGCTGTCACCTCAGACATCAGAGCCGTATCTTCAAGTCCCGCAAGCAGATATAAGGCAGTGAGTCCAAAGCCGTAGAGGGGCAGGTAAGGTCCTATCATGAATCCGGGGTTGATCCATCTTCTCTCCTTATTGGCAGGAGAAAACCGTCTGTACATCACTTCCAGTCCCCATCCAAGCAGCGAACCGATGAAGAACAGAAAAGCGATCATCAAAAAATTGTTCACGAGGTTCACCTGCTATTCTTTTCCGTTATCGGCTATCAGATCTATAGCGTGATGAAGGTTGGATATGACGATCTCTCCGCACCCCTGCTGATATTCACCATCAAGGGACCAGGCCATATCTTCGCTGGCCCAGACTTTGAATTCCCCGGAATTTATGAAAGTCAGCTTATCGGATTCATATTTCTGAGTGGAGAGCACATATATGGTCTCCGTAAGTTCTATAAGATTCTTTGGCATATTTACCAGCAGAAGTTCAAACAACCCGTCTCCCATATCCACATATCTTGGATTCAGCGTAAGTATGCCGGCAAGAGATGTGGAATTGCTGACAGCCCCAAATATATAGTCGCCCTCATATACTGCTCCCCCTGCCTCTATCTTAAGATGCTGAGGCTTTATGGATGTGAGGCTGGTAACTCCCTCCAGTATATATGCCAGATGCCCCAGCATATTCTTAACGCTCTGCGGAGTACTGTAAGAAGTCTGAGTAAAAGCTCCGAAAGAGGCCACGTAAGAAAATTTTCTCCCGTTAAAACTTCCTATATCCAAAGATATGGCCTCTCCCTTTACTATATCCTGCGCCGCCTTCATTATATCGCTCGACAGCCCCAGACTGCTGGCAAAATCATTGGTGCTTCCTGCGGGAATATATCCTATAGGCACCTTTTTATCATTTTCGAGAAGTCCCGAAACCACTTCGTTAAAAGTTCCGTCTCCTCCTATACACGTTATCAGATCGAAGTCCCCGGCATATTGAGCCGCGTATAAAGTTCCGTCCCCCCTGGCCGTAGTAGTCAATACAGTAGACATGTATCCTTCCTTAGTAAAGAGATCTACTATATCCGTCAGATATCTGTTGGCTCTCTTCTTTCCCGAACACGGGTTAAGGATGATCAGGTTTCTCTTCATGTTTTCCCCCTCGTCTTCAGCCCGCAGAGGAATCCCCATGCCTGCACGCCAAAAACATTCGTAATTTATTCGATAATATTTTACAATCTTTTTACGTTCTTTACAAGAAAAATCTATATATGCAGGCAGTGAAGGAACAAATCACCGTCCCCATTATCATAGGAACCAAGAAGGAAACCGCCGTCCAGCCATAGCTTCCCGACTCTTTTTTTATAGACAGAAGCGTCGTAGCGCAAGGCCAGTGCATCAGAGAAAAGATTATCATATTTACGGCTGTCAGCATGGTCCATCCGTTATCTATAAGCAACTGATGGAAAAAGTTCAGGTCGCTGACCTCCCCTAAAGTTCCTGTGCTCATATAGATCATCATCGCTATGGGAAGGACTATCTCGTTGGCCGGTATACCTAATATAAAAGCGGCCAGTATCACGCCGTCAAGACCCATAAATCTGCCTACGGGATCGAGGAATGAAGACAGGTGAGCTATAAGACTCATATCTCCCACTGTTACATTGGCTAAGATCCATATGATCAGGCCGGCGGGAGCGGCCACGGCCACTGCTCTTGCCAGCACGAAAAGAGTTCTGTCCATTATAGATCTGACTATGACCTTTCCTATCTCCGGTTTTCGGTAAGGAGGCAATTCCAGCGTAAACGACGACGGCATGCCCTTTAAAAGCGTCTGAGACAATACTCTCGTAGCCAGAAAGGTGGCTCCTATACCAAGCATGATGGCTAAGGTCAGGATTGCTGCTCCTTTCCACCCTGATTCTGCTGCGAAGAACATGGTGATGACTGCTATCAGGAGAGGAAATCTGCCGTTGCACGGTATCAGAGAATTGGTTATCATAGCCAGGAGCCTTTCTCTCTTAGAATCTATTATTCTGCATCCTACTACTGCCGACGCATTGCATCCCAGTCCCATGCACATGGTCAGCGCCTGCTTTCCGCATGCTTTGCAGCATTTAAAGCATCGGTCCAGGTTAAAGGCTATTCTCGGCAGAAATCCCCAATCCTCCAGCAGCGTAAAGAGCGGAAAGAAGATAGCCATAGGAGGCAGCATCACAGATACTACCCATGCAAGTACTCTGTACATTCCATACGCCAGCATATCGCAAATGCCGATCGGTATGCCCAGATCTATAAGACCGCTGTGAAACGGTTCTTCTAAAGAAAACAGAGCTCTGCTCAGAATATCGGACGGATAATTGGCGCCCTGCACCGTCAGCCAGAAGATAATCAGAAACATCATCGCCATTATGGGAAATCCCACTACCGGATTGGTCAGCGCCCTGTCTATCTTTATGCTGGTATCTTCCTTCTCATTATCCCTTATGACTACGCCGGCTGCGATCTCCTGAGCCTGCGCGGCTATTTCATCCGGATCTTTCAGAAGATCAGGATCATAACCGGAAGTTCTCTCATATGTTCCTTCTCTTTCTGTAAGCTTTATGACAGCGTCACTCAGATTTTTCTTTATCAGTTTCTTTTCGGAAGATTCTGTACTCACCACCTGTACTCCGAGTATTTGGGAGAGTTTCTTCGTATCTATTGAAAGGCCTCTTTTTCTGACCTGATCCATAAGATTTACGCAGATTACTACGTCGTTCCTGTGCTTGAGTATCTGCAGAACTAAAATCAGATTTCTCTCAAGGCAAGTGCCGTCGCACACTACGATGACACCGTCTGCCTGCGGATCGCAGATCTGATCTCTGGCGACTTCTTCTTCCATAGATGAAGCGGCAAGAGAATAACATCCCGGAGCATCTATCAGTTTTATGTTTACAGCTCCGCGCTGCGATATTCCTATATCTTTCATGAAGGCTTTTGCCCCGGCAGTATCCTCGGTCTTCCATATGCCTTCTGCATTGGCTACAGTCTTGCCCGCCCAGTTGCCTGTATGCTGCTTCATCCCTGTCAGACAGTTGAATATGGTGCTCTTCCCTACATTAGGATTGCCTGCCAGCACTATTTCTATCATTTTTTCTTCTCTCATGGCATAGGCGCCTCCACCATGATCTGCGATGCGTCCTCTTTTCTTATGGCTACCACTGCCCCACGTATCTTATATGCGTAAGGATCTCCCAGCGGACTCCTCAGCACACATTTTACTTTCGTTCCCTCGACGAGTCCCAGATCCTTGAGCCGCCTGCTTTTTTCACCTATCTTAGCTACAACGGCCTCCTCGTCTATATTCAATCTATTCAAACCTATCATGGAAAAACAGTTCCTTTCATAAATTCTGCTATTGTTAACTTATGAAAGAAGATCGTCGGCTGTGAAAGCAGATATCGATAAATTATTGACAAATATTTCTTGTCGTGATAGCATTGTGTAAAATATACATTAAGAAGAATGACTCTACCGCTTAATCACAGAGGAACTATGGGAGGAGCAGCCAGTATGAAAAATATACTGAAAGAATTAAAAAAATATTTGGGCATATTGGCGTGTATAGCCATAGCTGCAATATATACGATAGCTCTGGTGAATTTCGCGGATAATTCGAAGACGCTGCCTCCTGTCGTAGCGGTTGATACGACAAGCGTCTTATGTATCTTTTTCTGGTGCAAAGAGACTTCGTTTTTCAGAAAGAATCTCGGCAGCAAATTAGAAAAGATGATTGCGTTAATATCTGTAATTGCTCTTGTCGGCATTATCATATACAGATGGATATCGTTTTCTGATATGAAAGAAACGCCGCTTTGGCTGGCCGTATTACCTGCATGGTTTTTCGTAGCGATGGTGATAATCGTCTACAGGCCTAAAAATAAAAATCAGTGATTGAAATCCCACTCGAAAAGTATATTTTGAATGAAATGAGTATATGAAAACCCACTCGAAATGCATGTTTATGTCATAGCGAGTGGGCTTTATCCCCCTCGATCAGCTTATTTTAAGTAATTCGAGGGGGTTTTCATATATTTTCTTTCCCATATTTCTCTATCTGTCCGGGAAATTATCCTCTGTCTACCTTCTGCTCGCAGTAGACGCACCTGTAGGCTCCGCCTCCGGCAGCCTTGAACATCTGCTTCAGCTCCTGTTCCGTGCGGGTTATGCACTTGGAGTTCTTGCAGCACATGTCGCCTCCGGCAATTACCACCTCTTCCGCAGCCTTGGCCGGGCGGGGATTCTTCTCTGCTTCGGACAGAAGCTTGAGTATCAGCGCCATCCTCATGTACTTGCCGTTGAGAGCTTGTCTGAAATAGCAGGCCCTTGGGTCATCGTCCACGGCCACCGATATTTCGTTCACCCTCGGCAGCGGATGGAGTATGGCCATCTTCTCGTCGGCGTGAGCCAGCTTTTCGGGCGTGAGGATATAGCTGTCCTTGAGTCTTTCGTACTCTTCGAGACTGTCAAACCTCTCTCTCTGGACGCGAGTCATGTATAATACGTCAAGTCCCGGCAACGCCTGCTCGAGAGAGCCTATCTCCTCATATTCCATGCCCTTCTTGTCCATCACGTCTTTTTTGATATAGCCCGGCAGCCTCAGCTCGTCAGGTGAGATGAGGACTATCTTGATGCCCTTTCTCTCCGACATGGCCTCTATCAGCGAGTGAACGGTTCTGCCGTATTTAAGGTCGCCGCACATGCCTATGGTAAGATCGTTCAGCCTTCCCTTCTCTCTGTAAATGGTAAGTATGTCTGCCAGAGTCTGAGTCGGGTGGTTGTGGCCGCCGTCTCCCGCGTTTATTACGGGTATGGAGGCGTTTCTCGAAGCTACCAGAGGCGCCCCCTCCATAGGGTGGCGCATGGCTATGATGTCGGCGTAGCAGCTGATTATCTTGGCCGTATCTGCAACGCTTTCTCCCTTTGAAGAAGACGAGCTGGCCGCCTCCGAAAAGCCTATGACGTTGCCGCCAAGCTCGTACATGGCGGCCTCGAAGCTGAGTCTTGTTCTGGTGGACGGCTCGAAGAACAGGGTGGCAAGCTTCTTGCCTCTGCACTTCTGTGAGTATTCTTCGGGATTTTCTATTATGTCCATCGCCGTATCTATGAGTCTATCCAGTTCCTCGGCAGTGAAATCCAATATGCTTATGAGACTTCTCATTTGCTTCTCCTTTTATTTTATCCAGCTTTCGTCGGACGGGTTGTCTCTGAACTTGATCAGCCGCTTTATGTCCTCCTGCTTGATATAGCCCTCGTCGGCCGCCACCTGCGCGATGACGTCGAAGTTGGTGAGGGAGACGTTCTTGACTCCCGCTTCCTTGAGCCTTTCTAAGCCCTTAGCCATGCCGTAAGTAAATATGCTCACTACTCCCAGCACTTCCGCCCCCTCTTCTCTCAGGGCGTTTACCGCGTCGATGACGCTTCCGGCGGTGGAGATCAAGTCTTCCACCACTACCACCTTCTGGCCTTTTTCCAGACGGCCTTCTATCCTGTTCTGCCTGCCGTGATCCTTGGCTCCGGAGCGGACGTATCCCATAGGTATGCCTAAAATATGAGCCGTTATGGCTGCATGGGCTATGCCTGCCGTAGCAGTTCCCATCAGCACCTCTGCCTCAGGGTAGTTTTCTCTTATCACCTGCGCCAGACCTTCTTCCACATCGTTTCTGGCCTCCGTCGAGGTCAGGGTCAGTCTGTTATCGCAATATACAGGGCTCTTGATTCCGCTGGCCCATGTAAACGGCTCCTCCGGGCGGAAAAACACCGCTTTTATAGCCAGCAAATCCTTTGCTATGGTCTTTTCTATGTTGTTTGCCATCTCTTCCTCCTAATCCAAAAACTCTCTGAGACATCTTTCGTAAGCTTCCACCGGGTCGTCAGCCAGCGTTATGGGTCTTCCCACCACTATGTAGTCGGCTCCTATCTTCTTGGCTTCCTCCGGAGTCATTACACGCTTCTGGTCGTCGGCCACGCTGCCTGCGAAGCGGACTCCGGGAGTGACGGTCAGGAAGTTCTTGCCGCATACTTCATGTACTTTTTCCGCTTCCATAGGCGAGCACACTACTCCGTCCAGCCCTGCCTGCTCCGCCGTCTTGGCGTAGTGCATTACCACGTCTTTCATGTCTTCTTTTATCAGCAGGTCCTTTTCCATGGCCGTCTGATCGGTGGAGGTGAGCTGTGTCACCGCTATCAGTATCGGCCTGGTGCCGTCTTCTCTCGTCAGGCCTTCGAGAGCCGCCTTCATCATGGCGGTGGTTCCCGCCGAATGAACGTTGCACATGTCTATATCCAGCTTAGAAAGAGCCGCCATGGCCTTCTTTACGGTGTTTGGTATGTCGTGAAGCTTGAGGTCCAAGAATATCTTATGGCCTCTCTTCTTTATATCTCTGACTATTTCGGGAGTCTCCGAAAAAAACAGCTCCATTCCTATCTTTATGAAAGGCTTTTTCTCCGTGAATTTGTCCAGAAACTCAAATGTCTTTTCCGCGCTGTCAAAGTCGCACGCCACTATAACATCTTTTCCCATCAGATGGCACCTCCGATTATTTCTTCAAGTGATTCTATTTTATATTTCTTCATCGCCTCAGGCAGAGAATCCACTATGTCTCTGCACGCATAAGGATTGACAAGGTTTGCGGCGCCTACCTGCACCGCCGTAGCTCCGGCCAGCATCATCTCTATCACGTCTTCTGCCGTGGAAACGCCTCCCATTCCCACCACCGGTATATTTACTGCCGAAGCCACCTGATAGACCATTCTCAGGGCTACCGGAAAGACTGCGCTGCCTGAAAATCCTCCCATGGTGTTGGCCACCACAGGCTTCTTTGTTTTAAGGTCTATCCTCATTCCAAGAAGGGTGTTTATAAGGCTTACTCCGTCTGCCCCCTCCGCCTCGCAGGCCTTTGCTATGGAAACTATATCCGTAACATTTGGGGACAGCTTTATGATGACCGGCTTTTTCGTGACCTTTCTGACTTCTCTTGTCACCTCTGCCGCCGCTTCAGGGCAGGTTCCGAAAGCCATTCCCCCTCCGTGGACGTTGGGGCAGCTTATGTTTACTTCCAGCCAGCCTATCTGGTCGCAAGGGTCCAGCTTGCGGCAGATTTCTACATACTCGTCTGTGGAAAAGCCGCTGACGTTGGCCATGACCTTTTTGTCGAAGCACTTGGCCAACTTAGGCAGCTCTTCTTCTATGACCTTATCCACTCCCGGGTTCTGGAGTCCCACCGAGTTTATCATGCCGGCCGTACATTCGGCTATCCTCGGCGTAGGGTTGCCGAACCTGGGCTTGGCGGTAGTTCCCTTGAACGAAAAGGTTCCCAGCCGGTTTATATCATACAGCTGTGCAAACTCGTATCCGTACCCGAATGTTCCGCTGGCGGCCATCACCGGGTTGTCGAGAGTTATGCCGCATAAGTTTACCTTCATTTCTGCCATATCACTTCTTCCTTTCTCAGCACCGGGCCGTCCTTGCATATTCTCTTGCTGCCGTATAAAGTCTCGCAGGAGCATCCCATGCAGGCTCCGAACCCGCAGCCCATTCTCTCCTCAAAGCTCAGCTGCCCGCCGGTTACCGACGCGTCCGCCACAGCCCTTAGCATGGCCTCAGATCCGCAGGCGTAGAAATAAGAATAATCATCGCCCATGGCCGCCGTTACGAAGCCCTTAATGCCATAGGAGCCGTCTGCCGTAGTCACCTTTACCTCGGCTCCCAGAGCCTTGAATTCCTCTTCATAAAACATCTCGGAGGCAGTATTGAAGCCTAATATGACCGTCGGCTTCTTTCCCGCTTCTATCAGCTTCTTGGCCAGAAGATACATGGGTGGCACGCCGGCTCCTCCTCCGATGAGCAGCGGCGCTTCCCCCGATTCTTCGAGGCTGTAGCCGTTGCCTAAGCCCGTCAAAACATCCAGCTCCTGGCCCGGCTCCATCAGGGCCATTTCCTCCGTGCCCTTGCCCACTATCTTATAAATTATGGTAAGCCTGTCTCCTGTAAGGTCGCATACGGATATGGGCCGTCTCAGGAACAAGCCGTTTAGCTTGATGTTGACAAACTGTCCCGGCCCGGCGATGTCCGCCGTATCTCCTGTCAGCACCATTCTCATGACGCCTTCTGTCAGCTTTTCATTGGCTGTTACAGTAAATATTCCCTGCTTCATTTCTTCTCCTTTACGCGTCAATCGTTGAAATCTTAAGTGTGGTCTCTTCCAGCACGTCCAGCAGAACCTTCACCGTGTCCAGCGCCGTAAATATGTTTACGTTGTTCTCCGTGGCGTACTTTCTTATCTCGTAGCCGTCGTTCATAGAGCCCGCCGACCCTATGTCGCTGGTGTTTATCACGTAAGCTATGTGTCCCTGACTTATGGAGCTGTGTATCTCCTCAGAGCCTTCGCTTATCTTTCTGAGTATTCTCGTCCTGATGCCGTTGTCCTTGAGGAATCTTGCCGTGCCTTCCGTGGCCTCTATGTTGAATCCCAAGTCGTAGAAGCGGCGTATCAGCGGCAAGGCTTCTTTCTTATCCTTGTCGGCTATGGTGGCGAAGACGGTTCCGTAGTTCTGTAGCTTCATGCCGGAAGCCTGCAACGCTTTGAACAGAGCCCTGTTGAGCTTGTCGTCGTAGCCGATGGCCTCTCCCGTGGACTTCATCTCCGGCGACAGGTAAGCGTCCAGCCCTCTTATCTTGTTGAAGGAAAATACCGGAACCTTGACGTACCACCTCTTCTTTTCTTCCGGATACAGGTCGAACAGCCCCTGCTCCTTGAGGCTCTTTCCCAGTATGACCTCCGTAGCAATGTCGGCAAGGCTGTAACCTGTGGCCTTGGACAGGAACGGAACAGTTCTTGATGATCTCGGGTTCACCTCTATGATGAAGACGTTTTCGTCCTTGTCTACTATGAACTGTATATTGTACAGCCCTATTATTCCTATGCCCAATCCCAGCTTCTTGGCGTAACCCAGTATGGTGCCCTTGACCTTGTCTGAAATGCTGAAAGCCGGATACACGCTTATGGAGTCGCCGCTGTGAATACCGGTTCTCTCTACCAGCTCCATGATGCCCGGCACGAATACGTCTCTGCCGTCGCATATGGCGTCCACTTCCACCTCTTTGCCTATTATGTACTTGTCTACCAGCACAGGCTTATCTTCGTCTATCTCCACCGCAGTCTTGAGATACTGTCTCAGCTGTTTTTCGTCGGCCACTATCTGCATGGCTCTTCCGCCGAGGACGAAGCTCGGCCTTACCAGAACGGGATAACCTATGCGAGCCGCAGTCCTGACTCCGTCTTCGATGTTGGTGACGGCGGCGCCCTCCGGCTGAGGAATGTTCAAGTCTTTAAGTATCTTCTCGAAGCTGTCTCTGTTTTCGGCTCTTTCTATGGCCCGGCAGTCGGTTCCTATAATCTTGACACCCCTGTCCATCAGAGGCTGAGCCAGATTTATGGCCGTCTGGCCTCCGAGGGAAGCGATGACTCCCTCCGGCTGCTCAAAGTCTATGACGTTCATAACATCTTCCACCGTCAGCGGCTCGAAGTAGAGCTTATCGCCTGTGGTGTAGTCGGTGGAAACGGTCTCCGGGTTGTTGTTTATGATTATGGCTTCATAGCCGGCTTTTTTGATGGTCGTTACGGCGTGAACCGTGGAGTAGTCGAATTCCACTCCCTGACCTATTCTTATGGGTCCTGCCCCAAGAACTATTATCTTCTTCTTTTCGGTCTTTACGGAAGCGTTTTTGCCCTGATACGACGAATAGAAGTAAGGTATATAGGCTCCCGTATGGAAAGTGTCCGCCATCCTGTAGACCGGCGTTATCGCCTTTTCTTTTCTTATTTTATAAATCTCTTCTTCTTTCTTTCCCCACAGCCCCGCTATGTACTCGTCGGAAAAGCCCATGGCCTTGGCCTCTGCCAGCGCCTTTTCATCTCCGACTTTTTCGGCAAGCTCTCTTTCTTTTTCAACTATCTTTTTGACAGAGTTTAAGAAAAATTCCGTTATCTTGGTCACCTCGTGTATCTTTTCCACTTCGACGCCTCTGCGCAGCAGCTCTGCAACGGCGAATATGTTGTCGTCTCTGAACTCTTCTATGTATCCGAAAAGCTCTTGGTCCGTCTTGTCATCGAATTTCTCAAGGTGAAGGTGACATGCCCCTGTCTCGAGGGAGCGGACGGCCTTAAGCAGACATTCTTCCAGATTTGAGCCTATGCTCATGGCCTCTCCGGTGGCTTTCATCTGGGTTCCCAGCAGGTTAGGCGCCTGAGTGAACTTATCAAACGGGAATCTCGGCACCTTGGCTACCACGTAGTCCAATACAGGTTCGCAGGCAGCCGTAGTCTCGGCAATCTCTATCTCGTCTAAAGTCATTCCCACGGCAATCTTTGCCGTAACTCTGGCTATAGGGTAGCCGCTGGCTTTGGACGCCAGCGCCGACGAGCGGGAAACTCTCGGGTTTACCTCTATAAGGTAGTATTTTCCGGTTACTGGCTCCAGCGCAAACTGGACGTTGCAGCCGCCCTCTATCTTAAGCTCCCTGATTATCTTTATGGCGCTGTCGTTGAGTCTCTTGTGTTCTTCGTCGGTTAGAGTCATTATGGGTGCTACGACTATGGAGTCTCCCGTATGCACCCCCACCGGGTCTATATTTTCCATTCCGCATATGGTGATGGCTCTGTCCGAGGAGTCTCTCATCACCTCGAATTCTATTTCTTTGAAGCCTTTTACGCTCTTTTCCACCAGCACCTGATGAACAGGCGACAGCTTAAAGGCGTTTACGGCTATTTCTTTCAGTTCTTCTCTGTTTTCGGCGAATCCGCCTCCCGTTCCGCCGAGTGTAAAGGCCGGTCTCAGGACTACCGGGTATCCTATCCTTTCGGCAGCCTGCTCCGCCTGTTCCATGTCGTAGGTTATCTCAGACGGAATGGTAGGCTCCCCTATCTCCTGACACATCTCCTTGAACAGCTCTCTGTCCTCCGCTCTCTCTATGCTGGCGCTGCCGGTTCCCAAAAGCTTTGTGCCGCACTCCTTGAGCACTCCCTTTTTCTCCAACTGCATGACCAGATTGAGGCCTGTTTGGCCTCCTATTCCCGGCACTATGGCGTCCGGCCTCTCGTATCTGAGAATCTTGGCTATGTACTCTAAGGTCAGAGGCTCCATGTAGACTTTGTCGGCTATGGAAGTGTCGGTCATTATGGTTGCCGGGTTGGAATTTACCAGCACCACCTCGTAGCCTTCTTCCTTCAGCGCCAGACATGCCTGAGTTCCGGCATAGTCGAATTCGGCCGCCTGCCCTATGACTATAGGCCCTGAGCCTATTATCAATATTTTTTTAATATCAGTTCTCTTTGCCATACCGCTCATCTCCTTTTATTTATAAACGATTTTGCCGTCGCATACTGTCAGCATACATTTTCCGCGTACTTTTGCTCCCTCGAAAGGAGTTGCTCTTCCCATGGAAACAAATTTATCAGGTTCTATGACCGTCTCCTCCATGCTCCATATGGAAAAGTCGTTCCCAAGGGGTATTCCGAACCGCTTTCTCGGGTTCGTCACCATCAGCTCCATCAGCTTTTCGGCCGTTATTATTTCTTTTTCCACCAAGTGGGTCCACAGCAGCGGAAAGGCGGTTTCGAGGCCCACTATGCCGAAGGCGCTGTCCTTGAGGCCTTTGGCTTTTTCTTCCTTGGAATGGGGCGCGTGGTCGGTCGCTATAATATCTATGGTTCCGTCCTTTATGCCTTCTATGAGGGCTTCTCTGTCCTCCCTGCCTCTCAGCGGCGGATTCATCTTAAACCTGCCGTCTTCTCTGAGATCGCTGTCGTCCAGCACCAGATAGTGAGGCGCGGTTTCGCAGGTCACGTCTACTCCGTCCCTCTTGGCCGCTCTTATGATTTCCACGCTTTCTTTGGCGGATACATGGCACACATGATAGGCGCAGCCCGTCTCCTTGGCCAGCTTCAAGTCGCGGGCTATCTGTCCGAACTCGCTTTCTGAGCAAATGCCTCTGTGTCCGTGGGCGGCGGCGTACTCTCCGTCATGTATGTAGCCGCCCCTGAGGAGGCTGTTGTCCTCGCAGTGGGCTACTATCAGCTTACCCAGCCGCGCCGCCTCTGTCATGGCTTTCCTCATCATGTCCGAATCCTGTATTCCTCTGCCGTCATCGGAAAATGCGATGGCATCGTCTCTCATGGCAGCCATGGGCACCAGCTCCCGTCCCATTTCTCCGGCAGTGATGGAAGCGTACGGATACACCGGTACGACTGCGTCCCTGTCTATAATATCCTGCTGTATTTTCAGGGTTTTAGGACTGTCCGGCACGGGATTCAGGTTTGGCATGGCGCACACTGCCGTAAATCCGCCTGCCGCCGCTGCCCGGCTGCCGGTAGCTATAGTTTCTTTATAAGAAAATCCCGGTTCTCTGAAATGCACGTGTACATCGCAAAAACCGGGAAAAATATAATATTTCTGATGATTAAATTGTCTGACGGTCTCAAAGGCGTCGTCTTCTAAGCAAAAAACTCCGTCGCCCGAAAAGTTCTTCGGAAGTATTTTCTTCGTTTTGTCAAACTCTCTCATGAATGTTCCTTTCCAACAAAAAAGTCCTGCTCAAGCGGCAAGACAAATACGCACAGCATCAGATACAGCCTAAGACTGCACCCAGAACATATTTACTAAATCTTGCCGATCTCTCTGTATCGTTTTTAAAGATTTATCTTAATAAGGTTACCACATAGGCGGGTGATTGTCAAGAAAAAAGATTAACTTATGCCGGCCGCTCAATCGTGGTTTCCTACGGCTTTGCGGGGGCCGCCCCTGCAAATCAGCCTGTATTCAAGAACATTGCAGGGGCAAAACGCGACAAGGCGCCTTCCGGCGCCTTGATATTATCCTATCCCTGTATCTGTCCTGAGTTCAGCCTGTCGAAGTAGCTCTTGGTCTCCGCTACGACGATTCCGCTCAAAGCAAGCAATGCTATAAGGTTCGGTATGGCCATGAGTCCGTTGAAGATATCCGCTATGGTCCATACGGCAGAAACCGTGAGGAACGGTCCTATGAGCACTGCCAATATGTAGAGCCACCTGTATACCTTTACCGTAGTCATGTTGCCGTTGCACAGATATTCGAGACATCTTTCGCTGTAATAGTCCCATCCCAATATGGTGGTGAATGCGAAGAAGGCCAGACTTACCATCAGTATTGCCGAGCCTACTCCGCCAGACCACGGCAGGCCGTTGGCAAATGCAACGGAAGTAACGTCGACGCCATCCAGTCCTTTTTCTATGGCGACATCATAAGAACCGGTGACCATGATGGTGGTTCCTGTCATTGCGCAGATTATTACTGTATCTATGAAAGTTCCGGTCATGGATACAAGGCCCTGTCTTACAGGCTCCTTAGTCTGGGCTGCCGCCGCCGCTATAGGAGCGCTTCCCAGACCTGCTTCGTTGGAAAAGATTCCACGGGCAACGCCTTTTTGCATGGCCATCATCATGGCTCCGAGGGCTCCTCCTGCCACCGCTTCAAGGCCGAAAGCCCCGCGGAATACGGCAGACACGGCTGCCGGTACAGCTTCTATATTGTATATAAGTATGCTTACGCACACTATGACGTACATTATGGCCATAAACGGCACTATTATGGTTGTAACGCTTGCGATTCTTTTGAGTCCGCCTATTACCACCAGCGCCGTAACCAGAGCAACTACTACTGCCGTCGCCACGGTGGCGATGGAATACTCATTGCCGAACAGGCTTACCATGTGCTCCGAGTTGGGGTCGAAAAAGCCCTTCGTAGCCGAGGCTATTCCGTTTACCTGAGTGATGGTTCCGATACCCAGCAATCCTGCACCTACTGCAAATACTGCGAAAGTCTTTGCCAGCCATGACCACTTCTTTCCCATTCCTCTTTCTATGTAGTAGAAAGGGCCGCCGAGAAATCTTCCGCCGCCTTTGTCCTCTCTGAACTTAACTGCCAATACGCCTTCGGCATACTTGGTAGCCATTCCGAGACAGGCTGCCACTATCATCCAAAACAAGGCTCCCGGGCCGCCGGCAACTACCGCCGTTGCCACTCCTACGATGTTTCCGGTACCTATGGTGGCTGCCATTGCAGTGCAGAGAGCTCCGAAGCTGCTCACCTCTCCTATGCCGTCTTCTTCATTTTTCACCATGTACTTGAGCGCTTTCCCCAGCTTTCTGAACTGAAGAAGACCAAGCCTGACGGTCAAATAGATTCCCGTACCCATTATGAGTACGATCAGCGGAATACCCCAAACCAGATCGTCAACCGCCACTAAAAACTCTGTAAATTTTTCCATTTTTTCTCCTCCGTATGACGCGAGTTGCCGAGGCGGCGCCCGCATCCTTAATAAAAATAAAAAGCCGATAAAATCGACTTTCCGGAGAGGTTCGTGCAAATAATATAAAAACTATCTGCTCTGTCCTTTTGCCTGAGAGATTACATACGAGATTTTCGGTCAGTGCGTTCTGAATCCGTATGCGTACACCTTCGGCGCCCTTTATGAGGGACTCTCCAGAGAATCATAGCTTTTTTCGCCCATAATGTGACCGAGGGCTCAAACAAACTAATGAAGATATATTATCATGGAAAAAGGTATTTTACAAGAAAATTTTACATAGTCTCATAAATTTTGCAAGCTTTGCCTGCCGAGCCTTTTATCACACCGCAAAAAAGCTGCCTGCGGAGTTAATCCGCAGACAGCCCGTGAGCTCTTTACAAGCAGCAGAACAACGGTATGCCTCCCATGTAGGCTCCGCCTCCGCAACAGAGATTGAGGCACAATATGGTGGAGCATATCTGCCCCGCATAATTCTGGCGCCCCATGGACGGATTTCCTCCGTAGCCGGCGCTTCTCTGCTGATATCTGGACTCGCCTCCCTGCAATTGGTTAAGCAGGCTTGCGTAGTAAAAATTGTTCGGTTCAAAAGCGCAGGCCGCCTTGGCGTGCTCGAGGGCAACGGCGTTGTTTCCCACCTTGTAATTGGCAAGAGCGCTGTAGTAATACCACGGGCCCTTTCTGTCTTTGACCTGCTCCAGCACATTGAGCCCTTCTCTGAAGTACCCGTTCTGGATATAGTTCAAGGCGGAGCGCATATACTGCTCGTCCTGACTTTCACCTTGACCTGCTTGTCCCTGCCTCTGGCCTCCGTAGCCCCCAAATCCGCTTCCGAAGCCCCAGAAGTCCTCTGCGCCCATCTGTCCCTGCTGAACCTTGCCTTGACGCTGGTCCATTATAATCCGGTAGGCCTGCTGAACTTCTTTGAACTTTTCTTCATAGGCTGCCTGATTCGGGCTTCCCACGTTGGCGTCGGGATGGTACTTACGGCTCAGTTTTCTGTATGCTTTTTTAATTTCATCATCCGTAGCGTTGTAGCTTACGCCCAGCACTTTATATGGATCCATTTATATCTTTAAATCTCCTCTTCTATTTCTTTTTCCATGGGCTCAGGGTCTCCTCCTCCGGCGGCCACCTTGGCCTTTCCGAACCTTACCCAGACTCCCGAATATAGAATGTTTCTCAATATCTCCACGTGCTCTACCAGAGGAAGCCTCTCGAAGGCGTCCGTGCATTCGCCTATCATTAAAAGCAGCAGCTTGAGCACTTGCTTTTCAAAATCTTCGTTCTGATATATCTCCTTGAACGGATTGTAAGCGCCGCTCTTGATATCCTTTTCTATGTCCTCGTATGCGTCCAGCAAATATATGTATTTGCCCAGATAGAAGCCTATCTTGTACAGGTCTTCTTTCCACATGTCGTCTTCATATACGAAGACCTCACCCATTATTTCGCCGAATACTCTGGCGGCCCTGTCGATGTGAATGACCTTGGAGCTTTCGACTATGGAAAGCATGTTGAGCCGGCTTTCTATGAACTCTGCCTTTTGCGGATACTTCTTTTTTACCTTGGCGCACTTTCGCTTCAGTATTTTGGAAAGGAACCACTTGGAAAGCTTCTTTTCATCGTTCCAGTCGTCTGCGCATTTGTAGTAAGACAACAGTATGCACATGTCGCTGCAATACTCCGTTATCCGGTTTCGGCGGTGGCAGTGCTTTCTGGTAGGGTGCACTACGCATCTGCTGCATTCTTCCTTGTCTTCTGCGTCATACAGGTCGCTGAGCAGCATCACCAAGAAGGTCATGTCATAGTTCAGCGTCATTCTGCCGAAGGTTCCGTAGTCTTCTTTAAGCTGATGGCACAAGCCGCAGTAATAGCTTCTGTAATTCTCAAATTCCCTTATCTTCAATTCAGGCTTATTTACAAGCACATACCCAAACATTGCAGTTTTGTTCCCCTTTTTCGTTTATTCAACTCACATTGTATCAGAAAAAGCACAGCAAATGTGTGCTTTCTGTGAATTGTTGGTAATGCTTTCCCCTATTTGTCTGCTATTGACGGCTTCCGCAGCCTTCGACGCCGCAGCTCTCGCAGCTGCCGCTGCAACCCTCCGGCTTAGGCATACCGTCCTGCTTATTAGGGTTGTCTGCCTTCAGGCAAGCCTCGGCCATGCCGCTCAGGGCCGACGTGTCCAGACATTCGGCCATTCCCCTGTCGCAGGCCCTTGCAATCTCAGGGTCCATGGCAAGCTTAGCCACTTGCTTTATGCCATACTTTGAGGCTATGTCGTCGATGTGGCTCTCGCCGAATATCTTGTGCTCCTTTCCGCAGTCAGGGCACTTGAAATATGACATGTTTTCAACTATTCCTACGATAGGAACGTTCATCAGATCCGCCATCTTTACGGCCTTTTCCACTATCATGGAAACCAGCTCCTGAGGCGATGTCACTATCACCAGTCCGTCTATCGGGAGAGACTGGAATACCGTCAGCGCCACATCTCCCGTTCCCGGAGGCATGTCTACAAACATTACGTCTACATCGCCCCAGACTACGCCGTTCCAGAACTGTTCTATGACTCCCGAAAGCACCGGCCCTCTCCATACTACAGGGTCGGTATCGTTTTCGAGAAGAGAATTTATCGATATGAGCTCGATTCCGGTATCGCTTACTACAGGGAATATCTCCGTCTCGCTTCCCATTGCCTTCTGTACGGCACCGAATGCCTTTGGTATGGACGGCCCCGTTATATCGCCGTCCAATATGGCTGTCTTACACCCCATTCTATGGGTCGTCACTGCCAGCATTGAAGTTATGGAAGATTTGCCTACTCCGCCTTTTCCGGAAATTACTCCTATTACCTTTTTTACATTGGATTTTTTGTTCATTTCTTTTCCTCCTTCTGAGAGTACAAGAATATTATACCACCTCTGTCAAGTTTTAAGACAACCTTTTTCTTGCGTTAATCCTGATATTTGTCATATAATAAGATCATACGAAGTTTAAGGGGGTAAACCATGAAAGATAGCAAAAAGATCATCAAAAAGCCTGACGGATTCATATATTTCATCGCATATCATCTGGTAAAGCCTTTTCTCAGGATAAAATGCAAGGCATCTTATGATAAGAGTGGTCTTGAAGGTTTAAAAGGCCCGGCTCTTGTACTGTGTCCTCATGTCTCCAATATAGATTTTTTGCTGGTGGCTGTAGCTTTATACCCTGTCCGTCCCACTTTTGTAATAAGCGAACATTTTTTAGCCAGACCGAAGCTCCGCCGAATACTGACAAAGATGCATGTGATACCAAAGAAGATGTTCTGCCCCGATATAAAGACTATCATGAATATACTTCGGGCCAAGGACAGCGGCAATGTGACGGTTCTCTTTCCGGAAGGCCGTCTTCCGGCCATGGGTCACTCTCTGCAGATAACAGACGGTACAGCCGACTTAGTTAAGAGAATGGGTGTCGATGTCTATACAGTCACGGAAAACGGCGCCTACAAAACTTTTCCCAAGTGGGGAAAATCGGGCTTTCGGCCGGGACGTATAGAGGTGACTACTTCAAAGCTCTTTGACGCCCACAGCATTTCGTCCATGACGTCAGAGGAGATAGAAAGCGCCATAGAAAAAGCTCTTTTTCACGATGAGGACGTCTTATTTGAAGACGTATATTACAAATGTAAGTCTCCGGCTCTCGGCCTTGACGGAATCTTGTACAAGTGTCCCGTATGCAGGGCCGAGTTCACCATGAATTCAGGCTCATGGGACATAACTTGCAGCGCCTGCGGCTTCAAATCTGAGCTGGACAATTATTACAGACTTCACGGGGGACCCTTCGAAAAGATCAATGACTGGTACTTCTGGCAGCAGTCGGAAATAGATGTAACCCGGCCTCTCGAAAGTCAAACCGTGCTGGCGGCGGCAGATGAGGACGGCAATCTCGACAGAGACGCCGGCTCCGGTGTCATCCGGATGGATCGTGGGACGATTTCCTACGAAGGGACCTGTTTCGGCCAGCCTTTCAGTTTTTCTGAGAATGTCTCGGATATCAAGGCTCTGCCTGTCAGTGTAGGAGATCACTTCGATCTATATCACAAGAAAAAGATGTACAATTTCAGGCTCATGCCTGATCCTAGGACCGTCATAAAGTGGAGCATGTACATGGATAAGGTGACGGCGGAGTCACGACAATAAATCCATGCAAGACGAATTCGGCCTGCCCCTTAGGGGCAGGCCGTTTTATCACTTCGAGTCTCTCATCCGCACCAGTCTGCGTACGAGTTCGTTCAGCTTGTATATGCGTTTTGACACTATATATGTGTTTTCTTCTCTGTGCATGAAAATCGTGTTCAGGGTTTTGTCGAGGGAATTGCATATGCCGTCTACGGTTGCCGTCAAATCTTCCGTGCCTCTCGGCTCGTCGGAGGTGCTGTAATCTATGTCGTATCGGTAGTCGATTCCAAACAACTCTTTGACCTTAGCCGTCAGCCTGTTCTTCACATCGTTGGCATGAAGCCTCGCCACCTCTTTGTTTTCCCTGAGAGCCGGAGGGAGAGCTTCCGTCTCCTCGTGTATCTGCTTGAAGAAATCCTTGATTTCCGCAAATTTTTTGTCGAATTCCGCCCCCGTCATGGAAAGAGCTTTTCTGTAGAGCGTAACTTCCGCCAAAGCGCTTTTCACTATGTCTTGCAGCTTCAGCTCGGCAGATTCCCGCAGGATATTGCCGGTCTCTGCGCTGAGCTCTGCCAGCACAGATTCTTTAAGCTTATCTATTCCCTGTCCTGTCTTGGCGCTGACAGGAAACAGCATCACCTTGTCCACTTCCATAATCTCTGCTATGAACTTTCCGCAGTAGTCCAGATATGCCTTAAGATCCTCCTGAGCAATCACATCTATCTTGTTCACCGCAAAGTAAAACTTGGCGGCGTGCTCTCTGGCATTTTTGAGGAAATCAATCTCTATTTGATTTATGGGGCTGTCTACGGAAAGAGTGAAGATTACGGCGTCGCTCTCCTTTACAAAGGCATAGGCCTCCTCTGAGTTCTTTTCGTGCAGCGAGCCTACCCCCGGCGTATCCACAAAGGTCAAGTTGTGTCGCAGGAATTCCGATGGGCATTTTATGGCCACCTTGGTAACATCCAAGTGATTGTCCTGATTTTCTTGCTCGTTTACAAAGGCGGGAATTTCTCCGAAGGTCACCTGCTCGACTCTTCCGTTGCCGAAGTATACGGCCGCTTCCTCTTCTCCGTAATCCACCGTCGTCACTACGGCGGTCACGGGAACTATGCCGACCGGCAAAATGTCGCATCCCAATATGCCGTTTACCAATGCGCTCTTCCCGCGCTTAAACTGGCCTATCACAGATACGGTCATATGCTGCTCCTCCAGCTTCTTTCTCAAAGCCGTAACTCGAGCCAGTTCGCTGCCTATTATCTCATAGCCCTCAAAAAGCCTTTCCGTTTCTTTTACTTTTTGCAAAATAGACTGTTCCATCTTTATACTCCGCTTTTATTTATAGAATATGCAGGCTGCGCAGGCCGGATTTGATTTTCTCTGCTCTTCGTCGCAGTAAACCGGAAAGAGGGCCAGATTATGAGCCAGCTTATCTCCCCTGAGTGATTTGAGCGCCGCTATCTGGCACAACGTACCCACAAACTCGGTGTGCTTTCCTTCCTTGACGCTGCGCATGGTTGCCCTGTATATAGGCGCCATATCCCGCTTTCTGACGTCCTCTGCCGCTTCAAAAAATTCTTCAAATTCAGGAAGCAGGACCTCGTTGTAAAGAGGGCAGAAAAGCATGCAGGCGTTGCACTTGTTGCAGCCGTTTTCATTTACATTAGGGCGGCGTTGGCCATCCGCGTCTTCCATCTTTACGCAAGCGTACTTGCAGGCCACCACGCAGGCGCCGCAGCCGTTGCAGTTTTTTATCCTTTCGGTCAGTTGCATGATTTGTCACCTCTATTTGAATTCTGTCATCTCTTCTAAGTATTTTTCTATCGGGATCCCCTTATATTTATCGGCGTTTTCAGTGTTTCTCAGTATAAGGCTTCTGACGGTCTTCATTGCAAAAGCCGTAGATTCCTGTAGCTTATGTCCGCCGAGAATGCTTCCCACGAGGAGAGCCGAAAAGATGTCTCCCGTTCCAGGAAACTGAACCGGCACGTATTCAAAAGGTATGCTGAAGTATTCTTCTTCCCCCGAATCATATCCGTAAACGCACGATTGGCCGTCTACCACTATACTGGTAACTATTACGGATTTTGCTCCCAGCGCTCTAAGCTCGTCCACTATTTCACGGGCCTGCGCCTCCGTCACCTCTTCCGCATCTCTATATTTTCCCGAAAGAAATACGGCCTCGGTAAAATTCGGCATTATTATGTCTGCCACGGAGCACAGCTGGCGCATGTAGCCCACCGTGCTTTCAGAGACTCCGTTGTAAAGAACGCCGTCATCGCCCATTATAGGATCCACGTAGATGTTCTTGCCCTCTTTCTGCTGTTCCCGGCAATACTCCGCCACAACCTTGACTTGCTCCTCGGACACTATGAGCCCCGTGCAAATGGCGTCGAAGGAAAACCCCAGCTCCTTCCAGACTTTCAGTGTGTTCTTCATGTATTCCGTCGTATCCAGTATCTCAAACAGCCCGTAGTCCAGCGTATTTGAAACCAGCGCAGTCGGCAAATTATATAAGTTAAAGCCCATGTGAGACATTATCGGTATCATGGCTCCGATGGAAATTTTTCCGTACCCGGCCATGTCTCCTACCAGCAGGACTTTCGCCCCTTCTTCTTTTACATGAACGATTTTTTTAGCTTTCATATGTATCATCGCTCCCTTTCGTTATTTCAGGCACAATGGGCGACTCGAGTGGTTCTCGCCTTCATCAATGCCACTAGGTTATTATACCAAAATATCAGCCGATGTTAAAGGGGTAATTTCGGTAGGCGCTGCCCTATCATCGCCCATACCAAAAACAGCGGCCGGACGGCCGCTGTTTTTACGTTTCTCTTATTTTGCGTTGTGATCCATTGCTACCTGTGCGTAGAGCATAGCGCCTTTAATAAGCACGCTTTCGTCTATGCAAAAGTTACCTGAATGCTGCGGCCACACTGCCCCACAAACCTCGTTTCCTCCGCCTAAAAGAGCTATAGCGGCAGGTACTCTCTGTCCATAGAAAGCGAAGTCTTCGCCTCCCATGGTAGCCGGGCTGTCTATAGCAGCGCCTTCTCCCATAATCTTATCAGCCGCCGCTCTGGTCAATGCTGCCATACCTACATCGTTTATAGTAGGCGGTGTGAGTCTGTCAAAAGACACAGAGACCTCGGCTCCAAAAGCAGCCGAAGTATTCTTAACTATTTTTTCCATCATCTCGGGTATAGCATCCCACACTTCTTGGCTGAAACATCTGGTAGTGCCTTCTAAATGAGCATTTTCTGCCACCACATTCCATCGTGTCCCTGCTTCTACCTTTCCTACCGTAACTACGATAGGCTCCAGCGGAGCTGTCTGGCGGCTTACCATAGCCTGTAAGTTATTTATTACTGCTGTAGCTACTACTACGGCATCTATGCCTTGATGAGGCGCAGCTCCGTGGCAGCCTTTTCCCTTAATATCTATCTTAAACTGATCTGTCGATGCCATCCTCGGGCCATCAGAGCAGGAAATATGACCTGCCGGCACATCAGACCAAATGTGTATTCCAAAGGCAGCATCCACACCCTCAAGTGCCCCATGTTCAATCATTGACTTAGCCCCCATCGCAACCTCTTCTGCAGGCTGAAACGCCAGTTTGACGGTTCCGCAAAGCTCATCTTTCATATCGTTTAAAATATGAGCAGCTGTAAGAAGCATCGAAATATGGCAATCGTGACCGCAGGCATGCATGACGCCCGGATTCTTGCTTGCATATTCAGCACCCGTAGTCTCTTCTACAGATAAGGCATCGATGTCTGCTCTAAGCAGAATAGTCTTACCCGGCTTACTTCCCTTTATCGTTCCCAGAACTCCTGTTTCCAGTCCGCATGGTACCCAAGGGATCCCCATCTTATCCAGCTCTGCTTTGATCGCTTTGCTGGTTTCGTACTCCTTTTCGCTTACTTCCGGATACTGATGGAAATAACGACGCATTTCCACCTGATATTTTTCGTACTTTGAAGCGACTTCCTGAATTTTCATTTTTAACACCTTCTTATTTTAAAGATATTTTATAACAAACCTTCGAACCATCCTGCGATGAATACGGATGTGATAGTTACAGTAATGAATCCTCCCACTATCATCGACGGGAACATCTTGCTCATCAGGTACTGTCTTTCTTCTTCTGTTTCTCCCAGCGCATTGCATGTGGACTCGGTGATTATTGCATCGCAAGGGAATCCGTAAAGAGCCGTCAGTCCGTTGGCAAAGGCAAGAGGGAAGGACATTTTCAAAATCTTGGCGATTATAAAGGAGAATATCGCCATACCTAAGACGCCGATAACTATCAACACCACCATAGGAACTATTATGGATTTAAGCATAGCCGGAGTGCAGTCCTTGAGTCCGTCAAACACGTACATCATCAGAGCGAACATGATAATCTGATATGAATTAGCTCTGTTGAGAAGATTTGTCTCCAGAAAACCTATAGTTGTGAAGAACACACCTAATACCAGCGCCCATATAGCCCCGCTGATTCCGGTGATATTTCCAAGCTGAGTAGCAAGCCATCCTACGAGCCCCAGTTTTCCCAGCATCAGTATAGGGGAATTCCATTTATCGGGAATCTTAGGAATGAGAGTCTTTCTGTCACTGTCATCTGCTATTACTGTCATGCCTACGCTGGCCATCTCTCTTCTATCCTGTTCAGTGAGGACTACTTTTCCCGAACGGAAATCCTTGAGGAGCCTTCTTCCTTCTTTCTGAAGGCAGACAGCCGTGATAGGATATCCTGCGAAGCCCTGTACGCAGTACATAGCTATGGCAAATACCGCCGCTACCTCAAGTCCTGCTGCTTTAGCTGCGTCCTGCATCATGGTAGCCGCTACGATTCCTCCCGTGAGAGGCGGCAGACCTGCTATTACCAGAGTCTTGTCGATTATAAGCGGCGCTATGAAATATCCCAGCACCATCATGCCTGCAAGTCCCGACAAGCACACTACGATGGTCCTCCACTGCTGCATCAGCTGTTTAAGGCTTATAACAGTACCCATGTGAGTAATCAAAAGATAAATACCTATGGTACTTCCGAAAGGTATGAGCATGGAGTCACTCACTACTTCTTTCGGGATGACTGTCCAGTATCCGATCAACAGCACTACTGCAGTAACGAATACGGAGGGTATCCAAGCCTTGGTTATTTTTGCGACGTATTCGCCGATTATGTATACTACGGCACATATTACGAACGCAAGTGCAAAATTGTACATTTTGAGTCATCCTTTCTGTGCAAAATTTATTTAAAAGTTTCTCTCCCTCTCATCTATAAGGGGAGGGAAGTCCTTTTATCCAAGTAGTTCAATGCGACAGTTATCATGGCCGCCATCCCAAGAGGCATCGCCTCCTCGCTCATGGCGCACTTTGCATTGTGAAGAGCTACCATCTCGCCTATGTGACCAGCCTTCACCATCATAAACAGCCCCGGGGTTCCTGTCATTTCAGTATAATAGCTGAAGTCTTCGCTGAAAGAATAAGGCTTGCTTATCTCTTCTGCATGTTCTTCTCCCAGCGCCTCAGATACAGCTTCCATAGCCTCCCTCGTAAGCGCCGGATCGTTATAGCATGCCGGATAACCTTCGTAGTGGTTTATATCAATCTTTGTTCCCGACAGGGCTTCCACCCCTTTAGCTATCTGAAATACTTGTTCTGCGACTTGTTTCCTAACTGAAGGCAGATAAGAACGGGCTATGCCGCCGAACTTGGCTTCCCCCGGTATGACGTTGGGAGCTTCTCCGCTGTGGAAACTGCATACAGGGAATATTACAGTCTCCAGAGGATCTATGTATCTTGCAGGTATCTGCTGCAGCAGAGTCACCATCTGGCAGGCAGCAAGAATAGGGTCCTTCGTCAGATGAGGAGTCGAGCCATGCCCGCCCTTTCCTATAACTGTCACATCAAACAAATCTACGGAAGTGGTCAGCGGGCCCTCGCAGAACTCCACCGTGCCGACTTCGTTTTCGTCAGGAATCAAATGCATACCGAATATGGCGTCTACATGTGGATTCTCCATTACTCCCTTTTCAACCAGCTCTTTTGCGCCTCCCGGAAGAGTATCTTCGCTCGGCTGGAATATCAGCTTTATGGTTCCCGCAAATTTATCTCTGTTGGCACACAGGTACTTTGCCACGCCCAGCATCATGGATGCGTGCATATCGTGACCGCAGGCGTGCATCATTCCCGGCACCTTGCTGCTGTAAGGCAGGCCTGTCTCTTCCTGCACCGGCAGTGCGTCTATATCCGTTCTAAGGGCAATACATACGTCGGCAGCCGTTTCTCCCTTTATCAATGCGACGGCTCCCGTAGGCATTAGCGACTTTATCTCATCCACGCCGTATTCTTTCAGTTTCTCCTTGATGAGAGCTGTAGTACGGAACTCTTTTCTGCCTATCTCGGGATGCTTGTGTATATCTCTTCTTATCTCTATTATCTCAGGCATCATCTCTTCTACTGCCTGCAGTAATTCTACATTTTTCACGGTTTCACCTCTTAAAAAAATTTACAATCAATATTATCACATTTTCATGACAAAATCAATATATTTTGTTCATATAAACATATTTTTTCTTGTTTTTTTGTTAATATTGATACATGAACCTGTGACCCACTCGTTTTCGAAAAAATGAGCGTTTCGAGTGGGGCCGAACCCACTCGTTTTTTATAAAAGTCATGAATCGAGTGGGTAGATAATCGGCAAAAATGTAAATAAATATAATTTTATGGTTCATTATTACATTAAATGTAATTTTACAAAGGGCATACCCCCACTCGTTCGGAGGAAAATGTCCCATTCGAGTGGGTTTTCACCCACTCGTTTTAGTAAAAGCTCACATTTCGAGTGGGTTTCGCTCATTCTTTTTGGCAAAGCATCAGTTAAGTCGAAGACTTTTACCGTAAAAACGCAAAGAAAATCCGTATAAAACGGATTTACATGAAAAGTTCAACTTTCTGTTGAATTTGTTGGATCGTTGTGATATATTGGTGTCAAGAGGAAGCCGTTAAAAACGGTTGACCCGTGCGTTAGCCGCTACAGGTCCAAGCAAAAAAGTAGCGGCTATTTTTTTATGTAAACAGTGATTCGGATTTTCTTAAAGGTAATAGTAATCCTAAGCATATTTACCACCTTCCTTTAAATCCAAAAGTGCCTTTTGAATTTTGAAAGGGCAACCGCTTTTATGAGCTTGTCCTCTTGACTGTTAAATTATACCATATTTTTGAAGCCCGAAGCTACATATATCGCTCGACAAATTGCTACAGCGGAGGCTCATCGAAATCAAATACTGCAAAATCGGCGCACCCATAAGCAGGTGCGCCGATTTTTGTCAACGGTCGTTGCTGTCCTACATTATCTTCTTCAATATTATAGGAGTTATGATGGTCGTAGCTATTACCACGATGACTACGGCCGGCATAAGCTCGGAGTCCAGCAGACCCATCGCGTAGCCTTTCTGCGCTACGATCAATGCGACCTCTCCTCTGGACACCATTCCTACGCCCACCTGAAAGGCCTCCTTGTTGGTAAATCCGCATATCTTGGCACCCAAGCCGCAGCCTATAATCTTGGTGATGATGGCCACCGCCAGAAGCACCAGTGAAAAGATTATTATCTTTTCCGTCATTCCTTCCAGCTCTACCTTAAGGCCGACGCTGGCGAAAAATATAGGTGCAAAGAACAGATATGACGGAACGTTCACCTTTCTGGCCACTTCCTTCTTGATTGCATGAGTGGACAAGAACAGGCCCAGCAAGTACGCTCCGGTGATGTCGGCCACTCCGAAAAAGTGCTCCGAGGCGAAGGAAACCAGCAGGCAGGCCGCCAATACATATGTCGTTATCCTCTGTTTTTTAAGGTTTCTGTCTATGAATTGTTTGTTTTTATTTATGATGAGTCCCATGAGAACCATGAATACGACATACAGTACTATTTTCAGCAGAACCGCCCCTATAGAAACGCTGCTGTCCTTGAGGCTTGAAACCACCGTCAAGACTATGATTCCTATTATATCGTCTATTACTGCGGCTCCGAGGATGGCATTTCCCACCTTGCCTTCCAGCTTGCCCATTTCGCGCAGTGCTTCAACCGTTATGCTTACGGAAGTCGCCGTCAGTACCACGCCTACGAATACGGCTTTCAGTATGCTCATGTAGTCATGAGCCCCGGCCTCAAAGAAGAAATAATAGCATGCCGTTCCTCCGATTAGGGGCACCGCTACGCCTACGCAGGCCACCACTATACACGCAACGCTGTTTCTCTTTATCTCGTTTATATCCGTATCCAGACCCGCTAAAAACATGAGCATGATTACGCCGATTTCGGCAGTATACGCTATAAAGTCCGTCTCTGCGATTATTCCCAAACCTGTGGGTCCTATGAGAACTCCCGCCAATAAGGCGCCTACGACCTGCGGCATGCTGACTTTCTTAGTCAGATCGCCCAATATCTTCGTAGACAGCATTATTATTGCGACACTTACCAAAAACCCGTAATCTCCCATAAAAACTATCTCCCTTCAATCTATATCCTATATTTTATAAATATTTTTTGCTTCTCAAACAGACATAATTATAGACCTTTTGTCGGTCTTTTTCAACCGTTGCCTGATAAAATTATTCTTTTCTTAACATCGACTCGAAATTTGTCGTTTTTTAAAGTTTAAGGCAGAAAAAACTTTTATTTCGCCTCCGGCTCACGCAAAAAGCCGCCCACAAAGGAGCGGCTTTCAAGTCTCTTTTAAACCATCTTATTTTGTAGTAGCGTCGTAGAGAGCTTCTGCGTTATCCCACTCAGCGATGATTTCAGGGATAACCTTGTAGAGGTCGCCTACGATAGCGTAGTCTGCAACTTCCATGATAGGAGCGTCAGGATCCTTGTTGATGGCAACGATGCAGTTTGAAGTCTGCATACCTGCCAGATGCTGAATAGCTCCGGAAATTCCGCAAGCGAAGTAGATCTCAGGCTTAACTGTAGTACCTGTCTGACCCACCTGGTGGGAGTGATCAATCCAGCCTGCGTCTACAGCAGCACGGGAAGAACCTACTACTCCGCCAACCTTGTCAGCGAACTGCTTGATCAGTTCAAATCCGGAAGCGTCGCCCAGACCACGTCCGCCGGAGCAGATGATCTTAGCGTCAGTCAGGGATACCATTTCCTTCATGGACTTAACGATGTCCTTGATTTCGATTCTGATGTCTTCTTTAGCAATTACAGGCTTAACGTTTACAACTTCGCCCTTAGCTCCTACTGCTCTTTCCTGTTTCTGCATAACGCCGGGACGAACGGTTGACATCTGAGGTCTTGTCTTAGGACAAACGATAGTAGCCATCAGGTTACCGCCGAATGCAGGACGAGTCTGCTTGATGCCTGTGGAAGGATCGTTAGGGTCTAAAGTGGAGGTATCTAAAGTAGTGTTAGCCTTAGCAAAGTCGATGTACTTGGAAACCTTTACGTCCAGGTGAGTACAGTCGGCAGTCAGACCTGTGTTGCATCTTGCAGCAATACGAGGCGCGAAGTCACGGCCGATGTGAGTAGCACCGTAGAGGACGATTTCAGGCTTGTATTCGTCAATCAGCTGCTTCATTACCTTGGTGTATCCGTCGGTAGTGAAGTTTTCCAGCAGCGGATCCTGAACCATGTAAACCTTTTCAGCTCCGTATTCGAAACATTCCTGAGCCAAGTGATCGATGTTGTTACCGATAAGAACTGCGCAGATCTGAGTGTCTTCGCTGATGTCCTTAGCCAGTCTCTTACCTTCTCCCAGAAGTTCCAAAGCTACGTTCTGAATCTTGCCCTGTCTCTGCTCAGCAAATACCCAGATGTGCTTGTAAGCCGAAAGGTCAACCTTGGCTTCCTGCTGTACTTCTTTGATAGCGCCGAACTTACAAGCAGTCAGGCACTGGTTACATGATGAACATTTTGCGTTGATCTTAGCAACCTTGCCAAGCTTATTGCCATCATAAGCTTCAAATTCAAAGGCGTCATAAGGACATGACTTAAAGCACTGTCCACAGCCTATACATTTTTCTTTTAAAATTTCAACAGCCATTTTTATTCCTCCTTCAAATTAGATGATGTGCTTGCCCTTGAGCTGAATCAAGAGGTTCTTAGCCTGGTCTTTTTCGGAATCTCCGGCAACGATCTGGCCGGGAGCCTTAGGAGCCGGTGTGAACGATCTGTATACGTTTGTAGGGGAAGCTTCCAGACCAACCTTAGTCAGGTCTACTTCGATATCCTTAGCGTTCCAGACCTTGATGTCCTTCTGTGCAAAGATTCCGGCCATGTTCATGTATCTTGGCTCGTTCAGCTCTTTGATAGCAGTCAGCATGCAAGGAGTCTTGATGCCGATCAGTTCATAACCGTCTTCCAGCTGTCTCTTTACGGTGATGTCTTTCAAGTTATCATCTATGCTGAATTCTTCAACGTATGTAACCTGTGGGAGATCCAGTTTCTCAGCAATCTGAGGTCCAACCTGAGCGGTATCTCCGTCGATAGCCTGACGACCTGCGAAAATCAGGTCAGCAGGGCCGTTTTCTTTTTCCCATTTCTTGATGGCAGCTTCCAGAGTGTTGGAAGTAGCCCATGTGTCAGAACCGCCTACGGCTCTGTCGGAAACCAGGATACCTTCGTCAGCGCCCTTTGCTATACATTCAAAAAGAAGGTCTGAAGCCTGAGGAGGTCCCATGGATACGACCGTGATGGTCACATCTTCATATTTGTCTTTAATTTTTAACGCTTCTTCCAGAGCGTTGGCGTCGTCGTGGTTAAGGATCGATGGAACGCCGTCTCTGATCAATGTTCCTGTTTTAGGGTTAATTTTGATAACATTTGTATCAGGAACCTGCTTTGCGCATACGATAATCTTAAATGCCATTTCTATTTCCTCCTGCATTCTTATTTCTTGAAAGTTTTGCCTGCGATTACCATTCTCTGAACTTCTGAAGTTCCTTCGTAGATTTCGGTAATCTTAGCGTCTCTCATCATTCTTTCTACCGGATAGTCCTTAGTGTATCCGTAACCGCCGTGGTACTGTACGCACTTGGTGGTAACTTCCATAGCAGTCTCTGCTGCGAACAGCTTAGCCATAGCTGCTGCTTCGCCGTAGTTCATGTGCTTGTCTTTCATGTCGGCAGCCTTGTAGATCAGAAGTCTTGAAGCTTCAATCTTAGTCTTCAGGTCAGCCATTGCAAACTGGAGAGCCTGCATCTGTGAAAGCTTCTTGCCGAACTGCTTTCTTGCGTTCATGTATTCAACAGTTACGTCGAACGCACCCTGAGCGATACCCAGAGCCTGGGAAGCGATACCGATACGGCCGCCATCCAGAGTAGACATTGCAACTTTGAATCCGTCGCCAACCTGACCTAAAAGTCTGTCGGCAGGGATCTCGCAGTTCTGGAAAATAAGTTCTGTAGTGGAAGATGCGCAGATACCCATCTTATCTTCTGTCTTACCGATGGAGAATCCAGGATCGTTCTTTTCTACGATAAATGCGGAGATTCCGTGGTTGCCCTTTGACTTGTCTGTCATAGCCATTACTACGAAAACATCAGCATATCCGCCGTTGGTGATAAATACCTTAGCTCCGTTGAGAATCCATTTATCTCCTACCAACTCAGCTCTCGTCTGCTGGCCGGATGCGTCGGTACCTGCGTTTGGCTCTGTAAGGCCGAAAGCGCCCAACTTCTTGCCGGAAAGCAGGTCAGGCAGATATTTTTTCTTCTGCTCTTCGTTTCCCCAGTTGAAGATAGGCCAGCAGCAAAGGGAAGTATGTGCTGAACAGATTACGCCTGTTGAAGCGCAAACTCTTGATAATTCTTCTACTGTGATAGCGTATGAGATGTGGTCTCCGCCTGCTCCGCCGTATTCAGTCGGGAACGGTACGCCTAACATTCCATACTTAGCCATTTTTTCAACAGTCTCTACAGGGAATCTGTGTTCCTTGTCGATGTCCGCAGCCAACGGTTCAACTTCGTTAGTAGCAAACTCTCTTACCATTTTTCTTACGAATTCCTGTTCCTTCGTCAGTTGAAAGTTCATTTAAATGCCTCCTTAAATTATTAATAACGGGGTCCGATGTGGACAGTATCCGTATTTTTAACCTGTTATTTTCTCATCCGAAAAGATAACATACATACATATCTATTAAACCACTTTTTTGTTAAAATAGCAACAAAATTTTGCATTAAAACGCGAAAAAAGTCGATTTTTTGTTGTTCCAAATTCTGTACATTCCTTTAAATGTCAAAAAGTGATTTTTTCTGACATTATTTTAAGAGTTTTCTTTTCTATCCTGCAGACCTGTACCTGAGATATACCCAGCATCTGGGCGACCTGCGTCTGCGTCATATCCTTATAATATCTGAGTACCATCACCTGTCTTGCTTTTGGCTCCAAAGTGTTTAAGACCGCCGTTATATCCATCTTCGTCACGTTCTTCTCTTCTTCGCTGGTCATCATGCCGGGGTCGGCCATCACATCCGGCTTATCGAAATCTTCAAGGTTTTTCATGGCGTCTGACGCCTGAAGCGCCTGAGTCACCCTCTCCGGCGCAAACCCCGTAAGCTTTGAAAGGTCGCTTATCCGGGGAGACCTTCCGGTCTCTGCCATGAACTGATTTTCAGCCCGCCTTACGGCGGCGGCGTCCGACTTGAGGTTTCTGCTGACTTTGATGGCTCCCTGATCTCTGAGCTGGGATTTTATCTCACCGGCGATCAGAGGGACGGCGTAGGTTGAGAATTTCAGTCCCCTTTCAGGTTCAAATCTTCTGGCGGCTTTGATGAGGCCTATATATCCTATCTGTATCAGGTCTTCCGGATCTTCTCCATAGACGTAGGAAAGCCGCAGCGCAACAGACTTTACAAGTCCGGTGTGTTCTGCGACTATTTGTTCAAGTCCCGGCGGCGTCATATCTGCCGTCTGTCCGTTCTTATATTCCATAATATGTATCCAGCTTCTTCACCATGGTCACTACCGTTCCCTCTCCGGGTCTGGAATCTACCTTTATCTTGTCCATGAAGCTTTCCATAACGGTGAATCCCATACCTGATCTGTTCTGGTCCGTATCGGTAGTATACAGAGGTTCCATGGCTTTGGCTATATTCTCTATTCCTATTCCGCTGTCCATGACCTTTATCATTATCGTATCTTTAGATATGAAAGAAAACTCCATTTTAACTATGCCGCCCCGGTTTTCGTACCCGTGAATCGCCGCGTTGCTGAAAGCCTCGGAAACCGCGGTCTTTACCTCTGTAAGCTCTTCTACGGTAGGGTCGGCCTGAGATACGTAAGCCGCCGCCACCGCTCTGGCAAGTCCTTGGTTCTCAAGGTTTGCGTCCATCTGCACTTTTAATTCTCTGTCCATTACGAAACTTCCTTTCTGCTGAAGCTGCAAACGGCTTCTTCTTTTGTGTCAAAATAATCTATTATTGAAAATACTCCCGCCATATTCAAGATGTTTCTCACCGGTTTTGAGCATCCGCAGATAGCTATTCTGCCTTCTTGTTCTCCCATCTTTCTGTAACGTCCCAAAATCATACCTATACCGGAGCTGTCCATAAAACTTATCTTCGCAAAATCAAATACAAGATTATCAACGCGGTAGTTGTCAAGAGCTTCGTCTATCTTCTCCCTTGCACCTTCTGCCGCGTGATGATCCAGTTCTCCGAAAAGTTCTGCGATCAAAGTGTTGTCCGTTACGCTAAAAATAATTTCCACTGCAAGCTGCCTCCCGTCTCTCATGTCGTCTCGTCTGACTTTATATACCGGAATCACGTCTGTGATACTTTCGGCAAGTCCATTATACTACTTTCAGTTCATACTTGTCTCTGACAGAATATGTCGCAGTCCCACTACTTTTGTCGAATATCGCTGCCGCCTTAAGGTCATGTAGAGTTAGAATATTCCAGCGCAGAGCGCCAGTGCTGATCTTATCCCTTTTTAAATAATAAGAAAAAGCGCCCCTATCAAAGTATTTTCATACTTTAAGGGCGCCCTCTTATCGCTGTGTGATTATTATCTTATGACAGGCACTCTGACGTCTATCGAATCGGCGATGAAAGTTATCTCAGTGACCGTATCGGGACGCTGAGTCTGCTGAGCGTCTATACCATAAAGGATAAGAGCCAGTTTATGGCCTCTCTTAAGGGTATGATCCGTAGGAACCATCTTCATATCGTAATGATAAAATTCTCCCGGTTCTATATCCTCTTTGCTCCACAGACAAGTTCTGTTCTGAGCGTTGAGCCAGCATCTGCTTATCACCTTATACTGAGACGGCTCTTTTTCCAGCCCGAAACGGAAAGTTCCATCGTCCTTTCCCTCTACCTCTATCTGCTCTGCCGTAATCCTTCGGTCTTCTCCCAGATCTACCAGCATGGCGCTGAGTATGGCCGTCTTCTTGTCTATAGCTGCATCAAAGCTCACTTTGACTTCGCCTGCGATTCTCAAAGTCTCGGCTGTAGCATCCGTATCAAAAGGATCCCATACGAATTTGATGCGGTTGATATAATCCTCGCTGCCATTCAATATCAGTTCGTCAAGCCACTCCTTCTGATTGTCTTCAGCCTTGTCGTAGACTGTAGCCGACAGATCATCCTTTATAGTCAGTCTGTCAGAATCTGCGTCTACAGGGAACTCTTCGTATGCCCATCCTTCAGGAGGCCACGTGTCTGAGGTAAACCACCTGCTCTGATCTATGTTGCTTTCGACCAGAACTTTAGGTTCTGTCTCTACACCGTTGTCCTCGTCCTTGAGATAATGATCCAGCCAGCGGTCCACCATGCCAAGAGTTCCGGAATTTTCAAGATCATAGACATATATATGCTCTCCCTGGTGGAGCAGTATCTTTCTGTCGAGGCCCTTTTCCTCCAAAGCTTTGAAGAGGGGCAGGCACTGATTTGTCTTAACGTTCCAGTCATTGATACCGTGTATTATGAATACCGCAGCCTTAAAATTATCTATCTGGTTGAGATAGTTTCTCTCATCCCAGAATTTACTGTAGTTTCCCGAATCTCGATCTTCGCCTTCGACCAGCTTGGCGTGGGCGGCCTTGTAGCCTTCTTCCACGGTCTTATAGTCGTCAGCATCCTTAGCCCTGCTGAAACAGTATTTAGCCAAGATGTCAAGATCGTCGCCCTGCCACTGGAGAGCAGGCACGTTAAGGCCGCCGGACCTGTAATAGTCATACCAGTTGCTTATGCCGGCCTCAGGTATTATAGCCTTAAGGCCTTCTACTCCTGTAGCCGCAACTCCTATACACATGGTCCCCAGATAGGATTTTGCCGACATGGCGACGCTGCCGGTACACCAGTCAGCCTTTATCTCTATGTTGTCGGTCTTGTTGGTGAAGGCGCGGCAGCGGCCGCACAGCCAATCTATGACCGCCTTAAAGGCTATTATCTCCTCGCGGGATCCCGACAGAGTATAGCCCTCAGAGCCTCTCGTACCGAGACCGCCGCAGAATACGGAGGCGTAACCTCTCTGGTTGAGATGCTCATACAGGCCGGAAATGCACTCGAACTCCACATTTTCATCTATGATAGAGGTCTTAGCTTCTCCGGCAGTCTGCCGTCTCTCCTTGGGCTGGCTGCCGACAGGAGCCGAGAAGTCGAATTCAATGTCCTCTCTGCTGATGTTCTGCTGAGGATATACCTTTACCTCTCTGTTCACATCGTGGGGCACATACCACTCCTCGTTACAGGTCATCAGATATGGGTTTGCCACCAGGACGGCCGGAACCTTCTCTCCATGAAGAGTATATGCAGGCCGCGTTATATAAGCCGCTATGAGATCCGCTTTTCCGTCTTTATCTGTATCTACAGGAGTCTCTATGAACACGCGTTCAAAGATACATTCAACTTTTTTTTCTGTCTTCATCTTTCCTATACTTCTTTCGATTCTATAACTCTCTGGTTATTTTTCTTCTTAAGATATTTCATCCAGATGACTACGAACACAGCTCCTATGAGAAGCATAGCTATCAGGAATATGAATATTATACGGTATCCTTCCACTCCTTCGTGGCTTCCCAGCCAGTTTCCTGCCAGAAGCGAACAGAAAATCTCTGGAAGATATCCGATGGTGGAAATGACTCCTGCCGCGCTTCCTGACAGTCTCTCAGGAATAGCGCCCTCATCCATCATCGCCCAAGTCATAGCATAGTTTACATTGTAGAAGATGTAGATGATGATATAAAGCACTATGAAAGGTATCGTACTCTTAGGGTCAAGAGGCAGGAACAGCATAGCCGCGATTCCTATGGACATGGCCAGGAACGAAATGAGAAGCATTCTGCCGGTTCCCACTTTATCTGTGATGAATCCACCTCCTACATTACCGAACAGGGAGAACCATCTTCTCGAAGAAGCCAGAAGCGCTCCGGCTGCAACCGAAACTCCCATGAGCTCTGTCATATAAGGGGTGAAATAGTAGTACATCTGTGTAAATACATAGTTACAGAAGGTAACCATACCTATGATCCATACGGCAGGCATTTTCAGGAGTTCTCCTATGCCCTTGAAAGTGACTCTGTCGCTCTTTTCCATCTTCTCGTCCTTGACAAATATGAACGCCAGTATTCCCATCAATATAGTGAGTACGGAGTAGAAGATTATAGCCGCTTTCATTCCCGCAACGGAATCACTTGCGCTTCCTGCGCCTATCTTGAATGCCAGCACTGCGCCTGAAGCCATGAGAGCGGCTCCTACGCCTCTTCCGCCTTCAAAGAAACCAAAAGCTTTACCCTGCTCTCCGGAACCTGAGAGGATACGAACAGCCTTTACGCAGCAAGGCCAGAACGCGAACAGGGAACTTATTCCCCAGAAAGCGTACAAAGCTATCAGAGCCGGATAGCTGAGAGGCAGAAGGTGTACAAAGCCTCCCAGTCCGGTTCCTATCAGAGATACCGTCAGTATGGTCCTCGTGGAAAATCTGTCGGCGACTATACCTCCGAACAGATAAGAAATCATTCCGAATACTCCGAGTATGCTTCCGAATACTCCGGCCTGACTGTCGGTGAGGTTGTAAACCTCTAAGTATGCGTCATAATAGTCGTATCTGAAATACGGGAGGCCATATATGATGGCTCCTCCGAAGGCTACAACTATTATTGCAAAAAAGTTCTTCGATAATTTTTCATTAAGTCCGATTTTTTGAGCAATCTTGTTCATCGTTGTCTCTCCTTTATAATAGTTAATTAAAATTTATGTACTTCGGAAAATCTTTTCCTCAAGTAATCCATGTAATCTTCTGCGGCCAGAGGCTTGCCTGTGGCGTATTCCACCAGCTCTTCCGTAGTATATACCGCTCCGTAGCGAAAGACCTTTTCGTGAAGCCAGTCCTTTATCACATCGAATCTTCCCTTTGATATGACGCTGTCAAGGCTTCCCTCTTCTTTTTCTATGGCTGCGGCTATCTGAGCCGCCGACAGATTGGAGATGAAATACGACGGAAAGTATCCTACATAACCTGCCGCCCAGTGAATATCCTGCAGTACTCCTTCTCTGTCGCAGGACGGCGTCACTCCCAGGTAATCCCTGTACTTATCATTCCACGCTTTCGGAAGATCTTCTACCTTCAGCTGCCCTTCTATGATCTGTCTCTCCAGTTCGTATCTTATTATTATGTGCAGCAGATATGTAAACTGGTCCGCGTCTATCCTTATGAGGGACGGGCCTATTTTATTGACGTCCGCATAGAGCTCCTCAGGCTTAAAACCCTTCAGTTCTCCCACTATTGTGCACATCTTATCATAAAAATATGTCCAGAAGCCGCGGCTGCGGCCTACCACGTTTTCGTAAAACCTGCCTATGGCCTCTTCCATGGAAAATGAAGGAGGCTCAGCCAGAAATGTACCCAAAAGGTTTTTGTCTATGGACTGCTGATATATTCCTTTGCCTCCGGAATGAAGGGCGTTGAACAGCCCGAAACGCATATCATCCTCTGCATAGGAGCTCACCACTCTCACGTCCTGTGGGGAGTTGGCGAGAATGGTGGGATGGGAGCCTATGTCCACTCTTCCGGCGGAAAAACCAAACCCCATGTCGGCCAGCACCTCTCTCCACAGCTGCTGCTGTCTGGTGCCGTCCACCGGTCCTATCTTCAGCCTTTTTCTGCCGTAGACACCGGTTTCTTTTGCCTCGGCTGCCATTTCTATGAGGAACGGCTTGATCTTCTTTACCGTCTCGTCTACTTTTTTTGTGGTAAGTCCCTCTTCATAGTAATTGAGAAGAGCGTCGTACGGATTGCCTCCATCTGACCAATAAGAGGCGAATTTCCTGAACGTATCGAATATTTCCTCCAAATAAGGCCTAAATATCTGAAAATCGTTTTTATTTTTAGCCTCCGCCCAAACCTGCTCGGAAACGGCCACCAGCTCTATATATCGACCGTATTCTTCTTCGGGAACCTTGCTCACGAATTCCGAATTGCGGCATATTCTCTTGACCATGGCATCGGTTATCCGGTCGTTTCGCTTATTGTTTTTAAAAAATTTAACATACGCCGCGAATTTCTGGCCCGACATCAGCTTGTACTGCTTATCGGCCAGATAAGACATGACTTTTGTCCTGTATTCTATGCCATCCTCAGGCATATACGTAATCTTGTCCCAATAGATGAGAGAGTTCAGAGTATATTTGAGGTATTCTACCTCGCTTATCATCTCCTTGAATTCTCTCAGCCTGTTGTCATATGTGGAAAGTCCTCTCATCCCTCAACCTCCTCTTTTACTTCAAATTAAACTGAGTAAAAAACGGATGCAGGCTGTTGCCCGTAAGGGATCTCTCGAGACCATCCGAAAGGTCTGCCCCCTGCCCGCCGGCTCTTTCTTCGTCTCTGAGCTTTTCCAGCTGTTTTCTCAGATTTACGGCATCCTCATCCTCTATCTGATTTAAGACTGCCAGCAGTATCCTGGCTTCTCTCTTCATCTTCTGTATGTTGAATTTATGAGTCCTCACCGTAGCCGCGCTTATGCCCATGGCCTCGCCCAGTTCTCTGTTTTCTTTTTCTTCATACATGCCGATAAGTATCTGCTTCTGAATGTCGGACAGTCCGTTTATCTGCTTGTCTAAATTTATCAGGCCGTGAAAGGCTCCTCCGTGAGCATCAAAGATGTGTTCGATCATAGCCCTCTCGGCGGTGACCATTCTGCCCGCATAATTATATATGTTCTCCTCCATAAATGTCTCTCCGCAGAAGATGCAGATGAGAGCACCCTCTTTTTTAGATCTCACATATCCTCTCGAAAGTTCTTCAACCGTCAGTTCTTTTAGTTCCATATCTCACCTTTTTTAAACAAAATCATTTTTCGTTTGTGAACACATAAACAATACTATTTTTTGTTTATAATTGCAATAGTTTTTTGACTTTTTTAGCTAAAAAAGAGTCTTTTTTATTCCAATCCTAAACTATTAAAACAAAAAAGGAATTGAGACCTCTATAAGCGTCTCATATTCCTTTTATCAATTCTCTGTTATACAGTCTTTATTTGTGATAAGTCTCGTTTTTATTTATCTTAAAACTCCTGTATATCTGCTCCAGCAGTATAACTCTCATCATCTGATGAGGAAATGTCATACGTGAAAAGGACAGCTTAAAATCTGACCGTCTGCTAACATCCCTGCTCAGCCCCAAGCTTCCGCCTATGATAAAAGTTATATGGCTTCTTCCGCTCAGCGCCAGATCATCTATCTTTTCAGCCAGTTCTTCAGAAGAAAGAGCCTTCCCTCCTATCTCCAGACTGACTACATAGCTGCCCTCTTTTATATGCTTTAAGATATTTTTGCCTTCTTCGTCTATGACTATCTCTTCATCGGCAGCAGAAGCCTTATCGGGCAGCTTGGACTCCCTGAGTTCTGTTATCTGCGGATCGCAGTATTTTGATAATCTCTTCATGTATTCGGCCAAGGCCTCAGACCAATATTTTTCTTTTAGTTTTCCTATACAAATTATCTGTATCTTCATCTCAGATCGTCATTAAGTCTCCCATCTCCTTAGGCTGTGCCACCGACAGCTTAAGATGCCTTCCCACATAGAAGCCTTCTTCTTCCAATACGTTGCTGACCGTAAGCATCGCCTGCTGAGGGGTGTTATTTTCTTGGCTTAGATGAGCCAGCATCACATAAGGTATCTTAGGCGAAGTCATGTTTCTCAGGAATCTTGCTATACATTCTCCAGCTGCCATATTAGACAGATGACCTTTATCGCCAAGTATTCTGCGTTTTATATTGTATGGATACCGTCCGTACAGAAGTATATTTTCCTCATGGTTAGCTTCTATTATAAGTATATCCGAATCGCATATAGCCTCCTCTATGGCCTCCGTTACCTTTCCCGTATCAGTAACCACGGAAATCTTTTTTCCGTTCCTGTGAAAAGAATATCCTACCGGTTCCCTTGCGTCGTGAGACAACGAAAAGGACTTCACTTCTATATCGCCTATGGAAAAAGTGCTCCCCGGAGCTATTAACTCCACTCTATCCTTGGGTATCCCCTTTCCCTTTTCTTCAAGGGCGGCGACTGTACCTTCGGTGGCGAAGAAGTGCTGCCTCGTAGAACGGTGACAATATGCGCTGACGCTTCTTACGTGATCTATATGTTCGTGAGTGAGGACCACTCCGTTCATCTCCCAGAACTGCACATCCATCATCTCCAGATTTTTTTTGACCCTTGCGCTGCTGATGCCTGCGTCTAAAAGTATGTAAGTCCTGTTGCTTCTTACGAGAAAACAGTTTCCGCTGCTGCTGGAGGCCATGGGACAAATGCCTAAATTCATATATTATTTCTCCATATTTTTTCTTCTCTTTGGAATTATACCACTTTTTCGTTGTAAAATCACCTGAAATAAGCCATAATATAATCAGAACAAGGATACAGGGGGAAATTTCATGAGCATTATAAGAATATATACAGACGGCGGGTGTTCCGGCAATCAGCAACGCATAAACTTCGGAGGCTGGGGAGCCGTCCTTCAGATGGGCGATCATCAGAAAGAACTCTTTGGAGGAGAAACTAACACCACTAACAACAGGATGGAGCTGACCGCCGTAATAGAAGCCTTCAAAGCTCTCAAAAAAGACGGACTGACTATACACGTCTTTTCTGACAGCGCCTATGTGGCAAACTGCTTCAGAGAAAAGTGGTACGAGTCATGGGAAAAGAATAAGTGGAAGAACGCAGCCCGCAAATCGGTAGAAAACCAAGAACTCTGGAGAGAACTTCTTTCTCTTGTCAGGAAGCATGACGTAACTTTTTATCGAGTCAAGGGCCATGTGAAGCTTCCCAAGGCGGCAGAAGGAGAGCTGCCGGAAAGCGCTGCCCTGACGGCCATGTACGAAAAGTTCCTATGCTGGAACGGCAGCAGCTTTTCTTACGAGGATTTTATATATATAACGAAGATGAACAACGTAGTAGACGGGCTGGCAGGCAAAGGCATCGACTCGGTAAGAGATCAGGCCAGCGCAGTCTGACGGCAATATTTCAGAAGATCATAAAAACTATTCTGTGATAAAAACAATCCCCTGAACCATAAGATTCAAAACGCTTAGGCTCAGGGGATTTAAATTGAATAGCATATCTTCTTATTTCACATCTATATTTATCACTTCGGCAGAGTTTACCGCCGCTTCTATCAGCCCCTCGGCGTCCAGCTTGCTTTCGGAGGCCAGTATTCTCTCAAGGCGAGGCTTGGTCGTCGGGTGCTTAGGCAAAAACACCGTGCAGCAGTCCTCGTAAGGCTCTATGGATTTCTCGTAAGTGCCTATCTCTTTTGCTTTCTCCATTATATCCACTTTATCCATGGCTATGAGAGGTCTCATGACCGGTTTGGTCACAGACGCGTCCGTCACCACCAGAGCCTCGGCAGTCTGGCTGGCCACCTGCCCCAGATTCTCTCCCGTGATGAGCATCATGCAGTCTCTCTTTTCGGCTATCCTTTCAGCTATTTTCATCATGAACCTGCGCACCAGAATGGTCGTCTCCTCCTCCGGACAGTTCATGACTATCTGCTCCTGTATCGGCAGCAGATTTATCACATGCATCTTAAAGCGGCCGCAGTAAGACGCCAAGATGCCCGCCAGCTCTTCTACCTTCTGCTGCGCTCTCGGGCTGGTGTACGGATAAGAATGGAAGTGAACCGCCTCTATCAGCATACCTCTCTTGGCCATCATCCAGGCGGCCACAGGGCTGTCTATGCCTCCCGAGAGAAGCACCATGCCCTTGCCGTTAGTGCCAAGAGGCAGGCCTCCGAAGCCGCTCACTTTCCCCTCGTATATATACGTCCTGTCGTGTCTCACGTCCACATGGAGAAGCACGTCGGGGTCGTGTACATCTACTTTTAGAACTTTACAGCCGATCAGTATCTTGGCTCCTATTATCCTTCCGATCTCCGGTGATTTAACAGGAAAATTCTTGTCGGCTCTCTTGGCCTCAACTTTGAAGGTCTTTACTCCCCGTGTGTTGATGAGCTCCGTCATGTAGCCGACGGCGGCTTCGCTTATTTTGTCAAGCTCAGGCTCCGCCTCTATGGCTTTGCTGACGGAAGCCACGCCGAAGACTTTGGTGGTTTCCTTTATTATGGCGTCCATAGACAGCCGTTTATCAGCTCTCACAAAGATAAGTCCCTCATGCCTCTTCACGTCTACTCCTTCAAAGCCTCTGAGGTTGGTGCGTATCCTATCTGCCAGCATACGCTCGAAGTACGGTTTGTTCATGCCTTTGAGAGCTACCTCTCCGCATCTGACTATGAGAATGTTCTGTTCATTCATGATCTCTCTCCCTTATCTGAAGCTGCCCAGCTTTCTGAATCTGGCGACAGCCTGCTTCACCTTGTCTGTAACGTAATCCATCTCCTGAGAAGTATTGAATTCGCTGAAGCTGAATCTTACAGCGCTCTCTATCTCTTTCTGCGAAAGCCCCATGGCCGACAAGACGTGGCTCTGCCCCTTCTTGTTTGAAGAGCAGGCTGAACCTGTGGAAACAAATATGCTGTCCTGTTCGAGAGAATGGAGCAGCACCTCTCCTCTGGTGCCGAGAAAGGACACGCTCAGTACCGAAGGCCCTGCTGACGAATCTTCCGGACTATTTACCACTATATCTTTTATCTCGGCCCTGAGACCGCAGAGAAGTCGGTCGCGGGCAGATATCATGGCAGATGTCCTATCTGAAAAATTCTCCGCTGAGATATCCGCAGCCTTGCCGAAGCCTGCTATGCCCGCCGTATTCTCCGTTCCTGAACGCATATTGCGCTCCTGTCCTCCCCCGACCATAAACGCCGGAATTGAAAGGCCTTTTCTGATGTAGAGAGCCCCCGTTCCCTTGGGACCGTGTATCTTGTGTCCGCTGACAGAGATCATGTCCACTCCCTTTACGGCTACAGGTATCTTTCCCAGAGCCTGCACCGCGTCAGTATGGAGCAATATGTCGCATCCATGCTCTTCATTGAATCTGTCCTTGATCCGGGCTATCTGCTCTATGGGCATCACCGTACCCGTCTCATTGTTGACAGACATCACCGAAATGAGTACAGTATCTTCTGTCAGAGCTTGTTCAAGCCGGCCCATATCAAGCCTGCATTTCTTGTCCACACCTATATATTCTATTTCAAATCCCATGGCCTCAAGCCTTTTTACCGGCTCCAGAACGGCAGGATGTTCTACCTGTGTAGTTATGATCTTTTTTCCGCGGCGTTTTCTTGACAGCGCGCCTCCTAGGATCGCCGCATTGTCTGATTCAGTGCCGCAGGAAGTGAAATATATCTCCTCTTCAGATACGCTGAGAACTCTTGCCAGAGATCTTCTGGCGTCTTTGACATACTTTTCAGCCGCCACGCCCAGAGAATGGAGAGACGAAGGATTTCCGAAATCTTCTCCCAATACTTTCATCATTATCTTTAACGTCCGGTCATATGGCCTTGTGGTAGAGCTGTTATCAAGGTAAACAAACATATCTTTCCTCTCTTATTCCTCCGCTTCTACATCGGTAAATATATTTATCCATTTTCTGCTGAAATATCTCCTGTAACAGAAGAACGCCTTCAATACGTCTGATACCGCCACCACTGCTATGACAACAGGAAGCGGAAGCCCGAATACTAGAACAGACAGATACGCCAGAGGCACCTGCAACAGCATGTTGAACGCTACATCCAGGAACATGCAGTAAAGCGTATCTCCTCCAGCCCTGAGTATTCCGCAGACTATCACATAATTCAGCATCTTAGGCGTGATAGCTATGGCAAAGACGAACATGGAAGAAAGCAGCATCTGCGTAGTGTCCGCATTAAAATCATATATCTCCGCTATAGGCTTTCTTATCAATATCAGCAATAAGGTCATGAGTATATTCAATATCCAGGTGACATTAAGTATTCGCTTGCTGTAGATATACGCATGTTGCACTTTTCCCTGTCCCAGAGCCTGACCGACGATTACAGAAGACGCGTTGCTGACTCCCGCATACGCCGTCTGAAGCACTTCGGTTATAGTGTTTGCCACCTGCACTATAGCCAGAGCCGACGGGCCTATCCTTCCATAGGCCGCAAATACCATGCTCACCGAAAGCGCCCACAGCCCCTCATTGAATATGACAGGTACGGCGGTCTTCATCACGTTCTTATACATATCTTTTCCAAAAGACATGAATTCCTTGAATTTCGCTCCCAGTGGATGATCCTTGGACAAATATACGTATGAAAACATGGCGATACATTCTATTATCCTGGCTATCAGAGTAGCTATTGCTGCTCCCTTTACTCCCAGTTCCGGAAAACCAAGATTGCCGTAGATCAGGCAGTAATTCAAGAATACATTTATGAGTATAGCGATACCGTTGATAGTCGTCGGCACCTTGAGCATTATCAGAGCCCTTGAATTATACGATATGGAGAAGGTCAGCCCGCTGAAGATATAAGAAAAACAGGCTATTCTCATATAGTCTCTTCCGAGAGATATTACTTCTGTATCATCTGTGAAAAAACTCATGAGCACAGGTGAAGCAAAGAATGCCAGTATGACTACAGGTATAGTTATGGCCAGGCACATGACATAGTCTATGCCCAATATCTTTCTCAGGCTCTTGAGATCTCTCACTCCCCAATACTGGACGGTATATACAGCCGCCCCGCTAAAGATGCCGAACATAACAACACTGTACATAAAATACACCTGATTGGCAGCGCCTACAGCCGCCAGGGCATTCTCCGATAGCTTTCCTACCATTATGGTATCCACAAGATTCAGCCCCACCACTATGAGCTGCTGTATGAGCACCGGTATTCCTACGGTGATCAACTGCCTGTAAAAAGTCTTATTCTCTTGTTCAGTTAAAATAGTCGTCATATTTCCTCCACTTGCCAGATCACGATAAGATTCTTATAAATTAAGCTTGAAAAAAGGAACTCCTTTAAAAAGGAGCCCCTTACCCGCAAATTTGTTTTTGCTCAGGCGTCTTGTGCCGGGTCTTGCGTTAGACCGCTCTATTTAGCGTAGTCTACTGCTCTCGTCTCTCTGACCACGTTCACTTTGATCTGTCCCGGATATTCCAGTTCAGACTCGATCTTCTTGGAGATTTCTCTGGCGAGGAAAACGATCTCCTCGTCGTTGACGTCGTCAGGTTTGGCTATTATCCTGATTTCACGTCCCGCCTGAATAGCGAAAGACTTTTCTACTCCCGGCGTAGTGTTGGCTATCTCTTCCAATTTTTCGAGACGTTTGATATAGGCGTCGAGAGTCTCTCGTCTCGCCCCCGGTCTTGCAGCCGAAAGCGCGTCAGCAGCTGCTATCAGCACTGCTTCCATGCTCTTAGGTTCATAGTCTCCATGGTGAGCAGCCATTCCATTGATGACAGCTTCGGATTCTTTGTACCTTCTCAGCACATCTATACCTATATCCACATGGGTTCCTTCCACTTCGTGGTCGAGAGCCTTGCCTATGTCGTGAAGAAGACCGGCTCTCTTGGCCAACTTAATATCCAGACCCAGTTCTCCGGCCATTAGTCCGGCCAGATGAGCCACTTCTACGGAATGTTTCAGTACGTTCTGTCCGTAAGAAGTCCTGTATTTGAGTCTTCCCAAAAGCTTTATCAGTTCAGGATGAAGATTGTGTATTCCGACTTCAAAGGCAGCCTGCTCGCCCTCTTCTTTTATGATGGCATTTACTTCTCGTTCAGCCTTTTCCACCATCTCTTCTATCCTGGCCGGATGTATTCTTCCGTCTACTATGAGTTTTTCAAGGGCTACTCTGGCTATCTCTCTCCTTACAGGATCGAATCCTGACAATATGACAGCCTCAGGAGTATCGTCTATTATCAGATCCACTCCGGTCAGAGTCTCTATCGCTCTGATGTTTCTTCCTTCGCGGCCTATGATTCTTCCCTTCATCTCGTCGTTTGGAAGCGCCACTACCGATACCGTACTCTCGGCGACGTGGTCGGCCGCACATCTTTGGATAGCTCCGGTGATTATATATTTAGCCTTCTTGTCCGCTTCTTCTTTGGCCTTAGACTCTATATCCTTTATCATGATGGAAGCGTCGTGTCTCACTTCCTTTTCGATATTGGAAAGCAGCAACGCCTTGGCCTCGTCGATGGTGTATCCGGAGATCCTCTCCAGCTCTTCGAGCTGTCTTGAGATGATCTTGTCCAGATCCTTCTGTTTGTTTATGATATTCTGTTCTTTTTGGGTGATGCTCTCTTCTTTTCTTTCGATATTCTCTAATTTTCTGTCTATGGACTCTTCTTTCTGGATGAGTCTTCTTTCTGAACGTTGTATTTCTGCTCGTCTTTCTCTTGCGTCTTTCTCTGCGTCGCTTCTCAGCCTGTGGGCTTCTTCTTTAGCCTCGAGGATAGCCTCTTTTCTCAATGTCTCGGACTTATTCTCGGCGTCAAGTACGAGATTTTTTGCTTTTTGTTCAGCACTACCTATAGCTTTTTCGCCGACATTTTTCCTGTAAATATATCCGATCAACGCGCCGACAATCAATGTACAAGCGCTGGCAATAATTGTCACAACGATTGGAGCCATTACAACACCTCCTTAATCTATTCAGTTTATATTCATACAGATTTATTATAGCTCAAAATAAAGAAAATGTAAACAACTTTATAAAAGCCCCCTGTAAGATGTAAATTCTGAGATTAAGATCAATTACCGCCGATCTCAGCATGACGTCTGACGCTTGTAAAGACGGCCGAGACGAAAAATCACGCTAAATGTTTTTGAGCATGTTCACTTCTTCTCTAATTCGCAGTATCTTCACCTTGTAAGTCTTGATATCTGATGAAAATGCGGGTATAATATCAAAGTAACTAATTTAAAAAGGATAATTTTGGAATGAAGAATTTTTTTGCCCCGCTCAGACTGGCGGACAAATTTATATTGATCTTTGTATTTCTTCTGGGGTGTATGAGCCTTTTGATGCTGGAAAGTACAGTATACGACGGGGGATTCGTCCTCGATCGTGTGGTCTGGGTGCAAGCCTTGGCATACATGCTTGGATTTGCGGCCATGATGACGGTACTCCACCTCGATTACACCATGTTCATCGGATTCAGCAAGCCTCTGTACATCGCATCTATATTGATTCTTCTCCTGGTTTATATACCGGGTCTTGGCCAGGAGCAGTACGGCTCAAGGGCATGGATAAACTTAGGGGTAACTACTCTGCAGCCGTCAGAATTCGTCAAGATACTTTTCATTCTGCTGATGGCAAACTATTTGTCCAATCACAGAGAAGACATCAAGAAATTCCGCGGAGTACTGCTTTCAGGCCTGTATGCGCTTCCTATCATCGCCATAGTACTTAAAGAAGACTTGGGAAGCGCTCTCGTATATATGATAATCTGGCTCTTCATGGTCTTTTTCGCCGGCATAGACTATAAGATACTGATTAAATCTATAGTCGCCGCATTGGCAGCGCTGCCGGTAATATATAATTTTCTCGGGGACTATCAGAAGCAGCGTATCGAAGCTTTCCTCCATCCTGACAATGTGAATCTTCCGGGAAACTATCAGGTCTGGCAGTCTAAGATCGCCATAGGCTCAGGCGGATTCAGCGGAAAAGGACTTTTCAACGGAACGCAAAAAGAGCTGGACTTCATACCTGTCCAGCAGTCGGATTTCATATTTTCAGTGGTAGTAGAAGAGCTGGGCTTTATAGGCGGCCTGTTCGTTATTCTCCTCTATTCGGGACTTTTGTTCAGATTCGTCAGGATAATAAGGGACGCTCTGGATCTGTACGGAGCCCTTATAGTAGTGGGATTCACTGCCATGTTCTTGTTCCAGATATTTGAAAATATCGCCATGACCATGGGACTGATGCCGGTAACCGGTATAACCCTCCCTCTGCTGTCGGGAGGCGGAACGTCTGTCATAGCCAGCCTTATATCCATAGGGGTAGTCCTCAATATAGGCATCAACAGCAAGCCTATAAGATTCTGATCTCATATAAAATAAGCCGCCGGGCGCTTCTATCAGAAGTGCCAGCGGCATTTTTTTAAGTCTACGTGATCTTCATCTTTCATGGGAACTCCCTCTCTTCTGAGGAGTTCAGCCTGCTCTCTCCAACCGGGTACAAGTCTTCCCGCATGGTTCACCACCCGGTAACACGGGTAATCTCCGTAATACTCTGACATGCTCAATACTTTGCCCACCAGTCTGGAATTTTTTTCTCTTCCGATGAGTCCCGCTATCTGTCCATAGGTAGCGACACATCCCCGCGGTATCTCCTCCACCACCGAAAGTATCTCGTATATCAGGCCTTCATCTAAAACACGTTTTGCCGTCATCTTGCTCGAAGCCTCTCAAATTTTCTTTCTCCTGCGATCTGCAGAATCATCGGCAGCAAGAGCAGTATACCGTAAGCAGCATAGAATATATAGGACATGAACGTAATTCCCGTCATTATTATCTGCGGATTATAGTGTATACTCGTCTGATCGAGAGCCCATCCGCATACCGTGATAATCAGGAGCAAGAATATCGCTATGACAAAGCTCCTGTCTCTGTTGTCAAATCTGTATATCGAAAAGGAGGTTCTTCCCTTGAGAGAATATCCCCTGCACTTCATGGAGTCAGAACTCTCCACGAAATTCTCCAGCGTCCATGTTATCAATATGGATATAAGCCTCATGGAATTTACAAACCTTCTCCACAGATTCCCCTGAGAAGGGCTCTTTCCTATTCCCTTCTGAGCGGTATTAATACGTCTGCCGTATTGCTTTATCCTCGGAACCATCCTCAGTATTATGGAGAGGAACAGCGACAATTTAGGAGAAATCCTTCCGAACAGGTATACTATCTTATCGGAAGAAAATACGGCGAACACACACGAAAAGAACATTATGACCGTAATCGCCGTGAATCCTATCTGAAGGCCGTAGAGAAGGGCCTCGAGGGTTATCTCGTTTCCGATAAAGTTCTGTCTCAGATTGGTGACTCCAAAGTGATTGTAATACGAATACCAGCCGCTGTATACCAGGGCAAAAGGCACCAGACACAAGTTAAAGATCACGGCTCTTTTGCCGCTGAGTTTCACCGAGTAGGCGAAAGCTACGGCATAAGATATAGCCACGTAAACCGGATGATTAAAACATATGGCAAGACCGATAGCTGCCGTAAAATATATTAAATTTATAGTCGGGTGATAACTGTCAAATCTCATTGTTCTATCATCCCATATTTAATCTTTATTCGCTCCAGTTTATTCATCATAGGTCTTGTAAGAAGCAGCACGCACAGGAAAACTGCGATACCCTGACTTATATTGACGGGCAGTCCCGCCAGATAGACAGCTAAAACCGACTCTGTGTTTATCATCTGAGCCATAGTAAATATAGCGCATGTGTCGAGGATAGGCCCTACCACTAAGACCATCAGCAAAAAACCGATCACAGCGTCAATAAGAGGCTTCTTTTCGGTGAGTATGCCTTTTCTCGCAAGCAGGCCGGATATAAAGCCCAACAGCCCGAAAGAGAACATCTGCCACGGAGTCCACGGTCCTTGACCGAAAATCATATCACTGACTATGAGGCTGAGGGAACCTGTCATAAACCCTGCCTGAGGGCCGAAGGCCATAGCAGTTATCATAGTGATGCCTCCTATGGGCTTAAAATTAGGAGCCCATATAAAAGCCGCCCTTGAGGCTACTGCTATGGCGCACATGACTGCCAGCGTAACCAGCTCTCTGGCCTGAGGCCTTCGGCTTTCGAATCCGGCAAAAAACGGAATTATGGAATATATCATTATCAGAACACTGGCTATGTAGTACTTTCTGTCTCCCATATACCACGAGATTCCTACGGTCAGCGGTATCAGGACTATTATGACCAAAAGCGTCACCCAGAAACCTCTGCCCAATTTTTTCTTTTCTAACTGTTTGCCCTGCATAATTTAATCACATCCTCATTTGTAATCGCATTCTCGAATATGTGGCGGCTCATCCTGTTGGCCGCAGTAGTATAGAAACTGTTCTGAGAAAAGAACAGCTTGGGAGTATTGGTGGTTACTACGCTTCCGTCAAAGAACATCCCCACTCTGTCGGCGTATTTGGCGCAGAACTCTACGTCATGGGAAACCATCAGTATAGTTACGCCTTTTTCCCTCAGCCTGCCCAGTATTTCTGCGAACTTAAGCTTAAAAAAGTTATCTATCCCCTTGGTCGGCTCGTCCAGCAGCAGTATCTTAGGCTCAGTAAGCAGTACCTTAGCCAGAGCGGCCCTCTGCTGCTCTCCTCCTGACAAATCATAAGGATGGCTCTCAAGCAGATCTGTTATATCGCATATATCTGCTACTTCCTCCACTCTCTTCTTATCCTCTCCGGAAAGAAGCATCTCTTCAAGATCTTCTCTCACCGTCTTTTTTACGAACAAGCTCTGAGGGTCCTGCGGCAGCATAGCCAGATTTCCCTTGAACAATTCTGACGACTTGTATTTGTCTATTTTCTTCCCGTCGATTAAAACCTGCCCCCTGTAAGGCTTGCATATATTGCAGATAGATTTCAGGGTGGTGGATTTTCCGGTGCCGTTTCCTCCTACTATAGCGAATATCTTCCCTTTAGGTATCTGCAGATTAACTCCTTTGAGCACGTCCGGCGCTTCCTTCTCATATCTGAACCAGACTTCCTTTAACGTCACCGCCGGGACTTTCGTCTCCTCATCTTCCTCTTCTCTCTCCTCTATGGAAGCGATCTTTATCTCCTTATCTTTTAACAGGCTGCTGAGCCAGTTTCTGCCTTCCCTTACGGTAAGAGGGCATCTCAGATCATTTTCGACTCCGTAATATATCTGTACCGGCGAAGGCATCGCCGCAAACATTTCATTGTTTTCTGCTTTCAGAAACTCGCCGATCTTATGAGGCTCGTCGGCAGCTATGATACTACCCTTCTCCATGACGACGACTCTGTCAGCGGCATGAAAGATGTCCTCCAGTCTGTGTTCTGTTATTATCACCGTCGTACCCAGCTCGAGATTTATCTTTCGGACTGTATTGAGAAAATCTGCGGCGGCTATGGGATCCAGCTGGCTCGTAGGTTCGTCCAGGATGAGCACCGTAGGCTGCATGGCCATTATAGAAGCCAGATTGAGAAGCTGTTTTTGGCCGCCTGAAAGTTCAGTTACATTCTTATGGAACCAGCCCTGAATCCCGAAATAGCTGGCCATCTCAGCCACTCTCAGCCTTATGGTCTTCTGATCTATGCCCAGGCTCTCAAGGCCGAAAGCAAGTTCATGCCATACTTTGTCCGTAACTATCTGATTGTCGGGGTTTTGCATTACATATCCTATCTTGGACGACTGCTGCCTCAAGTCTGATTCTTTGAGAGGTTTTCCCTCAAAGTATATTTCTCCTTCCATATTGCCGTGAGGTGAAAGAACACTCTTGAGATGTTTTAAGAGAGTAGTTTTTCCGCTTCCGCTCTTGCCGCAAACTGCTATGTATTCACCTCTGTCTATGCTGAGATTTATCTCTTTCAGCGCCAGTCCGTTCTTAGAAGCAGGATATGAAAAACTTAAATTTTTGATCTCAAAATGCGCCATGTTATAGCCTCCGTAATGTTAAGTACTGTCGGTATCGACAAAAATATTATATAAGCTGCGATTCCTATACGAGTATAGATATTATCCATCGTTACGGCCTCTCCGGCCGTATATTTCATTCCGCCCATTATGCCGCACAGCAATATGACCGCTATAAGAAAGCACATCGCCAGCAGCAATATCACATCTCTGCCGTCAAATCTGTATATGGCGAAATTAGTTCTCTTCCCGGATCCGTATCCTCGGCTCCTCATGCTGTCTGCCGTTATTATACCGCCCTCCAGAGCCCAACTGGTCAAGGTGGATATCACCGTCATACTGTTTTCGGCCTTTTCTCTTCTGGTCCCGGAATCCCCCGCCTTTCCTATGCACTTTCTGGCCGAAGATATCTGCCCGATCTTTTTCTGAAAGCCCGGCACCAGACGCATTATCATGGACAGCACCAAAGATATGGAAGGCGCCGCCTTACCGAATATATACAAGAACTTGTCTGTAGTCATGACGATGTTATATGAAGCGAACCATATTATCACAGAGATGAACATAACTGCGAGTACCATCCCGTAATACAGCGACTCAAGAGTATACGGTCTGCCGCCCAAATATGTAAAAAGCACGATGGAACCATTGGTATTGAAAAGCGGGCTCACCAAAGACAGTACTGCAAAGAGCGGCAGCATGGCTATCAGGAATTTCCATGAAGCAGATTTTTTCACCGTGACATAATAAACTGAGGCCAGCAGGAGCGAACACATCATGAACACAGGATGTACGAAAAACATTCCGAAAACCACTGCCCCGATGAAAAACACGAAATTTATTATGGGATTATAACCGGAAAAAGTATCCTTATTTTCCATCTCATGCTCCTCATCCCATGCTTGCGCCAAGATCTGCTCCGAGGCCGTTACATGTGAAGGCCCACACGATTGAATCTCCGTCTTTGAGCTTATATGACGAACATCCGTAATTAGGGAACCAGCCGTTGACCTTATACATCCACCCCGATTGATTTCCGCAGTCGAATTCATACAAGTTATTTATACCTTCCACATAAGAGCTGCCGTACATAGGACTGTATGAGTATTCTATCTGTATGCCCCTCTCTTTGCATATCCTGTTTAAAACGTCAAATACTGTTTCCCCTTTGTTGAATCCTACAGTCGTAGTTCTCAGAATAATTCCTCCGGATGGTACATATCCCTCTTTTCCCGGGCTAAGCTGCCCCATGTTATTCAATATCGTATCGCATCTTATCTCTATGGTACAGGTATAATCGTAACTAACAGAAGAGCCCGATCCTCCCGAGCCGCTACCGCTGCTTGAACTTCCGCCATTGGACTGAGAAGATCCGCTTTGAGCCGGGTTCTTGCCGGCGGCATTTCCGGTTCCCTGAGAACTTTCCGAAGACTCGGCTTCTTCTCTCGCCTGCATTCCTTCAGACTCCCTGTCCTCCAATACTTTATTGAGTTCTTCCCGGCTGAAGCATAATTCGTGTTTCTCTCCCGCCAGAAGAGCCTTTTCTATATTAAACTGATTCAAAGATGAAGCCTGAAGATCCATGACAGTCATCTCTTCCCCTACTACGGAAATAGTCTGTCCCGTCTCAGCCTGTACTTTTTTATCGCCTTTATCGGCATCGGCGTTTCCTTCAAAGACGTTTACGCCCATAGATCCGGTCTGAACATTTACAGAAAATACCGTTCCGTCAGCAGTGATGCTGCGTTCCTGAGCAGTTATGCTGCCGAACATCTGGCCGTCGTTGAGCACTGCGAAAGCTTCCCCCGCCGTGATCTCCATACTGAATTTCTGATCTTTATACTCTCCTACGACTACAGAAGTGTTCTCGGCAAGTTCATATGTATTGTCTCCGGATTCTATTACTATGCCTGCTTTTTCGTTGGTAGATATCTTATCTCCCGTCTGCAGAGCCGCTCCTTCTTCCAATTCGAAGGAAACTCCCTTTCTCTCGATATTCACCACTCCGGTGACTTTTCCCGCCAGGGCGGCCTGCTCCCCCTCATCGGAAAACCATCCCTTTATAAAGCCCACGGATATCACGCCGCCGATGGCTATGACAGCTATTACCGCTACCATGATCGTATTAAAAATTTTCTTGTTTCTCCTGCTTTCCACTCTGCTTTACTCCTAATTCAAAGATATCTCAATGCTGTTTCTATACGAAATAAAAAAGCACCGTCAAGGTGCCTGAAATTATATTCTATGCACGGCGATCTGCCTCGCCGTATAAATATAATCTTTGCCCCACCTCAGAAGACTGATATAAAAAACGACTACAGGTCTACCGGCTTAATCCTTTTAACCTACCGGGACTCCTTCCCCGGGTTTTTCAGTCCCGAGTGGATATGAGCTTAGCCCGTTTGAGCGCTCAACAGTCCTTTCGAAGATATCACGGTTGCTGAGAGACAGCGCCGGGTTCTCACCGGCTTCCGAGATGTTTCGTTTTATATTGCTGTTATATTTGATTTTACTACGAATCCGGCATATTTGTCAATAAAGAAGCAGACGATAAACCGTCTGCTTCTTCTTTAAGTCCTTTTATTCATTTGCATATTATTTTCATCTTCAATTTTACCGCTTTTTTCTTTCAACTTTTACCAAAGCAGCAGTTCCCATGCAGGCGCCTAAGGCTATCAGAAGCCAGGTAAGCGCATTCTGATCATCTCCTGTTTTTGGAGCGGCCGCAGAATCCGAATCTCCCTGATCAGAAGCATTGCTGTCTCCTCCTATGGCTGATTTATCCTTGACAAATGTCAGCTCATAACCGGTAGTTTCATTTCCGTTCTCAGAAGTAACTTCTATTCTGATCTTTGTATTTTTGCTCTTGTCTGCCGGATATACTGCGTACCGATCATGTCCGTCAATACTCGATGCGATGGCTATGGTATCGTCATCGTTGATTTCATCACTTTGCACGTTCTCTACCGCATATACCTTGACTGATGAATTCTCATCGGTCAGTTCAGGCCATACATTATAGAAGTTCCTGTCGCTGTTTTCCACATCTACAGTATACTGAGTCCTATCTGCGCTGAAAGCCGGAGATAAAGAAAGTTTTTCTTCTCCGAAAGTATTGCTGCTGCTGGCGATCAGATTACTCAAGCTGCTCTCATCACTCTGACATCTTATGTTAAGAGTATAGACAGTACTTCCGCCGTCGGCATCTGCTTTGATTTTTACGGTAGCTTTGCCATTTTCATCAAGCTTCACATAATTTCCCTCAGAGCTGTCATAATCTTTGTCATCTATGGTCGCAGTCACCTCGTCGGGCAGAGTAAGGTTGATCTTTACTTTCTCAGTCCCGGTAGCCATCACTACATCATACTCAGTGACTCCGGGAGCAAATGACCTGCTCCAATATTTTGCCCCCTCTATTTCCATATCGCTTATATAAGCTACATTGTTGGCCACAGCCATGAGGTAGCAACTGTCATTCTTATAATATAATGTGCCGTCGTTATCTGTGCATATAGTACTTATGCAGTAATTCTGCATCTGCGTATCAGGAACAAAAAGCTCTTTGCTCTCTTTGGCTGCGTCTTTTTCATTTGTAGCATCGTATGTATAATAGATACCGCCGGGACGCGCATTGTAAGTAAAGTAGATGTAAACTCTTCCGTCGGCTTCTCCGTCACCGTTAAAATCCTCATCTTCATAGGCTGTGGACAGAAGAGCAGAAGCCTGAGGATATCCCTTGATAGGAAGCTCGCGTATCTTTGTCATACTTTCTGAATCGACTACGGCGAAGAAATGTCCTCCGTCAGGATCGAACTGACCTCCCGCTCCCGCAACTCCAACATATATTCTTCCGTTGTATATGACCGGTGTAGCAGTGATGGCGCCTCCCATGTCCGCAGTCTTGACTTCACCCAGATTTCCGTATGCATCTACTGATACTTTATATATGATTCCGCCTTTTGTGCAGAAATAGAGATACCCGTCGTCGTATACAGTGGAGGTTCTTATATCCCCTCTTATTCCGCCTATCTTGTCTATTATCTGCCCGCTTTTAGGATCTATGGTATAGAAGCAGGCGCTATCAGCAGGTTCTCCGTAATCGTCTGCTCCGTCATCGCTGCCTATTGCTATATATTTGTCACAGGCATATGCTCCTGCCCAGTAAAAGCCTCTGTCAGCTGCAGTACCTGCTTCTATCTCTTTTTTCAGTTCTTCATCGCAGGTTACAGGCGTATCGTCATACACGACGTCCTGGAAAGTGTCTGTACTGCCGGATGGAACAAATCTCCACTCGGCTTTCTTTATACCGTTCTGATCTACATTACTGTTATCTGTCGAGATGCAAAGAAGCACCCCGTCTGAGCTTGGAGTTTTCCATGTGCCTGTATAGATGTATCCCTTACCGTCCACTTTGGCGTATGAGATAGGCGATACAGTCTGGCCTCCTATCTTTTCCGTCGACCATACACATTTCAGAGTCTCGTAGTCTACGGCCTGAATGATTCCATCTCCCACTTGGACGAATAGCTTTCCGTCAGCATAAGTTATGGGGTTCATCGCAAATCCAACGCTGGATACCATCTCATCACTCTCGGCTACTTTATTACCCGTCTTTTTATCTATCTTGACGATCTTGTTACTCATTCCTACATAGATATAATCGTCAAGAATCAGAGGCGGCGTAGGCGCTGCTGACCATCCCTGGCCATACTTGCCCGACCACTTTAAGGCAGCCGTATCGGCGCTGTTTGGCGTAGCTTTATCGACGACGCCGTTATTCTCCGCATTATTTCGGAAATTATACCATTCCAGATCTACAGCTTCTCCGGCCATAGCTATGACAGGCGACATGGTGAAGATGATCGCTACTGCCAATATGCCCGCCGTCAAACGCTTGATAAATGAAGGTTTAGACTTGCTCATTTTTGTTCTTCCTTTCTTTGTTTAAGTGCTTAAATAGCCTCTTTATCCATAACGCCGGTCTGCCGGCGCAAAGAACATAACTATTTTGCTGTCCTCGGAGAATTTTCTCTATATAATACAAAACATAAAAAACACCCTCAGTCTTAAGGGTGTCCATGATAATATATCTTCGCCTCGATCCTCTGCCGCCTTCAGATCAGCCTATGTAAAAAGGATCTTTATGCTATTACCGTCTCACCTCAGAGGACTAGGTAATAAAGCTCGCAATGTCTACCGACTTAATCTTTATATCCTACTGAAGATGCCTTCTCAGAGTCTCCTCCAATGGCTCGCAGCTTAGCGCTGATCCCTTTCGTTGATATCACGGTTGCTGAGACACAGTGCCGGACTTGTACACCGGCTTCCGATTTGCTTCGCTTTAAAATATTTTTTTGTCATTTTTATCCTATCATCTAAGCACCTTGTTTGTCAATACCCTGCGTTACGCCTCTCAGATCCCTATAGCTCCCGCCAGATACTTTCCGATATAAACGCCCCCGATGCACAGTAAGACGCTTAAAGCGGCATATGCCACGGTTTCTGCTATCCTGCCGGCTTCTATCATCTCTGCCGATTCCAAAGCAAACGTTGAAAAAGTCGTAAAACCTCCGCAGAATCCCGCTTTCAGCAGAAGCAGATTATAACCGCTCATGGCCTCCCAGGAATCAGAAAATTTCACCATCATGCCTATAATCACCGCTCCCAGAATATTTATGAGCATAGTATGAAACGGAAAGTCTACCTTATTCAAAACAGGTATCATCCCCATGAGATACCTCAGAGCAGAGCCGAAAAATCCTCCTGCGCCTACAGTCAAACATTCTAAAAACATATCTTCTCCTCCAAACTTCGTCTTCATTTAAATCAAAAAACTTCTGCAGTCAAGCGATTGCAGAAGTCATCAGCCTTTCGGCAGTTCAGGCAAGTCACGCCATGGGAGAACCTCTTTCCCTTAAGCAATTATATATTATATTCGGTCAAAAAACAATGAGAATCCTCCTGTCATACCAAAGTTACCGCCGCATTTTGATGTTAAGGATTGACATGAGAGCGCTTTCGGTATTATAACATTCTTATACAACATATCGGAAGGGGCATTAAATTGAGCAGTATTTTTGATTATCTGGATTGGAGAGGCGATATTCCCTTATATTTCGCCGGATTCAACGAACTGGACAGCCTCATCTTGGCCAGGCTGTCGTATATTCCTTTTGACGGAATAGTATCTGAAGACTTTTTAAGCAAGATCACCGTAGCCGAAGCCGCGGCCCGGTTCTTTGACACCAATGAAGCCATAAAAAGAGCAGACAAGAACGCGGATCTCATACTGCTCAAAAAAACTGCTGAGAGCAGGCGATTCTCAGATCTCACATTGTGCGGCTATATAAACGAATGGGACGAAGATGCAGAAAAGCAGTTTTCTGCTGTCACAGTGGATCTCCCCGGCAGCGTCAGCTATATTTCTTACCGCGGTACTGACAGTTCCATCGTAGGATGGAAAGAAGATTTCAATATGAGCTTTAAATGTCCCGTTCCATCTCAGGAATCTGCCGTGTCGTACATGAATAAGGCTGCGTCAGTACTGACCACAGACCTGATTGCAGGCGGTCATTCCAAAGGAGGGAACCTGGCGGTATTCGCTGCGTCTTTCTGCAGAGGAGATTTTAAGGGACGCATTTCATCGGTGTATAATTTTGACGGACCAGGATTCGATTCAAAAGTTATAGAGCAGGACGGCTATAAGGATATATGCAGCAGAGTGCTCACTTTCGTCCCGCAGTCTTCCATCATAGGTATGCTCTTAGAGCACGAGGAACCATACACCATAATCAAGAGCCGGGGGAAAAACGGACTCATTCAGCACAATATCTATTCATGGCTGGTGAGCCCAAAAGGTTTTACCCGCCTGGACAATGTGGACAGCAAGAGCACCTTCATAGATCACACTTTAAAAGAATGGGTCCGTAAGATGACTCCGCAGGAGAGAGAAGTCTTCGTAGATACTTCTTATAAAATGATCTGCAAGACAGGCGCCCATACTGTAAACGACTTGAACGGGATCGGCCTGAAAAAAGTCATGGTTCTTCTTTCTTCTCTGAAAGGCATGGACGATGAAAGCAAAGATGTGATCTTTGGTGCGGTGGAGCTGCTGCTGGAAAGCGCAAAAATCAGCTTCAAAAAAGTCTTCCTGTAGTAGATGACTCTTTCGCAAGGAAAGACCCGAAAGTTCAGTCTTTCGGGTCTTCTTTATACATTTCCTGTTTTTAGTTTTCTTTTCTCTTCACTGCTGCTGCCGTGCCTGCCGCCAGAGCCATGACCATGAGCCAAGGCAACATGTTATTTTGGTCTGCCGTCTTAGGCGTGTTTTCAGGTTTCTTATCTTCATCTGAAGGTCCTGTGACCGTAGATGAGCCTGATCCTGTAGCAGGAATGACTTCCGTCTGCTTATATCCGCAATCGGTACATGCTCTTTCTCTGCTTCCCTCAGTACTTTCACCTGCTTCTTTTACTACTGTCCAATCACCATATGCGTGAGCTTTCACATCGCCTTTTACTCCGCATATCTGGCATATGCTCCAGTGATTTTCCTTGTCGCTTTTATATCTGAGATCATGCTCGTGTACTCCGAAGGTACCGTCTTTATTTTCATTGGTTCCAAATCCGTCTGCGCACAGATCCTCAGGTACGAAATGAGAGAAGGAACCTCCTGCTATGTCCACATAGTCTCCGGCATCAGGCCAGTCGGTGGATTCGGCGTCAGTACTCCAAGTGTACGCCAGAATCGCTTCTGATTTTTCCGAAACAAATTTTCCACCCTGTATATCTACATAAGGTTCACCGCCAGGATAACCGCGATCGATAACAGATATAGCTGCTCCGTCTATGATAGTTCCGTCTCCAGGTTCCCTATCGGAACGCATATCCTCTCCTACGGCAGTCACTTCTGCTTTGCTGTCCTTTGGCGCTATGAGCTTTCCGGCGCACATCTGGACTCCGTTAAGTCCACTGATAATTCCGCCGTTGAGAATCAACTGGCCGTCCTGTGGATGATATATGGCGATTCCCTTCGAAGAAATGATTTTTCCTCCGTTTATCACCATCTCTGTACCGGAAAAAGTTCCGTTTCCGGAAAGAGCATAGGCTTCTCCTTCGATCGTTGCTCCATCGTTTACGATAAGTTTTCCCTTGTCTCCGAGTACTGTAATGCCTGCTTCTGTGGATACTATCTTCGTTCCTGAGTTGACAGTAAGATCTCCTTGGGTCTGTATCATAGTATTGACCTTCTCTTTTGACTCGTCTATAAACTGAAGCGTGACATTCTCAGTTATCATGCCTGCTCCGGCTCTTACACAGATAGCGGCTTTGTTGGCTTTTATATCGCTGATGACTTTACCGGATTTTGACTGCGAGGAATCGGTAAGGGTGAGAATCGAAGTATCTTCTCCCGTGGTCTTATCTCCCACCTCGATCATGATCTTATTTTCTGATCCGGTTACAGTATTGCCGTTCAGGTCTATCGAAACAGATTTATTGCCTGTTATTTTAAGGGTTTCAGTAAGCTCTATATCTTTTTCAAGCTTTATTGTCTCGCCGCTTCTCGCCGCTGCAACAGCTTCTTCAATGCTAATATACCCTTCTATCTCTTTTCCGTCTTTATCCAGAACCACTGCCACACGCAGTTCCTCATCGTCAAAGGCTCCCGGAATCAGAGGATCAGGCTGTACAGAACTGTTCTGAGGTCTCCAGAAGTTGTCAGCAGACCCAGCTTCATTGAGCTTCTGTGAAAGCTCTGTATGCGTCATATCTTTTTGTTCCTCAGACGGGTCGTCTCCGTTGCCTGACGCCAGATAGATGATTCCATCTTCTGTCAGGTAATAGCAACTTTCGTTCTTGCTTCCCGTGGCTTGATCGTACCAGTATCCGCTCTTACCGATCTGGTATTCTTTTCCTTTTTCAGCGGTGATGGTTCCGTCATTGACGCATGCTTTTACGCCGCATGAAGTGTTATTGTATCCGTATATGCCTCCCGCTATGGCCTCTTCACCGGTAGCCGTAATGTTTCCACCGTTATAACAGTTATCTACGTAATCTCCAGACGAAGCAGTACCGCCTATGATTCCACCGGCATTGGTTACACCTGTAATATCGCCGGTGTTGGCAGATCTGCTGACAGTATTATTGCCCGATGAACTGTTTCCGATAATTCCGCCGGCTGCTCCGCTGCATATTATCGGCCCATCATTTACAGAATCGCTGACCTTTGTATTGGCGTTGGCAGTTCCAATAATTCCGCCCGCCACCAGTTCTCCGTCTATACGTCCTGTATTGGAACATCCTGAAACTGATGTCTTGAGAGCAAATCCGGTTATACCGCCGGAATATTCTCCCGTCACCGTTCCGTTGTTGATACAATTATCTATCACTACAGTTCCCTGGTCAGCCCGAGCATATCCTATGATACCGCCTACTTTTTGGCTTCCTTCTACAACGGCATTGTTAGTACAATCCGAAATAGTAAGTACATCTGAATCATCTGAAAGATACGGCCTTCCGACGATTCCTCCCAGATAGTCGCTGCCGGCTATGCTTCCCGAAACTTCGATATTCTCTATGACGCTGCTGCCGTACACAGGTCCTGTTAAGGCTCCTCTGCTCATGCCATATTTATAGCTCATATCTACATCAGCAAGTTTTATATTCTTGATGACGGCGTCCTGTACATAGCCGAACAGACCGTAAGTACCTGACTTTCCGCCGTCTGTAAGACCTTTTATAGTTTTTCCGTCGCCATCGAAGGTACCCATGAACTTGTTGGTACTGGTACCGATAGACGTCCATTTTTCACCTGATATATCCAGTTGATCTATATCGTCGCTCAATTTGATATACTGATTCTGATATGTGATTCCTGTACCGTTTACAGTAGCGGCAAAGATCTTCAGTTCATCTACCGAACTGATTATATAAGGATCTTTTTCTGTTCCCGAACCTTTCCGGAATATGGTCTGTTCCCCGTTTACAGCTACTGAGCCGGGATACTTGTCCTCTGCATTAGAACCCGCATTGCTGCCGGAAACAGTGATATTCTCCACTGTTATGGTACTTGCGGGAGCTTTGTTGTACCTCTGTCCCCCGGATACGTAGCCCATAACTACTTTATCTTTAGAGGCCAGGTTCTGATCTTCCACTTTAAGGGAAATATTTGACACGGAACAGTTTTTAAGAGTTCCGTCGCTTTCAGCATTTGCAGTATATAGTCCTATGAGTCCTCCCACTTTACGAGTGCCGGCAACTGTTATTCCCGAAACAGAACAATCTGTAGTCGAGATAGTGCCGCCCTCGCCTCTATATCCTATGAGACCTCCTACGTTATCTTCTTCAAGATTATTCTTGAGGTATACCCCGGTAACGGCGCTGCCTTCATCGGCCTTAACTTCGCATCCTGAGAGTTTAGCGTATCCTTCACCAAACATTCCGCCTACTTTATAATTTCCGGTGACGGTGATCTTACCTGTCACCGTACAATTTTCTACAGTGCCGGTATAGACTGATCCTGCTATAACGCCAACTTGAGCCTTGCCTGTAACTTCAGCCCCCTCCATCGTGATTCCAACGAGTTTTGCCGGCGTGCCTATGCAGCCGAACAATCCTGCATACTCCAATTCTGTATCATTTATATACAGGTTGCTGATGATGCGGCCGTTTCCGTCAAAAGTACCCATGAACTTATTGGACGCCGTTCCTATCGGAATCCACTGCTCGCCTTCTGACCCGTTAAGGTTGATGTCATCTGTAAGCTTATAATAAGCTTTATTGTAGGAGGCGTCTCCCGCATTGACTTTTTCAGCAACAAATTTGAGATCTTCGGCAGTGCGTATTTCGTACGGTTCAGTTTCCGTACCGTTGCCAAGAATCCCTCAGATCTGACGTTCCTTCCGTCCTTAATGTCAGAAACATCTCTGCTTTCGTCTGTGGTGATCTCATCGTCTCCTTCTGCGGCAGTATTGCCTATAGTCGCCGCATTTACCGGAACACTCAAAGATATGATCATCACAAAAGCCATAGCTGCAGCGCAGCATCTCTTCAGAATGTTCTTTTTCATTTCTTATTCTTCTCCTCGATTGAAAATAACCACAGTCTTCTCATACGAAACTTATGAGTGAGCCGCTAAGTCCATATTTTACACTACTTAAACGTCTCTGCCGTAATATTTTATTACATATACTATACCCCCCCCCTCCCATGAGATTTTGTCAAGGTCAAAAGCATAGAAAGCCATAAAAAGAGCCATGGCTGCTTTTATCTAAGAAATGTTGGCAGTTTTTGAAAAAAAGGCCCGGAGAAAAACTCCGGGCTTTCAAACTCGTCTTGGTTTAATTTTCTTTCTTCTTAAAAGCTACGGCTGCTCCTGCTGTAAGCGCCATCACCATAACCCAAGGGAGCATGTTGTTCACATCACTTGTCTTAGGTACGGTATCCTTTTTAGGTTCTTCATTTTTATTTCCGTCGTCGTTATCTCCGGTAGGCGGAGTGTCAGTCTCAGGGCCTTTGACTACCAGTTCCTGATCTGCACCGAGAGTCTCGTCATTGACATTGACATTTTCCTCTGTGAGATTCTTCACCGTGATACCTGACGGCACTTTGAATTCGACTCCTGCTGCAGCCTCGGTGATCTCCAGTTTTACTGACGCCAGTTCTTCAGGTGTAAGCTCTTTCTCCAGCTCTTCGAGAGCTGCGTTGATATATACGCTTCCAACCACTTCTATCTTTTCGCCTTCTGTCACGAAATTAGCGGAAGCGTCGCTATTCACGACAACAGTCTCACGATCTAAATTTGTAAAGGCTCCGCCTTCTATTGTAGGCGTATAAGGGTAATCTGCCGCAGATCCCACATATCCTGTAAAGGCTCCGCCTTTAACTTCAACGGCGCCGCCTTTCTTACCACCTTGACCATATCCGAATATGGCGTTATTTCCGTCGTTGCTTGCCGTAAATTGTCCTCCGTAAATGGTCAGATTACCTTTATCGGCGTCATTGGCAAACGATCCGTTGGCGATAACCGCTTTTGAAGAATCATTTACTGTGAAGCTTCCTCCATAGATAGATGTTTCGTTCCAGTTGAGAATGGTAGGGCCGCTGGTATTGCTGAATACGCCGTTTTCTACTACCAATACTCCGAAATCGTCATTTTTAACGGTATTCATTCCGCCGCTCAGATATCCGCTCTTTATAGTGAGTTTTACGTTAGCGCTGGCAGGGTATGCTACGCCGCAGTCATTTCCCAGATTTCCGTAATAGCCGTTATCGATGCCGCTGGATCCCGCATCCTGCTGATCTACAGTGGCTCCGTCAATAGTCAGAGTACCGAGATTCTTGATTACATACCAAGTGTTTCCTGTAAAAGTTCCGTTATTCAAAACAGTTTCTGCACCCGGAGCCGTATACAGAGCGGCTTTTGCTTTTACATAGTTTTCAACAGTTCCGTTACCTACAACAGTAAGAACTCCGTTATTGGTGATCGTATGATCCTTTACAGCCGTGATCTTGTGGCCGTTCAGATCGATAGTGACCGTCTTTCCTTGCGGAACTGTGATATCTTCAGTGATGTCCGCAGTCAGTTTCAGTGTGTCTCCGTTCTGCGCAGAGGCGATAGCCTCATTAAGATCTGCCCCTACCTCTGTCGTAGTTGCAGCAAACGCCATAGCAGGCAGGAATACAGCTACCATAGCTATGCAGAGAAATGTGACAAATAGCTTTTTCATTTTTTCCTCCTTGTTGATAGATCAGTATAATCTCTCCTCATATTATGCCCCCCCCGGTCAATTTTGTCAATAGTATTTTTTACTTCAAGACTAATTGCAAACAAAAGTAAAAGGAACCCGGAAACTATAGGCTCCGCGGGTTCCTCATAAAAGATACTTAGTCTTCTTTTCTCTTCAGCATCGCAGCTGCGCCTGCTGCAAGCGCCATGGCCATGATCCAAGGGAACATGTTATTCACATCGCTGGTCTTAGGTACAGTATCTTTTTCAGGTTCTTCATTTTTATTTCCGTCGTCGTCATCGCCGGCAGGCGGATTTTCAGTCTCAGGTTTCTTCTCTACTGTAATCGTCTGACCCGCATCTAACGTATCCTCGTTCACCTCCATGCTCACGTCCGTAGTATTTTCTACAGTAACTTCCGCAGGAGCAGTGATCTTGGATCCCTCGGCTGCTTTGACAATCCTTACCTTAGTTCCTGCAGGAGCGTCTTTAATAGTTTCGTTTATATTGGCAAGGCCTACTACCGTCTTGACAGAACCGTCGTTTTCCGTGATCTCCGCTACATCGGCGGCAGTAACTTCAACTTTATCGCCCAATCTGTCAAATGTTCCTCCGGCTGCCTCTATTTTGCCGCCTTCGTTAGTATTGACAAGTCCTGTGAACTGTCCGTCCTCTATAATCACTTCTACTTTAGCGATGTCCTCTGCGCCGTTATTTTGAGGATTATTGGCCACAAGAGCCGATGCTCCTGTAAGTTCTGCTCCGTCTATAGTGACGCTTATAGGAAGCTTAGTGACGTGCTGAGATACGGCTATAGCTGCTCCCGTGCTGGTCGTTCCGTTGCTGTTAGGATCTACAGAAGTGGAATCTGCCGTAGCAGTGATCTTCGTTCCTCCCGATACGTTCACATTGCCTCCGCGGATTTCTATGCCGGTAGCGCCCGTTATAGTTCCGCCGTACACGTTCATGGTACCCGCCTGAGGATGATAAATGGCTACGCCTTCGAAAGAAGTCAGATTAGAGTTTCTGACTTCTATATTGGTAGAATGAGCTGCGCCGTTGCCACTCAGAGCAAAAGCCGTCGCCTTTACATCCACATTATTCAACTTTACAGAAGCGCTTTCTATGTATGCGCCCGAATCATCCTTGTCATTGGCTCCGATCACTGCTATACCTACAGTATAGCCATTGTCCTGAGTCTTTCCTGTTTCAATCACTTTTGTATTGTTGATGACAGCTTCAGCGCGATTGTAATCTTCCCCATTCCCTGCCGTATTATATGCTGAGATACGGATTCCGTAATTATACAAAGCTGTAGTATCCGGAGCCGCAACTCTTATCTCCATATCATTGAGTTCCAATTTTCCGCCCTGAGTAGCTATACCGAGGCCGTCTCCCGCAACATTTGTAACTTCTATGACGCCTCCGTTAAACGTAGCGGAAACCGTTTTATTCTGCACTAAAAACACTCTCGTCGCGTCACTTGTCCCCGTGATAGTTTTACCGTTCAGATTAAAGGTCAGAGACTTTGTCAATCTGATATCATTTGCCGTAGTATCGTTCAAGAGTTCGATAGTATCGCCGTCTTCTGCCTCTTCAACTGCGGCGGCCAACGTCGCATATTCTTTATATCCTATCTTTGCAACATTGTCATTTGCCGCAAAAGCCATCGTAGGCATAAATACCATCACCATGATTACACTTAAAAATGTAACTAATAGCTTTTTCATATTTCTCCCTCCGTCGAGTAAAATCTGTTCTTTTACTATACCTCCCCCCCCAGTGGTTTTGTCAAAAATATAAATGTCCGATATGTCCACGGTTGTCACAGTACTCGCTGTTTCAGGATGTCAAAACAGCGAGCGGTTTCTCATTTCTGGCCCTGCGGTATCTGTAAATAGAAAATACTGCATGGACAGACAGTATTTCACTTATTTTCTATGATTCAGTTCATTAAACCCATAGATATCTTATATTGAAGTATCCTCATCACCGACTCATCTACCCTGCTGTCTGATATCTTCCCGTCTTTGAGAGCCTGCACGACAGCCGGGTACTGAGTCTGATAGTCACTGCAGCATAACAGATCGTTCCCCGCCAATACGGCCATGACTGCTGCCTCCTGGCCGTGGGTGTATTCTCTTATGGCGTCCATATAAAGGTCGTCTGTGATTATAAGTCCGGAGAACCCAATCTCGTCTCTGAGTATATTGTGAACCTGCAAAGACAGCGACGCCGGATGTTCGCCGTCTATTGATCTGACTATATTATGGGAGACCAGCACTACTTCAGCTCCCGCTTCTATTCCGCTCTCAAAAGGCAGAAAATCATTTTCTCTCAGACTTCTCAGGCTGCGCTCATCTACAGCGATACCCGTATGAGTATCCGAGTTGTTTCCATAGCCCGGGAAATGCTTCAAAACGCTCCCTATACCGTTTTCTTTCATGACAGAAACTACGTTCTCCACGTATTTGCAAGTCTCTTCGGCGCTTGTCCCAAAAGTCCGCGGATACATATAATCCGCAGGATCTGAAGAAATGTCAGCTACAGGCGCAAAGTTCAGATTTATTCCAAGAGACGACAAAAGGCGGCATTTTTCCTTGGTATCGCTTTTTATAAGCTCCATGCCTCCCTCATCAAAGAGATCTCGTGGCGACCAGAAGGGAACCTCTCTGTACTGTTTATACAGACTTATACGGTTGACTGTTCCCCCTTCCTCATCTACTCCTATGAACATAGGTACCTTAGAAACGTCTTGGTATTCTTGAATCGCGGCTACCATCTGCTGTTTATCGCGTTCCTTAAAATCTCTGGCGAAGAGGATATATCCTCCGAACTGGTATTTTAAAGCTACATCTTTAGCCGCCGTATCCGGGCAGCGTACGATGAACATCTGCGCCACCTTCTCTTCTTCTGTCATAGAATCAAGTATCGCTTTAGCTTTCTTATACGTTTCTTTTCCCAGAAGGGCAGAAACAGATGAGTGGCCGGATGAAACGTGAACAGGTGATGATAATCCTATGGACTGTTCCAGGTAAAACCTCAGCACCCTGACGGGCTGAAGATCATTCGACTTTATAAGGTTTCCCGTATAGGTGACGTATATGGTTTCTCCTGTGCTCAGCGTTTCTGCCGATTCCGATGATATCAGAGAATCATCTCTTGCAAACAGATATGTCCGGCCAAAAACATCCTTTACGGTAATGCTTTTTTCTGTCAGCCCTTCTACTGTTCCTGCAAGAATCTCTGTTCTCTGTATGTCTGCTTCATTCATTTCGTCCGACTCTTTTGAACAACCGGACAAAAAAGCAGACATTGATATCAGTATCAGTATTAAAACTGAAATTTTTATAATATTTCTTCTCATCAGATCTAAAAATCCCCCTGCCTTATTACTGTACCAAGATCCTTACGACTTTCTCAGGATCCGCTGCCTTTGCCATGATGATATCATATGTCTCTGATCCTGTACATAATAACATTGGAAAGCCTTCTTTTGTCAGGGAAATTACCGACAGGTTTCCCCTTTCATATGTCTTTAGAAGTCTCCTCAGTGATCGTGTATTCATCATATTACAAGTCTATCCGGTCAAAGCGATTCAATGAATCACTTTTCCTATTTTTTGTAGTCTTTGGTGATCAGAAAAGATAAGTTTCCTCTTTAAAAAATTCCCGGTACAGTCCCTTTTTTAGGGGTCTGCCGAGGCTCTGCCCCTTCATATCTTTCTGCGAATATGGCGGAGATCGCTACACGTTATGATATGAAACAATGGAAAGACTATCAGTGTTCTCAAAAACATCATCAGCGCTGGAGCGATCGCCCCAGCGCTGGCTTGTTTCGGTCTATTCTTCTATCAGAGCTTTGAACATCTCCACTGCGTTTTCCATGGTGCTGTCGGTGAAATCATATCCCGAGGTGTGAAAGGACGGTACATCTGTGCCGCCGCCCACATAGAACATTGCTCCCGGCACTATCTTGGTGTAGTGGCCGAAGTCCTCGGAGCCTCTGGACATAGGCTTCTCGCCGGACTCGTAGCCCAGCTTCTTTGCGGCGGCGTAGACCTTCTCTACGCTGCAGGAGTCGTTTCTCGTCTCCGGAAACTCGTCCTCGAACTCAAACCTCAGCTCAAGTCCCGCTTTGTCGGCTTCCTCTCGGCACATGTCTTCTATGCTTTTCTGCAAGGCGTCCATCTCCGCCTCCACTTCGGCGCGGATGGTCATCCTCAGCACGCCTTCGCTGGCCGCTGTGCCGAAGGCGTAATCTCCTACGTTTAACTGCACCACCGTGCAGAGGATCAGGCCGTCGTGTTCAGCCGGGTCGGTGAACTTTGGAATGGAATCCACCACCTTCGTCAGGGCGAAGACGGGGTTTATTCCTTTCTCCGGTATGCTGGCGTGGGTGGGCGCGCCTTTCATGAAGATGGACATTCCCTTAGAGGCGCAGTTGGAAACGGCCTTGGATACCAGTATCTTTCCCAGCGGAGTCGCCACCTGATTGTGAAAGGCGAAGATTTCTTCTATGTCGGGATTTTTTAGAAGAAAGGCTTTCGCCTCGGCGGCTCCCTGCCCCGTCTCTTCGGCATGCTGGAACACCATGTATATGTCTCTGTCAGGCTTCATCTCACCTAATTCCAGCCCCAGACCGCACAGGGAGGCGGCATGGCCGTCATGGCCGCACTTGTGACCTACGCCCGGTACGCACGACCTGTAAGGCTTATCTATCTCGTCCTCTATGGGAAGAGCGTCGAAGTCAGCCCTGAAAGCGATGGCTCCTCGCTTCTTTTCCTCGGCTCTGTATACGGCGTAGAAATATCTTCCGCCGTCGTGAAGCTCGAGGTTCGTATGTTCTGTCAGGAATTCCATCAGCTTCCGCTTTGTCCAAACCTCCTGATAAGAAAGCTCCGGATGCTTGTGAAGGTCATGTCTCAAGTCTTCTATCAGCGAATAATTTTCTTTCTTCATACTTATTTCCTCTTGGCTGCTTTCTTGGCCTTTTTAGCTTCCATGTCGGCCATGTAATATTTGCCCGGCGTGTTAAAGTATTCCTTATTCAGCGCCACTACCTGAGGAGCCAGCCATATGAGGGCCAGCATGTTAGGTATTATCTTAAGAGCGCCGAAGAAGTCGATAAACTGATATGCTATGGTAAGCTCCATTCCGAAGAGGGCGAATACCATGGCTGCCAGTATTACGCATCTCCAGATGATTCCGGCTTTGACCGTCTTGAAAACGAACTGCATGTTCTTTTCGCCATAGTAGATTACTACGATGATAGTGGTCAGCACGAATAAGAGAACACATACCGCTACGAACATTTCACCGAACTTTCCGAATGCCGTTCCGAAAGCCGCCTGGCCTAAAGCGCCTGAATCTATGCCTTCCTGAGTCCATACGCCTGTAGTCAGCACTGCCAGAGCCGTAGCCGTACATACCAGCAGAGTGTCTACGCCGACTTCAAATACTCCCCAGACTGCCTGTCTGATAGGGTGGTCTACGTCGGAGGCGGAGTGCGCGATGGCGGCGGTGCCGTATCCTGCCTCGTTGGAATATACTCCGCGGGCGATACCCCATCTCATGGCAAGAGCTATGGTTGAACCTGTGAATCCTCCGAATGCCGCATGCGGTGTGAATGCGTATTTGACGATGTCTATTAAGGAAGGAATTATCTGGTCGTAGTTCATGACTAATATTACCAGTACGCCTAAGAGATATATTATAGCCATGAAAGGAACGGTCTTTTCCATTACGGCCGCAATTCTCTTGATTCCGCCGAACACCACCAGAGTCACGAAGGCTATTATTATGATTCCGAATATCGTCTTATTTCCATTGAAAGCGCCAATCTGCGCAGTTGCCGACAAGATCTGAGAAGCGCATGAAGGAAGGCAGTTGATGGCTCCACAGAAAGCAAATACAGTACCTGCTATTATTCCTATTTTCTTGATTCCGAAGGCTTCTTTTATGTAGCTGAAGGCTCCGCCGAACCACGTTCCGGTCTCGTCTCTGACCTTGTACTTTACGGCTAAGGCGATTTCACAGTATTTTGTGCAGCAGCCCACTATGGCTATGAGCCACATCCAGAATACAGCTCCCGGTCCGCCGAGGGCGATGGCCACGGGAACGCCTACGATGTTTGAGGCTCCGATGGAAGAGCCAAGGGCCGAGCATGCGGCGGCAAAAGGTGAAATCTTGCCCTCTTCTGCTTTCTGAAACATCTTGCCGAAAGTCTGCGAACATATATAGCTGAATTTTCTTATCTGTACGAATCCGCATCTTATGGAAAGATACAGTCCGCCTCCTCCTACGAGGATCAGGATGGGAACTCCCCAAAACCAATTGGCAATGGCCGTAGTTACGTCTATGATTGCTTGCATGATAAAGTCTCCTTTCTTTTTAGCCCTTCTTTATAATCTCAACCGTTCCTTTTTCCCCGTCGACGCGGACTATATCGCCTGTGGAAATGACTTCCGTCGGGTCCTTATCCAACCTGTCTACCACGGGAATGGCTTTTCCGTAAAGCTTTTCGGAAAGCACGGCCCCGGCGACGATTATCAGCTCCGTCTCTTTGTTTATTATGGCCTTAGGCCCGTTTCCGCACCTGACTGCCTCCAGCATCCATGTGGCTCCGCTGGTGGATCCCTTTCCCAGCGGATAGATGAGTATCTTGTCTTTTACGCATTGGCCGCAGACGTTGACCCTGACGTCGTCGATTTTACCCGTCTCCGGGTCCACTCCGTGAGACCAGACCAGCGATTCCCTGCTTACCAGAGCCTCGCCCTCTGCTATGCCCTTTACAAGACCTCTGCCTTTCATCATATCTTCCTTGTTCATTCTGTCACCGCCTCTACGCATTTTTCCGTTTCGGCATAACGGATGTCTATGTTGTGCTCTGACGGAAGGTAGCTGGCGAATTTTCCCGAGTCGGTTATCAGCTTCTTGTAGCCTCCCACCAGAGGGCTTATCACCAGACAAGTCTGAGCCATGATTCTCACGCCGGCGTCTTCAAGCTTCTGCTTTATGCCCATCCTCTCGGCCAGACTTTCCGTCTCAGCGGTGGTGAAGACCCAGAAGGCCTTTCCCTCGGAAACCTTTCTGTCGCCGAATATCTCCGCCAGTCTGATTACTTCTTCAGAAGAATAGTGAGGGCATCCCACCACTGCCAGCTGAGGCTGCCATTCTCCCGGCGCAGACATTCTCTCGGCCTCGTCGTCAAGATCCTTTCTCGTTATGACGAATTCTTCCTCCGGCGCCTTGCCGTCAAACACATCTGTAAACAAGGCTTCCGGCGTTATGCCGTCAGCATGGTACAGGGCCACCTGACCGCTGGAAGCAGCCGAGGCTCCCAGATATTTGAGCTGATCGTTGGTGGTGAATTGAGGCAGGCCGTAGATGGCAGGTATCTTGGCTCCCGCTATCTTTCCGGTGATGATTCCGATGGTGTTGTAGTCCAGCGATGTAAGGCCGGCCGCCTCCACATTTATCTTTATCGTAGCTTTTCTGTTTTCCGAAAGATACAGTCCGTACCGCGGCATCTTACCCGTCAGCGCCGCGCACACCGCCAGCCCCGCCGGAGTCCTGTTGGTTCTTGCCCCGAGCACGGAATTGGCGAAGCTTACCGCCGAGGATTCGGCCCATGCTATATTCTGCCCGGCTCTCGGAACGCTGCCCTGATAATACGGGGTACATGACCACTTGGGCATCTCCCCCAGCTTCATGATGGCCGCTTCCAGCCTGTACTGATTCTCGGCGTATTCACTGTCGTAGCCCATCTCCTGCCAATGCTTGAATGGTATGGAAGCCGGGTCCTGAGTGGTCGGAACACAGCATTTTCCGCCCATGCAGGCCAGCTTTTCCAGCCAGTCTCTGCCTGCAATGTGGAGAGAGCCGAAGTGGGCCATGGCCTGAACCGACGATACCTGTACAAAAAAGTCGGCTTCCATGGCTTCTCCGATGTTGGTCAGGATTTCCATGGCTATCTGCTTGGCTTCGCCTTCTTCACCTGCGAGTATCTTCTTTTCTATGTCAGTTAACTGCATTTTTTCCTCCTCTCTATATTTTGTCTATATCTCCATGTCCATGAGGAGACTGCTGAGGCTTTTGCCGTGGGTGTCCAGGGACAGCGATCTCGTCACGCCTCCGCCCAGAGCCTGATACATGACTATGTTCAGCGCCCACAGGTTCGGAAGTTCATATATAACCACGTCTCCCTTGACTATGCCGGAAAAGTACTCTTTCACCTTTTCCGCAGTCACCTTCTGTTTTATCGTCTCGTAGTCCTGCTGCTTATAGGCTATCACAGAGATGTTGGATATGTTTCCCTTGTCTCCCGTTCTGGAGTGAGCGATTTCTCTCAGTTTCATTCTTCTCCCTCCCACAAAGCTGTTTCGATTTTTATGTCGTCTTCGGGCACGAATATGGAAGCTATGGCGATTACTTCCTTCACCGACTTTCTGGCCCCGCCGCCTCCGGCAGGCCCATTGGTGTATAAGGCTTCCACTTCTTTTCCCACCACTTCGGCCGCTTCCTTATCTTTAGTCCTGACGGCGGCTCTTATTCTACATTCTGCCGGAGAAGCTCCGCCTGCCCCGGTAATGTCTCCGTGGAGTGAATCGACGCCTATGATGTCGTATTTTTCTTCTTCTATCTTGTCCTTCCAAGGCTCCATCCACTTCTTGACTATCTCTATAGCAAGCCGTGCTCTGGTCTCGGCTCCGCTTCCTGTATAGCTCATCTCGCCCTCGCCTATAAAGCCGTCTTTATAGGCCACGCTCACCTTGTATTTGCCGTTCTTCTCGTTTCCCGAGGCTCCGGTTACCTTTACGGCGCCGTCTCTTTCTTCTATCTGTATGCCGGAAAAATCGGCAGCCACGTCCGGTGTGTAATATGCCGACGGGTCGTGAATTTCATATATGAGCTGTTCCGCCACCGTCTCCCTGCTGACGACGCCTCCGGCCTTATTTAGCTTGGAAATGGTAATGTCGCCGTCTTCCGTGATTTCTCCTATCGGAAAGCCTATGTCCCACGGCTTCGGTACTTCTTTGTACGGCGGGTCTGCGAAATATCCGCCGCACACCTGAGCTCCGCACTCCAGCAGGTGTCCCATCACGGTTCCCTTTCCCAGCTTCTCATAGTCGTCCATGGACCAGCCGAATTCGTATATCGCCGGAGCCAGCGTGAGGGCCGGGTCTGCGACTCTTCCGGAAATCACTATGTCGGCTCCCTGCTTCAGGGCCTCCACTATTCCGCCGGCGCCTATGTAAGCGTTGGCAGACACTATATCGTCTGCTATGCTGCTGAGGGGCTGTCCGGTCTCCAGTATCTCGAAGTCCATATACCGGTCTATTCCGTCTATAATGTCGTCTCCCAATACGCCCATTATCTTAAGGTCTGTCAGACCGTATTCTCTTGCCATCCGTCCGGTAACTTCCATGGCTGCCTTTGGATTGGCCGCGCCCATGTTGGTTATGATCTTAACTTTATGATCCTTGAGAAGGGGAAGAACTTTCGACATGCGGTGCTTTAGCAGTTCGTTGTAGCCTTTGCGGCTGTCTTCCTTCTTTTTTTGCTGGGCGAGGGCTATGGTTCGCTCCGCCAGACATTCAAAGATTATATAATCCAGATTTCCGAAGCGAATCAGGTCTACCGCCGGCTCTATTCGGTCGCCGCCGTATCCGGCTCCGCCTCCTATTCTTATCTTTTTCAAATCAGCGTCTCCTTTCATCATTTTCACTTTTATATATGAGCAATTACCGTGCCAATAAAAAAAGAGAGTAAATCATGATTTTTTACCCTCTCTCATCGGTTTTTTCCAAGATTTTAGAAATCACTGTTCTAAATTTCTATAATTTTAGAATTCACTTAATCTTATTGTAAAGGCTCGCAAGGGATATTCCCAAAGCCTCCGCGGCTCTCTTCTTGCCCTCCATATCGTCTCCCCATATCTTGAGGGCCTTGAATATCTCCGCCCGTTCCGCCTCTCTCACGGCTTCGGAAAGCTTTTTGACGGAAACGGTCTCCGGCCTCTGTCCATGGGCCTGCATCCTGTAAGGCAAATGCCTCGGTTCTATTACGGTTCCTTCCATGCTGTTGACCGAAAATTCTATGGCATTCCTCAGCTCTCTCACATTTCCCGGCCACCGATATGCCATCAACGCTTCCTTGGTTTCCTCTGAAATGGTGATGTTTCTCTTCAAGGCGTTGCGCTGTTCGTCGCAGAAGGCCTCCGAAAGGGCCGGTATGTCTTGCTTGCGTTCCGATAGGGGCGGTATTCTCACCGGATATATGGCTATGCGGTAATATAAGTCGTGGCGGAAAGTGCCCTCTTCGACGCATTTCTCCAGGTTTTTATTGGTAGCCGCCACGATTCTTATGTTGACCGGAATTTCCTTTATGCTTCCCACCCGCCTTATGGTGTGCTCCTGAAGTGTTCTCAAAAGGTGTCCCTGAGTCTCCATGCTCATCTCGGATATTTCGTCCAAAAATATGGTTCCGTTGTCGGCGGCCTCGAACAAGCCCATCTTGCCGCCTTTCTTCGCACCCGTGAAAGCGCCGTCCTCGTACCCGAAAAGCTCGCTTTCGAGAAGCTCTTTCCGGAAAGACGCGCAGTTTACGGCGATGAAGGAATTGTTTTTCCTGGAAGATGTGTTATGAATGGCTTGAGCATATAATTCCTTGCCGGTGCCGCTTTCTCCCATCAACACCACGGTGGTTTCCTTTCTGGCGATTCTCAGCACGTCATCCTTCAGCTTGACGGAAACCGGGTCTTTGGCGATTATGTCATCCAGCGTATATTTGGCTCTGTTTATGGCCTGCATCCTGTTTTCCAGTCTCAGAATCTCGCTCTCGTATTTATTTATGGTCTTGGAAAGCTTCCGTACGTCCTCTATATTGCTCACTACAGAGATGGCTCCCGTAACCTTGCCGTCTTCTAAGATGGGGGACATGTTCACCGTATAGTCTACGCCCTTTTCTCTTCTCAAGGCTCCCACTATGGGCTCGCCTGAGCTTACCACTTCCACCAGTCTGGCTCCCGGCCTTACTTCTTTAAGGGGCTTGCCGATGATCTTATCTTCCGTGATGCCCGTAATCCGCGTATATGCCGGGTTGATGTACTGCACCACCGAATCCCTGTCCACGATAAGGATGCCGTCGTACAGATATTGAAAGAAAGTCCTTCCTATCTCTCCTATGTTCATCTTAAACTCCTCCTTTAGCGTGATACAATCGTATTACTTTTGCATGGTTTTGTCAATCGCATTGGGATGGGATGAGAGCGAAAGCAAGGCAAAAAAACAGCGGGGCGGCTTGAGGTGACCCTGAGCCGTTCCGCAAAAGTTTAACTTTTAAGCGCAGTGGTTTTAATGACTTCTGCGCTGTTTTTATACAGGAATTACAGCATTGCGCGATTTCAAATAAATGTCGATATCGCGGTTTATATACTGATAGCTTGTGGTGTGAAGCACATCATAGAACTCACGAATATAATCGAACACATCGTATTGGCGGAACAAATCGAATACCTGCTTGCCGGAGAGGGATTTATAAACCTTATAGCTCTCCATGCAGAATACAGTAAACTCTGTTTCCTTACTCATAGCACTACCTCCTTACACATCGGGGAATTGTATCTCGCCGTTATTTTGTTCTCTCTCAAGCAACGAATACAGCATAGGCGTGCTGTACTGCCACACTTTGGTGTCTTCCTGCTCCAAAGCGGCATATATCTTGGAATCGTACAGCACCTTGATTGCCTCACCCTCGGAAATGTTCTGCTTTTCGGAAATCATTTCGATGAGCTCGGCAGAAATACCCGGCATAATTGTATTAAACTGTTCCTGCCCCATAATTACTTCACCTCCCGGATTTACGTCGCTTCAATAAAGCGGCAATATGAAAGCATTTTGTCTGTATGAAACGTCCATTGGTCGTGCAAAACTTCAGTTTTTAATCGCTTCACGGTTTCTTCCGCATCATAAACGCCGGTTTCGAAAAATCGAATGGTCTGATAAACATTGTCGTCTGCAACCGGACCGATATACATATCTGCTGTCTCGGCAGACGATTCGCCTTTTCGGTTTGCAACAACGAACATAGGCCATTCCATATCCGCTGTGTCATAACGCTTAATAATCGTTTCGACTTTCGCTGCCTCGAAGTCAAACTCATAGGCAGACACATAGCCGACGGCGGATTTTTCTCTGCGCATTTTAATATGCGCCCACCGTTCTGCCTGTTCATAAGAGGTGGTGGTATAAAAGCCACTGCCAAAATCAAGGAAAGTGTCTCTTGTGCGTATTTTCGGTTTGTCGACAAGCTCAATGCTGCCGTGATAAAGGATCATGCGAGGCCCTCCAATATTTTATGAATTGCTTTCTGCTCTTTCTTCAGTGCAGATAGCATTTTTACATAATGCTTGCGCTGCTCCAATTGTTCGCGGACAGAAGAAATAACCTCGGGATCTTTACCGATATATTGATCTCGCAGTTTGCCGTCTTCGCGGAATTTTAAATAATAGTATTCTTTTTTTCTGCAAATCAGCGAGCCTTTCGGCAGGGAAGCAATCAGGTCTTCATACTGTCTAATCATTTCTTCGTTTCGCAGCGATTCTTTTTCAATTACATTGTTAATAATCATATCTCATCACCATCTTTTATTATACTATTATACCACACATTCTTAGAATATCAACAAGACTGTGTGATAATACTTTGGCCTCCCCGCTCGCGCCTTCTCAGGTTCAAGTCCTTCTCGTTCATATTC